>Ga0111539_10001810_pt1 | contig 28468 bp, 17 predicted proteins | sample RhiMethybrSRZTD1_FD_79667 | JGI IMG/M metagenome (GOLD analysis project Ga0111539, IMG submission 79667) | Populus rhizosphere microbial communities from Tennessee, USA - Rhizosphere MetaG P. TD hybrid SRZTD1 (version 2) (version 2) | ecosystem: Host-associated > Plants > Roots > Rhizosphere >...
CAGCGTCCCGGCTCCGCCGGTGTCGGTGAAGTACGGGCTCTTCGTCGTCCAGAAGATGTTCTGGCTGCTCGACGTCCGTCCGTACACCGCATAGTCCTGTGCGCCGACGACTGGCGTCCATGCGATCGTCACAGCGCCGGCGGTGTCGAGCGTCGCGGACACCTCCGCCGACGGGATCGAGATGGCAACGGTGGTCCCCCCTGCAGCCGTGCGGGCGACCACTTTGTAGGAGTAGGTGCCCGGGTCGAGCGAGCCGGCGGCGCGGGTCGCGACGGCGATCACGTCCACCGGCGTCGCGATAATCTGATTGAGCCACGCGAACGGCTTGCTGAGGTGGTTGTAACGGAACGTGACGCCCGTCGTCACCAGGTTCTGGATCGGCGGATCCGAACCCCCGAGCAGGAAATTCTCGCCGGCGCCCTCGAGATAGTTATTCTCGATGACATAAGGACCAGGGCCGTTGAAGCCGCCGATTGCTTGCGAGTCCTGAGTGACCGACTTGCAGTCCGACACCCATGAGTTCACGACGGTGGTGTCGCCGCTGTGGAGCGCGATGCCACGCTTTTGCCCCATCTGCGGATCGCCGTGGACATACAGTCGATCGAGGATGAAGGCGTACGGCACTTGTGACAGCTCGGTCTGCGTCGAATCGTTGGCGCCGATTGTAATGATGTCGTTGGCGCCGCCCACATTGGCCTGGAACTCCAGGAACATCAGCTTGTAATGGTGTGCTCTGGTCGCTGTCTGCAGCGCCCACAGGGCATTCGACGACTTGATCTTCGGGAGATGCGCCGCGTAGGCGGGCGTGATGCGCACGCCATTCGGTGGAAACACCGAATCGGGCGCCGCCGACCGGATGGTGATGTACTCGGGCGCGTCGCCGTTGTCCGGCAATGCTTTGTTCGGCAGGATGAAGTTGCCCGTGTACGTGGCGTTGGGCTCGAGCGTAATGACATCGCCCGGCTGCGCCGCATCCAATGCGGCCTGAAGGTCACCGCCCGCGGGAACGGCGATGGTTGCGGCGTCTGCCGCTGAGGCAGCGAGCAGGCAGAAGACACAGGTGGCCCACGAAGGGATCCGAAAACCCATATCGTCGTTCTCCGATCTGTTGTGAAACGTGTTGAGCGAGCCCGCGCCGCGTCGCGCGCGGACATTCTATCGGCAGGCGCAGGCGGCCTCGAGCGCGAACGAGGCCTCGAGCGTCAACGATCCGTGCAGTACTGCTCAGTATGGTATGGCTGAGCTCACGCGATTTTGCGCGGTTCTCTCGTGCTGAGCTTGACGCGCTGAAACCACACAGGTACCTTCGGGTTCCTTCCGTTCTCTCAACCTTGCACGGTCAGGAGCGTTTCATGCGGGTCGAACTGCGTACCGTGGCGGCGATCACTCTGCTCATTCTCACGTCTGCATGGCCGGCTGCGGCGCAGACGACGTTCGCGACGATGACCGGCACGGTCACCGACTCGAGCGGCGGCGTCATCGCCGGCGCGGAGGTGGTCGCCACGAATGTCGAAACGTCGATCGCGACCAAGACGACGACCAACAGCGACGGCGTGTACACGGTTGCCCAGCTGCGCGAAGGGCCGTACATGTTGAGCATCACGGCGCCTGGCCTTCGCGAGTTCCTCGTCACCAACATTCTCCTGGTGACCCGCGATGTGCGGCGCATCGACGCCAAGCTCGAGGTCGGCGTGCTCTCGGAGGCGATCCAGGTCACGGGCGGCGTGACGCCGATCGAGCTCGAGACGCCGCGTGTCAGCGACGTCCGTACGGCAGAGCAGCTGCGGACGCTGCCGCTGAACGATCCCGGCGTGTGGTCGTTCCTGGCGGTGACGCCGACCCTGTCGTTGCGCGCCGGCACCTACTCGTTCGCCGGCAGCAAGTACAACCAGTCGCAGTTCGCGATCGACGGCACGTCGATGAGCGACGGCGTCGGCGAGAGCCCGGTTGGCCCGCTCGCGAACTACATCGAGTCGTTCAAGGAAGTGAAGATCGATCTCGCGAACAACAGCGCCGAGTTTCCGAGCCTCGGCCAGGTGACGATCATCTCGAAGTCGGGCGCGAATCGTTTCAGCGGCTCCCTCTTCGATTACTACCAGGGGCCCTCGCTGCGCGCGCGTAATCCGTTCTCAGGCCAGCGGCAGGCGGGCTGGGTGCACTTCCCGGGCGTCGCGGCGGGTGGACCGGTGGTGATTCCCAAGGTCTACAACGGCCGCGCGCGGACGTTCTGGTTCGCCTCCGCCGAGACGGTCGACGGCAGCAATACCTCGGTCGACTTGAACCCGACGGTGCCGATCGAGCCGTGGCGCCGCGGCGATTTTTCCGCGTTGGGCCGTCCGATTCGGAACCCGTTCACCGGCGAGGTGTACGCCGACGGCCGCATTCCGGTCGCCGCGCTGAATCCGGTGGCGGTGAGACTTCAGGATCGCTTCTATCCGCTCCCCAACTCCGGCAACACCGCGGTGCTGCAGACCAACAACTTCCGCCAGACGCTGGAGATCGATCGGGCGAAGCCGTACTACTGGACCGCGCGCATCGACCACGACTTCAACCCGGCGAATCGCGTGTTCGGACGGTTCACCCTGTCCCGGAGTACGAATCCGCTCTGGGAAGGCAATCTGCCGGCGTTCGGTGTTCGCGATCAGCTGCGCCAGACCCGAGCGCTGACGCTGTCGTACACGCGCATCCTGGGTTCGTCGCTGGTCAGCGAATTTCGCGGCGGTTACACGTACAACAACAACCCGATCTCGGGTCCGGTGAATGGGCTCGAGCTCGCCGATTCGCTCGGGCTCCGCGGGCTTGCGCCTGGCCTGCCCGATATCAGCGGCGTGCTGAAGGTCAGCTTCCCGGGATCGGGCCTCACCGGACTGTCGCAGGTGGACTGGACGAATCCGGGATTCCTGAACCGGATTCATCAGCTGCAGAACCAGACGACCTGGCAGCGCGGCACCCATACCGTCAAAGGCGGCGCGGAAATCCGGCGCATCGACAATGACGAGAGCTTGGCGTCAGGGAATCTGTTCGGCGCGCTCGACTTCACGGGCCGGTTCACCGCCGTACCGGGAATCGCGGCGAGCGGCCATCCCTACGCCGATTTCCTGTTCGGCGTGCCGAATACCGCGTCGCGCGCGTTTCCGCCGATTGCCGCGGAGCGGCGGCGCTGGACCTATGACTTCTTCGTGCAGGACGACTGGAAGGTCACGCGAGATCTCACGCTGAACCTCGGGCTGCGGTACGACCTGCATCCCGGCTGGTTCGAGCGCAACGATCGGCAGGCGATCTTCGACCTCGTCAGCGGCCGCATCGTCGTCCCCGACGGCGGTCGCGACAACGTGTCGCCGCTGATGCCGACAGGCTACGTCGACGTCGTGTCGGCCAACAGCGTCGGGCTGCCCGCGCGCACGCTGCTCCGGACCGACCGCAACAACTTCGCGCCGCGCATCGGCGTCGCGTATCGTCCGTTCGGCGGCGGGCGCACCGTGCTCCGCGGCGGCTACGGCCTGTATTACGACATGACGCCGATCGATCTCCAGGCGGCGCGCGCGCCATTCGTGCTGTCGGAGACACCCTTCACCAATCCGACGATTCCGATCGTCGTCCTGCCGACGGTGTTTCCGGCCAGCGGAACGTCGGGACCTGCGTCCATCGGTCTGCCGCTAGCCGTCAATCCGGATATCGGCCTTCCGTACACGCATCAGTTCAACGCCACGGTCGAGCACGAGCGCTGGAATACGGGATTCCGAGTGTCGTACATCGCGACGCTGGGCCGGGCGATGTGGTACGAGCGCGATGCCAACGCGCCGGTGGCGGATGGTCGCCTCTACATCGAGAAGCCGCGGCCGTTTCCGCAGTTTCCCGACATCACCTACGCCGACAAGGGCGGATCGCACGACTATCACGGGGTGACACTCGAAGCGGAGCGCCGCTTCTCGAAGGGCTTGTTCTTTCAGGTTGCGTACACGGCCGCGAGGGATCTTGGCGACACCGGCGGCAACGCCGCCAACGGCGGCATCTACACCACGCTGATCGAGAACCCGTTCGACCTGGCGCGCGAGCGCGGCCGCGACGTGGCGACACCCACGCATCGCGTGACGAGCGCGGTGATGTACGAACTGCCGTTCGGCCGCGAGCGCAGGTGGCTCGCCAACGCTCCCGGGGCCGTCGATGCGGTGCTCGGCGGCTGGGAGCTTTCGCTGGTCTCGTATCACCAGACCGGCGGTTACCTCACGCCGACGATCTCGGTGCCCGATCCGACCGGCACGCGCTTCACGACAACGGCGACGCGGCCGGTCGTCACGATTCGTCCCGATCAGCTCACCGATCCAAATCTCGACGACCGGACCATACCGGACGGATCACCAATCACGGCGTTTCCGTGGTATGGCATCAACGCGTTCGCGGCCCCGCCGATCGGACGATTCGGGACGGCGGGCCGCGGCGTCATTGAAGGCCCCGGGCTGAACCTCTGGCATTTCGGCGTGCACAAGCGATTCCGGCTGACCGATCGCGCGGCGGGGCCGGCGCTGCGTGTCGAGCTCACGACGACCAACTTGTTCAACACGCCGCAGTGGGGGAACCCGAACCTGAACGTCACCCCGACCAACGTGAGCGCCGGCCGGATCACCGCCGTCGGAGGACCCGCCGGGTTCATTCAGCAGGCCGGCATGCGGAGCATGCGGCTGGGTATTCGAGCGGAGTGGTAGCGTCAGTCGCGGACGGGCCGCTGGCCGTCGTCAGGTTGCCAGCGGCGGCCCCTTCGGCACGACGATCCGCGTGCGTTCCGTCGAATAGGCGTGGCGCTTCGCGGTGAACTTCGCGTTGAGGTACTCGCCCATGTGAATCGGGCCCGAGATGGTGTCGCCCGACATGGCGCCTGAGAAGATGAACGTGACGGAGGCCCCGGGGCGGCGTTCGACGCTCCGGAGCTTCACGTCGTTCCCCTCGATCATCCCGACCATGTCCCGCACCGTGAAGTCCCCCTGGTGCGAGCCCCGGATCCAGTTGCCATCCTGTTCGAGGAACAGCGTGTGCCGGCTCCTGCTGCTGAAGAACTCGATCTCCACATCCCAGCGGCCGCTGACGTTTGCCGATGGCTTCGTCATGGTCGTCGATCGCGGGCTGCGCGTCGCGGACAGCACACCGTGGATTCGATCGGCCACGACCTTGTCGTCACCGGGCTGCATCATCCATGCGGTGACCGAAATCGAAGTGGTGGCCTGGTCCACACGGGCGTCGCCGCCCAGCGCAATTCGCGGTTTGGTCCTCGCCAGCTCCTCGGCCACTTCGTCGCCGCTGATGTGCAGCTTCGACGGGTCCCACGTAATCGTCAGCGAGGGGCTCTTGTTCGAGAGACCGGTCGGCTCGCGCACGGCCGTCGTCACACCCGCGATCGTGGACACCCGCCTCGAGATGTTGTCGAGCCACGAGAGCCATGTCTTCCAGTCCGCATCGTGATCGCGCTTGACCCACGCCTCGACAGCCGCCAGCATGCCGAGCGTTTCCTCGCGGCCGACCTTGTTGTCGCGGCCCGGGCCGTGGTGCGGCGCACTGGCCTGCCACGCCGACATCAGGAGATCCTTGCGGCCCAGGAGCAGGCCGGCGCACTGCGGTCCGCAGATCGCCTTGCCGCCGCTGTAGGCGACGATGGTGGCGCCCTTCTGGAGGTGCACGTTCGGAATCGTCAACACTTCCGCCGCAGCATCGATCAGGATGGGGACGTTCTTCGCCTGCGCGATCCTCGCCACGTTCTCGAGCGAGAGCGGTCCAGATGAGGCGGCACCGCCGGAGGTGAGATAGATCATCGCCGTCCGTGGATTCAGCGCGTTCGCGAGCGCTTCCGGCGTCTCGACCGTGATCATCGTCACGCCGATGTTGCGGACGGCGGCGTCGTAGACGTTTCTCGAGTACAGCGGACTGACGACCTCGGTCTTGTCGAACCCGGTCAGATCGGGAATTCGCGTGAGTCTCTCAGGGTTCCCGCCGGTCACGCATGCCGCGGTGACGTGCTTCAGACCGGCGGCGCAGCCCGCCGAGACCATGCCCCACTCTGCACCGGTCAGCTCGGCGAGCCGCTGGCCGACGGCGTCGGCCAGTTCGTCAATCTGCACGAAGTGCTTCGAAGCGGCATCCATCGCCGCGCGGACCTCGGGACGCTCCACCGATCCGCCGATGATCGTGAAAGTCCCGCGGCAGTTGATGACCGGGTCGACGCCAATCGACTGATAGATGTCTGGCCCGGCCCTGAGAGGCCCGGCATCGCCGTTCCCTTCCGCGTGCGCCTTCACGCCGCCGAGCAGAACCGGCATGGCCAGCACGTTCCCGATCTGGAACAGTTCGCGCCGTGTGATCCCGTCCAGCTCGTCGCTCATGATGCCTCCTACTTCACGGCAATCAGGGAAATCTGCTCGAGGCCGGGAAACGTGTCCGCGCTTCCGGGCGTGCGGTCCGTCGGCGCGAGCTGCGCCACGGTCGTGCGCGCCGGCGGAGTGTCGGAAAAATACTGCGCGTAGATCCGATTCATGCGCGCGAAGTCGTTGATGTCGTCCAGGTATACGTTGGTGGCGACCACGTTCGACAACATCAACCCGGCCTCTTCCAAACCGTCGAGCAGGTTCCGCATCGTCTGCCGAACCTGCGCTTCGACTGTTGCCGCCCAGATGCCCTGCAGCCTGCCCGGGCCGGGCGTGAACGGCCCCTTCGCCGAACAATAGTACGTGTCATCGGCAAAGACGCAGGGGCTCGCGGTCGCGCTCGGGCTCATGTTCTTCGGCCTGACGGCGAGCCGCTTGGATAAATCGGCAACCGCCACGCCCGTGAACTCGATCGTGTTCCCGCCGGGCAGGCTGGTGACGCGAATCGTCGCGCGCGCGGGCGTGTTGCCGAACTCGAAATGCTTCGCGTAGATGTCATTCATCCGGCTCGAGGCTTTCTCTGTCAGGTACGGGTTGACGAACACGACGTGGCGGAAGTCCATCCCGGCGGCGGCCAGCGTCTGTTTCATGTTGTCGAGCGCCAGCTGCACCTGGGCATCCGCGTCCTGTGGCACCTTTTGATCCGCCACGCTGGCGCCGACGAATCCCGACATGTACAGCCGGTTGCCGGCCATCGCTCCCGGCGACCACGACAGGTTCTGCGGATAGCCGGCGGGGACGATGCGCCTCGTGCGCGCCAGGTCGCGAACTGCGACGGCGTTGATCTCGACCGCGACGTCCGTCGGCAGTTTGTGGACCCCCAGCACCGCGCGGGCCGGCGGCGCGTTGGCAAAGAACTCCTTCCACACGCGGTCCATCGCGTCGTGGTGCGCCATGTCGGTCAGGTACACCTGGCTGTACACGACATGTGCCATCGTCAACCCTGCGGCTTCCACGATGGCCTTCACGTTCTGCAGCGTCTGCCGCGCCTGCCCCTCGATGGTGTCCGGCAGCTTGCCATCGGCGTCGCGTCCGCCCTGACCGGAGACGTAGAGAAAATCGCCGGCGAAGATGCCGGGGCTGTACGGACCGGCTGGTTTGATCCCGGCAGGCGCGATGGCGCGTTTCTCCGCGCCCGCACCGGGCGCACCGAAGAGAACGACGCTGGCGCCGATGAGAAGGAAACCGACGCGCATCATGGCGGGCCGTTTCATAGGCGGATTATCGATCGACGATGACGCTCCACAGCGTCTTTTCGGGATTTGCGGGCATCCAACTTCGCTCGGTGGCCCCGGACCAGCTGGTGGGCGGACCAGCTGATTTGGTGATTCCGCAAAAGGCCGCACGACTGTTACAGTCGTCGAAATCACATGCTTGTTGCCAGTGCCGCGCTCGTCGTTCTCGCTGCACTCCAGGCGTCTGCCGCCGCCGTATCACCTGAACGCGCCCCCCAGGCTTCTTCAGCTTCCGTGTCGCCTGAACCCTCGGCCGAACAGCAACCCGTGTCATTGAGTCGTATCCGACGAGCCCTTGAAACGCAGAGCGATCTGCTGAAACTGGACGGAACGCAAGCGACCCGGCCGACCTTTCGCGCGGAGGTTAGAGGACGAAGGCTCGAGACGGTGTTGGACGGACTGGACTTCAGGGCAGGCCCGGTGCCGCTCGAAGGTGTGTACGCGTTCGAGCAGGCGCAAGTACTCGGAAATCCCTGGGCCGGCCGGGCCGTTGCGGTCAACATCCTGCCCCTGTTGCAGGCGGCACATCGTGCCATGAGTAACGCACGTCGCGGCCGCACAGAGCGCGCGGCGCAGGAAGAAGTCCAGCGTGCGCTGATTGAGTTCTGCGGAAGCCAGGCCAATTGTCCATCTCGGTAGAATCGTCAAACACCCGACTCTCCAGCGGGAGCACACAGATGACTGATCACACCCGGCGCGCGTTTGTGGGAACGACGGCCGGTGCAGCGGCGTGGGCGGCGTTCGCGCGCACATCGAGCGCGAGCCCGGCGAGCTCCTCGGGCGCGGCGCCGGACCGCATGAGCCGGCTGACGCTCGGCATCGCGTCGTACTCGTTTCGCGAGTTCACGCTGGATCAGGCGCTCGACATGGCGAAGACGCTCGGCGTGACGCACATGACCTTCAAGGATGTGCATGTGCCGAGGACCGACCCGCCGGAGGCCACGCGCGCCCTGCGCGCGAAGATCCAGGCGGCCGGCATCACGATTGTCGGCGGCGGCACGATCAACATCGCGAACGATCCGGTGCAGATCAAGAAGGAGTTCGAGTACGCGAAAAACGCCGGCTTCCCGATGATCTACACGTCACCGGTTCCGGAGGCGCTCGACACGCTCGAACAGCTCGCCAAGACGTACGACATCAAGGTGGCGATTCACAATCACGGTCCGGAGGACAAGTTGTGGCCGAGGCCGCAGGACGCGTACGCCGCGGTGAAGTCGCGCGACCGACGTCTCGGCTTGTGCGTCGACATCGGCCACACGATTCGCACCGGCACCGATCCGGTTCAGGCCTGCCGCGAGGTCCGCGATCGCCTTTACGACATGCACGTGAAGGATCTCGCCGTGAAGACCGACGAGAAGAGCGAGACCAAGGTCGGCCGGGGGGTGATCGATTTCCCGGCGCTGTTCAGAACGCTGATCGAGATTGGCTACAAAGGCCAGGTCGGCCTCGAGTACGAGATCGAGCCGAAGAACCCGCTGCCCGGCATGATCGAATCGATGGCCTACATGCGCGGCGTGCTCGCAGCGACAGGCTGCTGAACACTTCCGTGTAGTTCGTAGTGTCCGGCTTTAGCCGGACTTCGCGAGGTCCGCCTGAAGGCGGACACTACATGGCTCTAGAAAACGCGCTAGAGCTCGCTGACCGCCGCCCATCCGGGTACGCCGGTCGCCGTTCTCACCGCACGAAGGATCGCGTCGGCCACAACCTCGGCGGCGATCGCGCCCAGCGCCGTCAGCGACACCGACGCGTTCGAGCCGCCGGTCGACACCGCGATGATCTGGTCGCCGTCGCCTTGCGTGTGAAACGGGTTGATCGCGCGCGCGGCGCCGGTGTTCGCCATCATCGCCAGCTTTGTCAGCTCGGTCTTCGTCAACGTCACATTCGTCCCCACCGCCGCCAACGTCGTCGCGCGCAGTGCGCCGTCGGCGATCGGCGCGTCGGCGGCGACCGGTCGCGCCTCGAGATCGCGGCGAAGGACATCGACCGATCGCGCGAAGTCGAGGTTGTCGGCGGTCCGCGCGCCGGCGACGATCGTGCCGCGCCGCCAGTCGACGATATCTCCCGCGGCGTTGACGACGACCAGCGCGGCGACGACGATGTCGCCGAGGCGGGCGGAGGCGGTGCCGACGCCGCCCTTCATCCCGCGCATGCCGCGGCCGACGAACATCTTGCCAACCGTCGCGCCCGCGCCCGCGCCGACACTGCCTTCGGCGACCGCGTTGGTCGTCGCGCCCTGACACGCGCGATACGCCTCGTCCGGCCCGACGCGAATGCGGCCATCGCCGATCGAGAGGTCATCGATCGCGGCACCGACCACGATTGGGATGCGCACGTTCGGCACGCCCCAGTCGTAGCCGACGTTGTGCTCTTCGAGGAAGCGGACGACGCCGGCGCTCGCGCCGAGTCCCATCGGTCCGCCGCCGCCGAACACGACGGCGTGGATGCGATCGAGCGAGCTCACCGGCTGCAGCAGGACGCCGAGCGACTCGGCGGGCGCCGATCCGTCGTAGTCGGCGCCCGCGGTGGCCGGGCGGTCGAACAGCATCACGGTGCAGCCGGTCGGGCGGCGCGTGTCCGTGAAATGTCCGACACGGACGCCGCCGATGTCGATGAACGATCCGGCGGGCGGCAGCCGCGCGGGCTGACCCATGCCGGCGATCGATGCCGACCGACCCGAAGCAATCGCCGTCGCACCGATACAGCCCAGGAAACGGCGTCGTGACGCTGGTGGCGTGCGCATGCCTTCATGCTACGCCAGCGCGTCCACGGTCATACCATCATTGGCTCACCGTGAGCGCGTCGCGAGGCAGCTCGGATTTCCAATCAACGGCTGTGCCGGTGGCGCCGGGTTGTCCGGTCTGTGAATGGCTGAACTCGAAGGTTCGGCTCCGACACCCGCGTGAAAATCTAGCCGGGCTGCGACGGGTCGCGCTTGACCCACTTGTAGACGGCGATCGAGTTTCGCCAGAAGTACTTCTCCGCGACAGCGCGCGGTTTCGCAGCGAAGTACTGCTGTGCGATCGCGAAGATCCTGTCGATCGGTGCGACGCCGTCGCTGTTCGGCCAGTCGCTGCCAAAGAGGATGCGATCCTCGCCGAACACGTCCATCAGCAGATCGAGCCGCGCTCGATAGGTGCCGAGCTCGGTTGACACGTGATCGTTGACGCGGTGGATGATTTCGGAGAGCTTCACGAAAATCTGACGCCGCGCGCGAAACTCGCGCAGCGCGGCGTCATAGCGCACTTGTTCCGCGGCGTCGGGATCGAGCGACGGCAGGTGATCGAGCACGATTCGCAGCGTCGGCACCGCGTCGTTGATCCGCAGCGTCGCTTCCAGCAGCGACACGCGCGGGTTCGTCGTGTCCAGGACGAGATCCGCTTCGGCCAGCCGCTTCAGTCCGTCGATGAACAACGGATTGGTCGATTGCCTGGCGATGTCGCGTCCCCAGATGTTTCCATAACGGATGCCACGGAACAGCGGGTTCTTGTGGTAGCGATCGAGATACTCGGCAAATTCCGGCTTGTCAGGCTCCAGGTTGCCGACCACGCCGACCATGATCGGATCCCGCTGCGCCACTTCGAGGACCCACAGGTTGTCCTCGATCCAGGGGCTCGCCTCGACCTTGATTGCGCCGACGACGCCGTGCGGGACGGCAAGGCGGCGATACCGATCCGGATACGCCGGAATCGGCGTCTGGCCGGGCGCCGGCCGTGGGCCGCTGTACGGCGCGCCTTGCGGGCGTGTGGGATCGAAGAGATGGATGTGCGCGTCGATGATCGGAATGGGCGGCGCGGCCTGCGCCGCGGGCGATCGCGGCATCGCCGCCGCTGCGGCGGCGGCCGCGGCGCCAGTCAGGAACAATCTGCGCGTGAGCACGGCATCAGCGCGTTCAGAAATCAGCTGGCGGCGGCGCATTATTGCCGTCCCAATCCTTGACGGTGCCGTCCCTGGCCTTCAGAAACCCCAACAGACACCCGTTGGAGCCGTCCCGTAGACGATGACACCGCGCTTTGACGGTGTCGCCCGGTTTGATGTAGTCGGCGGTGACGCCAATTCTCTGGAGGCCGGCGCGGCTCGTGGCTTCCAGCGCCCATACCTCCGTTTCACCCTTGGCGTCCTTCACTTCGAGGTAGATCCAGGAATGGGGGACGACCAGATGCAGTTCCGCGACCACACCCTGAATATCCATGAACGTGTCGACGTAGGCGCCATGGGAATGGTGCGCGGACACCGGCCACGCGAAGCCCATCGCACACAGCGCGGCGAGACGAAGACCTGACTTGAACCGCATGTCACTCCTCCTCGTCCAGCGAACACGACGTTTCACGATCAGCGCTCGCGCGGCGGCGCCGGGAAGCCGTTGGAATAGTAAGAGCGATAGCGAACCCCGATTCCCTTCTCGTCGAGCCATCCGAGCGACTGCTGGAACAATCCCGGCTCCGGATAACCCGCCGGCACCGTGCCCTCGATGATATAGAGCTTGTTCTCGTGCATGTAGATCCCGGCAAAGGTCCGCGACTTGTCCGCGTTGTTGGTGAGCTGCAGTTGATGCCCTTCGACGCGGTCGACGGTGTTCCAGACAAGGCTCGTCATCCTGGCGTCGCGTTCCATGAATCGCCATGTCGCGTAGACGATCGCTCCGCGTACGTCGGCTCTCCAGTGTCCCTCGTCGCCCGGCGCTCCCAGACACGGCTCGGCGCCGGCCGGACAGGACTTGGCTTTCTCCGTGAGGATTGGTTGCGCCTGGTTGTAGTCGACCACGGTCACCGAATAGCGGCTCCGACCCTGCTCCGCGCTGTAGACGCGTGCCGGCAGATCGGCTCCGTGCTCCGATCGGTAGATGGTCTGGCTGATCTTCGGCGGGTTCGGGAAGTTGCAGGTGAAGCGATCTTCCCGGTTGGCGAATTCAATCCATTCCTGGCCGAAAGAAGCGCCGGAGATGGAAAGAGCGACGGCTGCCGAGGCGAGTAGCGACAGGCGCATGATCATGGCCCTCCCGTGAAGCTCGGAGCGCGCACCACGCGTGGTGATGGTTCACTGACATCGAACGGCGCCGCTGCCCTCCGCGCCACCTTTGTCGCGGTAGACCTTGTGGCAGTTTGCGCACGCGTCGTTCAGTTTCTCGCTGATGTCGACGAAGGCCTCGTAGTTTCTCGCTCGCGACGCCTGATGCGCGAGTTGTCCGGCCTCCACCAGTGCTGCAACGTACTGCTTCCAGTCGGCGCGGTCAACGGGGACGGGCCTGCCGTTTTGACACCGGCGTCCCGGCGTCAGGAACAGGGGCGCGGTCTCCGTGATCGCAATCGCCGCCTGATCGACGGCCAGCCATCCGGGATACACGGAGGATCCCCACTCCACGTAATCAAACGGTGCGGGCGTCGCCGATTTTTTCTTCTGAGCGGCCGGATCCCTGATCTGAACGTTGAAGATGGTGTTCGAAGCGGGAAACGCGATCGCTCTCATGAGCTCGGCCAGGTTTCCTTCTGGCGGCGGAAGCGGCGTGCCTGTGCCCCGCGCTGCAGGCGCCGGGGAACTTCGGACCGTGGGAAACGCCACCTGCGCCAGCGCGGCTTCGGTGAGCTCGCCTGGTCCGGCCGGGAACCTGCCGGCCTCGAGAATGTATGCCGCCAGGTCGGCGGATTGTTGCCGGGAAAGGCTCACGGGCTCGTTGAAGGGCATCGTCTTCTCGATCTTGTCGACAAGACTCGCCAGCGGCCGCCCGCTCCAGTTCGAGAGAAAACTGTCTCCGACCAGCGGGGGACCGCTCGTCCCTTCCATCGCCGCGCCGTGACATCCGCCGCACTGGGCCTCGTAGACCTGCCGTCCGCGCGTTGCTTGCGCGGCTGAATACACACCTTCGGTCATCGATCGCGCCTGCGGGACCTTCGCCGCCAGCGAACACGGTGCGGCGGACGCAAAGAGACACGCGGCCGCAGCGAGCGAGTGGCGAATGAACGGCCGGCCCAACGGCGACGGGCGCTCCATCGAATCCTCCTGTTCGCCGGGATCGGAGAGTCTCACTTTCGTAAATCGAGACAGACCAGCGTGTCGTCATTGCGGACGTACAACATGCCGTCGGCGATCGCTGGATAAGCCCGCACGGTTGCCGGAAGGATCTGCGCACGCGCGACCGGCTTGAAACCATCCGGGGCCGCGGCAGCGAGAACCATCTCGCCGTTCTCGCGAAGGATCAGCAGTCGATTGCCGGCGAGCGTGACGCTGCCGGCGCCGAATCGATCCTGACTCCAGCGGACCTTGCCGGTCTGAAACTCCACGGCGCGGAAGCTCTGGCCGAACTCCTGGCGGCCATGAAAGCCGTAGAGATAGCCGCCGGTATACACGCTGGTCGCATAGTGATTCGAGAGCACGTCGTCGGACGACCACAGGTCGGTCAGCTTCGATCCGTCGAATCGCAGCACGCCCGCGCCAGGTCCGTATTCAGCCGAGATGAAAATCAAGTCGCCAACGATGACCGGCGTCGCCGCGTTCACCGATGCGGCCTGCCTGGCCCGCCATTGCCGCTCGAATCGCACCTGACCGGCCGCGGGGTCAACCCCGACGAGCCCGTTGCGCGTCAGAAAAACCGCGTAGCGGCGCCCGGCGATCGTGGCGCCGATCCCCGACGAGTAACTCGCTCCATCTTCGGTGACCGTCCACAGCACTTTCCCGGTCTTGGCGTCGAACGCCACGATGCCGGCATTTTTGCCGCCGATGTTGGCGACGACCCTCCCGTCCTCGACGAGCGGCGAACCGGCGGCGCCAAAGAAGCCTTTCGCCACGCCGAACCGGCGCATGGTGTCTTCGCTCCAGAGCTTCATTCCGCTCGCGAGATCCACGGCGTGGAGCTGCCCCTCGGCGCCAAACGTATACACGGCGCCATTGGCGACGACCGGGACGGCGCGTGGTCCCTCGTCGAAGCCGAAATCGTCCCGGTAGGAAGTCGGATACGCGTACTGCCACTGCGTCTTGCCGCTGGCAGCGTCGATGGCTTCGACGACCTCGCGATTGGAGACGCGATGGAAGAGGATGACCCGATTCTGGACGACGACCGGCCCGCTGAGTCCCTGGCCGATCTGCCGACGCCAGACCACGCGTGGGCCGGTTCCCCCCCATGTTTCACTCAACGCGGGTCCGTCGTAGACCCCGTTGCGGCCGGGACCGAGGACCTGGGGCCAGTCTGCCGCGTTCGCGTGCAGTCCAAGTGCAAGCGCGATCACGGCCAATCCGAGGAGGAGCGGCCTGAAGAGCCTGTTCACTTCCTGGGCTTCTCGTCGGTGGGAGCGCCGGTGCCGGACGAGCCGATAAACAGCGTCTGCCCGTTCGGCAACGTGAGGTCGCGACCGTTGGCTCTCAGCGACCCATCCTTCGACTGATACCCGTCGACCGTGATCTCCGTGCCGACCGGCAGCGCCTGCCTGGTCAACCCTCGCCGGAGCAGCGTGTTCGGCGTGCCGGCTTCCACCATCCACTCTTCAACGCTGCCGTCGGCCTTCTTCACCTCGACGTAGATCCAGGCATGGGGGTTGACCCAGACCATCTTCGTGACCGTGCCCTTGAACTTGACCGGGCGCTTCGCGTCGAATTCCGAGTTGAAGGCATGATGGGCCACCACCGGCGTCGCCGTCAGCGCGGCCAGGAGGCCGAGACCCGCAGCCGCGATACACAGCTCGGTCCGCATCGCATTCACCTCTTACTTCTTCTTGTCTTCGCCGTTTTTTTCGCGCGTGCGCGCGCCGCTCAGGAGGTGCACGATATCGAAATTATCCTCGTGACAGGCGTACTCGTACATCTGCTCGGCCGGATCGACTTTGGTCCACGGGATCATGGCGGTCCACGGTCTGGTCCAGGTCGTCGGGTCCTCGACCGTGAACTCGTAACGGATGGCGTCGGCGGCGACGCGGGTAAAGCGCTCCGTGATCTTGTAGGTCGCGGGATTCGCGCCTTGGAACACCACGCCATCGTCGGTCCGGAAGTTGGTGGTCTCAAGGACGAGCGTGTTGCCGTCGAAGCGGCCGCGCGTGTCTCCCAGCCATTGGCGCAGCTGTTTGCCCAGGTGAGGCCGGCCGTCGAGCGGGATGATGCGGGCGCTGTGGATCATCTCCGGCGCGATGGCCACGAAGCCCGGACTCTGGAAGATCTGAAAATTATTGTTGTAGATCGTCGGCAGGTAGGGCGGTGAATCAGTGCGAATGATGCACCGCACGGCCAAAGACATTTCTTCGGGGCCGTGCGGCATGCCGGCGTTGAAGCGGGCAATGGCGTCCGCGCGGGCGGCTCGTGCCTGCTGTCGCTCGGGGCTGAGGGGCACCAGCGGCGGAATTCTTCCATCGGCCGGATCCACTATCAGCGAGGTGCGGCGGTCGGCGGTGATCTTCAGCCTGCGTGCGTCCATCCAGTGATCGTTGTACGCGCGGTTCACGTCGGCCTCCGGCCCTCCATCGCGACGATCGCGCGTCAGATCGAAGGCAAGCTCCCGCTCGAACGCATTGGCCTCCTCGTCTGAGAGCACGTCTTTGCCGGCGCGCGTGCTGGGGCGTTGAAGCGGCGTGCTGGTCGCGTCGTTCCAGACGCCCTGCAGATCCGGATCGCCCCACGGCGTGCGGGTCGGCGTCCACGCCTTCGGCAGCGCAGGCCGTTTCGGGCCGGGCCTGGCCTGAGCCGCGTCGACTGGCTTCGACGGCACGGCGGGCGCGGGCGTGGCCCCGGGGGTCGGTTTTGCCGGCGGTGCCTGTCCCGCGACCGCGCGCGGGACCAGCAGAACCCCGACCGCCAGGACGACGATCGATCTTCGCAATCGATACTCCATATGACGCCTGCTCTCGTCTTTCGCGCGATCCGTCACGGCGTTTTCCGAAACCTCCCGAACAGCAGCTCTTCGGTCCAGGGCACGCACTTGAACTCCAACGGCTGCACGTCCTTCTCCATCCGGCGATAGAGCGGAAAGCTGATCTTCCAGGGGCGTGTGAAGACCTTCTGGTCCTCGATGGTGGCTTCGTACATCAGGTGATACGGAGTGGTCGGTGTGTACCGCTCGACGACGTGCAGCGCGTCGCTGTGATAGTTTCCCGCGCGATCGAACCACGTCTCCTCGCGTTGTCCGGTGACGTCGACCACCAGCGAGTCACCCTCCCAGCGTCCGCGCGACCATCCCATCCACGAGTCGATCGGCGCGTCTTCCTTCCAGTTCATCCGGATGACGCGCGTCGCGCTGGTGAATTCGTAGGCGATCAGAATGTAGGGACTCGACCCCTGAACGATGCGAAAGGGAAACGGCATGTAGGTCGCACGGGGCACGCCTGGCAGATAGCACTTGAATTCCGGATCTCCGAGGTCGTGCCATTTCTTGTCGTCGCTGACGTCGACCTTCATCCGATTCTCGAGGTTCTGCTTCCTCTTGGCGAGCGCCGACGTCCGGTACGGAATCTCCCCGCCTTCGACGATGCTCTGTCCCGCCGGCCATCCGCCGTAGGCGCCCAGCAGTTCCGGGTGCGGTCCCGACTGCGCCTCGTGGTCTTCGAGGTTGATATTCGCGGTCACGAACGCCTGCCACACGCCGTTCAAGTCGGGATGACCATCGGCCAGGCGCGGCGCTTTGTAGGGAGGTAACGGCCTGGCAGGAGACGTCTGCTGCCCGGCGGTCGTCGCGACGGTCAGACCTACGGCGATGATGCCCGCCACTCCGACGAGTGATCCCCAGCGCGGCACCCGCGCCGCACGAGCCATCACGGCGAAGCGAGGAAGCTGCTCCACGTGCGAGGATCCGCCTCTAGAAGATGCGGAATTGTAGCACCATGTCATGGCACGCCCTCGGCGTTCGTTTTCTGCAGGAATCGCCGTCGTCGACCTCAGTGGTGCGATGATGACGCCCGATGAGGAGGCCATTCATGAAGTCGGTCGAGCTCTTCGTCCGGGCGATGTTCGTGGCAGTGAAAGCCTCTCTCATCGCCGTCGTCACCTTCGCGCTGAGCGCGCAGCTCTCAGCTCAATGGTTGCGTCACCCCACCCCGGGAATCCCGCGCACACCCGACGGCAAGCCGAATCTCGCCGCTCCCGCGCCGCGCACGCCTGACGGCAAGCCCGATCTCTCCGGTCTCTGGACCAAGATTTCCCCGAAGTATTCCCGCAACATCGCGGCGGACCTGAAGCCCGACGAGATTCAGCCGTGGGCGCGCGCGCTGGTCGAGCAACGCAGGGAAGATCTTGGCAAGGCATACATGAACGTGCTGTGTGTGCCTTTGGGGCCCGGCTATGCCACCGCCGCCGACAGCACCGGTGCGGAGATGATCAAGATCGTCCAGACTCCGGGGCTGATCCTGATTCTCAACCCCGATCTGACGTATCGCCAGATCTTCCTCGACGGCCGCGCATTGGAATCCGACCCCAATCCAACCTGGATGGGGTACTCGGTCGGGCGTTGGGATGGCGACACGCTGGTGGTCGAGAGCTTCGGCTTCAATGACCGCACCTGGCTCGATCATGATGGCCATCCCCACACCGAAGGTTTGCGCATGACAGAACGCTACCGCCGCCGCGACTTCGGCAATCTCGAGCTCGAGGTGACGCTCTCGGACCCGTCGGCTTACGCGAGGCCCTGGACCGTCGCCGTCAGGGCCGAACTGGCCGCCGATACCGAAATGCTCGAATTCGTCTGCAACGAAAGCGGCCACGGCGTGGAGCACTGGGTCGGCAAGGCTTCTGATGGATTGAAAGACGAGGTGCACGTCGCCCCCGAGATTCTTGCGAAGTACATCGGCACCTATGAGGAGCAACCGCCGCTGTGGAGAGCCGTTCGCCGAGTCGTCGAAATCACGCTCTCGAATGGCAGGCTTTTCGGCGACATGGACGGCAGAGGGAAGGTCCCTCTGATCGCATCGTCCGAGACCGAGTTTTCCGGTTTGAATGGACTGGGGGTCGAATTCATCCGGGGGGCCTCCGGGCTGTTCGTGAAACACGTCACGGGTAATTACCGGTTCGCACGGAAGTAGGGGGCGGAGCCGCTATCTGCCGTCCACCGAGAACGCCAGCAGGACGTTGCCCGGGATCCCGTTGGCGGCATATCCGGATCCGACGAAGACCATTCCTCCAGCGATTGCCGCTCCCGGCCCGTTCAGAGAACCACCACGCGCCGGAACTTCATTCACCGTCCTCTGCGTGCCGACCGTGTCGAAGTCCCACAGGATGGCCCCGGTCGTCGTCGAGAACGCGCGGAGATGCCCGTCGACCGATCCCGAGAACACCACCCCGGGCATGGCGCTGACCGCGGCCGATTGTGCGGGGCTGCAGCGCTTTCTCGCGCCGCAGGCCGGCGGCGGCGTGAACCAGGCTCGTTCGCCGTTCTCGAGGCGGAGCGCGAACAGGCCGCCCCCTACCTTGGGATCGGGTTCAGTCGCGAGGCTGTTGGGGATCGAAATCCGGCCGATGTCAGAGAGCGCGACGTAGACATTGGACTGGTCGGCGGCCGAGCCCCATTGCACGCCCCCGTTGATTCCACCCTTGCCGACGCGCGTCTGCCACAGGATTTCACCGTTGCGATCGGGATCGACGGCGTGGACCACGCCGGATTTCTGTCCAGCCACCAGCGCGCGTCTGCCGTTCGCGAGCGTCACGAGAATCGGCGGAGATGCGAAGTCGAAATCGGGACCATTCGACTCCGGGCAGTTCACCTGGTCCTGCAGCCGGCACGCGGTGTTCCAGGCATCCGCCGCCGTGGTCTGACGGGACCAGAGGATTTTGCCGGTGTCGAGGTCGAACGCGACGAACGCGTCGCTGGTCATGGTCGCGGGATCGCTGTAGTTGTCGCCCGTGGTGACGTAGATCGCGTTGCGGCGGACGTCGATGGCCGGGCTCGCCCAGATGGGCGCACCCGACGGTCCCCACATCTGCGTGCCGACCTTGTTCTTCTTCGTCGGCTGTGCCTCTTCGGCGATCGTGTAGGTCTTCCAGATCTGCCTGCCGGTGGCGTCTTCGAGCGCCACCAGGCTGCCCCGAAAGCGGCAGCACTCGTAATCCGATGCCGCACCGGCGGTCTCTTCGCCGGAAGCCACCGGAACATAGAGGCGCCGGTTGTGGAACACCGGCGAACCAGTGACGCGGGCCACTGGATTATCGTCGACCCTTGTTTTCCACAGCAGCGTGCCCGTGGCCGCCTCGACGGCGTATACGTTGCCGGCGCGATCCCCGATGAACGCCGCGTCGCGCGCTCCGGAATTGGTCTCGATCCGGCCGATGGTGACGGCAGCGCGCACGCTGGCGGCCGCCGGAAAGTACCAATGGACACAACCGGTCGAGGCATCGAGCGCATACACGTTGCCGCTCTGGCTGCCAACGAAGACGCGTCCGCCGACAACCGTGGGTTGGGCGTCGGCCGCCACATCGCCCGGAAAGCCGAACGCCCATTTGAGTTTCAAACGAGGCACCTGCGCGGCGGTGATTCCGGCGGCGGTGCCGTCCTGATAGCGCGTGTTGGACGCGTTCACGCCCCAGCCGTTCCAGGCTGGCCCGGCCAACGGGTTGGCGAAGCCGCCGGCTTTGGCCTCACACATGGATTGCGGCGACGGCGTGGTCACGAGAGGCCGCCCGAACGGTTTTCCGGTGGCGTATTCGGCAACGGCGCGGCGCTCCTCCGCCGTGCGGCCGCTCGTCATGGAAATCATCGAGCCGGTTTCCAACGCGGCGAGAACCCGCTCGGGCGTCATCGCCCGGAACGCCTCACGACTGGGTGCGCGCTCGATGCCGGTGTCGTGGCATGCGGCGCAGATCCGCCTGTAGAGAGTTGCCCCGTCTTCCGCGGAGAGCTGCCCGGCGGATAGCACGAGCAGCGCAACCGAGCCGGCGCACCGAATTCGCGTTCTCATATGGCGCCTCACGTTCTGACGCGGCCAACTTTACACCTGAATGGACCCTTGACCCATCGGCGAACGGGGCGCATCATCACCCGCGTTTCCCCGACGTCCTCTCGACATGAGGCCTTTGAGAAAGGGGCTCGATGATGCCGCGACGGATTCGACTGATCCGCTCGTCTCTCGCGATCCTCGTTGTCGCGTTTGCGGTGACGAGCCCCAGACTGTCCGGGCAAGCGGGCGCGCCAACCCGCGAATGGCGCACGTGGGGCGGCGATCTCGCCAACACCAAGTACTCGCCGATCGACCAGATCAACAAGGACAACTTCAACAAGCTGGAGGTGGCGTGGCGCTTCAAGACCGATGCGCTCGGGCCACGTCCGGAATTCAATTACGAAACGACGCCGTTGATGGCGAACGGCGTCGTCTATGCGACGGCGGGCACACGGCGCTCGGTCGTGGCGCTCGACGCCGCAACCGGCGAATTGCTCTGGATGCACCGCGAAGACGAAGGGGCGCGCGGCGATGCGGCCCCGCGCAAGCTCTCGGGCCGGGGGCTGGCTTACTGGTCCGACGGCAGAGAGGCGCGGGTGATTTACGTCACGCCGGGATATCGTCTTGTCGCGCTCGACGCGAAGACAGGAATGCCCGTGCCTGGCTTCGGCAAGAGCGGCATCGTCGATTTGAAGCTGGAGGACGATCAGGAGATGGACCTGGTCACGGGTGAGGTCGGTCTGCACGCCGCCCCAACCGTCGCCAAGGACATGATCATCGTCGGCGCCGCGCATCTGCCCGGCGGCGTGCCGAAGAGCAGGAGAAACGAGAAAGGCTATGTGCGCGCGTTCGACGTGCGCACCGGCAAGCGCCTGTGGATCTTCCACACGATTCCGCAGCCGGGCGAGTTCGGCAACAACACCTGGGAAAAGGACTCGTGGTCATACACCGGGAACGCCGGCGTCTGGGGACAGATCACGGTCGACGAAGAGCTCGACACGGTCTACCTTCCGGTGGAGTCGCCGACCGGTGACTACTACGGTGGCCATCGTCCTGGGGCGGGATTGTTCGGCGAGACGTTGGTCGCGCTCGATCTCAAAACCGGCAAGCGCAAGTGGCACTACCAGCTCGTGCACCACGGGATCTGGGACCACGACATCCCGGCGCCCCCGATTCTCGCGGACATCGTCGTCAACGGCAGGGCCATCAAGGCCGTCGCCCAACCGACCAAGCAGGCCTGGCTGTACGTCTTCGATCGCGTCACCGGTCAGCCGGTGTGGCCGATCGAGGAGCGACCGGTTGCAAAGGGTGACGTGCCCGGCGAGTGGTACGCCCCGACGCAGCCGTTTCCGACCAAACCACCCGCGTACGATCTCCAGGGTTTTTCGATCAACGATCTGATCGACTTCACGCCGGAGCTCAGGGCTGAAGCCGTCAAATTGGCCGCGCGCTACAAGCTCGGGCCCATCTTCACGCCGCCGGTCGTGAGCACCTGGCCGGGCCCGCTGGCCACGCTGCAGCCGGCTACGGCGGGCGGGGGATCCAACTGGGAAGGCGGCTCGTTCGATCCGGAAACCAGGATCGCGTACCTCCATTCGACGACGACGTTATCGGCGCTCGGTTTGGTGAAGTCGGATGGCAAGCGTTCCGACATGGACTACATCGCTGGAACGGCCCGCGATCCCAATGCGCCAGCCGATGCGCCAGCGGGCCGTGGCGCCGCTGGTGGAGCGGTCGCGGCAGCACCAGGACGCGGTGGCGCCGGTGCGGCGACTGCTGCAGGCCCTGCGCCGGCGAACGCGGCGGCGGCCGGTGAAGGCGGCGGTGGGGGGCTCGCCGTTCAAGGTCTGCCGCTCGCGAAGCCGCCGTACGCGCGCATCACCGCCATCGATCTCGACAAAGGCGAGATTCTGTGGACGGTTGCCCACGGTGAGACACCCGACAACATCAGGAATCATCCCGCGCTCAAAGGCGTGAACATCCCGCGGACCGGGCGACCCGGGCGCAACGGGACGCTGATCACCAAGACGCTCGTGATCTGCGGTGAGGGAGGATTCTTTACGACACCGAACGGGCAGCGTGGCGCGATGCTTCGCGCCTACGACAAGATGACCGGCGCGGACGCCGGCGCCGTCTACATGCCGGCGCCGCAAACCGGCGGGCCGATGACGTACATGCTGGGCGGCAAGCAGTATGTCGTCGTCGCGATCGCCGGCGGGAACTACACCGCGGAGCTCGTCGCGTTCAGGCTGCCTGGATAGAACGGGAGGCCGCGGCTCAGAGAGAAAGTCGTAGGGTTTTCGCAAAGTGGGAGGAGTTTTCGCACCAAAGAGCCATTCCGCGCGAGCCCGCGATCCCCTAGTCTCCACTTCTCGGCACCCTCATTCGCTCAGATGATCGGGGTTCAGGTGCAGACGCCCTTGGGAAGCTGGCGCTCGACGCTTCTATCGTCGTTCATATCGGCAATCGCCGTGTGCTGCGGCGTGTTGTCGATCGGCCAGTCATCGCCGGACGTCCCATCCAACGACGCGGTTTCGCTTCGATGGATCGCGGCCGATGCTGCAGTCCCTGCCGTCTCGCTCGACCACCTGCCGGAGTGGGCGAGGATTACACCGAACACGCCGCGGCTGACCGCCGCGCGTCCCGACGGCAGTGCCGGAGACTCCGACGACGACGACGACGGCGACAACGACGACGCGCCCGGCGCGGCGCTGGCGCCGGCGCCCACGACGCTGACGGCCGATTCAGGCCGCACTCAGCACGCGCCCCCTCACGAGATCGGCCGACACATTTCGCCCACGTCGGACGGTCATTCGCTTCGCGCTCCACCCCAATAACCCTTTCGACGATCCGGTAGTCGACCTGCGCTCCGCCTCCTCTTGAAGGGAGGCGTCGCATGCGGTCGCTTCAAGCGAGCCGCCGGGCCGGAGGTGCGCGTACTCGACGAACAAGGAGGACTGATCGATGACCGACCCGTGGTGTGCCTTCACGAAATCAACAGTGGTGGATCGAACAAAGAAGAGGTTGCAGTCATGAGAGCGTTCAAACTCGTCACGTGTCGTCGCGTCGCCGTACGGAAAGCATGGTCGATCGCGACGATGATCGCGATGCTGGTGTCGACCATCGGCACTCCGATCTTCGTGCCAGCCGTCAAGGCGCAGACCGCGCCGGTCGGGCAGGGCTTCGTCATCGCCGACAGCGATCTGCGGTTCATCTTTCACCAGATCGAAGTCGCCCAGAACCACGCCGGCGGCGGACAGCTGCTCGGGCCCGGACCCAATCAGGTCAACCTGTTTGGCACGCCGAACCCGCAGCTGCCGCTCGGGCTGCGGACCGTGGACGGATCGTTCAACAACCTCGTGCCGGTGCCGGATCAGCATCTGTTCGGCGCCGCCGACCAGCCGTTTCCGCGGCTGACCACGCCGAGCTTCCGCTCCGCCGAAACGCTGCCGTTCGATCCGGATGGACCGGGGCCGCAAGCCGCCGGTCAGCCGACCTCGTACTCGCAGAAGACGGGGTTCGTCAGCGACTCGCAGCCGCGCGTCATCAGCAACCTCATCGTCGACCAGACGGCGAAGAACCCGGCGGCGCTGGCGGCGGCCGCGAACCCGTGCGGCTCCGGCGGCTTCGTGTGCCAGGGATCGACGGCGCCCGATCCGGTGACCGGCGCGCTCTTCATCCCGAACATCACACCAGACTTCGGCCTGTCGGCGCCGTTCAACCTGATGTTCACGTTCTTCGGCCAGTTCTTCGACCACGGCCTCGACCTGGTGACGAAGGGCGGCGGCACCGTGATCGTGCCGCTGCAACCCGACGATCCGTTGTTCAAGCCGGGCACCCAGACCAATTTCATGGTCATGACGCGCGCAACCAACCTCCCCGGTCCGGACGGCATCCTCGGCACCGCCGACGATATCCAGGAGGGCATCAACACGACAACGCCGTGGGTCGATCAGAACCAGACCTATACGTCGCATCCGTCACATCAGGTGTTCCTGCGTCAGTACCAGATCGTGAACGGGCGCCCGGTGCCGGACGGGAAGATGCTCGACGGCGGCATGTGCGCGCCGCGCGGCACCGGCATCGCCGGCGACGACATCTGCAACATCGGCAACTGGAACGACGTGAAGGCGCAGGCGGCGACCAAGCTTGGCATCAAGCTCGTCGATCAGGACGTGTTCGACGTGCCGCTGCTCCTGACCGATCCCTACGGCCACTTCAAGCCCGGCCCGCTGCGCGGCATGCCGCAGATGGTGCTGCCCGGCAACGTGCTGGTCGAAGGCAATCCGGCCGGCGGCGGCGTTGCCGTTCCCGCCAACGCCTTCCGCACCGGCCACGCCTTCCTCAACGACATCGCGCACAGCGCGGTACCCGACGTTGGCCTGGTGCCCGACGCCGACACCGTCGCCGGCAAGAGCCTCGACATCCCGCCGCCGGGCACCTACGACGACGAGTTGCTTGGCCTGCACTTCATCACCGGCGACGGCCGCGGCAACGAGAACATCGCGCTGACCGCGATGCACCAGATCTTCCACGCCGAGCACAACCGGCTCGTCGCCGACATCGACAAGCAGATCAACCTGCTGCTGACGCCGGCTGAAATTGCGGCGTGGCATGCGATCGACCCGGCCTCGGGGTGGGGCTACGGCGAGCGGCTGTTCCAGGCCGCGCGCTTCTGCACCGAGATGCAGTACCAGCACATCGTCTTCGAGGAGATCGCGCGCAAGATGCAGCCGCTCATCAACCCGTTCCTCGGCGGGATCACCTCGATCAACCCGGCGATCTCGGCCGAGTTCGCCCACACCGTCTATCGCCTCGGCCACTCGATGCTGCCCGAGGTCGTGTCGCGCCTCAACGCCAACGGCACCAACCTCGACATGCGGCTGTTCGACGCGTTCCTCAATCCCGCCGGGTACAACAGCCCGGCGCCGGGCGTCACGCTGACCGCGAACCAAGCGGCCGGCAGCCTCGTGCGCGGCCTGTCGCGACAGGTCGGCAACGAGCTCGACGAGTTCGTCACCGACTCGGTGCGGAACACTCTGGTCGGCCTGCCGCTCGACCTCGCGGCGATCAACATCACGCGCGGCCGAAGCGAAGGCATTCCGTCGCTGAACAATGCCCGCAAGCAGTTCTTCGCCGCGACCAGGGACTCGGCGGTCACACCCTACGCGAACTGGTTCGAGTTCGGGCTCAACCTGAAGCATCCGGAGTCGCTGGTCAACTTCGTCGCCGCCTACGGCACCGACCCGACGATCACTGGCGTGTCGACGATCGTGGCCAAGCGGGCCGCGGCGGCGACGCTGGTTGCCGCCAACGGCCCGTTCATGTTCGCGCCCGCGGCCACCAGCGGCCTCGACACCGTCGACTTCTGGATCGGCGGTCTCGCCGAGCGCCAGGCCGCGTTCGGCGGCCTGCTCGGGTCGACGTTCAACTTCGTGTTCGAGAAGCAGCTGGAAGACCTGCAGAACGGCGACCGCTTCTACTACCTGCAACGTCTGGATGGCGTTGCGCTGCGGTTCCAGCTCGAGGGCAATTCGCTCGCCGAGGTGGCCCGGCGCAACACCGACGTCGGCGGCACGATGGCCAACATCTTCGACACGGCCGACTTCAACTTCGACATGACGGCGCTGACCGGCACGGCGCCGATCGATCTCGGCGACGGCGCGCAACTGCTGACGCTGGTCGACGGAACGAAACTCTTCTTCGACCCGCTGCACAAGGGGAAGAACGTCATGTTCAGCGGCTCCGCCGGCGTCGATCGGATGCAGGCAGACATCGGCGACGACACCTTCTATGGCAACGACGGCAACGACCGAATCGAGGGGAACGACGGCAACGACCACCTGTTCGGCGGCAACGGAGACGACGTCCTCTTCGGCGGCAACGGTGACGACGTTCTCGAGGGCGGCCCGGGCAACGATGCCTTGAGCGGCGGGCCTGGCTTTGGCGGGGACATTCTCCTCGGCGGTGACGGCAACGACTTCATGCTCGGTGGCGACGACGGCGTCGAGCACTTCGGCGGACCCGGCAACGACATCGTTGTCGACGGGGCCCAGAGGGCCGAAGGGATCTTCGGCGGCTCCGGCGACGACTGGCTCGACGGCGGCGACGGGCATGACGGCGGCATGTTCGGCGACGACGGCAACGTCTTCGATCTGCTGGCCGGCCTCAGCGCGATCGGCGGCGACGACGTCCTCGACGGCGGTCCCGGACAGGACAACATGTTCGGCGAAGGCGGCGACGACATCTTCCTGATGTCGGAAGGCACCAACAAGTTCTTCGGCGATTACGGGTTCGACTGGGTCACGCTGCGCGGGTGGCCGGCGGGATCCGACAACACGGGAACCACCGGACCGGCGCTCGATCTCGGTCTGCTGGCGCTGCCGAATACGCCGCTCAACTTCAACGACCTCCGGAACAAGTACCGGTTCGTGGACGGCGCATCGGGGTGGAACTTCAACGACCAGATCCGCGGGTCCAACAGCGTGCTGTGCGATCCGGCTGCCGCGGAAGTGGCCGAATGCCTGCTCGTCGGTATGGAGCTGACGGCAACGGGTGCCGCCAAGATCAATGGGCTGACCGAGCTGATGGGACCCGCCGGCTTCAACAAGAGCCTGACCGACCCCGCTATTCCCGGCGTGAAAGGCGTCGGATTCATGGGCGGCGACATCCTGCTTGGCGGCCTCGGCAGCGACACCATCCAGGGGATGCAGGGAGACGACCTGATCGACGGCGACCTCTGGCTGAACGTCCAGCTGCGCGCGGTGCTGAACGATGGGACCATCAAGCTGGTCGACAGCGCCCGCGATCTCGTCGACGACGTGTTCGCGGATCCGCAGCGGCTCAACCCGGGGAACATCACCATCGTCAAGAGCATCGTGACGCCCGCGGTACCGCCGCCGGATTGCCCGGCGCTGCCCGCGCCGGTGGGGACCGCGCACAACTGCGACACGGCGGTGTTCTCGTTCGACCGATCGGAGTACGACATCACCCTCAACCCGAACGGTACCGTGACGGTCGCACACGTCGCTCCCGCCGTCGGCCATCTCGCCGAAGGAACCGACACGCTGCGGAACATCGAACGGTTGCAGTTCGCCGACGTGACCATTGCAGCGCCCGGCGCCGGCGCTGGATCCACGACGGTGCCCGTGCCCAACGTGGTCGGCCTGACGCAGGCCGAAGCGGTCGCCGCTATCAACCAGGCGAGCCTGGTACCGAGCGCGACGAGCGCGAACAACCCGACGGTGCCGGTTGGCGACGTCATCAGCCAGAACCCGGCGGCCGGCATCAGCCGTCCGTTCGGGAGCACCGTGTCGATCGTCATCGCGCTCGGCGCGCTGGCGCCGAACGTGGTTGGCCTCAGCCAGGCAGCGGCGACAACGGCCATTACGACGGCCGGCCTGACGCTCGGCACGGTCAACCTGGCCAACAGCGCGACGGTGCCAAGCGGCAACATCATCAGCCAGTCTCCACCGGCAGGCACCACCGTGGCGCCCGGCAGTGCGATGACGCTCGTCCGCTCGCTCGGGCCGACGACGGTCGTCGTGCCCAATGTCGTCAACCTGACGCAGGCGGCGGCGATCACGGCGATCACGGGCGTCGGGCTGGTGCAAGGCACCGTGACGACGGCGAGCAGCGCGACGGTTCCGTCTGGCAGCGTGATCAGCCAGAGCCCGGTTGGTGGGACGAGCGCGGTGCCGGGGAGCGCTGTCGCGCTGACCGTCTCCTCGGGTCCGGCGCAGCCAGCGGGTCTGGTGGCCGCGTTCGGGTTCGATGAAGCGGCCGGGACGATCGCGATCAATTCGGTGAACCCGGCGTTCAACGGCACGATCTTCCAGGCGGTTCGCACGGCCGCCGGCAAGATCGGAAAGGCGCTGCAGTTCGACGGCGTCAACGACTGGGTGACAGTCACCGACACGACCGGCAGCCCGCTCGATCTCACCACCGGGATGACGCTCGAAGCGTGGGTGAACCCGGCGGCCGCATCGGG
>Ga0111539_10001812_pt1 | contig 28458 bp, 24 predicted proteins | sample RhiMethybrSRZTD1_FD_79667 | JGI IMG/M metagenome (GOLD analysis project Ga0111539, IMG submission 79667) | Populus rhizosphere microbial communities from Tennessee, USA - Rhizosphere MetaG P. TD hybrid SRZTD1 (version 2) (version 2) | ecosystem: Host-associated > Plants > Roots > Rhizosphere >...
TCGCCTCATCGGAGGCGAGAAAGCACACCGCGTTCGCGACATCCTGCGCGGTGCCCCGCTGTCCGATCGGCACCAGCGCGCGCACCTGGTCGTCGTTCACCGCGACGCCGCGCCGGCTCATGTCCGGCATGTCGGGCCCGAGTATGGCCTGGGAGTTCGCACGCAGTCCCGTCGGGATGGCGCCGGGACATACGCAGTTCACCGTGATGCCGCGCGGCGAGTAGACCACGGCCATCTGCCGGGTGAGGCCGACGACGGCATGCTTCGCCGCGATGTACGCCGCACCGCCGCCCGTACCGCCGAGCCCGGCGACCGAGGCCATGTTGATGATGCGCCCGCGACCGCGCGGCAGCATTTCCGCGAGCGCGCGCTTGCAGCACAGGAATACGCCGGTCAGGTCGATGTCGATGACCTTGCGCCACATGGACTCATCGAGCTCGTCGACATTGAAGTAACCATCCAGCACGCCGGCGATGTTGACCATGATCTCGACCGGACCCAGGTCACGCGCTGCTGCCGTCAAGGCGGCGTCGACCTCGGCAGCGCTGGAAACATCCGCACGGTAGCTTGCAGCGACGCCACCGCCTTTGCGTATCGCGTCGGCCGTAGCGCCGGCCGAGTCCGCGTTGAGGTCGATCGCGGCGATCCGGGCGCCACGGCTCGAGAGTGTAAGCGCGGTGGCGTAGCCAATACCGGAACCCGCGCCCGTAACGATGGCAAGGCGGTCTTTCATGGCAGTCTCCCTGAAACGTGGAACGTGGAACGCGGAAGGATGAAGGATGACCTTGCCTGCTTTGGGCTGAAAAACCAGGTCATCCTTCCACGTTCATCCTTCATACTCCTATAAGAGTTAAGAGCATCGTATCACCGGCCCACATGCAAAATCCCCGCGCAGCAACGTTGCGCCGATTTCCGGTGCCAGGGTCAGACTTGCCCGAAATCGGCAAAGGATGGATCATGGCGCCAAGGCTACCGACGCCATTCGAGGGCTCATGCCATGTCCGGCGCACTGTCACACGCACTGTCCCACGCCAGCGACTATGACCGCATCTCCGTCTCGCCGATTGCCGGCGCGCTCGGCGCCGAGATCAGTGGCGTCGACTTGAGCCGCCCTGTCGACAGCGCGACCTTCGCCGAGATCCGACGTGCCTGGAACGAGAACCTCGTCATCTTCTTCCGCGGCCAATCGCTCGACGACGACGCCCTGGTCGCCTTCGGCCGCCGCTTCGCACCGCTGTTCCGTCATCCCAATCTGCTGACCGAAGGGCCTTATCCCGACATCGTGCGCATCCGCCGCATGCCGGGCGACAAGCAGATCGTCGGCGAGGACTGGCACACCGACACCACATGCATGGCGGAACCGCCCTGCGGCGCCGTGCTCTATGGCGTGGACGTGCCGCCCTACGGCGGCGACACGCTGTTTGCCAACCAGTATCTCGCCTACGAGTCGCTGTCCGACGGCATGAAGGCGCTGGTATCGCGCTTGACGGCAGTGCATAGCGACATCACCGTTGCGGGGCCGCAGGCAGCCCGCAACAAGTACCGCACGAACAAGGTGCGCGAGGATTCGAGCTGGCGCGAGACCGTATCCGAGCATCCGGTCGTGCGCACGCATCCCGAAACCGGCCGCAAGGCGCTGTTCGTCAACCGATCCTACACGCAGCACTTTTCCGGGATGACGGCCGGGGAGAGCGCCCCGCTGCTCGAGTTCCTCTGGCAGCACGCGACGCGCCCCGAATTCACCTGCCGCTTCCGCTGGGAGACCGGCTCGGTCTCGGTCTGGGACAACCGCTGCACCATGCATATCGCGGTCAACGACGTCTGGAAGTTTCCGCGCCTCATGCACCGCGTGCAGATGTGCGGCGACCGGCCGGTATAAAACGGACCACGGCGATTCGCTCCATTACCGAACCACGGAATCCATCAGCGCTGCAACGCCTTTCGCACGCTCCAGCGTTGAGACGATCTCCACCGCGCGCGCTGCTTTCAACGCCGATACGCCGCCCCACTCTGCGCACTCGTTGAATTTGTCGACCAGCTCCTCGCGTGTGAACGGGTTGTCCGTCGCACCTTTCGCGGGAAAGTACGCTTCCGAGACCGTTCGACCGTCCCTGAGCGTCACCTTGATGTTCACACGCGCGGTCGAGACGGTGATGGAAGGATCGGGATAGACCCTCACTTTGCGGATGAGCGCCTGCACCTCGGCCTGCGACACGACCTCGTCCGTGATCTCGCGAAGCCCCAGCCGCCCGCGCAGCAGGGTGATCGCCGGCCAGTATTCGGCACTGAACTTCGCCTGCAGCCCTGTCCTGGGCTCGTGATACATGAGGATGTTGAGCGAATGCGGCCGCACGCCGCACTCGATCGTGTCGACGTCGGCGGCGGTAAAGCCGTGAGCCGCGATAAGCGCCTGCATGCCCTCTACGGCGCCGAGCGCGGATGCGCACACCGGATGCGCCTTGAGGTTCATGCCCCGGCCGAAGGTCTCTTCGAGAATGCCCCACGGCTTCCCGAAACCGTCGATTTTGGAGAGGTCGTACTTTTCGGCGACCAGCTTCAGCCAGCCTACTTTGCCCTCGAAAGCGCTGCGCGCGCTCGTAAAGCCGCCTTTCGCAAGCAGCGCCGCACGCACGCCGACTTCGTTCGCCCTGCCTGCGTGGAATGGCTTACAGTGCGTCCCGAACTGCTCTTGAAAGCCGCCAACTTCGGACGCGGCGATACCGAAAGCGTGCGCGGACTCGTCCTCGCTGAGCCCGAGAAGCTTCGTCGCTGCGGCGGTCGCCCCAAATGCGCCTATTGTGCCCGTCGAGTGCCAACCTTTCGCGTAGTGGTCGCCGCAGTCGACAAGCGCTTCGCCGAGCTTCCACTGCACTTCGGTACCGACCATATAAGCGGTAAGGATGTCTTCGCCGCTCGAGCCGAGCTTTTCCGCAAGCGCCAGTATTGCGGGCACGATGACCACCGATCCGTGGCCGATGAATATCTGATTGGTGTCGTCATAGTCAAGGACATGGCCGAACACTCCGTTTGCAAGCGCAGCATTGGTCACCGCAGTCTTGCCGCCAATGCCAACGAGCGTTGCATCGGCCGCGCCGCCGACCGCCTCAATGTAACGCATCACTGGCTCGCGTATCGATTCAGCGGCGCCGGCGATGGCGACGCCGAGACAGTCGAGGATGCAGTCCTTGGCTTTGGCAACGCCGGCTGCCGGGACATCTCCAAAGCGCGTGCCGGTGACGAGTCTTGCGAATGTTTCGGTGAGATACACGCGTGCCTCCTCGTTTCAAGCTGAAGACGCCAAGACGTCTTATCGCGACGGCACGAGCTGCTGACCGGGTCCTGTCGGGACGGTCGGCCCCAGGGGCTCGGGAAACATGCGGTCACCCGACCACTTCCCGGAATACACGCAGGAAGTTCAAACCCAGCAACTTGCGCAATTCTTCCTCGTTGAACCCCCAACGAGCGAGCGCCTGGGTCACGTTCGGCCAGTCGGCGAAGGATTCGTAGCCCTCGATCGCGTAGTCGCTGGTCAGGCGATGCTCCTCGAGGCGGAATCCGACCCAGTCGAATGCCGCCCCGCGCCGCGCCGGCATCGCACGCGGGAATTCGATCATTGAGCCGGTGCGTGCGCTCGGCGGTCCGGCTTTGTCAGTCCCGATGCCGACATGATCGATTCCGAGGGTCCGCGCCAGATGCTCGACGTGGCGACAGAAAACTTCAAGCGTCACGTTCGGCTGATCCGATATGAAGCCGGGGATTACCGCGACACCGAAATAGCCCCCGCGGTCGGCGATCGCCCTGGCCAGCGCATCGGTTTTGCCCCGATCATGATGCGCGATCGTCTTGCTCGCAGAATGAGAGACGACTATGGGTGCACGGGAGGCTTCAAGGGCATCCCAGCCGACCTGCTCACTGCAGTGGCTGACGTCGACGAGGATGCCCAACTCGTTCAGGGCAGCTACGATCTCCCGACCGAAATAAGTCAGGCCGCCCTGGTAAGTTTCCGTGCACCCGTCGCCCACCAGATTCTGCAGGTTGTAGGTGAGCTGCACCATTCTTATGCCCAGGTTGTAGAACAGTGCCACCCGGCTGGGATCGTCCCCGAATGGCGTCGTGTTCTGGAAGTCCAGGATCAAGCCGTGCTTGCCGCTCGCATGGACACGTTCGATATCGGATGCCTTGAGCACCGGCACGAGGTCGCCGTCCAGCGCACCGATGAATGCGTGGGCCTGGGCGATCTGCCGCACGCTGGCCTCGAACGACTGGCTCAACCGATGACTGCCGGAATAGGTTCCGCAGGCAACGGTGACCCCGGAGCGCCGCCAGAAATCGCGATAGATCCGGCGCGCTTCGGCTGAGGTCTGGATCTCGCGCGTCGCGAGCATCTGTACCGCCTGAGCGACGTCTGCGCGGCTCATCCCCTCCTCGCGCCATGCCTCCAGCTGTTCGCGCATGCGCTCGGTGAACAGGAAACCCGAGGTGACCGGCGGTTGCTGCGAATCGATGACCAGTGCTTGTTCGTGTAGCTGCCGCGCCTCGTCGGGACTCAAGCTCGGCCGTTCTCTCCATGGCATGGCGGATATCTCCTTTGAGATTGTGGCGCGCTCAATCCGGCTTCGCACCCGACTCCCTGATGAGCTGTCCTTTCGACACGATCTCGGCCCTGATCTGCGTCAGGAACTCCTCCGGCGGGCGTGCCACTACCCCACGATAATGCGGACGGGCTTCTCGGGAAAAGACGATTGTGGGAGAACGCCGGCCGGCATCGTCAGCATGAGTGATCCGAACAGGACACATAACGCATGCTTCACGTTCCCTCTCCCTGTGAGCTTTTTTGAGCACGAGCTGTGCAATCTATTCGACCCGCGAGAGCGTGGCAAGCGTTATGGATTCGTTGTGGTGATCAGCTGCTGCGCCGCAAAGGATGAAGGGTGAGCCGGGAATTCGAGGAACGTGCCTGCGCACGTTCGAGCCGGCGAACGCCCGACGCGATGCAGCGCGGCGGGCCGGGGTCGAAGACCAACGTGGAAGGATGACCCGGTTTTCAGCCCAAAGAAGGCAAGGTCATCCTTCATCCTTCCGCCTTCATCCTTGGTGAAGCTGCGCGCCTGCGGAGCTTCACTCCTGCGGATACCGCCACGGCTTGTCGGGCTGCGTGGCGTTCTCGTCGATGGCCCACTGCGGGAGCGAGAGGCCCGGGCCTGCGTCGGAGAACACCATGCGCACGCGAGTACCGATGCCGACCGTCTTCACGAGGTCGGGTGGCGCCAGCTTGCCGTCGGGCGTGACGAGGTTGCCGACCACGCGCAGGGCCTCGTCGGCGGTGGGCTTGCCCTTCTGGATGTCGAGATCGACCAGCAGAACCAAGTAGGGGAGATGGGCCTGGAACGCCGGCTGGATGGCGTGATGCACCTCCGTGTAGGAGTGCACCGCGCCCTTGCCCTCGACGGGCGCCCATTTGGCCTCGCGGCTCATGCACCAGGGGCAGGCGGTGGTGGGCGGATAGCGCAGCAGCTTGCAACCGTCGCACTGCTGCAGGTGGAAACTGTGCCCGGCGCAGTGCTTGAAGTACGCGACGTTCTCACCGTCTAGCTCATCGAGCCTGAGACCCATTCCGAGATAATCGGCCGTGATGGACATAGTCTTGTCTCCGCTGCTTTAACGAAATGAGGGGATGCTCCCCTCATACTCCCCTACATCAGGGCGCCTAACGCTCATTCTGTCAGGCGCTCTTAATCACGCCGCATGACCATGGCCGACCCGGTACCCGGGTTGGCCCAGCCGAGGTTGGCGGTCACCTCGCAGTCTTTCACCTGCCGACAGCCCCCTTCCCTGTAGTCGTAGGTGTGCTTGCGCTTGCCGTCAGGGCCGACGGGGCAGCTGTCGTCGACGTCGTGGCGCAGCTGGCGCACGTTTTCGATCACCATGTTCATGCCGTGCGTGTAGCCTTCGCACTGATGGCCGCCGCTGGTGTTGTTGGGGCGCCTGCCGCCCAGCCGGATGGTGCCGTCGCTGACGTAGTGGCCGCCTTCGCCCTTCTTGCAGAAGCCGTAGTCCTCGAGCTGCAGCATGGTCGTGAAGGTGAAGGCGTCGTAGGAGCCGGTGACGTCGACATCCTGCGGGCCGATGCCGGCGTTGGGCCACAGGATCTCGCGCGCGTACCTGCCGGCCACCGCCGAGATCGGCCCCGTCTGATAGTGCATATCGGCGCGCGGCTTGCACACGCGGCCCGCAATGGCGCGGATCAGCACCCGGTGGTGGCGGGCGTCCCTGGCACGATCGGCGCTCGTTACGATGATGGCCGTGGCGTTGTCGGTCTCCACGCAGCAGTCGAGGAGATGCAGCGGCTTGCAGATGATGCGGCTCGCCAGCACGTCTTCCACCGTCACGCGCTTCTTGTAGTAGGCCTTGGGGTTATTGGAGGCATGTGCGGAGTGCGCAGCGCGTACCGCCGCCACCTGCGCCGGCGTAGTACCGTAATCGTGCATGTGGCGCATGAAGGTGAAGCTGAACGACTGCCCGGCGCTTTGCCAGCCGTAGGCGCGGGAATGCAGCATGTCGCCGGCGACCGGCGCGGCCGAGCGGGCCCCGGTGCCGCCGATACGCACCTGGGAGTAGCCGTTCATGGCACGGAAGATAACGACGGTCTTGCACATGCCGGCCTCGATCACGCCCATGGCGATGCCGATCAGCGCTTCCGTCGACGAGCCGCCGCCGAACACGTCCATGAAGAAGTTCAAGCGGATGCCGAGATCGCCGGCGATGAAGGTTCCGAAGGTGGAATCGCCCGACTGGTAGGACAGCATGCCATCGACGTCGGCGGCCGTAAGCCCGGCGTCGAGGATGGCGTTCTTCACCGCCCAGGTACCGAGCGCGCGGGTGGTCATGCCGGAGCCGCGCGTGTAGGTGGTCTCGCCCACCCCCACGATGGCGTACTTGTCTCTGAGGTGCTTCGGACTGGAGACGTCCGTGTCGGCTGGCAGTGGCATGGTGCGCGATCCTCCGGGTTGTTCGCGCGATTGTGACGCGTCGCGCGAGTGATGGCTAGCTGCCGAACTGCTGGCCGGGTCCTGTCGGGACGGTCGGCCGCCTCGATCCGTGAAGTCCCTGGAAGAAGCCATTGCGCCTGGAAAGTTTACGCGGAACAACCGCGCAGCCGAAGGGCTAGAGAGTCGCTGCTTTTCAGGGGATGAAAATTAACATCAGGTAGGCAAGAAAGAGGCCGAGATGGACTGTCCCCTGCAACACATTTGTCCTCCTGCTGCCGAAGGTCAGTATCGACATAATCAGAGTCAGGGCGAGCATCACCTGGCCTTCCGGCGTGAGTCCAAGTTCGAGCGTGGTATGACCGACCATTGCGATGATGATCACCGCAGGGATGGTCATCGCCAGCGTAGCCAGCACCGAACCCAGGAGAAGGTTCATCGAGCGCTGGACATGGTTCGACAGTGCCGCCTTGATCGCCGCAACTCCCTCTGGCACGAGCACCAAAACCGCTACCAGCAGCGCTCCGAGCGCCGGAGGCAAGCCGAAGGTTTCGAGCCCTGTATTGAGCGTGATCGCAAATTTTTCCGCGAGCAGGATGGTCGTGCCAAGCAAGAAAATCATCATGGTCGCATGATGCGCAACGACTTTCCGCTTTCCGCCGCCGAAACGTAACTTCTGCGATGGCTCGGGCGCAGGCAGTACTTCAGCGAAATACGAACGATGCCGCGTCGTCTGGATTATCAGGAACACGACATAAAGGCTCAGGCACATGACGATCAGGAACAACTGTTGGCCCTTTGACAGTGTCGGCCCTAGCGTCGTCGTCGTGTAATTCGGCAAGATCATGCCAAGCGTGCCAAGGGCGACGATCAGACCCAGGTACGCGCTGACACCGGGAAAGTTGTACTCCTGCTCGCGGTAGCGCAATCCGCCCAGGAGCAGCGCCAGACCGATCAGGCCGTTCATCACGATCATCACAACCGAGAACATCGTGTCGCGGGCAAGCGTGGGATTGGCATCGCCCGCCAGCATCACCGCGCCGATCGTCATGATCTCGATGCTGCCCACGCTCAACGTCAGGATTAGCGTGCCGTAGGGTTCGCCGAGGATGCCGGCGAGTTCGTCCGCATGCGATACCACCGTCAACGCACCCATGACAATCGCGGCGAACAGCCACAGGAAGACCGCGATGGCGATCGCCGGACTCAGATTGGGCGCAAGCAGCTGGTTATCGAAGGCGAGAAATAACCCCGCCGTGCCCAAAATAAAAGAAATTCGGAGCACCAAGCGCACGACAGACGGTGTCAGGCTCGAGGCAGAGTGCGAAGAAGTCATGACTGCGAGTTAGAAATGGAGAGCGCTAACCGGCGCGTTGCTTCGACCGCGTGATTGCTGCGGTATCCTGAAACATGTTCGGGTCGTCCGCTACTTGATTCTAGCCTCTTTCAGTTAGTTTCTATTGAAAACTCCTGTTCGGCAGCGACCCTGGCACAGTTTTGCGGATTTCGTTCGCGCCCTTCACACGCGGCGGCTAAATTGCCTCCCGGTGCCATAACATTTCACGAGCAACTGCCAAACGAAGTGCTGCGGGCTCCAGCGTGACTTCATCGGATGCGGTATGTCACCATAACAGGTTCTGGCTCACGGAGACTGCCGATGAAGGCGACGTTGCTTGCATTGTCGTTGTGCTGCGCGAGCGCATGCAACGCGGCCGGGAAATCGGAATCGGTCGATAGCTTTCCCTCGAAGCCCATTCGCTGGGTCGTGCCATTCGCGCCCGGCGCGTCGACGGATCTCATCGCGCGCACCATCGGCCAGCGCCTCATCGAAATCTGGGGCAAGCAGATCATCGTCGACAATCGCCCCGGCGCGGGCGGCGCGATCGGAGCAGAGATTGTCGCGCGCGCGGTGCCCGACGGCCACACTGTTCTGCTCGCCACCGTCGGGCCGAACATCGGCAATACGCTGCTCGTGAAGAAGCCGGCCTACCGCGTGGAAGATTTCGCATACGTCGCCATCGCGGCCGACAATCCCATGGTCCTCCTCGTGAATCTGTCGTTCCCGGCGAAAACGCCGGGCGAATTCGTCGACTACGTCAAGGCGCGCCCCGGCCAGGTCAACTGGGCCTCGGCGGGCGTCAACAGCACGCCGCACATCAGCATGGCGATATTCGCCGCGGCCACGGGGGTCAAGCTCACCCACGTGCCCTACAAGGGCGGAGCGCCGGCCATGATCGACGTCGTGAGCGGTCAGGTCGCCGGCATCCTCACGTCCGTAGCGACCGCCGAGACACAGATCCGGACGGGACGCGTGCGCGTGATCGGGGTGGCAGGACCGAAACGCCAGTCCGCGATCCCCGACGTGCCGACACTCGCGGAAGCCGGCATCAGGAACGCGGAATCCCCGAATTTCTACGGCATGGCGGCGCCGGCGCGCACGCCGCCGGCGATCGTGCGCAAGCTCAACGCGGGTGTGAACGACGCGCTCGCGCAGCCCGAGGTGCGCAAGCGTCTCGGCGATCTCGGCATGGACATCGTCGGCGGCTCCCCGGAGGACGCCACGAAGTACGTGATGACGCAGGTCGAGCGCGTCCGGGGCTTGATCAAGGCCGGCGTGCTGACGCCGGAGTAGCTATGTGCCCGCTCGCCCGGAAGTGGTTTGACGAACCCGGTTCGCGGTCTTTGCACCTTTTATGAGGCAAGGTATGCAGATTGGGATCAATATCGCCAACCACCGGGACCTGCTTTCCAAACGCTATATCCATGACACCGCGCGCATGGCGGAGGATCTCGGGTTTGACTCTGTATGGATTCCCGATCATGCGGTGGTGCCACCTGCGGTTGAGGCGCGCTACGGCCCGGTGTACTACGACGTCATCGCGGTCCTGGGATATCTGGCAGGAATCACCCATCGGGTGCGTCTGGGGACCACGGTCCTGGTCGTTCCATACCGTCATCCCATTGTGCTCGCAAAAGAACTAGCGAGCCTTGACCAGCTCAGTGAAGGCCGTCTGATTCTCGGAGCGGGTGTGGGCGGGACTGAGGCAGAATTTCAGGCACTCGGTGTCTCTTTTGCCGAGCGTGGACGCAGGACCGATGAAGCGCTACGTGTCATGCAAACCCTTTGGACGCAGGATGCACCACAGTACAGCGGTCCCTATTGCACCTTTGCCGACATTGTTTTTCAGCCCAAGCCCGCCCAGCAACCCTTGCCTGTCTGGATCGGTGGCCAGAGCGGCGCAGCACTGCGCCGCACCGCCCGGTTCGCTACTGGCTGGCACCCAATTGATCAGTCTCCTGCCCAACTCCAAACTGCCCTGGCGACCTTGGCGACGCTGAGCCAGCAGGCCAAGCGGCCGACACCTGCCCTGTGTCCGCGCTTTACTGTCCGCGTCCGCGATACCGCCGGTGATGCGGATCGACAGTTCATGGAAGGCAACGCGGCACAAATCACCGCTGATCTCCTCCAGCTACGGGCGTTAGGAGCGTCGCACGTGGTACTGAGTACCCAGACGAATGACATGGCGCGCTTCCGCTGGGAGATTGAGGCCCTCGCTGCTCATGTCCTGCCTAAGGTGTCACTGAATAAGACCATGTGAAATCACTCTCGCGAACGGTATTACGATGCCGCGTCCGTCTTCCGGAAAGCTTGCGAATCCTCAAGACGGCCGAAATCCGGGAGAAGTTCCGGGCGCAGGGACAGGCCGCGGTATCGGGCACGCCGGAGCAGCTCGCGTCGCTGCTGCAATCGGAAAGCGCTCGTTACTCGAAGATCGTCAAGGCGGCGGGCATCCGAGCGGAATGACAGGGTAATTCGCCCGCCCCTCGCACCACCTGAGCCTGCCAGACCGCGCGGAAACTCAGTCAAAATACGTCGACTGTCGGGAAGTGCGGCTTCCCCGTGATGCAATCCCAGAGATAGATCGCCAACCCGACGTCGCCGGTCCACAGCGAGAAACGGCCCCTCCCCAGCTCGGCGCGCGCCTCGCGGCATTGCGCCATCGCCGTCATCGCGAACGCGCGGGCGCGCTCCAGCCAGACCGGGTCGCCCGTCCTGCCATGAAGCTTGAGGAAAGCGTATCCATTGCCGCCGGTGCCATGACACAGGTTCGACCCCTTGGCGAGGGGTCCGGCCGACCAGGTGAACGTGCCGCCCTCGACGAGTAGCGCATCAAGCTCGGGCGACGCGAACCGCGTGTCGGCGAACGTCGTCACCATGCCCGGCGCGCCGTGGCAGTGCTGACACAGCGTGGGCGGGTTCGTCCGGGTCGCGACGGGGCGCCACGTCGCGCCGAGCTCGGACCGGCACGCCGTCGCGGCCAGCGTGCGGGGCACGGCGCCGGCCACCGTTGCGCGCTGGGAGGCTGTCAACCATGCCCAGCCCCTGAGCAGCGGAATCATGTTGCCCGCGTATCCGTGCACGGGCCCGAGCCAGGGCTGCACCTGGCCATAGAGGTCCACGTTCCACAACGGGCCGAGGGCCGTCTCCTCGAGATCATCCAGCAGCCGCGCGGCCTGCGCCGAAAACAGATGGCGCCACAGCGGCTCGTGCGTCATCGCGTGCATGTGGATGCAGGCGAGCATCGAGCCCGGCAGTCCCCACATCAGCTCACGGATCGGCAGCGCGACGTTCCTCGCGCAGCGCTCGTGTACGAGGTCGGCGATCTCAGCCGACGGTCCGATTCGCATGGCGACGAGCGCGGTGCCCAAGTCGCCGAGCAGAAAGGCGCCGTGCGCCGAGTACTCTCCCCGGGTCGCGAGCTCGGCGGCGCCGATCTCAAGCAACCGCGGCAGCACCGGACCGAAGTCGTGGCGCAGGCGCGTCACGCCTGAGCGCGCGAGGTAGTCGAGCCCCCAGATCACGCCCGCGGCTCCGACCCAGAGGTTCGCCATCCCGTCCGGCAGTCCATCCTCGCTGGGATGCGACGGCCAGAGGCGCTCGGCGTCGAAGTGCACGAGCGCATCCGCAACGATTTCCTCGATCGCCGCGGACGCATCGACCGAGCTCCACGCGGTCGACCGCAACGGGACATGCCGGGAGGCGTCGATCATCGGGGAAAATTGGGACCAGGCACGAACCTGGCACAGTCTTCCTGATACACGTGACGAGAAGTCCCGCTCATGGCTCGATTCCCATTGCCCTGACGAACGCAGCGCGCACCGCGGGCGGCTGTCCGCAATGCCAGCGGAAGTCGCGAAGCAGGGCGCCGTAGAACGGATGGGCACGGTACTCATCGAGCTTCATCCCGTTCCAGAGAAATTCACGATCGATCATCGGCAGCTCGATCCGGACGTTGCGCGACGGATCGCGCAGGATCGCCGATGGATCGCGGCCCGCCGCGACCGCGTCGAGGTCGTTGAACAGGCGCCGGCGCAGCAGGCCGATCCCGCGATCGCTCGCCCCAAGGCTCTCGCGCGTGCGATCGGCGATTCGTCCCTGGCCCACCCAGGCGACGATGTCCTGATTGACGACGTGGCTGGTGATCCACTTGCCGGTGTTCGAATCGGTCGTTGGGCTGCGCCACGCGGGAATCGATTCCTGGACATACGGCTCGGCTTCCTTCGGCACGCGGATGAACGACCAGACGACCGAAAGCGTGTTCTCGTCATCGACCGGCACGCGCCACTCGAAGTGCTGGCCCAGAAAGAAGCCGTTCGGCCAGAGGCAGATGCGGCCGATCGTCCAGAGTGGATCGCGCTCGTCAGTGTCGGCGCGCACGCGTCGGTAACTGAAGCCGTAATCGTGCTCCACGAAGTCCAATTTCAGATGCGTGGGCACGTATGGGCCGTCCCGACCCGCGAGGCGAGTACTCCAGTTCGAATGTGCCCACTCGAAATGCACCGGGTCGATCGAGTTCTCCTGGCATTGCAGCCAATTGCACGGAACGTCGGCGAAGACGATCTGCCGGAATCCGTTGGGCCATGAGAACAGTTCCCAGTCCGGCAGCTCGGGCGCGGGCAGCGGACCGAGGTAGGCCCAGATGAGCCCGGCTTTCGCCTGCACGGCATAAGCGGCGATCTGCACACTTGCCTTAAGCCGCCCCGCTGGATCGACTTTCTCTTCGAACGGCTGTTCGATGCATCGCCCGTGCGCGTCGTAACACCAGCCGTGATAGTGGCAGCGCAGCCCTGCGTCCTCGACGTAGCCATAGGCGAGATCAGCGCGGCGATGCGCGCAGTGCCGATCGAGCAGTCCATACCGACCACCCCGATCACGATACAGCACCAGATCCTCGCCCAATAAACGCACGGGCACCACCGATTCGCGGTCCAGGTCCACGACGGCGGCGATCGGATGCCAGTAACGCCGAAGCAGGTTGCCCATCGGCGTGCCGGGACCCACACGCGTGAGGAGGTGATTCCTGTCTTCGCTCAGCATGATCCAGGCGCAAGAGATGACGGGACCCCGGACTTTACCCGATCGAGCAAAAAAAGGGCCAGGCTCGTGCCAGGCTCACTTTGTTCTGCGAGCAGCTGACCGGGTCCTGTCGGAAGGCCTCGCCTGCCCGCTTCTCCCGGTACCGAGTGCTCGATGCTTCCAGGCGCATGTGGTCAATTGACTTGACCGTCGCGTAATCTGGAGATCTACCATACCGGGAGAACCGGATCAGTCTTCGGCCATCCGCCACCCGGCCGCTACTCGGGCATTCGCGCATGAGCCCTGCCGGGGTTAATGACCCCTGACGGGGGTTAAGTGGGCCCACTGAACCGCCCCCGACCACCCGCCCCTTGCCGCCGCGCGGAGCGGCCGGCCCAACTCAAACCTCCCGCAGCGAGCGGGTAGTGAGAGCTCGTCCTTAGATTGGCGCTTTCGCGCTCGAAAACGCGCGTTTAAGGCCGAAAATCGGCCCGCGGAGAGTGCTTTCGACGCGAGATCAATCGCTTGGGTCGGTGCGACCCGCGCCGATGTTGCGCAGTAATTAGGAGGGCTTGCGCGCCCACGCTGCCGGCATCCGGGCTTGCGCGACGCTGATGGTCTCGTCCGCGGCAACCGCCGCAAGCGCCGCCGAAAGCTGCTTAAGTTCCGCGTCGGCGGTCAGGCCCGATCCGACTAAGTGCGGGCTCGTCTCGAAAAACGAATATTCCCAGAGGCGCTTCTGTTCGCCTCGAATATAGACCGGATGAATAAAGGCGATGTCGGGATCGACAAGGCCGACTTCCCGGAACAGGCGGGGCAAATTGAGGCCGAGCGTGTCGTCGATTCCACGGAGCCGATTGTGGCTTGCAAGGAGCGCTTGGAGGCGCACGTAACAGTCCGTGGCAGGGAACGAAAACAATCCGGTTATGTCGAGATCGAAACAAATCAGGAGCCCGCCGGGTCTCGTGATCGCGGCCATTTCGCGCAACGCATCAAGCGGACGAACAAGATGGCAGAGCAGAAGCCGGCAGTGGACCATATCGAAATGATCGCGCGGCAGGCCTGTATCATATGCGTTGGCACGCGCGAAGTGAATATTGCCGAGGCCTTCTACCTCCGCAATGCTTTGCGCCACTGCGAGTTGGTCGGCACTGATGTCGACGGCAGTGACTTGGCCCCCCGGGCCTACCTTGTTTGCAAGCCATCGCGTCGTGTTGCCCGTTCCGCAGCCGATGTCGGCGACGCACCCGCCGGGTGGGATGCCAATCGCGGTCATGATCCGCATCGCGTCTGGTCCGTAGACCGAATCGAGCAGCGCGAGCCGTGCGGCTCCTTCCACGCCGGTCGCCAAAATGTATCGGTCGCCCGCAACCGCTTCGATGGTCATCAAGATGCTCCGGCTTTCGAGAGTCCAGCCGAACGCCGATCGGGCGCCGGATGACTGCAGGTTACGTTTGTCAGTTTCTCCTGCGGCGACGATACGCCAGGGTCCCATGGGGGTGTAAATGGCGTCACTCAGCCTTGATGCCACCCGCCTTGATAATCGGCCACCATTTCTCGATATCCGCTTTTTGCATTGCGCTCAGCGCCTCGGGAGTTTGCTGATCAGGCGAGAAAATCTCCTGTCCGAGATCGGCCAGTCGCGATCCCATCGCGGGGTCAGTAAGCGCGCGCCTTGCAGCCAAATTCAACTTGGCAATCACGTCTGGTGCGGTGCCTTTGGGCGCCCACAACGCAAACCAGACGGACAGATACATTCCGGGCAATCCGGCCTCATCCACGGTCGGAATATCGGGTGCCGCCGGGAGTCGGCTCTTGGCCGTGACGGCATAAGCCTTGATAAAACCGGCACGCACCTGCGGCAGGGACGTGGTCGGGCTGTCGACCGCTATATCGATCTGACCACCAATCAAATCCTGTGCGACTTGCGACGCTCCACGATAATGCACAAACTGAAAAGGCGCGCCCGCAAGGTTCTGAAACAAGACCCCGCCAATGTGCGCTGGACTGCCCACACCTGCCGTGCCGAACGTCGCTCTGCCTTGAGTAGCCTTCAGCCATTCGATCAACTCACGCAAGTCCTTCGCTGGGGTGGTTTTCTTTGCGACAATAACCGTGCCGGGCTCCCGCGATATCAGTGTGACAGGTGCGAAATCCTTCACCAAGTCGTACTGAAGCGTGTATATCGCCCCGTTAACGACGTGGGTGCTCCAGATACCCATCCCAATCGTGTAACCATCTGGGGCCGCTCGGGCGACCCGACGCACGCCTATCGTGCCACCTGCACCGGTTGAGTTTTCGACTATCACTGATTGACCCAGCGTGCTTCGCATACGCTCCGCCAAGAGACGACCGACGACGTCCGTCGGCCCGCCTGCCGAGAATGGGACGATCAGGGTGATCGGCCGGGTCGGATAAACTTGTGCAAATGCGGGGCAAATCGCGCTGATTGAGGCCAACGCTACAAGGGCCAGCAGAAGAACTCGTTTCGTCGTCATGGTTCCCTCTCCTCGACGTTATCTTTGAAGGATGCTACCGTGCGGCGGTACGGATGTCTTTGAGATGGCCACGATTTCAGCCTGAGATGGTCCTGATTTTCTGCTGATGCAGGTCAGAGACACCACCGGCGGCGGGGAGTCGATTGATCTACTTTTTTGAAAATTATTCGCTCGACACCGATCGCCGAGAACTGCGTCGGGGAACCGAGGCCGTTGCGGTCCAGCCGCAGGTGTTCGACGTCTTGGCCTACCTGATAAGCCATCGCGAGCGCGTCATCAGCAACGATGATCTTATCGCGTCGGTATGGAACGGGCGCATCGTTTCGGAATCGACGCTGAGCAGCCGAATAACCGCGGTCCGTCAGGCCATTGGCGACAGCGGTGAGCGGCAGCGCCTCATTCGGACCATCCCTCGCAAGGGCTATCGCTTCATCAGCGAGGTTCGGGAGAATTTGGAGGCGGGCGATGGACTTGAGGCAACAGCGAAGAATACGGCCGGGGCCGCGGCGGGCATACCTTCGGCCCCTGCTAAACAGGCGGTGACGTTTTGCCGTACCGACGACGGCATCAATCTTGCGGTTGCGAGTATCGGCTGCGGTCCAGTGCTGGTCCGGGCTGCGCATTGGGCCACTAACATCGAGTACGACTGGCAGAACCGTGTGACCGGCCCACTACTGCAACGTCTTGCCGGCCGCTTTCATCTGGTTCGTTATGATGGACGGGGTACTGGATTATCCGATCGAGACGTACCGGCGATCTCATTCGAGACGATGCTTCACGATCTTGAAACGGTTGTCGATGCGCTTGCGCTGGAGCGCTTCGCGCTATTGGGAATATCGGGAGGAGCCGCAACTTCGATTGCCTATGCGGTGCGTCATCCGCACCGCGTGTCGAGGCTTGCGCTATTTGGGGGCTATGCGCAGGGTCGCAATAAGCGCAACTCGCAGCAAGACGCCGAGGAAGCGCAGGCATTTCTCACGATGGCGCGCAACGGTTGGGGTGACGACCGCTCGGCCTTCGCACGCGCCTTCTTTTCCTTCTGGCTCCCCGCCGGATCGCCCGAACAACTCAAGTCGTTCATCGAACTTCAGCGCGTCGCCATTTCCGAAGGGCGAACCGCTGTGAATGTAAGACGGGCGGTCGATGATATCGACATCGCCGATCTGTTGCCAAGGGTGGGCGCACCCTCGATCGTCTTTCATTGCATCCACGACAGGCTTGTTCCGTTCGACCACGGCCGGCGTCTCGCCGCCTCGATCCCGAATGCCAGATTTGTACCGCTCAACAGCGAGAACCACACCCTGCTTTCGGACGAGCCTGCCTGGGCGAAATTCGTGGGCGGGATGGAGGCATTTCTCGCGGACGAAACTTGAGCCACCGTAGGTTCGGGGAGCGAGACACGATCCACGCCATCCGTGCGCGCCTAACCCCGGTCATGGGTCATGGGTCATGCGTCATGGGTCATGCGCCCTTGTGAGCGTCAGCAGATCAGGGCGGGCGGTGGGGGCGGTCTTAGTGGGCCCACTTAACCCCCGTCAGGGGTCATGCGCTCTTAGACCCGTCACGGGTCACGGGTCATGGGTCATGCGTGCCCCAAAACCCGTCAGGGGTCAGGCGTCATCAAGACAACGCGCTTCGTCGACCGTCAGATCGTGATTGCGGTGCTCAGGTCTTTCCCCACGAGAAGGCTGGGGGCGGGATGGTCTTCGGGCCCGTCGGAGGCGACCGAGGAGCGCAGGCCGGCCCGGGAATTCGGGCGAGCACTGTCGAACCTCACCGGTGCGGCCATATCCGCGGTCTGTACGCGTAGATGTCGCGCGCGAGAACGACGGCAGTGCGTGAGTTGCGCAGACCGCCGGGCCGGCCGAGCACTCGCAGGGAACCGCTACGAGTTCACGAGGTAGCGGACGCCGACCGGGACCGGAGGCCATTTCGTTCCCAGCCTTCATTCTTGCGACCGGGGAGAACCGAATTCAGGCCCGACTTGCCGACAGGACCCGAGCAGGCATTTGCTTCAACGACCGGCAAGCGCGGTGATGACGTAAACGCCGAGGACGATCAGCAAGGTCCCCGCCACGACCCGTGCAGTGATCACCTCTACCCCCTTGAGGAAGAAAGGGGCGAGGATGAGCACGAAGATCGGCGTCGTTGCCGTGAGCGGTGTGACGACGCTCACGGCGCCGAACGAGAGCGCCACGATCGTGAGGAGGACGCCCGCGTTCTCCGTGAGACCGGCGAAGATGAAATGGACCAGCGGGCGCCCGCGGCAGGCGTAGATGCCGCGGTGACCGCTCGCCAGCATCAGCGCGCTGAACGCGATCACGGCCGCCGTCAGGTTGATGGCCGTCCCGAGCACCGGTCCCATGCCGTCAAGTCCGATTTTCCTGATGATCTGGACGATCCCGAAGCACGTAGCGGAGATGAGCGGGAACACGATCAGCCACGGGCGAAAGCCGAGGCGCTCTCCGCTCGTCGAGAGCAGCACGGTGCCGATCGTGATGACGACGGTGCCCACGAGTATGGGCAGGGTTACGCGCTCGCCGAGCAGCAGGATCGCAAGGAGCGACGCGATCAACGGGGTCAGGCTGCTGACGGCGGCGGTCACCGCGGCCCCCACCTTCTCGATGGCGAGGAAGCGCGTGAGCCGTCCGCCGACGGTCCCGATCAGCCCGGCCGCCGCAAAGAGCAGCAGACTCCGCGGCGAGACCTCGCCTACGCCGCCCGTGACGAGCAGACAGATCCAGAGCCCGACGGCGCCGACGATCATGTTGATCCAGGCGCCAGTGTAGGGATCGCTGCCGCGGAGACCCTGGCGGGCGAAGATCGTCGCTACCGCCGAGAGGAGCGCGGCGGCGAGCGCCAGTACGGCGACAAGGGTCACGCCACGGCCTTGGGCAGCAAACTCAGACCTGCGCCAGCAAAAGCTCGAACGCCTCGAGATCGGCAACGGTGTCCGGCACATCATTGCCAGGCCACGCGTGACTCGCGCGGTTCATCCAGACCGCATGCAGCCCGGCTCCACGTGCGCCGCGCACGTCGAGCTCGATGTCGTCTCCGATGTGCACCACTTCCGCGGGCGCGCAATCGAGCGCGCGGCAGGCAATGTGAAAGAGCGCGGGGTCGGGCTTGCCCGCGCCGTGGGTGTGCGCCGCAATGGTGGCGTGAAACAGGTGATCGAGTCCGATCTGCACGAGACACGCATTGCCGTTGGAAAGTGACGCGATACGGTACCGCGTCGACAGCCGCTCGAGGCAGGCCCGCACTTCCGGGTAGAGATCCACCTCGTTGCGCGCTGTCATGTAGACGTCCAGCGACCCTTCGATGATCGGCGCGGCTTGCGCGTCATCGGCGCCCCCTTCGCGGAAAACCCCCTCGAGAGCAAGCCGGCGGATCGTGCGGAAGTCGTACGCGAGCTCGGGACGGGCGGCGTGGATTGCCATGCGGCGCTCCCGCAGCCGCTCGATGGACCAGGATGCGATGACCTCGGGCGCACGCTCGGTCAGCCATTCGAGAGTGAGGCGCTCGGCGCGCAGCAGCGTCGGCTCGCAAGGCCACAGCGTATCGTCGAGGTCCAGCGTGATCGCCCGTACGGACCGTTTTCCGTTCTGCCTCATCCAGCTCCAGTCTTTTGCGCCTGCTTCACCCGCACGCAATCGCGACGGCTGCTCCCGAGCCTTCGGGCAACGGCAGCTCCCGCCAGCTTGCGCCACCGTCGGCGGTGCTGAAGGTCTGACCCTGACGGGCGATGCAATGGATGCGGGAGGGATTCCCAGGATTGGGGGCAACGCCCATCATCGTGCTTTTCACGTCCACGCCGCGGTCGATCTGCGTCCACGTCGCGCCGGTATCCCCGCTCCTGTAGAGGCGTCCCGCCTGGCCGCGGGAGGAATCGGCGACACAGGCGAACAGCGTTTTCGGATCCCACGGCGCGACGACGATGTCGCGGCCGTAGCGCAGGTGCGCTGCATGCTGACCGATATTGAGGTCGGTCCAGTGCCTGCCGCGATCCTCGCCGCGAAAGAGACCCATGCGCAGCGCGAGGAACGGCGTCTCGGGCGCCGCCGGGGAGACGCATATCGCATGCACGTCCAGCATGCCCTCGGCCTTGTCCTTGGTCAGAAGGGCGCTTTCCAGATGCGGCTGGCGGGACAGGGTGACGAGGTTGTCGTTGAGATCGGTCCAGCTTTCCCCGCCATCGTCGCTGCGCATCGCGCCGTTCACTTCCATACCCGCCCAGATGACCTCGGGGTGCTGCGGCGCGATGCCCATCCGCATGATCCGCGACGGAAAGGCGCCGACCATGCGCTCGGCGACCTTGGGGCGCGGCATGCGCTTCCAGGTTCGGCCGCCATCGTCGCTGCGGTTGAGGCCCAGGGGCGCGCCGCCGGCAAGGATGGTACGTGGATCACTCGGGTGGAACAGCACGGACCACATCTGCTCACGGCCTTCAGGCTCCACGACACAGGTCCAGGTGGTGCCGCGATCCTCACTGCGCAGCAGGCCCCTGTCGGTGGCGGCATAGACGGCCGCCGGATTCCCCGGATGCACCGCGATCGCATGCACGTGCGTGTCCTTGATCCCATCGCAGAATTCCCACTTGTCGTGGTCTTCGGGGCGGCGATACAGGCCGCTGACCGATCCGCCCGTCCGGTTGGTGACGCCGACATAGACTGTGTTGGTCATTGCATGATCTCCCCATTGCTTCGTGATCCTCGAAGTCTACCGCAGGTGCCGGCCGCATTTCTGGAGAGCACGGGATCGGGTAGCATAGCGTCAATACTGCCGAAGCTATTCGGAGGCTCACGCCATGTCCAGCGTGCCGTTACACGCGCCGTCCAACGCCAACGCCTATGATCGCATCTCCGTCTCGCCGCTCGCCGGAGCGCTCGGCGCCGAGATAGGTGGAGTCGACATCAGCCGTCCTGTCGACAGCGCGACCTTCGCGGAGATTCGACGCGCCTGGGACGAGCACCTCGTCGTCTTCTTCCGCGGCCAATCGCTCGACGACGACGCCCTGGTCGCCTTCGGCCGCCGCTTCGCGCGAAAAAGTGTGCGTGGGCGATTGACCGCCAAACAAGCCACCGATACAGTGGCGATTAGCTAAATTGCGCAGTCCTCGGTCGATCCGCGCCCGCTGCCGCCTGACACGCCAGCGTCGATCAGACTTAAGGTGACGCGACAACCGGGGAGCAGAAGCCATGGCAAGGGAACCCGACTGGATCGACGCCGGAGCGGCGGACGAACTCTCCAGGCAGGCGCTGCGGCCGATCCGGCTCAAAAGCGCAGCCATCGCACTCTCCTTTAAGGATGGCCAATTTGGCGCGATATCCAATAGCTGCAATCACGTGGGTGGGCCGCTAGGCGAAGGCCGTCTCGCTGGCGATTACGTCGTATGCCCCTGGCACTACTGGAAATTCCACCGTACCAGCGGAAAGGGTGAGCCCGGTTTCGAAGAGGACCGCGTGCCCTCATTCCCGGTGAAGGTCGAGAACGGCCGTGTGCTGGTCGATGTCGCCAATCCGACCAGGCGCCATAAAAAGCAGCACGAGCCGCATCCGCTGGCGCGAGACCCGGTGCGCGCGCCCGGTCCTTTGCGGCTTGCGGGCATTTCGACCACCATCATGCACGAAAGCGAGCCGCGCTTTTCCGGCTCCGATCATCTGCTCAATCATGCACTCGAGGCCGCGAAGAAGCAGGGAGCGGAAACCAGGCTGATCACGCTGCGCGATCTGAAATTCCGCGCCTGCGAAGGCTATTTCTCCAAGAATTACCGTGCGTGCACGTGGCCCTGCTCGATCACTCAGATGGATTCATCCGATCAGCTCGACCGGGTCTACGAGGCAATGGTGCATTGGTCCGACGCGATCATAGTCACCACGCCGATCCGCTGGGGCTCCGCCTCCTCGCTCTATTTCAAGATGGTGGAGCGGTTCAATTGCATGCAGGTCGACACGTCGAGAAACGAGAAGCTGTTGATCCGCAACAAGGTGGCGGGCTTCATCATCGTCGGCGGGCAGGACAACATCCAGGGCGTCGCGGGCTCGATGCTCAGCTTCTTCGCCGAGCTCGGATACCTGTTTCCGCAGTTTCCCTACATCGCGCATTCGCGCGGCTGGTCGCACGAGGACATGGAAAACAACGTGCGCATCATACGGGAATCGAAATACCTCGCCCAAGGCGCCGGCGCGCTCGCTGAACGCTGCCTCGATCTCGCCGACCGGCTGATGAGGTCCGATGTTTCGCCGCCGAAGCTGGACCAGCGCGGCGGGCTCAAGGGCCGCCCGATCATGGCCGACGTCTTGGACCGGGACTAGAGATCCATCCGGCTGGCTCTCGCGGCGTAAGGGAACCAGTCGGGCTTGCGCTCCTGCACGTAGTCGAGATGCACGTGCTTGGGTTCGCGGAAGGCATCGAGCCCCTCCGCGCCCAGTTCGCGTCCGATCCCGCTGTGGCGCATGCCGCCGAACGGGGCGGCGTTGTTGTCGCTCAGTGGATCGTTGATCCAGAAGCTGCCCGCCTTGATGTTTTCCATCGCCCGCATCGCGAGCTCGAGGCTCTTGGTGTAGATCGTGGCGCCGAGCCCGTATTCGGAATCGTTCGCCTTTTCGATTGCTTCGTTGGCGTCCTTTACGATGAAGATCGAAACCACGGGGCCGAACAGTTCCTCCTTGGTGGCAATGCCGCCGTGGCGCACCCCGGAAATGACCGTCGGTTCGAAGAAATGGCCCTTGAGGCCATGCGGCTGGAAGCGCTTACCGCCGACCAGCAGCTTGCCGCCCTCGGCTACAACGGCCTCGACCTGCTGTTCGAGCTTTGCGACCGCGTCGGCGGAGATCAACGGCCCCATATCAATCTTGTGATCCGTCGGATCGCCGACCTTCAAGGTCTTGACGTGTTCGACCACGCGCTTGATGAATTCCTGCGCGATCGACTCGACAACGTAGATGCGCTTGGACGACGTGCAGACCTGCCCGGCGTTGAGCAGTCGCGCCCACACCGCACCGGGCGCCGCAACGTCGAGGTCAGCGTCCTCGAACACGATCAGCGGGTCGATGCCGCCGAGCTCGAGATTGACCTTCTTGAGCTGCGATCCGGCCACCGACGCGATGTGTTTGCCGACCGCGGTCGAGCCGGTGAAGGCAATCATATCGACGTCGGGATGGTTGAGCAGGAGCCCGCCGGTGTCGCCAGCGCCGGTCACGATGTTGACCACGCCGGGCGGCAACACGTCGTAGGCTTCGCCCAGCAGCAGCCCGGAAAGCGGGTTCTGATGCGGCGGCTTGCAGACCACCGCGTTGCCGGCGGCAATCGCCGGGGCGACCTTCCACGCCGTCAGCAGGAGGGGAAAGTTGAACGGCGCGATGCAGGCGACCACGCCATAGGGTTCCTTGCGGACGAAGTTGACCTGATGATCGGCGCCCGGGGCCACGACCGGGCCCTGGGCTGAACGGCCGAGCTCGGCATAGTAGTCGAAGCTTTCGGCAACCCATTTGACGCAGTCGATCGCCTCGACCAGCGGCTTGCCGGTTTCCTGTGTCATCAATGTTCCAATGTCTTTCTTTTTCGCGCGAATTCGGTGCGCCACCTCGTGCATCAGCTCGGCCCTCTCGACGCCGGAAGTCCGCCCCCAAGCGAGTTGCGCCTGCTTCGCCGCACTGACCGCAGCGTTGACGTCGGCTTCTCCGCAAGAGGACACGCTGTCGAGCGGCGCCAGCGTCGCCGGATTGTGCACGTCGATCGTCGAATTCGACTTGGCCTTGACGAATTTTCCGTTGATCAGGATTGGCCGGACCATGTTGTAACCCTCCTCGTGTTCAGTGCCGCGTCAGGCGCTCCGCCAGCGTCTTGCCGCTCGGCGCAATGCCGGTGCGTTCCGACTTCTGGTCGATCCGCCAGTATTCGCTCTGGATGAAATGCACGCCCATGTACCGGAACGGCTCCAGCTCCCAGTTGGGCGAGCGGTGGTTGACGCTAGGCAGCGCGGTGATGTCCGATTTCACGCCGCAGATCAGATCGGCCAGCACGCGGCCGGCGAGGTTCGTGGTCGCAACGCCATTGCCGACATAGCCGCGCGCGCTTGCAACTCCGAGCGCCGGATCGAACATCATGGTCGGCATGAAGTCGCGCGGCGCTCCGAGCGGGCCGCCCCAGGCATGCGTGAACCGGACGTCCTTGAGCCGTGGAAACCACGCCCGCACATTGTCCTGGAACATCCGCATGGTCGGCTCATGGCGGTCGTACTCGTCTCTGATCGCGGAGCCGAAATGATACGGCGCGCCGCGCCCGCCGAACAGGATGCGGCCGTCTGCGGTTTTCGCCATATATTCGATCGTAAGGCGGCATGAATCGACGCATTCACGCTCGCGCCAGCCGATCTCCGCCCAATCGGCCGGCGACAGCGGCTCGGTCAGCGTCATCAATGAATAGACCGGGATCACTTGCCGGTGCAGCCGCGAAAGCCGCGTGAGATAGGCCTCGCCGCAGAGCACGATTGTCCTGGCGCGCACGTCGCCACGCGCGGTATGCAGCGTCGGCCGGGCGCCAGTGGTGAAATGCGTCACCTCGGTCTGCTCGTAGATCGCAGCACCCCGTCGTTCTATTGCGCGCGCGAGACCGCGCACCAGTCGACCCGGATGGATCGCCGCCGCATCCTTGTAATAAATTCCACCGAGCACACCGGCGATCCTCACCCGTGCGTCGACCTGCGCCTTGTCGAGAAGCTCGACCCGGTCGCCAAGCCCAAGCTGTTCGAATTCTGCGTGCGCGCCGCGAACCGCAGGCAATTGCTGCGGTCCTCGGGCGACCGACATGCCGCCGCCCTTGTGGAATTGGATGTCGAGTCCCTCCGCGGCAGCGACGCGGGCAACCTCATCGACCGCGCCAGCCATGGCTCGGTAGAGCGCAATCGCGCGGTCACGCCCGTAGTGCTCCGCCAGCGCGCCGAGACTGGTCGGGAAATGCGCGGTGCACCAGGAGCCGTTGCGTCCCGACGCGCCAAATCCCGCGATTTCCGCCTCGAGCAGCGTGATCTTCAGCGAGGGCTGCCGCTGCAGGAGGTAATAGGCAGTCCAGAGGCCTGAATATCCGGCGCCGAGGATCGCCACATCGACGTCGATCGATCCGTTGAGCGGCGCACGCGGCGCCAAATCGTCGCCGCAGGTCTCGATCCAGTAGCTGAACGACGCGTAATCCTTCATATTTCCGTTGGGGTCGGAATACGATTCGAAGTCTACCGCAGGTGTCGGCCACATTGCTGGAGAGCAAGGGAGGTGCGTGAATTCATCAAGACCAATGGTAGAGTGCGCGGTGCAGGCTGATGAGTGATGGGTGAGGGATGTTGTGTCATCCTTCAGTTGCGAATCGTGAAATCAAAGGGGACTACCGATGGCAGAACCGCAACGGGCGCGTCCTAAAGCGACGCCGGAGACCAGGCATTTCTGGGATGGGGTTGATGCCGGGGAGCTGCGCCTGCAGCGCTGCAACAAGTGCGCCAAGGCCTACTTCCCTCCGCGGCCCTTCTGTCCAGGCTGCGGCCACCGCGAGGTGACCGTGTTCAAGGCAAGCGGCAGGGGTTTCCTCTACAGCTACATCATCCATCATCGCCCGGCGCCGGGCTTCACGCCGCCCTACTCGATCGCCGTGGTCGAGCTCGAGGAGGGCCCGCGCATGATGACCAATGTCGTCGATTGCCCGCAGACGCCCGAAGCGCTGCAACTCGACATGAAAGTGCAGGTCAAGTTCGAGAAGATCGACGACAAGACCACGCTCCCCCTGTTCGTACTGGCGAAGGGGTAACGATCCATGCGCAGAAACCAGATTGCCGTTGTCGGCGCGGCCGAGACCACGAAGCTCGGCGTCGTCCCCGACATGTCGCAAATGCAGTTGCATGCGGACGCGGCATTGAACGCGCTCGGGGATGCGGGCTTGACCATCAAGGACATCGACGGATTTGCAACGGCGGTCGAACAGCCGCAGCAGGTCTGTCACTATCTCGGGATCACGCCGACCTGGGTCGACAATACATCGGTCGGCGGCTGCTCGTTCATGATCCATGTGCGGCATGCGGCAGCGGCCATCGAGGCAGGCCTGTGCTCGACCGTGCTGATCACACACGCGGAAAGCGGCAAGTCGAATATCGGCCGTACTCCGCGCGGGATCGCACCCGACAGCCTCAACGGCCAGTTCGAGCTGCCCTACGGCGTCACCACGCCGGCCAGCATGTTCCCGATTCCCGTGCTGCGCTACATGAAGACTTACGGCATCACGCACGAGCAGCTGGCGAGCGTGGCCGTGGTGCAGCGCGAATGGGCGGGGAAAAACCCGCGCGCAACGATGAAGGATCCGATCACCGTTGCCGACGTGCTCAACTCGCGCATGATCGCCTATCCCTTGCGCATCCTGCAGTGCTGTCTCGTGACCGACGGCGGCGGCGCGCTCATTCTGACGAGCGCCGACCGCGCAAAGGATTTCCGCACCAGGCCGGTCTACATCCTCGGCACGGGCGAGAGCGTGGAGACGCCGATGGTCAGCCAGATGGAGACCTTCAATTCCTCACGCGCTTTCAAGGTGGCAGGACCGCTGGCATTCCGGGAAGCGGGCATCAGCCACAAGGATGTCGATCATCTGATGATCTACGACGCCTTCGCGCATCTGCCGCTGTACGGTCTCGGCGACCTGGGCTTCATGCCGCACGAGGAAACCGGCAAGTTCATCGCTGACGGCAACACGCGTCCCGGCGGCAAGCTGCCACTCAACACGAATGGCGGGGGCCTCTCCTATATGCACTCGGGGATGTACGGTATGTACGCATTGCAGGAGAGCGTGCGGCAAATGCGCGGCACCGCCCCTGCGCAGATCTCGAATGCAAAGATCTCGGTTTGCCACGGGGTCGGCGGCATGTTCGCAGCCTCGGGCACCATCATCTTCACCAACCAGCGCTGAACGCCAACCCCCGTCAGGGGTCAGCGGTCAGGCGGATCAGGACCGCCAAGCCGCAATCGCATGGTTTTCGTACGGGACCCCTATTAGAATTGACCGATACAGAGGAAGCGTCCCACAGGAGTCGAACAATGAGCGTGCGAGCAGGGCGTGAATTCCTGGCCATTCCGGGCCCGACGACGGTGCCGGACGAGGTGTTGCGGGCCATGCATCGGCCAGCGGTGGACATCTATTCCGGGCCGCTGCCCGCCCTGACCGGCGGCCTGCTGCGCGATGTCGCCCGCGTGTTCAAGACCACAGCGCGCGCGTACATCTACATCGCCAACGGCCACGGCGCGTGGGAAGCCACGGTCACCAACGTGCTGAGCAAGGGTGACAAGATCCTGGTCAGGTGAAGGAATAGCCCGGAAGGCTGGTCTGCGTAGCCGTCATGGCGTCGAACGCATTGTTGCTTCTGATAGGGGTGCCGGAAAATTACCGCCTGGGTGGACCGGCGTTTCAGCGGCTGCATCAGGCGCATCCGCGCGTGGAGGTACGCGTCGTTCACGATCAGGCGGAGTTTGCCCGACAGGTCACGCAGGCGGACGCCGTGATCGGCACTCGGCCTTTTCTGAAATTGGCTGCGGAGGTGGCAAAGCCGGGCACGCGTCTGCGCTGGGTGCAGACCACCACGGTAGGGGTGGATCACGTCGTGCCACCGGCCCTGCTCACGGCGGAGCACCTGACCCTCACCCGCATCAAGGGCCCAGCGGGGCCGCTGATCGCCGAGCATGCAGTGCTCCTGATGCTGGCGCTGTCGCGCAATTTGCCGGTGTATCTGAAAAATCAGGGGCGGCATGTCTGGCGGCGCGAAGGGCAGGACTGGCTGCCGCTGCATGGCCAGACCATCGCCATTCTGGGCGTCGGCAGCGGCGGCGGAAATCTCGCTCGCGCATGCAAGACCGGATTCGGCATGACGGTTCTCGGCATGACCCGAACGCCGCGCGAAATTCCGCATGTCGACCGCGCCTTCGGCAAAAGCGGACTGCTCAGCGTGCTGCCCGAAGCCGATTTCGTCGTGCTGTGTCTCCCGCATACGCCGGAAACGCGGCACATCATCAATGCGGCCGCTTTTGACGCCATGAAGCCCACGGCCTGTCTGATCAACGTGTCGCGCGGCGCGTTAATCGATGAGGATGCCCTGATCGCGGCGATGCGGGCGGGCAGGATCGCCGGCGCGGGCCTCGACGTGACGACCGTAGATCCTATCCCCGGGGAAAGCCCGTTATGGGATTTGCCTAACACCATCATCACACCCCACATCGCCACCGAGTCGGTGAAATTGAGCGACGCCGTAGTGGATTTCTGGTGCGAAAACCTGCGTCGATTTGCGGAGAACCAGCCGCTGTTGGGAGTGGTGGACCGGCAGGCAGGCTACTGAGGCCCTGACCCCTGACCGGGGTTAAGTGGACAGGCAGCACGCACGCGTTTAGGATTTTCGCTGCTGAACGGGAAAAAGCGAGGCAAGGCATGCTCCAGGTACGCCGCTTGGGACCGCAGATCGGCGCCGAGATTACCGGCGTCGATGTCCGCACGCTCGACGATACAGCGTTCGACGTCATTTACCGCGCATGGCTCGACTACAACGTAGTCGTGGTGCGCGACCAGGAGCTTACGCTGCCTGAGTACGTGCGCTACA
>Ga0111539_10001813_pt1 | contig 28454 bp, 23 predicted proteins | sample RhiMethybrSRZTD1_FD_79667 | JGI IMG/M metagenome (GOLD analysis project Ga0111539, IMG submission 79667) | Populus rhizosphere microbial communities from Tennessee, USA - Rhizosphere MetaG P. TD hybrid SRZTD1 (version 2) (version 2) | ecosystem: Host-associated > Plants > Roots > Rhizosphere >...
CGACGGTGGGAGAGAAGGTCACCGCGGTCTCGGGCTATCCCGACGTCGTGCTCCTCTTCCAGAGAAACCTCGAGCGCGCCGGCCGCTCCCGAACCGAAGTGGCCCGCGAGATCAAGATCACCCTCCTCCACGAATACGGCCACTACCTCGGCTTTGACGAGGAGGAGCTCGAGCACCTAGGGCTCGGCTGATGCCGGCCCGGCGGGTCGCCATCCTCGGGGCCGGTCCGATCGGTCTCGAGGCGGCGCTCGAAGCCGCGCGGCGGGGCTTCGAGGTTCGTGTCTACGAAGCGGGCCAGGTCGGCGAGCACCTCCGTCGGTTCGAATCAGTCGCTCTCTTCACTCCTTTCGGCATGAACTCCTCGCCGGAAGGGCGCGAGCGGCTTCGCTCCGCGGATGTCCCACTCCCATCCGATGCCGCGCTCCTGTCCGCGGGAGAGCTCGTCGAGAACTATCTCGTCCCCCTCGCCCGCCTCTCCGAGCTCGCGGCATCGATCCGTGAACGCGAGCGCGTGACGCACGTCGGACGCGGAGGGCTCGACAAAGGGGACGGTGTGGGAAGCGGACGCAAGGGGCGCGGGTTCCTGCTTCGCGTGGAGGCCGACGGTGCGACGCGCTTCGATCGGGCCGACTTCGTCGTGGACGCGACCGGCGTCTATGGAAACCCGAATGCAACCGGACCGGGAGGATTGCCCGCTCTGGGCGAGGACCGGCTCGGCGACGCTCTCACCCGACACATCGATCCAAGCCTCTACAGCGTCCACGGACCCTACGTCCAAGGCGACACGCTCCTGATCGGGGACGGTCATTCCGCGGCCACCGCCCTCCTACGATTCGATGAGATCGCGCGCGCGGGGGATGCCTTTCGCGTGCACTGGATTGCGAGGGCGCGGCCGGTAGCGTTTGCGGAGGTCGACGGAGATCCGCTTCCGGCCCGCCTCGAGCTCGCGCGCCGGGCCAACGAGATTGCGTCGAGCGCCCAGTGGCTCACGCGTCATCCTGGGGCCTGCGCGATCGCGTTCGAACGGCTCGGCGATCGTATCCACGTCGCTCTGGAAGACGGCTCGAGCTTCGACGTCGACCGCGTCCTCGCGCTCGTGGGCTATCGCCCCGATCTCGCCATCACGCGCGAGCTCCAGGTGCACTACTGCTACGCGTCGGAAGGCACGATGAAGCTCGCCGCCGCGATCCTGGGAGCCGGCGGCGGCGATTGCCTCGCGCAGGTCGCGCACGGCGCCGAATCGCTCCAGAATCCGGAGCCCGACTTCTTCGTGCTCGGAGCCAAGAGCTACGGGCGGAACCCCCAGTTCCTTCTCTCGATCGGACACCAGCAGGTGCGCGACGCGTTTCGGCTCATGGGGTCCGGGCAGGGAATCGCCGCGCCAGCGCTCGTTCCGTGAGCGAGTAGCCGGGCCAGCGCTCGAGCACTCCCTCCCACATCGCTCGGGCCGAATCGGGGTAACCGCTGTCGTACAGCATGAGCGCCAGGTGGTGGGGGTACTCGGGGTTCGTGCCGTCCATCGCCATCGCGGTCCGGAACTGGTTCGCCGCCTCACCGAACCGTCGCGTGCGCGCGTACGCGAGTCCCAGGTTGAAGTGCGCGGCCACCCGTGTCGTTCCTCGCTGGATCGCCTCCTCGAGTTTCGGGATCGCTTCGTCGTAGCGCTTCTGCTCGTAGAGGATCGTCCCCTCGCGCAGCCAGTAGCGCGGATTCGTGGGCTCCGACCGGATCGCGAGCTCCGCGTACACGAGCGCCGAGTCCATCACTCCGTGATCCTCGTAGAACTCCGACAGCATGCTGTGCCCGTAGCCGCGGCCGTACGCGGACAGAGGCGCCTCCGGAGCGAGGAGCGTCTTGTACCTCGCGATCGACGCCTCCGTCGCATTCACGAGGACGAACGCGAGGAGTGACGCGGTGGAGAGGGTCAGAAGCGCGCCGGCCGTGACCGGCCGGTCGGCCAGGCTCATGCTCGCCACCAAAACCGCGAGCGCGGCCGGCAACAGAAGAAGCGCCGTCAGATCCCAGTCCTGCGCCGGCGCGACCGGCAGCACCAGGACGAGGAGGGCCGCCACGGACGCCAGCCCCGCGACGGCGAGCACCTCAGACGCGGGCCCGGCGGAACGGATCCGCGCGCGCCGGCTCGCGATCCACGACAGGCCCAAGAGGAACGGGATCGGTGCCGCGAGGAAGACCGCGTTCGCGATGTCGACCGCGTGCGCCATCGACAGGAGCGGGTAGGGTCGTGTCAACGCGGCTCCTCCACCTGCGGCCGACCGCGCCACTAGCTCGAACGGGCGCATCCACTGTGCGGGATCGACTCCCGCGGTGGTCAAGAGGAGGGGGGCCAGAACGAGCGGAGCAGGCAGGAGCGCCGCCTTCACCGCCCTCGCGCCAGGCCGCCTGAAGACGGCCACCGCGTACGAGGGATAGAGGACGACGGCCATGAGATGGAATCCGATGGTGACCGTGTAGGCGAGCGGAAGTAGCCACGGCGGGTCGGCGCCCCGCACGTGCCGCAACGCGAGCCACAGGTATGTGAGCACGGCGACGCTCGCAATCGGATAGCTCTCGATGTAGCCATAGTAGAGCTGGGTGGTCCCCATGGTGAGCAGGAGGGCCCACGCGACGGCTCGCGTGCCTCGAGAGCCGCGTGGAAGCGCCTCGTCCAGCGTGAGCCAGCCGAGGCCGGCGAAGGCGACTCCACAGAGCACGGGAAGAAGGGCGAAGGTCGGGTCCGTCATGGGCCACCCCAGAGCGCGAGCGACGGTCCGAAAGCTGAGCCAGGTGACGGAGCTCAAAGGCTCGCTGAAGGTGTCGAGCTTCCCTCCGAGGAGCATGTTGAGCCACAGGCCGCCGTCGCCGAGGAAGTGCGTGCTCGTCCGAAGGACGTAGAGGAGGACGCCGTACACCGGAAGGACGAGGAGCCAGACCGGCGCCTTCATGCGCAGGGTGGGCTGTTTGGACTGCGGCGCCCCTCGTTTTCGTTTCGATCGCGCCTGAGGTCTGGGCTCAGGGGGCCCATGTGCTGCGCCTGATCGGCTCGCCGCGATCGTCAGGGCCAGGACGGCGCCAGCCATGGCAGCGAGGAGCGCACCTCTCCACGCCGGCGGTAGGAACGCTGCGGAGTGGACTCCCCAGTTGCGGGGTCCAGCCGCGTTCGTGGCCATCCAAACCACGGCGGCGTAGAGGCCGGCCAGCGCCGCGAGCGTCCACGCTCCCATGCGGCGGGAGTATACGCTTTCCGCGTTGCGCGGCCCCCCGCGGGGCGTACAATGGCGGAAGATCAAGCCCACACCAACCTCGTCCGCCCCCGACCGGGGCCGGACCCTGCTCCGAGGAGGCCGCGGGATGTCCGCGAACGACGACTTTCTGAAGATTCGCTCCGTCGACCACGTCGAGTTCTGGGTGGGGAACGCCCGCCAGGCCTCGTTCTACTACGTGAACGCGTTCGGGTTCACCGTCACGGGCTACGCCGGGCTCGAGACGAAGGTCCGCGACAGGGCGTCCTACCTGCTCCAGCAGGGCAAGATCCGCTTCGTCATGACGGCGCCGCTCAGCCCCGAGGGGCCCATCGCGGAGCACGTCCATCGCCACGGCGACGGCGTGAAGGACATTGCGCTCGAGGTCGAGGACGTCGACCGCGCATACCAGGAGACCACGAAGCGCGGCGCTCGCAGCGTCATGGAGCCGACGACCCTTTCGGACGACCACGGCTCGATCCGGCGCGCGGCGATCGCCACCTACGGCGACACGATCCACTCCTTCATCGATCGGACCAAGTACAAGGGGCCGTTCCTCCCCGGCTACAAGCCGACCGGAACGCGTCCGGCTGACGGTCCGCTCCTCTACGTGGATCACATGGTCGGAAACGTCGCGCTCGGGGACATGAACAAGTACGTCGCCTACTACCGCGACGTGATGGGCTTCAGCCAGTTCCAGCACTTCGACGACAAGGACATCTCGACCGAGTACTCGGCGCTCATGTCGAAGGTGATGGCGGACGGCTCGGGCAAGGTGAAGTTCCCGATCAACGAGCCCGCCGACGGAAAGCGGAAGTCGCAGATCGAGGAGTACCTCGATTACTACAAGGGGGCCGGCGTGCAGCACGTGGCGCTCGCCACGAGCGACATCATCTCGACGGTCGCGCGTCTGCGCGAGTCGGGCGTTCCCTTCATCAGCGTCCCCTACTCGTACTACGAGATGCTCGAGGACCGGGTGGGGAAGATCGACGAGGACAAGGCGGCCTTGGCGAAGCTCGGCATCCTCGTCGACCGCGACGAGGAGGGCTATCTCCTCCAGCTCTTCACCAAGCCGGTCCAGGACCGGCCCACCGTGTTCTACGAGGTGATCGAGCGGAAGGGGAGCCGCGGTTTCGGCAAGGGCAACTTCAAGGCTTTGTTCGAAGCGATCGAGCGGGAACAGGCGCTCCGGGGCAACCTCTAGCCCCTCCATGCGCTTCGTCTCCTTCTCCCCGGAGGGGACGGCCGCGCGCGTCCTCGGGGCGCTCGTCGACGGCTCCGTGCTCGAGCTGGCGCGCGCCGCGGCGGCGCTCGACGTTCCCGAATCCGATCCCGCGCTCCTCTCCACGATGGAGACGCTACTCGCGGACTGGGATCACGGCCTTCTCGTGGCCCGCGAGACCGTCGCTCGCGCGACCGGGTTGAGCGGTCCCCTGAAGGAGCGCCTCACCACGGCGCTGCACCCGCGCGCGTCGGTGACACTGCACCCTCCGGTCGCGCACCCGCCAAGCCTTCGCGACTTCTACGCGTTCGAGACGCACGTGAAGAACGCCCGCGCCCGGCGCGGCCTCACGGTGCCGGAGGAGTGGTACCAGTTCCCGGTCTTCTACTTCAGCAATCCGGGCGCGCTCGTCGCCGATGGCGAGCCGGTGACGAAGCCGGCGTGGACCGAGGCGATGGACTACGAGCTCGAGATCGCCTGCGTGATCTCGCACGAAGCGCGGGACGTGCGCGCGGAGAACTGGCGATCGGTCGTGGCGGGCTTCACGATCTTGAACGACTGGAGCGCTCGCGACGTCCAGCGGAAGGAGATGGCGGTCGGCCTCGGACCGGCGAAGGGGAAGGACTTCGCGACGTCGCTCGGCCCCGCGCTCGTCACGCTGGACGAGCTCGAGCCGAGCCGCGAGGGGGATCGGCACAATCTCTCCATGGAGGCCCGCGTGAACGGCCGCACGCTCTCGCGCGGCAACGCTCGCGACCTCCATTTCACGTTCGGGCAGATGATTGCGAGGGCGTCGCAGGACGTGTATCTTTTTCCCGGCGACGTCATTGGGTCCGGGACCGTAGGGGGCGGCTGCATCCTCGAGCTCGGAACCGAGACGCATCGCTGGCTCGCCCCCGGCGACGAGGTGACGCTCGAGATCGAGCGCCTCGGCGCCCTCACCAATCGAATCGTCTGAGGCGCACGCATGCCGATCTATCACACCCTGGGGAACGTCCCGCACAAGCGGCACACCCAGTTTCGCAGACCCGATGGGAAGCTCTACACGGAGCAGCTCATGGGCTCCCGCGGCTTCTCGGGCCGCTCGTCTCTGATCTATCACCACAACATGCCGACGCAAGCGCGCGAGATCCGCAAGATCCAGGATTGCCGCGTGACCTACGCCGACGAGCAGACGCTCCGCCACCATCACTTCAAGACGAAGGGCCTTCAGAAGAGCGGCGACCAGGTGAGCGGCCGCGTCACACTGCTGCACAACAACGACGTCTCCATGGCGATCGCCGTTCCGGACCAGGCGATGACGTACTTCTACCGGAACGGCCAGGGGGATGACATGTACTTCGTCCACGAGGGCACGGGGCGCATCCAGACCATCTTCGGGGAGCTCCACTATCGGCCCGGCGACTACATCGTGATCCCGCGCGGCACGACGTACATGTTCCATCCAGACGCCGGAACGCAGCGCTACCTCGTCATCGAGAGCGCGTCGTCCATCGAGACGCCGAAGCGGTACCGGAACGAGTACGGCCAACTCCTCGAGCACTCCCCCTTCACGGAGCGCGACATCCGGAAGCCCGAGCGCCTCGAGACCTTCACCGACAAGGGCACGTTCGAGGTCCGGATCAAGGCGCGCGACCAGATCACGGCCTACGAATTCGATTTCCATCCGCTCGACGTGGTGGGCTGGGACGGCTACCTGTACCCCTACATCTTCAACATCGAGGACTTCGAGCCGATCACGGGGCGCATCCACATGCCGCCGCCGACGCACCAGTGCTTCGAGGGACGGAACTTCGTGGTCTGCTCGTTCGTGCCGCGTCTCTACGACTATCACCCCGACGCCTTGCCGGTGCCGTACAACCACTCGAACGTGGACTCGGACGAGGTGCTCTATTACGTGAACGGGAACTTCATGAGCCGGCGGGGCATCGAGGTCGGCTCGTTCACGCTCCATCCGTCGGGGATCCCGCACGGACCGCATCCAGGCGCGGCCGAAGCATCGATCGGAGCCAAGGAGACGAAGGAGCTCGCGGTGATGCTCGACACGTTCTATCCGCTCCGCGTCACGACCGACGCCATGCCGTACGACGACAAGAGCTACCCCTACTCTTGGCTCGAGCCGCCGAAGAGTTTCACGGGAGAGGGCGCCACGGGGTGAGCGCGTCCTCGTGAGCGAGGCGCTCCCGAAGCTCCGCCAGATCGATCCGGCGGCCGTTCCCCCGGCCGACCTGTACGCCCTCCTCACCGGCTGCGTGATCCCGCGGCCGATCGCGTTCGTCTCCTCGCTTTCGGCATCCGGTACCGCGAACCTCGCCCCGTTCTCCTTCTTCAACGCCGGGGGCGCGAATCCGCCGTCCCTCGTCTTCTCCACGGTCACGAGCGGGGCTGGGCGCGACAAGGACACGCTCCACAACGTGCGGGCGACGGGTGAGTACGTCGTCCACATCGCGCCATGGAGCCTGCGCGAGAAGATGAATCAGACCTCGGCCGATTACGCTCCCGAGGTGGACGAGTTCGAGATGGCGGGCTTCACCAAGGCGCCGAGCCTGAAGGTGAAGCCCTGGCGCGCGGCCGAGTGCCCGATCGCGATGGAGTGCCGGCTCTTCCAGATCGTGAGGCATGGCGAGGGGCCGTTCGGCGCGCACTACGTGATCGGAGAGGTCGTGCTCTTCCATGTCGCGGAGTCGCTCTTGAATGGGCTCCGCGTGGATTCGGCCTCGATCGACGCGATCGCGCGCCTGGGCGGACCGAACTACACCCGCGTGACCCAAGAGACCGTGTTCGCGATGCCCCGGCCGGCGCTGCCGAAGTGAAACTCCTGCGTGCCGTGGCCGGGGTAGTGGCGGCCTTGCTGACCGTCTACGTCGCCGTGGGCCTCGTGGGCCTCATGCGGGGATTCGATCTCATCGCCGCGATGCTCGTCGCTCTCGCGGCGGCCCTGGCCTGGCTCGGGTGGTGGTTCGTTTTCGGTGGATGGAGATCGGTGCAGGCCCGCCTCAAGTGGGCCCTCATCGGTGGGGTCGTCGTCGGGGGAATCGGCTTCATCGTCGGCTTCTTCGGTCCGCTCCTCTGGGCGCCTGACGCCAATCAAGGTCCGCTCCTCGGAATCTTCGTCACCGGCCCGATCGGGTTCGTCATCGGGGCGGTGGCGGGTGCCGTTCTCGGCAAGCCCCGCAAGCGCGACGTCACCGGACCGGCGCTGCCGAAGTAGGGAGACCGCCCGCCATGCCAGGAGGAGGAACGATGCCCCGCCGCGTACGCCTCGCGCTCGTCGTCATGAGTCTCGCGGTCCTTTCCGTGACCGCGCTTCCGATTCTCCGCGAGCTCACCCGGCGCACGGACATCTGGTGGACTCCGCGCACGATGCTCGTCCCGCTCGCCGACAGCGGGGACCGGGTCGAGATCTACACGCACGGACAGCCGCTCGCGAAGCTTCTCCAGGCCGGGCAGGTGCAGGTCCTGGATGAAGGCCGACCTGTGAGGCTGGGGCCCGGAGACGTCGGTCTCCGGTTCAACAACTCGGAGCATGTCCGCGCCGAGCGCCTGCCGAGGCTGCTCGTCTCCGCCGCCTTCTTTGGAGCGGGCCTGCTCTATCTTCTCTTCCTCGTGACGGGACGCCTGGTCTACTGGGAGGAGCGAGCGTGACGCCCCTGGCCCGGCGACTCGCGCTGACGGCGCTCGCGGCCTTGCTGCTCGTGGCCGCGCCGGCACCGGCGGTCATGAAATCCGCAGCGCCGCCCAAATCCACTGTCAAACTGCGCCTCCTTCGCCCCGGCGTCTGGATTCACACCTCGCGCTACGTGTTCCCGGACGGCTCGCTGATTCCAGCAAACGGGCTCGTGGTGAAGGAAGGGGGTGGCCTCGTCCTCATCGATACCGCCTGGGGCGAGATGCTCACGGCGGAGCTCCTCGACGAGATCCAGCGGGAGATCAAGCTTCCCGTCCGGCGCGCGATCGTGACGCACTCGCATGCGGACCGCATTGCCGGGGCCGACCTCCTTCGGCAGCGGGGGATCCCGGTGTTCGCGCACCCGCTCACGTGCCGGCGCGCGGCCGCGGTTGCGATCGCGATGCCCTCGGACAGTCTCGCTGGACTTCGCAAGCCCGGCGACGCCGAGTTCGTGGGCTCGGTCGAGGTCTTCTATCCGGGGCCGGCGCACTCGCCGGACAACATCGTGGTCTGGGTGCCGTCGGCGCGGGTCCTCTTCGGCGGCTGCGCCGTGAAGTCGGTCGACTCGAATCTCGGCAACCTGGCCGACGCGGATACGGGTGCCTGGCCCGACGCGATCCATCGCGTGATGGAGCGCTATCGCCAGGCTGAGGTCGTCGTGCCGGGGCATGGCGCCGAGGGCGGCCAGCAACTGCTCACCCACACGCTCGAGCTGTTGAAGCCGCGGCGGTGAGCCGCCCGGCGCCGTGCCCTCGCGCGGCGCATGCTATCCTCCCGCGCTGTGACGCTCGCTCCAGGAACACGCCTCGGTCCCTATGAAATCCTCGGCCCGCTCGGAGCCGGAGGCATGGGCGAGGTCTATCGCGCACGCGATCCGCGACTCGGCCGCGAGGTCGCGGTCAAGGTGCTGCCGCACGCCGTCGCGAACGACCCCGAGCGCCAGCAGCGGTTCGAGACCGAGGCACGGGCTGCCGGTTCGCTCAACCATCCCAACATCGTCACGCTCCACGACGTGGGGCTCTCGAACGGCGCCCCGTACCTGGTCACGGAGATCCTCGAAGGCGAGTCCCTCCGTGACCTGATCGGGCGCGGTCCCGTTTCCACGGCGCGCGCGACGGCACTCGTCGTCGAGATCGCGCAGGGGCTCTCCGCGGCGCACGCGAAGGGCATCATCCACCGCGATCTCAAGCCCGAGAATCTCTTCGTGCTGCCCGACGGGCGGGTGAAGATCCTCGATTTCGGCATCGCGAAGCTCACCCGCACCGAGGCCACCGCTCAGGCGGAGACCACGCCCGTCTTCGCCTCGCTCACGGTGGCGGGAACGATCATGGGCACGGTGTCGTACATGGCGCCGGAGCAGCTCCGCGACCGGCCCGTGGACCAGCGCGCGGATCTCTTCGCGCTCGGGGCGATCTTCCACGAGCTCCTGACGGGGACGCAGCCCTTCCAGGGGGAGACCGCGGCCGATCGCGTCACCGCGATCCTGTCCCACGATCCGCCGCCCGTGCCGGCCGAGGTGGAGCGCGAGGTGCCGGGAATCGGGGCGGTCATCCGGCGGCTTCTCGCCAAGCGGCCCGAAGGACGCTTCGATACCGCCAACGATCTCGCGTTCACCCTGGACCTCCTGTCGCGCCGGGTCGCGACGCCGTCCAAAGCCGCAGGCTCCGCCGAATCACCGGCGGTCACGCCGCGCGTGAGCTTCCGACCCCTCACCTTCCGGGACGGCGAGATCTTCGCGAGCCGATTCGCCCCCGACGGTCAGACCGTCGTCTACCAGGCAGCGTTCGGCGGGGAGCCGAGCGAGATCTACCTCACACGGGTGGAGACTCCGGACGCCCGCCCGCTCGGGCTGCCGAAGGCGGATCTCCAGTCCGTCTCCGGAACGGCAGAGATCGCCGTGACGCTCCGGCCGAGAGACGTCGGCGGCTTCGTCCGGCTGGGCACCCTGGCCCGCGTACCGATGATCGGCGGCCGGCCCCGCGAGCTGGCCGAGGACGTGTTCCAGGCGGCGTGGTCTCCCGACGGGAAGAGCCTTGCGGCCGTCCGCATGGTGGGTGGCTCCTTTCAGCTCGAAGCTCCTCTCGGCACGGTGATCTACAAGCCCTCCGCCTGGATCAGCGACTTGTGCTACTCCCGGGACGGCAAGCAGATCGCGTTCCTGGACCATCCGTACACCGGAAGCAACGGCGGAATGGTTCGCGTCATTCGGCCAGGAGAGGAGCCGCGGACCCTGACGTCCGAGCTGGCCACGGTGATGCGGGTCGTGTGGAGCCCTGACGGTCGAGAGATCTGGTTCACCGGCTATGGCGAGGGAATCGGCGGCATCACGGCAGTCACGTTGGACGGCCGCATACGCCATCTCTATTCGGCCTCGGGGCTCCCGCTGATCGACGACGTGGCTCAGAACGGCGATGCCCTCATCACCACGGCGCAGCCCCGGATGCGCATGGAGACGTCCACCCGATCGGGGGGTGAGGCAGGCGCGATCGACCTCTCGTGCCTCGATTGGACGCTCCTCCGTGACATCACCCCGGACGGCTCCATGGCCCTGTTCGACGAGACCGGCTCGGGTGCCGGGGAAGCTCCCGTCATCTTCGTCCGATCGACGGACGGCTCGCCTCCGATCCGTCTCGGGGAGGGTGTATGCGCGACCATCTCGCCCGACGGACGTTCCGTCCTGGCAGCCGAGCTGAAGAGCGACGGTCGCCCATCGATCATTCCCATCGGCGCGGGGCAGACGCGGTATGTGTCGACGGGGGATCTGACAGTCAATTTCGGCGACTGGATGCCGAACGGGCGCGAGCTGCTCCTGAACGGCGCGGTTCCAGGAGAAGGGCGGCACATCTATCTTCTCGACATCGAGACGGGAGCGAAACGGCGCGTCCACGACATGAGGATCATCGGCCAGAGCCTGCGCGTATCGCCGGACGGCACCCGCGTGCTCGCACGGACCGAGGCGATCAAGACCGCCATCTTCTTCCTCGATGGCTCCGAGCCGCTCGTGTTCGAGGATCTGGACCAGGGCTGGAGGCCGGCTGGGTGGGCCGCCGACTCCGCCTCATTCTTTGCCTACAAGACGGGATCGATTCCTGTGCCGGTCGTGCGCGTCCATGCGGAGACCGGGGCTCGCGAGCCCTGGACGGAGATCGTTCCTCGAGTGCGGAGCGGGGTCCATGGAGTGAACTCGGTTCGCTTGAGCTTGGATGGTGAGCGCTACGTCTACTCCTACGTCAGCATCCTTGGGGCCCTGTGTTACGTGAAGGGGCTCGCCTGACGGCGGCGACGTGACGGAGTCCCGGAAGGAGTGCGTTCCATGAACACGCTGCTCCGCGAGCTGGCCGGCGGCATCCCCGATATCGATCACCTCGTGCGGGCGATCGTCCGTATCGTGGTCTCGTCCGTTCTCGGCGCCGTCATCGGAATCCAGCGGGAGCACACCGGGAAGCCGGCGGGGCTTCGCACGCACATGCTCGTATCGATGGGGGCGACGCTCTTCGTGCTCGTCCCGGTCGAGATGGGGGTTCCCATCGGCGAGGTGGGACGGGTCATCCAGGGCGTCGCGACCGGGATCGGCTTCATTGGCGGCGGCGCCATCCTCAAGCTCTCCGCAGAGCGCGAAGTGCGGGGCCTCACCACCGCGGCCGGGATCTGGATGACGGCGGCGGCCGGAGTGGCGGTTGGATTGGGCTACATCGCGGTCGCCGCGCTCGGGATTGGCGCGGCCTGGCTCATCCTCTCGGTGGTGGGGCGCGCCGAGCGTCGTGTCGAGGCGAAGCCGAAGAGCTACGAGCGCTAGCTAGCGGGCGGCAGCCGGAGCGGGGGATCCACGGCGCAAACGTCCCACCATCCGCACCATCCGCTCCAGGCCCTCGCGAAGCTCCTCGTCCGATACGCAGAATGCGATGCGCACGCGGTAGCGAGCGCCTGGGTGCGTCGCGAACTCCGGCGCTCCTGCCTCCGTGGGTTCGTCCATCAGTGTCCCGTCGGGCGCATATTCTGGAACGAGGGCGAAGCCGGAGCCCGGAGCAACCGCGACACGCTCCTCCTTCAGGAGGCGCAGCGCGAAATCGTCCCCCGTGAGTCCCGTCGTCGAGATGTCCGCCATGATGTAGAAGGCTCCTTCCGGCTCGTAGTCGGCGAGCCCCGCCGGGCTCAGGATCGACATGGCGAGATCGCGTCGGCGCCGGTATGTCTCGCGCATCCGCTCGATCCCGGCACGCTCGCCCGCGTCGAGAGCGGCGAGCGCTCCCCACTGCATCGGCGTGCCCGAGCTCGCGACGAGCGGCTCCTGGACCTTCCGGAGCATCGTGCCCGCGCGCGACGACGGCGCGACGATGCAGGCCACGCGGAGGCCCGTCATGGCGTAGGACTTCGAGAACGTGAAGAGCGTGAAGACGCGCCGCTCCTCCTCGGGAAGGTCCCGCTCGAAGGACGCCGGCGACACGTGCGCTCCGCCGAAGATGTAGTCCTCGTAGGCTTCGTCGCTCAGGACCCACAGGTCGCGCTCGCGCGCGAAGTCGTAGAGGGCGCGGAGCGTGGCCTCGGGAAACACGGCCCCCGTCGGGTTGCTCGGGCTGTTGATCATGATCGCCCGGAGCTTGTCGCTGGCGTGCTGCCGGAGGGCGTCGAGCTCGGGCTGGTAGCCGCGCCCGAGCGGGTAGAAAACGGGAAGGGCTCCGATCAGGAGCACTTGCTGCACGTAGTTGGGCCAGTAGATCGCGGGGAGCAGCATCTGGTCGCCCGCCGCGAGCATGAGCTCCATGGAAGCGAAGAGGGCCTGCGTGGACCCGGGAGTGACGACGACCTGTTCGGTCGTCGCAGCGATTCCGTTCCGCGTGCGAGCCTTCTCGGCGAGGGCCGAGCGGAGATCCTCGATTCCGACGCTCGGCGCGTAGTGCGTCTTGCCCTTCCGAAGGGCGTCGCACGACGCTTCGATCACGCGCGGAGGGGGCGTGAAATCGGGGTCGCCCACGTGGAGCCGGAACACGGGCCCGCCGCCGGCCCGCTCCATCTCGTCCGCCAGCCGGAACATGGTCCGGATGGGGGAGAAGGGGATCTGCTCGCTCCGGCGGGAAAAGCGCGGCATGGGCACCTCGGTGGTGGAGGTCGATCGGGGCGTCTCGGGATCGACCGGATGATACCAGAGCGTCCGGGGCCCCGGCATCGCGGACCCATCCCACGGGCTCCGGTGTAGCCATAGGCACGCTCATCGGTTGCCCGGACGGGCACCGCTCTGGTAGCCTTGCGGCAACCGGGACCCGGTTCACCCAGGTAAATTCAAGGGAGGCAAGGAATGCGACGGTCGAGAACCGCGCTTTTGTTCGTGGCGGCGCTTACGGCGGCGGTGGTGACGGTGGCCGTGGCCCAGGAGAAGTCGGCCGGCACGGCGACCAAGACGACGACGACCAAGGCGACCACGACCAAGGCGTCCGCGTCGTCCACGAAGGGCTCGCCCTCATCGGGCAAGCTCGGCGTGAAGACGATCGCCGGGGACATCATCGATCCCTCCTGCTGGGTGATGAACGGCGCGAAGGGCGAAGCGCACAAGGAATGCATGGTGGCCTGCGCCAAGGCGGGACAGACCCTGGCCATCCTCGAGAAGAAGACGAACAAGGTCTACATCCTGGCCGCCGAGCGGCCGGGGGAAGATCCGAACAAGAGCGTGATCGACTACGCGGGCATGCCGGTTCTGGTCAAAGGGAAGGTCTTCACGCGAGGCGGCATCATGGCCATCCAGGTCGCCTCGATCGAGCCGTACTCGGCCGCCAAGGCGGCGGCAAAGTAGACGAATTCGGGGCGCGAAGGAGCAAGGCATGACTTCCAGAACGACATCACTCGGACTCGCGGTGACGCTCGTCGCCGCGGTCGCGGTGCTCGGCGCGGGCGAAGCGCAGGCCCCGAAGTCCACGACGAAGGCCGCTACCCCCGCTCCGGCCGCGGCGCACTCCGGTCACGAAGGACACGACATGTCCGCGATGAAGGCGGCCAAGCCCAAGCCCGAAGGGGAGCGGAAAACCATCGTAGGCGAGGTCATGGACCCTGCCTGCTTCCTCGAGGCCGGGCCGAAGTCGATCGGAACGGGGCACTTCCAGTGCGCGGTCGACTGCGTGCGCTCGGGACAGACGCTCGCGATCTACGACCGCGACAACGACCGCATCTACTTCGTGGCCGGAGAGCTCCCGGGACGGAACCCCAACGAGCCGCTCCTGCCGTACATCCACAAGAAGGTGGACGTGACGGGCGTGGTCTACCATCGCGCCGATGCGTGGGGGATCGTGATCTCGAAGGTGGCCCCGCACGAAGACAAGGGCGGCGCGGCTCCGGCTCCGGCGGCGGGGACCACCCGCTAGCGATCCGGAATCCGGGGAGGGACGCACTGGCGTGAATTCGCTCGTCCTGCCGCTCCTCGCGATCGTCATCTTTTCGTTTGCCTACCGCTATTACGGCGCGTTCATGGCGCACAAGGTCGCGCGCCTCGATCCTCTCCGCGCCGTTCCGTCCGTGACGCAAGCGGACGGCCGCGACTTCGTCAAAACGAACAAGTTCGTCCTCTTTGGCCATCACTTCGCGGCGATCTCGGCGTCCGGACCTCTGATTGGTCCCGTGCTCGCCGCTCAATTCGGCTACCTCCCCGGCGCCCTATGGATTCTCCTCGGCGCGGCGCTCGGCGGCGCGGTCCACGACTTCATTATCCTCTTCGCGTCCGTGCGCCACGGCGCGTCCTCGCTCTCGGAGATCGTGCGGCGCGAGATCGGCTCCGTCGCGCACGGCGCCGCGACCGCGGCCATCCTCTTCATCACGATCCTTCTCCTCGCGGGGCTCGGCATCGTCGTCGTGAACGCGCTCTCGGGCTCGCCCTGGGGCACCTTCACCGTGGCGATGACGATCCCGGCGGCGTTCCTCTTCGGGTGGTACATGTACCGCCTGCGCCCCGGCCGCGTCGTGGAGGGAAGCCTCATCGGTGTCGCGCTCATTCTGGTCGCGGTGATCGCGGGGCCATGGGTCGTGAAGTCTTCGATCGCCCCTTGGTTCACGCTGTCGCCCCGCTCGCTGCACCTGATCCTGCCGGTCTACGCGTTCGTCGCGGCGACGCTCCCGGTCTGGCTCCTCCTCTGCCCGCGCGACTATCTCTCGACCTATATGAAGATCGGCACGATCGCGCTCCTCGTCGTCGGCGTCGCGATCGTCCATCCCAAGCTCCTCATGCCTCCGGTCACGTCCTACATCGACGGGTCGGGCCCGGTGCTTCCGGGGATGAAGGTCTTTCCGTTTTGCTTCATCGTGATCGCGTGCGGCGCGATCAGCGGCTTCCACGCCTTGATCGGATCGGGCACGACACCGCGCATGGTCCCGGACGAGCCGAGCATCAGGTTCATCGGATACGGGGCGATGCTCACGGAGGGACTCGTCGCGATCATGGCGCTGGTGGCGGCCACGACGCTCGCCCCGGCGGATTACTTCCTCATCAACGGCGTGCCGAAGGCGGTGGCCGCGCTCGGCATTCAGCCGCACCAGCTCCAGGAGCTCACGCGGCTCGTGGGCGAGGAGACGCTCCAGGGGCGCACCGGCGGCGCGGTGTCGCTCGCCGTGGGCATGGCGAACATCCTCCGCCAGATCCCCGGAATGGGGCACCTCATGGCGTACTGGTACCACTTCGCGATCATGTTCGAGGCTGTTTTCATCCTGACCGCGCTCGACACCGGAACGCGCGTCGCGCGCTACCTCTTCCAGGACGTCGCCGGCAAGGTGTGGGCGCCGCTCGGCTCGACCACCAACGTCGTGAGCGTGGCGTTCGTGGGCGCCGTCGTCTGCTTCTGCTGGGGGTACATGATGGCCACCGGGAGCGTGGAGACGATCTGGCCCCTCTTCGGCGTCTCGAACCAGCTCCTGGCGGTGATCGCCCTCGCCGCGGGAACGACATTCCTCCTCAGGCAGCGGCCGCCGGCGTACGCGCTGACCACGTTTCTCCCGCTCTGCTTCCTCACGGTCACCACGATGACGGCCGGCGTTCTCAACACGCTTCGCTATCTCTCGCCGTCCTACATCGCGGACAAAGGGCCGTTCATCGGTTATCTCGACGGGATCCTGAGCATCGTCCTCCTCTTGCTCGTCGCCACCGTGCTCGTGGATTCGGTCCGACGCTGGACCGTGATCCTCGCGGCGCGCCGGCTCGGCACCGCCGAGATTCCCATGGCCCACGTCGCCAAGCTCGGCACGCCAGCCGAGCCCGCACCGCCGCTCGCTTGACATGACGATCGCACCGGGTACGCGGCTCGGTCCCTACGAGATCGTGGGGCGCGTAGGCGAGGGGGGTATGGGCGTCGTCTATCGCGCGCGCGACGAGCGTCTCGGGCGCGACGTCGCGGTGAAGGTGATCCCCCAGGAGTTCGCATCCGACAAGGAGCGTCTCCGCCGGTTTCAGATCGAAGCGCGCGCGGCAGGGCAGCTCAACCATCCCAACATCGTCATCATCCACGACCTCGGGACGTCGGACGGCGCACCCTACATCGTCTCGGAGATGCTCGAGGGAGAGACGCTCCGGCCACCGCTCGAGCGCGGCCCGTTCCCAGCCCGGCGCGCGGTCTCGCTCGCGGTGCAGATGGCGCACGGCCTGGCTTCCGCGCACTCGGCGGGCATCGTGCATCGCGATCTCAAGCCGGAGAACCTGTTCCTGAATCGAAGCGGCGTCCTCAAGATCCTCGACTTCGGCATCGCGAAGCTCTTTCAGTCGGACGGTGCCGTGGGTGAAGAAACCGCGAGCGTGTTGCCCGGGCTCACGAAGACCGGAACGATTCTCGGAACAGCCAGCTACATGGCGCCCGAGCAGATCCGCGAGCAGGCGATCGATCAGCGTACGGACCTCTTCGCCTTCGGCGCGATCCTCTACGAGATGCTGACCGGCGAGAAAGCGTTCCCCGGCGCGTCGCCCGCGGATCGAATGAGCGCCATCTTGAATCGCGACACGCCTCCTCTCCCGCGGGAGACCGAGGCGGAGGTGCCGGGCATCGGCCGGATCGTGACGCGATGCCTGGAGAAGCTTCCCGAAAACCGGTTCCAGACCGCGAGCGACCTCGGCTTCGCGCTGGAGCTGGTGCTGGGACAGGACGCCTCCGCCCAGGATCCGTCCGCGGGCACCGCCGAGGCGATCGTGCGCTTTCCGCATTTCGAGCGGGTGACGTACCGCGAGGGCTCCATTCGAAGCGCGCGTTTCGCGCCCGATGGAGAATCGGTGATCTACGGAGCCGCGCTGGAGCGTGAGCCGATCGGCCTCCAGTGGTGGCTGCCGGGTAGCCCCGAGGCACGCTCGATCGGGGTTCCCGGCACGACCCTTCTGGCGGTGTCAGCCGGAGGCGGACTCGCGGTGAGCCTCAAGACGATCTTCATGGGGGGCTTCGTCTCGTCTGGGACCCTGGCCCGGATGCCGCTCGCCGGAGGAGCGGCGCGCGAGCTCGTCGACGGCGTATTCGAGGCGGATTGGGATGCGGATGGCCGGCAGCTCGCCGTGGTGCGCGAGGTGCAAGGGATGATCTGCCTCGAGTATCCGGTGGGGCGGGTTCTCTACCGGACTCCGGGTTGGGTCAGCCATATCCGCATCGCTCCCGATGGACGGTCGATCGGCTTCATCGATCATCCGTTTCGGGGAGACGACTACGGGGGCATCTCCGTCGTCGACATGGCCGGGGTGGCGAAGTCTCTCGTCGGCCCCTTCGCGTCGACCCGTGGTCTCGCCTGGGTGCCCTCGGGCGATGAGATCTGGTTCTCCGCCGCCAAGGTCGGAGCGGATCGCGTGGTGTACGGGGTGAAGCTGGACGGGTCGCTTCGCCAGGTGTTCAGTGCCCCGGGCGCGTGCGATGTCATGGACATCTCGCCGAGCGGCACCCTTCTCATCGTCCAGGGAGACGAGCGGATCCGGATGGAGTACCGCAACCGGGCGGGCACCGACGTGCGCGATCTCACCTGGCTCGACTGGTCCCTCGTCCGCGACATGTCGCGCGACGGCCGCCGCGTTCTCTTCGACGAAACCGGCGCCGGCGGCGGTGCGGGGCAATCGGTCTATATGCGGGACCTGGACGGATCGCCGGCGGTGCGCCTGGGAGAGGGGACAGGCGTCAGCTTCTCGCCCGACGGGCGCTGGGCGCTGAGCCTTCAGTCCAACAACGAGCCCGTGCTCCTCCCGATCGGGGTTGGAGAGCCGCGCACGATCCCGATCCGAGGGATCACCTTCCGATGGGGCGCCTGGATGCCCGATGCGACCAAGCTCCTCATGGCGGGTAACGAAGCGGGCCAGGGCACGAAACTCCACCTCCTCGATGCAGAGTCGGGGCGGTGGGAGAGGATCGGGGACTGGGACCTGGCAGGATTCCAGGAAGTGAAGGTGTCGCCCGACGGCCGATGGGTCACCGCTCAAGGCTCGGACGGCGAGTTCGCTCTCTATCCCACGGATGGCGGGGATCGGCGGGCACTCCCTGGTATCCCGCAGCGAGCGCGCACCATCGGCTGGACGGCGGACGGCCCTTCCATCGTCTACATGATCCGGGGGTTGATCCCGTGCCCGGTCTACCGTCTCGACATCGAGACCGGCGAACGGACCCACTGGATGGACATCGTGCCGCCGTCGAGCGCGGGCGTGGTGACGCTGACGAGGACCGTCATGACGCCGGACGCGGAAACCTTCGTCTACAGCTACCCGCGCTTTCTCACGAATCTGTACAAAGTGAAGGGACTTCTCTAGCCCGGCGCCGCTCGGCGGACGGGCATCGCGACGAAACCAGGGAGGGGGCATGTACGAAGCCTCGAAGCTGCTCCACATCTTCGCGGTGGTTCTCTTCCTCGGCAACATCACGATCGGCGTCTTCTGGAAGCTCTTCGGAGACAAGACGCGGGACCCGCGCATCATCGCGCACACGATGGCGGGCATCATCGCGACCGACCGCGTGTTCACGAATCCCGGCGCGATCCTGATCCTGATCGGGGGCATCACGGCCGCGATCCTGGGGCACTACCCGATCATGCGTACGCCCTGGATCGCATGGTCGATCGGACTCTTCGCCCTCTCGGGCGCCGCGTTCGGCATCCGGCTCGTGCCGCTCCAGCGGCAGCTCCTGGCCGTGGCACGCACCGGGGTCGACGGGACCATGGACTGGGATCGCTACGACAAGCTCTCGGCGCAGTGGAAGTTCTGGGGGATGGTGGCGCTCTTGGCGCCTCTCTCCGCGATGGTGCTCATGGTGCTGAAGCCTGGCGGAAGCCCGAGCCCCTAGCCGCCGCGCCGCAAAAAAGCGGCCCGGACCGTTTCCGGTCCGGGCCGAGGGGATCGCGATGACGCGGCGCGCTACCCTTCGTCTCCGAAGTTCGCGACCTGGACCGTGATGGCCGCTTCGGCCCAGACGGAGTCGCCGTTCCGCACGCCGTTGATGTAGTTGTACCCGATGAAGTGGACCGTCGCCGTGGTCGTGGACGCGGTACTGAGCGGGAGAGCCGCCTTGTCGGCGATGTTGCTGAGCGCGATGGAGCCGCTCGCCGTGCCGCCCGACGGAATGCGGAGGTTCAAGCCGCCCGACACTGGATTGTAGATGCCGTTGGCGTATGTCACCGTGTAGCCGGTCACCACGATCTCCGAGAAGGGCTGGTCGACGGCCACCGGATTGCCACCGCCGTTCGGGATGTTGCCCAGGGTCACTTCGACCTGGTCCACCGGAATGAAGACCTGAGCCGTGTCCGCCTCGTTGATCAGATCGCTCGCGAAGGCGTTTCCGTCGTTGATCGTGACCACCGTCAGCGTGTTGCGCGACGACTCGTCCGTGCACCCTCCGATCGCGAACGACCCCGCGATCGCCAGCAAGGCCAGCGCGTACCGCATTCCCCTGATCATGTCGATCTCCTTGGTCCTTCGCGATCCCCATCGCGTCGGGAGGCAGGAACAGATAATCCCGGAGGGCCAAGAGCAAGGGACATGCCATGGGTAGGGCGGAGCCTGGCGGTCCGCTAACTGATACAGGCGGCGGTGCCTCCACGAGGGAAGCCCCGCCGCTCGGGGCAAACAAAAGCGGGCGCCGTGCGTTTTGCACGCGCGCCCGCCGGACTGCAACGAGCCGTCGTCTACTTCCTGGCCATCTGCATCTGGACCGCGGCCGCGAGGCGGCGGTTCACTTCGGTCCAGTTGATGTTGCGCATGAATGCCTCGACGTAGGCCTTCCGATCGCTGCCGTAGTCGATGAAGTAGGAGTGCTCGTAGGTGTCGCAGTTCAGGATCGGGAAGGTGCCCCACACGCCGCCCTGGTTCTGCGAGTCGCCGATGAAGTTGTGGAGCCGGCCGTCGGTCGGATCGTAGGCGAGCACGACCCAGCCGCGCGCGCACATGGCGGACGCCTTGAAGTCCTCCTCCCACGCCGCGAACGTTCCGAAGTCCTCCTTGATCTTGTCGACGACCTCGCCCTGCGGATTGCCGTCACCCCCCATGATCGAGAAGTAGATCTCGTGGAGGATCTGGCCGTTGGCGGCGAACGTCTCCTCGTGCTTCAGGCCGCGCATCTCGCTGTAGATCTGGTTGGCCTTGCTCCGGTCGACCTTGGCGAGCGCTTCCTCGATCTCGTTCCGCTTGTTCACGTAGCCCGCGTAGAGCTTGTCGTGATGAATCTCGATGGTCTTGGAACCGATCCCCTTGAGCGCATCGTTCGCGTAAGGGAGCGGCTTCACAGGGTGCTTGGACATGAGGCACGTCTCCTTTCGACGGGTGGCCCGGAGCTGCGCCCGGGCGCCACAGGGTGCTTCCTTGGGTTAGAATCCGATAGTACCAGAACCGCTAGGGAAGGCGCTTGGTGATGGACTCGACGCGGAAGCGCCGCGTTCCCTCGGGATACTCCAGGTCCACCTCGGAGCCCACGGTCTTTCCGAGGAGCGGCCGCGCGAGCGGCGCGCGGTAGGAGAGGACTCCCGGGGCCAGGCCCGAATCACCGTCGCCGAGAAGCCAGTACACGACCGTCCCGCCGTTGCCGTCGACCGGCTCGAGCGCGGCCTCGGTGCCGACGCCGATGCGCGACGCATCGATCTCCATGGTCTCGAGGAGACGCGTGCGCTCGAGCGTGTTCATGAGCTCATGTAAACGGGCCGCCGCATTCGCCTGCTTCAGCTTCGCCGCCTCGTACTCGGCATTCTCGCGAAGATCGCCGAGCTGGCGCGCCGTTTCGATCGCGGCGGGGATCGTCGTCTTGAGCTCCATGGAGAGGCGCCTCAGCTCAGCCTCGAGGCGGTCGTAGGTCCGCCGCGACATCACCGTGAAGACGGTCTCGACGTCGTCCGTCGTCTTCCCCTCGAGGAGACTCTGGGCGCGCGCCTTGCGCCGCGACTCGTACTCCTCGGCGACCGAGCCCATGCCGATCGCGTGCATGGCCTCGAGCACCGGGACGAGGCGCCGCTCGCTGCCGCTCCAGTGGAGCACCACGTTCTCGAGGAGCGAGCGCGTGTCTTCGTCCGGAGGCTCCTTCTTGAGCCGCATCTGGAGCGCACCGCCTTCTTCGAGCAGCGCGAGAAGGCGCTCGGGCACTCCGTCCGGGATCTCCTTCTCGAGCAGGCGGAGGGTCGCGACCGTGAGCATCCCGAGCGGGGGCGCATCGGCGTCCTCCGGGTGCGCCGCGTAGTGCTCGATCATCCGCGCTGCGAGCCCGGGCGCATCGGCCCAGCGGGTGATCTTGTTCTCGACCGACTTGGAGAAGCGCGGACCGAGGAGATGCTTCAGCCGGGCGCGCGAGCGCAGCCTGAGTCTCGGGAGCCGGCTCTCCGCCGCGCGCCAGAGGAATTCCTCCTCGAGGTTCGATCCGGAGGCGAGATCGAGGAGCTGATCCTGGTTCGCGCTCAGCGCGAGGTCGTCGGGCCGGAGCCCCTTCCGGATCAACGCTTCCAGGCGCTCGCGTCCGGCAGCCTCGTCGAGCGATTCCCACGAGAGCGCGTAGCAGAGCGCCTGCGCGCGCGTCGGCGCATCGAGCGCGTCGTCGCCCGACCATCGCTTGGCCAGCGCGCCGGCGGCCTCGCGAAGGCGAGGCTCCTCGTCGGGATGGTCCCGCAGGAACTTCCGGATCAGGCCGAGCCCCTGGGTCGCCGCCTTGGGCTGGAGTTGAGGGAGCACGGCGCCGCCGGCCGCCGCGCCTTCGGGCGCGAGCCGGTAGACCTGCCGGTAGGCTTCGCTCGAATCCAGCCGGGCATCGCCCTTCATCGCGTCCTTCGACTGTTTCCAGTAGGCGCCGACGTCGAGCCCCGGAATCGCCGCCTCGAGCCTCGGCCTGAGCTGGGCCGCGGTGGCCGTGCCTCCCACGTCCCGAAGCGCGCGCACGAGGATCTCGGGATCGCCGGCCGCCGCGAGCGCGCGCGCCTTGGCGGAATCCTCGGCGGCGAGGACGCGCAGCCCGTCGCCGGGGAGCCGGTCGAGCGACTTCGAGGCCATGGCGAAGGACATGCGATGGCCTGCGCGTGAGGGGAAGTCGAGCGTCAGATTCTCTCCGTCGCTCGCGCGCACGCGTCCCAGTCCCCACGTGGTGTGGCCGACGTGAGCGCCGGGAGGCAGCGCGAGGATCTTCGGGAGCCGCGCGCCCACCTGATCGAGCGGCTTCGTCGCGTCCGCGATTCCGGAGCCTTCGAGGATCGCCTCGGGTTCGGGCTCCCGCGCGACCGCGATTCGAAGGAGCGCCGCGAGGATCTTCCGTCCCCCAGCGTTGGCGGGAACGCGCGGAGCCATCGGCGCGATGTCGTCCCAGGAGAGCAAACCCGGGGCTCGCCGTTCGAGCTCGGGCACCGCCAGGTCGAGGAGCGCTTCCGACTCGGCGAAGGAAACGAGCGACGCGAATCGCAAGAGAGCGCGCCCCACCCGCGCGGGGTGGTGTTCCAGGTCCTCTTCGATCAGGCGGAGGAAATCGTCCGACACGCGCTCGGCATGGCCGGCTTCGAGATGGAGCTCGATGGAGCGAAGCCGGTGCTGCCGCGCTCCATCCGCGTCGCCCGCGCGCTCGAGCGCGGCCGCGACCTCGCCGTTCAGGTCTGGATCGCCCGGCCGGATCTCGATCGCCTCGCGCAGGAGATCCAGCCGCTCCGACTCGTCGCTTCCCCGCGCGAGGAAGACGAGGATTCGCACCGCGGGCGCTGTGGGCTCCGGCTCGAGGAAGCGGTCGAGGATCGAGCGCACGCCCTCCCGGTCGCCGGACGCCATGAGCTTGTCCGCGACGACCTCGAAGGATTCGAGCGCGGCCGCGTACTCGCCCAACCCCTCCTTGAGAAGGGCGGTGAGGAGGAGAAGGTCCCAGCGCTTGCGGCGAAGGGGCTCCTGTTCGAGCGACTTGAGCGCGGCTTCGACCTTGCTCTCGGCCACGAGCCTGCGGGCGAGGGTCTCCGTCTCCTGCCAGCGGGGGTCGGTCGACATCGCCGGCGGCTCGTCCGCCTTGACCGCTGCGAGGTACTTCCTGAAATCGGCGTCCATCATGCGTCCGGCTCCTCCAAGCCCGTCAGGATACCGCAACGCAGCAAGCGTGGGCCAGTAATCGTCGCGCGGGACCGGTGGCGCTCGTTGCGCGGCTCGGCCTCCTCGACTTAGAATCCGCCCTTGGACCGCACGACGAGCGGTGGATCGAGACCCGGGGTGCCTCGCGCGCCGAAATCGCGGGTGGTCGCCGCCCTCGGCCTCAACCAGATCTTCTCCAGCCTCACCCACATCATCGCGAAGGGCGCGGTGGCCGCCATCGGCCCCCTGGCGGTGGCTCTCATTCGGTTCACCATCGCTTCCTTCACGCTCCTCGTGTACCAGCGCCTGCGCGGCGGAATGGCCATCGCGCGCGGGGACAGGATCAAGCTCGTGATCCTCGGCTTCTTCGTGGTGCCGATCAACCAAGGCTTCTTCCTCTTCGGGCTCTCGCGATCCACGGCGAGCCACGCGTCGCTCCTCTACGCGCTCACCCCGCTCTTCGTGCTCTTCCTGGCGAGACAGATGCTCGGGGAGCGCTCGATTGGATCGAAGCTCTTCGGAACGCTCGTCGCATTCGCGGGCGTCGCGATCATCCTGTTCGAGCGCGGCCTCCGAAACGAGATGGGGGTTCTGGTAGGGGACATCATGATCCTGGTCGCGGTCTTCGCATGGGCCGCCTACACGGTGCTCGCGAAGCGGCTCGTCGAGCGCTACGACGCGATGACGGTGACGACTTGGGCCATCGTGAGCGGGACCGTGATGTGCCTTCCTGGGTTCTTGATTCCTGGCGCCATCCCGCCACTCCGCTCGATCGATCCAGGGGCGTGGGGCGGCATCCTCTATCTCTCCATCGGAACGTCGGTGATTGCGTACCCTCTCTACATGTACGCGCTCCGCCATCTCGAGGCCTCGAAGGTTGCGGTGACCACGAACGTCCAGCCGATCCTCACGGCCGTCCTCTCGCGAGTCATCTTCGGAGAGCGGTTCACTCCCGGATTCGTGGTGGGTGCGCTCCTCGTGCTCGCCGGTGTGACGTGGGTCGAGACGCGGAAGCCCTCGGCCCCAAGAGCCGCCGCGTTGGCGGAGAGCGCGTGAGCGCTCTTCGAGGGGACGAGCTTCCCGAGATCCGCACGGCGGTGCCGGGTCCCAAGGCACTCGCAGCGGGGAAGAGGCTCCGCCGCGTCGAAGGCGCGGCGATCTGGGGCGTCGATTCCCAGCCCGTCGTATGGGCTCGCGCCCGAGGCGCGGTGGTCGAGGATCTCGACGGCAATCGCTTCCTCGATCTGACCTCCGGCTTCGGCGCGGCATCGCTGGGACACGCGGCACCGGAGATCCGGAGGGCCGTGTCGGCGCAGGCGGGCCGCCTCGTCCAAGGGCTCGGCGATCTCATGCCGCACCGGGAGCGGGAGCGGCTCGTTCGCGCGCTGTCTCGCGTGGGCGGGCATCTGAATCGCGTCCTTCTCGCGTCCACCGGCTCCGAAGCGGTGGAGCTCGCGCTCAAGACCGCGGCGCTCGCCACGGGACGAAGACGCGTGGTGGCGTTCACGGGCTCCTACCACGGCGATTCTCTCGGCGCGCTCGAGGTGACGCACCATCCTGCCCCTCCCGGCCCGATCCAGGCGCTGCTCGGCGGTTGGGCGGTTCACGTCGCCTACGGCGATCTCGGCGCGCTCGAGCGGGCGCTGCGCGATGGAGAGCCTTGCGCGGCGGTGATCGCGGAGCCGATCCAGGGGCGGGGCGGCACCGTGATCCCGCCGCCAGGATTCTTGGCCGGCCTCTGCGCGCTCGCGCGCAAGCACGGCGCGGTCGTGATCTATGACGAGGTGATGACCGGTGCGGGACGGACGGGACCGTTCTGGGCTTGGGAGCGCTCCGGTCCCGAGTCCGAGCCCGATCTCCTGTGCGCGGGGAAGGGAATCGGCGGCGGCGTTGCGATCGCGGCGTTGTTCGGCCGCCCCAAGCTGATGGATGCCTGGCGCCGTCACGTCCCCGCGTCCGGCGAAGCCCCGCACGCGAGCACGTTCTACGCGCACCCGCTCGCGTGCGCGGGTGCGCTCGCGACGCTGAAGCGGCTCACCGCGCCGGGATTCCGCGAGGAGGTCGAGCGCAAAGGGCGATGGCTTGACGACGCGCTCGCCTCGCTGGCCCGGCGCCACCGCGCGGTAGCCGCGGTTCGCGCGGCGGGATTGATGGCCGGGATCGAGCTAGCCGACGCGAGCCGTCTGCAAGCGGTCTGGCGCGCGCTCCTCGCGCGCGGCGTGCTCGCGATCCCCAGCGGTACGCACGGAACCGTGCTCCAGCTCCTGCCGCCGCTCACCATAACGGACGAGCAGCTCACGCACGGCATGAGCGCGATCGATTCGGTTCTGGCGGGGTAGGCGACGGTGCGACTAGATGTCGTGTGGCATGTAGCCGACGGGGGACTGGAAGTAGTAGTTCCAGGGGTAGTGGAGGAAGTTCGAGACCCGGCTGGTGTAGACGCAGGCGAAGTCCTTGAGCTGATGACCGAACCGGCTCGACTCGTTTCCCTCGCGGAAGAGCGAACCCCAGCGCGGGTTGTACGCGCGGTCGATCTTGAGCCTGAGCTGCCCGATCTCGTGCTCCAGCTCCGAGCCCCGATGCTCGAAGGTCGAGATCTGCTCCGGGATCTCCTGGATCCGCCCCGCGATCTCGCCCCTGCGAACCGGATCCGCGCCGTCCTGCTCGCTCAGGATCAGCGTGAGGCGGCGCAGCTCGCGGCCGATGGCCGCCTTGTCGATCTCGAGCTGATGCCGCTCGGACGACAGCCGCGCGAGCCGCTCGAATTCCTTCGCGTGCTCGGCGGTGACGGTGATCTCGCGGTCCAGCTCCGGGACGATCATGGCGGTGCGCCAGTTGGCGACGCGCTTCGACTGTAGAATATCGCCGTACGTGTGATCCCCGAAGTAGAGCACGTGCTCGCCTCCGGAGCCGAGCGTCCGCTGGAGGTACGCGGCGCTCCCTCCGCGCCCGACGGTCGCCGACATCTTCCGTCCCTCGAGCTCGACCACCGGAGCAGGCGCGTCGCTGGAGAGGAAGAACTGCGGCTTGGCCGCCTCCACGATCACCACGTTGAAGAGATCGGTCCAGTGCTCGGGCGCTCCCTTGCCCTTCATCAAGATGTGGCGCATCAGGGCGTCCGTGTAGGACCACTCGCTGTTCGTGAGGAGGAAGAGCTTCTTCCCCGCGCGCCGGAACTCCTCCAGCACGGTCCGCACCTCCGGATCGAGCCGGATGTACCGGTCCAGGTTGCCCGTGATGACCGACTTCAAGCTCCCGTCCCGATGCGCCTCGTCGATCATCTCGCGCACGTCCTTGTAGATCGCCTCGTAATCGAGCGACTTCTTCCCGTCCCGGCGCTCGAAGAAGTCGATCAGACAGACATAGAGATAGACCTCGGGGAGGTGGAACAGGGTGTCGACCGAGACGTAGTTCTCGTGCCCGAGCCGGATGCGGTCGGATCGATAGGCGCGGCCCCGCTCGTCCGAGCGGAGCGCGGTCAGGCCGTGATAGGCGCGCGACACGAAATTGAAATAGTCCATCTTGAGGACGTTCCCGCGCTTTTTGTCCACGACGAGCCCGCGGATGACCCACTGCGGGTCGTATGTGAGATCGAGGACCTCCTTGGGATACCCCTTCCCCTCGACCAGCTTCCGCTTCGTGAGATCGAACCCGAGCTCTTCGACCGGAACGGGATCGTAATGCGCGAGCGTATGGTCCAGGTCGAAGCCTATGGCGCGGATCGTCGTCATCTTGAGATTGCGGTTCACGAAGACGCGATGGCGCCTCGGAATCCGATGCTCGCGGTAACGGAGCGCGCGCGCCGAAGGCTCGCGGGCAGGCGCCGGCGGCGGGGCGTGCGCCGGCGCCTTCCGATGCGCGGGCTCTGGCTCGACGAGGACGGCGGATTCCTGCGAAGCCTCTTCTTCCGGGGATGCCTTGGCGCCGGCGGGCGGTGTGGCGGGCGACGGCGCCGGAGCCGCGGGGGCTCCTTGTGGCGGCTTCTTCGTCGTGGGATCGTTCCCTGGCTTGTCCGGGGTCACAGGGGCATTGTAGGCGCTCGGCGACTTAGGCGCCATGACTTGACGCGACGGTGGATCGTCCCTACCTTTTCCTAGTGAACCTGTGTCTCTTCGAAGACCCGCTCGTCCAGTCGTTCGGACCCCACACCCTGCTCCGGCCCGCGTTCGCCCTCCGATGCGGCGCGTTCTCGCTCGTGGAAAAACTCGTGCGCGCGTTCCCGGAATCGCCGCTCGTGCTCCATGTGCGCGCCGAGATCGAGGAGGTGACGCGCTTCCTCTATCCGACCGCCCACGTGGGCGCGCCCCCTGCCGAGGAGACCCTCTTCGTCAACGCGCGACTCTGCATGACGGACGACGAGATCCTCCATTTCCTGGCCGCGTCGCCGAGCGAGGCGTCGTACATGGCCGACGGCACGCTGTTCGCGGCCAAGGTGCGGGCGGAACGAGTGGCGCACGCGGCGCGATATCTCCGCGAGGGGGATCCGGAGCGCGCGTTCGAGGACCTTCGCTTTCCCGCCGAGGTGAACGCCTTCCTCGCCCGGTCCGCGGCGGATCTCATCCGCTGGAGCCCGCGTCAGATCGTCCAGGACTTCCGCCACGGCTTCCAGCCGGGCACCGTGCGGGGCACGATCGAGCCGGGCGTCCACGTGACGCAGCCCGACGCGGTGCACGTGGCGCGCGGCGCGCGCGTCATGGCCGGGGCGGTCCTCAACGCGGAAGGGGGCCCGATCCTGATCCGCGAGAACGCGAAGGTCGAGCCGCTCGCCTACATCGAGGGACCGGCCGTCATCGGCGAGGGCTCCGTGATCAAGGCCGGCGCGAAGATCCGCGGCGGCAC
>Ga0111539_10001814_pt1 | contig 28447 bp, 30 predicted proteins | sample RhiMethybrSRZTD1_FD_79667 | JGI IMG/M metagenome (GOLD analysis project Ga0111539, IMG submission 79667) | Populus rhizosphere microbial communities from Tennessee, USA - Rhizosphere MetaG P. TD hybrid SRZTD1 (version 2) (version 2) | ecosystem: Host-associated > Plants > Roots > Rhizosphere >...
AGACAGGCGCGGCCCGCTCGCCGGGCCGATCAGGAGGGGTGGCCGAGTGGCTGAAGGCGCACGCTTGGAAAGCGTGTTTACGGGAAACCGTAACGTGGGTTCGAATCCCACTCCCTCCGCCAGTCTTCAACGTGGCTTAGTTTATCAATAGAAACAGGCCATTAGACGGGTAGGGCTCTCGGCATTAGTTACAGGTCACAGTTACAGCTTTTCAAATAGTGTTTGCTAACGAAGTCCTTTGGTGGGGCGGGGTCGTCAATGAGCCGCAGAATTTCAACGAAGGCGCTGATTGAGGCTGCGCCAAAATTAGGGGAGCACGACCAGTTCTTCATGCGCCTCGGTTCGTTCATCGACATGTTCGCGTCCGTTGAAACGGCATTGCTGCTGGTCGTCAAACACTACGCAAGGATTGACGCAGACATCGCCAGAGCAATCCTCTCGCCGCTGAGAGTTGATAACGCAATAAATCATCTTCATCGAGTTATCGAAGTCAGGCGATTTGCCGCGTTTGCCGCACGCGGGAATGAAAAGCATGTTGAAGGAGTTTCGTCGGAGCAGACCTGTAGGCCAACTGCCCGCGTGGCTCTACAGGCCTCCACCGCAGCCGAAAAGCCGCCCCAAGCGCTACGTCAAGCCGCTAAAGGGCCGACACATTGCGGAACGTTACACTGGGGGCAGCTCAACTCGGTAGCGAACAGGGACGAGTTGGGGTTTAGCGTCTTCGCGCAGTTGCCTTCCCAGCGCTGTGTGGGCCGTGCTCAGGTGCAGCGCCGTCTCCTTCGTCGCCTGAATAGCGCCGTTAGCGGTCAGAAATGAGCATGGCGGCAGAAACACCTTTGCGGTTCGATCTTCCGGCGTCGGCCCAAAAACGTACTTTCCAAAGACATCTGGAATAACGTCTGCGAAATCCGTCAGCGATGTGACGATTGCGGTCCGACGAAACACACCGCTCATTGTAATGGCGTCCTCGCCTGGCGGAGTATCGATGCCGAGCGGCCAATCCTCAAATCCCGGGTCGTTCGCGTGGCAGAACGCGACAGCTAAAAGCAGCCGCTCGCGAATTTCTGAGAAGGCATTTGGTTTCGTAACTCTGTCGCGAAGGGAATGCTTTGCCGTGTAGCGTCCCTCAGAAGGCGCATAGAGGCTCCATTGAAGCCCCTCGAACTTCCACATCCAGCGAACAATGATTTCCGCCTCAAGGTCGCTTAACGCTTCGCCACTCTCCAGCCCCCGCAGGATACTTGAAACAGGCCCTTCCAAGGTGTTTGCGAATTCGTTGTTGCATTCTTCGCACAATGGAACGGTCGCCTTCTCCGGGTTGAGCCCTTTTTTTCCGAGCCATTCAATTCCGTCACGGCGTACATCGGCGTGCTTAATTAGCCATCGCGGGAAAAAGTGTTCTTGGGACATTGTTCGCCCCGCGCGGTCACAGCCGACACAGCGTAGCTTGAGTGCCCGCAAACCTATTTTATGAAGGCTAGCGGCCTTACGGCGTTCGTGACGGTTCATCTTTCACACCGCAACGGGACAAAGGCTTCAATTGTAGCGTTGGCGGGGGTGGATTTCCAAAAGCGAACGGCGCGATGGTAGCCGTCTATTAGCACGTGATGTTCGTAATAGCGCCCAATGGTCAGCGGCTCAGTTGGAGACTGATACCCTGTTGGGTTACCCTCCACGTTGCGGGCGTCTTTGGGATCAACGTGAGTGGTGGAATTAACGTAGTGCTCGAATGACATTATTTCGGGAAGACCAGTTACCATCGGTGGCACTAACGCCTTCGCCAGCCCGTCTCGAGTTAGTTCGATCTTCCAAAACCAATCGACGCCAGCATTAAAGATCATCAAATTTGGTCGCGCTGCGCTACATTGAAAAGCAAGAGCATAACGGTCACCTTCCGAGAGTTCGGCAAACTTTCGCCCCTCACGCCGTTTAGCTCGCAACTCCTCAATCCCCGGAAACGCATCATAATTATGCGAGAGCGTTCCCTCGGTAATCTCGCTGTATGCCCATCGTGCAATAACTTCGGAAACTGCGAACTTCTCGTTTTGGGCTTTAACCACGCCAGAAATCCTTAAACCGCGTCGGTGACAACTCAGTATATCGCACGGTGTGCTGGATGTTGCGGTGTCCCAGATATGCCTGCAGCGCCCTAGTGTCGTGTCCCTTGTTGGCCAAGGCGTAGCCACAGGCGTGCCTCAGCATGTGCGGATGCGCCTTGAATGAGAGCTTGGCCTCGTCCCCTGCGCGCTCGACCATGCGAGCGAACCCGGCGGTGCTAAAGGGCGCGCCTCGCTCGGAGGTGAACACAAACGCCGACTTGGGCTCCTGCTCGCGCTTCAACCGCCGCAGGGCGCGCAACTCATCCCCGAGGATCGGGTGTGTGCTTGGGGTGCCCTGCTTCACCCGGCGCACGTGAAGCGTCCCCGAGGCGAACTCGATTTGGTCCCAGCGCAGGTCCACCAGTTCTGAGACGCGCAGCCCGTGCCGGTACGCCACCAGCATCATCGTGGCGTCCCGGTGCCCCCAGCGGTTTTTCCTGGCTGCCTTCAATAGTCGGTCGACCTCGGCCTCGGTCAGGTACTCGCGGGTCCGCAGGGCACTATTGGGTCGCCGCTTGGGTGCGACTGTTCGATTTACGGTGGCTGGTGTGACGAGCTTTAGATGCCGTTTGGCCATACGTTGTGCGCTCCATGCTCTGACTACTGTTCGAATAATGTCTCTTTTACGAACAGTAATCTAGCGGCAAAGGTGCGGCGTGTTGACTCACATGGGTCCCTCCCGGCTCGGCGGCTTCCAACTAGCAGGGCCCCCCTCCAATTCAAGAAGAGCGCTATAGCCTCAAGCTCGCGGTACCACTTCAATGCGGCGTGCGTCCCGCATAGGGCTTCATTCGATGTCCGCTTTTGCGGTCGCTATTGGGGGTAAAGCGGACATGGCTTGTTGCACTGAATATGTCCGCTTTTGACCCAAAGCGGACATCGCCACTTCCAACCACTTAGTATTGGACTGTAGGATCGCTGTACCGACCGTGGGGGGAGACAATGAGGCGGCGTGAATTCATCCTTGGTGGCGCCGCAACTGCTTGGTCGGTCAGCGCACGCGCCCAGCAGGATGAGCGCGTGAGGCGCATCGGCGTGCTCCTTCCCGCAGCCGCAGATGATGCAGAGTTTCAAATTTGGTTGGCGGCGTTTCTACAGGCGCTCGCACAATTGGGGTGGACTATCGGCCGCAATATGCGCGTCGATATTCAATGGGCCACGCCCAATGCTACCAAAATTCGCCAACATGCGGCGGAGTTGGCTGCAAAAGCACCCGACGTAATCGTGACTGGTGGCACATCGACAACAGCGCCAATGCTACAGGCAACCCGCGCCGTGCCAATTGTGTTCGCAACTGTTGTGGACCCCGTCGGTGCCGGCTTCATCGACAGTCTAGCGCGGCCTGGTGGCAATGCCACAGGCTTCCTCTTGTATGAATACAGTTTGGGCGGCAAATGGTTGGAGCTGCTCAAGCAGATCGCGCCCACTGTTACGCGGGTGGCTGTGCTAAGAGACGCTAGTACGGCTTCGGGAACTGGGCAGTTTGCAGCAATCCAGTCGGTGGCGCCGTCACTCAAGATTGACGTAGTAGTACCGATCAACATGCGCGAGGCTGCCGATCTTGAACGTTCCATCGCTACATTTGCACGCTCTCCAAATGGCGGTCTGATCCTGACCGGAAGCGGTCTGGCAATCTTACATCGCGACCTGGTCATTGCGCTCGCGGCGAGGCACAAGCTGCCCGCCGTCTACTATGAGCGGTTCTATGTCGCCGCGGGCGGCCTGATTTCGTATGGGTCTGATCGTATTGAGTTGTACCGACTTGCCGCCGGTTACGTCGATCGCATTCTCAGAGGCGAAAAACCGGCCGATCTTCCGGTGCAGGCACCCACCAAATTCGAATTCGTCATCAATCTCAAGACAGCAAAAGCGCTTGGCCTGACAATACCGCCGGCACTTCTCGCGACCGCCACCGAGACCATTTAATAAATGCCACGGTGTCCGCTATTGGCCCTTAGCGGACATCTTCCTTTGCACTGCACATGTCCGCTTTCGGGGTTAAAGCAGACATGACGTTTTGCGAGAATCCGCTTTCGCGGTCGCTATTAGAGGCAAAGCGGACATCGCTTTTTGCAGCGCACATGTCTGCTTTTGACCCAAAGCGGACATCTGTAGCCCCTTCCAGTGTGCTGCTTTTAGCCGTTACGATGTCCCGTCCTGGGCATCGGGGGTCTTTATTTGCTTTCGCTACTGAAGACGCTACGCGGTTCAATCGCGGTCTCTGCTCGTCGTGTTCGAGATGAGGCAGATGAAGCCAAACCCGATCCATCTTCGCATCAGCGCAACGTCATATTAGTTTTACTCTTGACGCTTGCGGCAGCGGCGTGGGCGGTTCTTGTGTGGCATCACCACGGCGTCGACATGGATATTAGAATGGCGTCGCCGGCCAATGCGGGCCTGCGTGAAATTCTGTTCCTTACGATCTGGGTCGTCATGATGGTGGCGATGATGTTTCCGACCACCGCGCCCATGTTCCTCGCTTTCCATAAGATGCAAGCCGCTAAGCGCCAGCCTGACGACGCATTTCTGGCTGCTTGGGTATTCGTTGTGGCGTATTTATTGATGTGGGCAATAGCGGGGGCTGGCGCTTATGTCGGGGAGCTAGTCGCCGCTGCCGTGCACTCCACGCTGGGTCCGGGCAGCGCAGCTCAATTCGGCGGTGCAATCCTTATCCTCGCGGGTCTCTACCAGCTCACCCCACTGAAGGAAGTGTGCCTTGCGGAGTGCCGCACACCAATCGCTATGACGACGTGGCACGGCGAAAAGGCAGACCCATTTCAAATGGGCTTGCTCCACGGACTTTATTGTGTGGGCTGCTGCTGGCTGCTCATCGTCGCTCTTTTCCCGCTCGGAATGAGTGTTGGAGCAATGGCAGCATTCACTCTCATTATATTTGCTGAGAAAGTGCTGCCTTGGCCGACGCCGGTGCGATACATCACCGCTGTCGTACTTGTGCTTTATGGTGCGCTAATGATTGCGTCACCCCAACTCACTTTCCAGAAAGATAGCAGCGCGGCCATGCCCCCAGGCCTGCAGATGCCGGAGCGCGGCAACGCAACTGCGAAGTAGTTGGAAGCGGCATGTCCGCTTCTGGCCCATAGCAGACATGACCTCTTGCACTGCACATATCCGCTCTCGGGAGTAAAGCGGACATGACTTGTTGCGGCGCATATGTCTGCTCCTGACCCATAACGGACATCGCGTCGTCTCTTAACGAGCCTCGTTTGAACCGATACGATGCTCTGTCTTGTCCTCGGGGGCGCAATGAGACGGCGTGAGTTTCTTGGGTTCTTTGCCGGCGGACTGTGCGCGACGACAGCGCGCGCGCAAACATCGGGGCCCGTGCGCATCGGGTTCCTGATCACCGGAAGCGTCGCGGAGAACGTCACTATCGTCGCTTTCCGGCAGGGCATGAGCGAGCTCGGCTATACGGAAGGCAAGAGCTACATCATCGAGCCGCGGACGGCGGATGGCAGGAACGAACAGCTTCCGCGGCTCGCGAAAGAGCTGGTGGCCTCGGGGGTCGACATCATCTTCGCGGGAGCGACGCCCGCGGGCCAGGCGGCGCAGCGCGCAACGGATAAAATCCCGATCGTCGTCGCGGCCATGGGCGAGCCCGTGGGCGACGGCCTCGTAGACAGCCTGGCGCGGCCGGGAGGAAATCTTACGGGAACGACCTTTCTCGGGCCGGCTCTGGTCCCGAAGCGCTTCGCTTTCCTGAAGCAGCTTTTGCCCGGTGTTTCGCAGATCGCCATTCTCTCGCATCCGAGCGCCTTCAGCGCGCAGACCACAGCCGACATGTTGAAAGAAACCATGAATGCCGGCGCGAGCCTCGGCATGCAGCTACAGTTCGTGGAGGTGCGCAGCCCCGATGACCTCGCGCGCGCATTTTCCGACATTACGCGGCTGCGCGCGGAGGCCCTGTTTCCGCTTCCGAGCGCAATGCTGTTTAGCGAGCGAAAGCGCATCGTCGATCTGGCGGCGGCCGGCAAGCTGCCCGGAATGTACAATTCGCGCGAATTCGTCGAACTCGGCGGTCTCATCGGCTACGGGGCCAATCTCGCCGACCTGGGCCGGCGCAGTGCGGGCTATGTGGACAGGATCTTGAAGGGGGCCAAGCCCGCTGACCTGCCGGTCGAGCAGCCGACCAAGTTCGAGCTTCTGATCAACATGAAGACCGCAAGGGCGCTCGGGATCACGGTGCCCCTGGTGCTCCAGCAGGTGGCCGACGAAATCATCGATTGAGCGGGACCGCTGCGGCGCGAACGGGCTCTTCGGCTCGCCCACGCCGCTCGCGCGCGCTAACGAGGTCATCGAATTGAAGCGCGATGTCCGCTATTGGCCCTTAGCAGACATCCCTGATTGCACCGCACATGTCGGCTTTCGGGGGTAAAGCAGACATTACCACATGTTGACCGTTAGAACCGTTCAATGAAATTCTAGTGCTATGCAGTCGTATGTATTGCAATTCGGTACAGCAATATCGCGACGCTCGCCAAACAGGTCTTTGAAAAACGGAGGTAGCAATCATGGAACGTGAAGCTGGGACGTGTGCTGTCACCATGCTGTTATGTTCTCTCACCGTTGCGATAGCTGTTTTGGCTATGACCGGGGTGGCAATCGCTCAGCAGAATAACTTTGTGTTGTCGTCGTCTGCGTTCGCTGACAACGGGACCATGGCGCAAAAGTACATGGGGAAAAATCCTGCTAACCCGAACTGCATCGGTGAAAACATTTCGCCACCGCTGGAATGGCGCAATGCCCCCGCTGCTACACGGAGCTACGCGATCATCATGTACGATCAGGAAGGCAGAAACGGTTTGGGTCTCAGCCATTGGGTCGCCTATGGCATCGATGGTGCTACGACCTCGCTACCCGAGGGAGCGGGTGACGGTCAGAGAGCCGGTATCGTCGGTGGCAGTAATTTTCTTCGCAAAGGATCATACTATGGCGGCTGCCCGCCAAAGGGGACCGGGCCGCACCACTACGTGTTCACGATAATCGCAACGGATCTGGATCCGGGCACATTGAAGCCCGACTTAACACAGCAGCAAATGTTGGATGCGATCGGCTCACATGCCCTCGTCGCAGCGGGGCTCGTAGGCCGCTACGGTCAGTAATTGTTGTACATGTCCGCTTTTGGCCCGTAGCAGACATCAGCTACTGCACTGCACATGTCCGCTTTCGGGGGTAAAGCAGACATGACCGGTTGCGCGAGTCTGCTTTTGCGGTCGCTATTGGGTGCAAAGCGGACATAGTCTGTTGCACCGCACATGTCCGCTTTTGACCCAAAGCGGACACTCAGTAGCTGGCGAGTGGCAACTCACGGCTCAAACCGGACATTTCTGCCCACATTCGCCGCGACCCTGTCACTTATGTCCAAATTTTTGTCGCGTGAGTCCGAGTTTTTCCCAATAAGTCAGTCACAAATGACCCAAAGCGGAAATTCGCCATCTAGTATAAAATGCTCCGCATTGCAAAAAACTGAACGAGTTTTATGGGCAGCGCTGACAAACTTTTCACTGACGGAGAAGCTTATGAGCATCCGTATCCACGACCACTGTCGGGGGGCAAAGTCGAACACCTGCCGTCGGCGCTATTGCCAGCTCGTACCGCTCTCATCGGTCGTTACGTGACGCTGGAGCCGCTCGATGCAGCGCGGCATGCAAGTGATCTGTTCGAGGCGTCGCATGGAAGCAAGGCCGCGCTCCGAATCTGGGACTACCTGCCATGGGGTCCTTGGAAATCCGAAGCGGAGTTCGCGAACGTTCTGCGTCAGCAGACCGCGGGGCAAGATCGGGTTTACTATGCCATTCGACTAGCGGCAGGAGAGAAAGCGTGCGGACAGATATGTTTTCTTGATATTCAACCGGAACAAGGGGTCATTGAAATTGGATCGATCTGGTTTGGTCTGACCCTGCGGCGTACGCGAAGCGCCACGGAGTCGATATACTTGATGCTGCGCTATGCGATGGACGATCTCGGTTATCGGCGCATGCAGTGGCGATGTAATGCACTAAACGCCGCTTCCCGTGCGGCAGCTCGCCGGCTTGGCTTCCGCTTTGAAGGAATCTTCCATAACCACATGATCTTCAAGGGCAGAAATCGAGATACGGCTTGGTACTCGATCCTTGACGACGAATGGCCAGAGGTCCGCGAAATCATGGAACGATGGCTCGCGCCGGGGAATTTCGATCAAAGCGGTGCTGCCAAAACTTCGTTGGCCGCGCTGATGGAAGAACGCGGTCCCAGCCGTCGGACGTGATGTCGGCGAAGCAATAGAATGTCCGCTTCTGACCCAAAGCCGACTGATCACCCCCTCCCGGGCACCAGCTTTTACCGTTACGATGGATCGTCCTTAGGCTCGGGGCGGCGATGAGACGGCGCGAGTTCATCACGCTTCTCGGCGGTGCGGCGGCTTCTTGGCCGCTAACGGCGCGCGCGCAGCAGCCGGCGACGCCGTTGGTGGGCGTCATGTCCCCGCTCTCCGTAGCCACCGCGGCCCGCAACCTTGCGGCGTTGCGGAACCGGTTGCGCGAATTGGGATACACCGAGGGGCGGAACATCAATATCGAGTATCGGTTCGGTGACGGACTGGCCGAGCGCTTCCCCGTGCTCGTCGCCGATCTGGTTGCGCTCCGACCGGCTGTAATCGTCGTTGGGTCAACGGCCGAGTCTTGGCCGCGCGAAAGGTTACCCGGACGACCCCCTTGATCTGGTTCGGAAGCGTCGATGATCCGGTGGCACTTGGGCTGGTTGAAAGTTTTGCCCGTCCGGGTGGCAATGTCACCGGGTTCTTGCTGTCCAACGATGCGAGCATGGTCAGGAAGAGACTGGAGCTGCTCCGGGACGCCGTGCGCGGGTTCTCGCGGGTTGGCGCCATCCTTAACCCCGAGTACGCCGCCGCTGACGGAACGCTGAAGGCGCTCCCTCCGGCGGCACGCGGGTTGGGCCTTGAAGCTCGTGCTTACGAGGTGCGGTCGGGAGCCGAGTTAGAAGCCGCATTCGCAGCGGCCGCGCGTGACGGCATGCAGGCTCTTTACGTGCCAGAAGCCCCTCTCTTCCTCACGCGCCGGAGTGAGATCGCCGCCGTGGCGGCGAGCGTGCGGCTACCGGCGATTTATACGTTCAGGGAGTTCGTCCAGGCAGGAGGCCTGATGTCTTACGGCGCAGATCTGCCTGCGCTGTACCAGCGTGCGGCTGGCTACGTCGATAAGATCCTGAAGGGCGTAGAACCGGGCGAGCTGCCGCTGCAGTCCGCAGAAAAGTTTGAGTTGGCCGTCAACCTCAAGACGGCGAAAGCCCTGAACCTCACAATATCAGAGGCATTCCTGCTGCGCGCCGACGAGGTAATCGACTAGCTTCGCAATGTCCGCTTATGGCCCTTAGCCGACATTGCTAGTTGCACCGCACATGTCTGCTTTCGGAGAGTAAAGCGGACATGACCCTTTGCATATTTGGGCCGCGCTTATTGCCCTCGATAGGCTTCACCGGAGGATATTATATTTGAACGTGTTCAATTCTTTCTACTTGCCATGGCGGGCATGGTTGCTGGCGGATGCGTGGTGGTTCAACAGGCATTGAATGCCACGTTGCGCTCAGAATTGAGTAGCTCGGCTTTTTGGGCTGCATTTGTAAGCTATACGGCTGGTATGCTGACGTTGTTTTTTGTTCTCGTGGTCACTCGCGAGCCTTGGCCTGCATTGTCCATGATTGCAAAAAGTTCGCCGCTATCTTGGATCGGAGGAATTTTCGGTACCGTCTATATCGTGGCTTCGATCATGCTGCTTCCTCGTCTCGGCGCCATGACCGTGATTGCCTTATTGATTACGGGTCAGATGCTCACCTCAGTGGCATTCGATCATTTTGGGCTACTCGGGCTCACACAGCGCCCGATTGATATGTATCGAGCCGCCGGAGCCGTTCTGCTCATCCTGGGTGTGCTGCTAGTACGAACCTGAGACTTTCAACGATGCGAAGAACGAGTTGGTGCTCAATCTGAAAACGGCCAAGGCGCTCGGCCTCTCCCTGCCCCCTTCGCTCCTTTCCCGGACCAACGAGATTATTGAATAAGACTCGCTATCGTCCGCCTATGGCCCCGTCCGGGAATTCTGACCGGCAGTTCGGTGTTATAACGAGCACCGACCAGGGAGGTTAAAAATGACCCGCACGATTTTCGTGGCTGCCGCCCTTGCTTCTTCAGCCTTTGGCCTTCAGCCAGCGGCAGCGGACTACTACGGGGCTCCCTGGTGCGCGGTGATGGCGATGGGCGACGGTGATATGCAGTGGAGCTGCGAGTATCGCTCGGTCGAAGAATGTCGGCCGAACGTGCTGGGCGGTAATCGGGGCTGGTGCAATCCGAACCCGTACTTCGTCGCGTCCCATTCGTCGCCAGAACAGCGGCGCTACACCAAGCGTCATGCTCGCCCGCAGTAAGAACGGGCGCCGTTCCTTTCTCGCAGTGGCTGCGGCGCTGAGCCTATCGGCGGCCGCGCCCACGCATGCCGACGTTTATCCGTCGAAGACCATCACCATCGTCGTCGGCTTTGCGCCGGGCGGCCTCATCGATGTGATCGCGCGCCTCGTCGGCCAGAAGCTGCAAATCAAGCTCGGCCAGACCGTGGTCGTTGAAAATCGCGCCGGCGCGGCCGGCAATCTGGCGCATCGCCGCGTCGCCACGGCAGAGCCGGATGGCTATACAATTCTTGGCGGGACGACGTCGTTGCCGATCAATGAATCTCTTCACCCGAAGCGCGGCTACACGGCGGACGATTTCAAAGCCATATCGATTGTCGCGACCTCTCCGGAAATGATATCCGCGCCGCCGGGCGGAGCCAAAACCTTGAAGGAGTTTATCGACAATGCGCGTGCGTCGACGGCGCAATTCGGCACCGCCGGCGCGGGCAGCGCGTCGTACATCGTGACCCAGTACTTCTTTGAAAGAATCGTCAAGATCCCCACGACGCATATTCCGTTTCAAGGCGGCGCACCCGCCGTGGCGGCGGCGATGGGCAACCAGATCCCGTTGGTTGCCACCCCACCTGCTGCGGGCGCGGCCGCTCCGATCAAGGCCGGGGCTCTGCGCGGTCTTGCCATCGCCAGCGAGAAGCGCATGGCCATCTTGCCCGACGTTCCGACTTACGGCGAGAATGGCTACCCCGGCTTCGTCGCATCAGCATGGACCGGATTTTTCCTGCCGGCGAAAGCTCCTGACGAGATCGCCAGGACGCTCAATGTGGCGATCAACGAGATTTTAAAAGATCCGGACGTGGCCTCGCGTCTCGAGCAACTCGGCTTTGAACCCCTCAACCTTGATCAGAAGGCTGCCGACACGATGTTTCGATCCGACATCGTCAAGTGGCGGAGCATGGTTGAAGCCATTAATCTCAAGCCGGATTGAGCCGCTGCGAAACGCCCGAGCGCGAGGCGGTCCGCAATGTCCGCTATTGGCCCATCGCACCTAAGCAACTGATTTTGCTGGTGTGAAGTCTTACAGTTTTCCAGTGTTTTACAATCCCGTTCACTGAGTGTTCGGTCCGTCAGCTATCGGTTTTAGTGCGGGTAACCAAAGGGAGAGACCAATGAATTGGGATCACATACGCAGTGTGCGCTTTACCAAAGAACCGACACCGCAGGATTGGCCTGAGGATATTCGCGGGATCAGCATTGACGGCGTTTCGCTGCTTGGAGTGCATGAAAAGACCGGCAAGCTGTACTGGGATGGCAAGGAGATCAGGACCCGCAACATGATCCTGCTCGGCACTTACGAGCGGTGGGTGGCCGGCATTGCGGCCTCGGGTGCTTTCGGCTCGTTCGTTGTCAATCTCGGGCACAACGCCTTCCGTTGGTGGTGAACAGCACGGATTTCCTTCAGTTTCCTCAAGGTTGTCCGCCTGGTGCCCTAAAGGGCAATTTATTTCGCGCCGCGTTGGCGTGAAAATCGGCGGGTTCGGGGAGCACGGAGGTTGACGATGACCCGCATGATTTTAGTTGCCATCGCCGGTCTTGCCGGTGTGTTTTTCGGGCTACAGCCGGCCCAGGCTTACCAGGCCCCCTGGTGCGCGGTGATCCAATTAGGCCCAGGTAGTAACTATTGGGACTGCCAGTATCACTCGTTCGAAGACTGCTACCGCAGAGGCAATATTTTGGCGGGCAATCGTGGCTTCTGCAATGCGAACGGGTATGCCGCCAACGCTGCAGAATACACGCGCCCAGTGAAACGCCGCGCTCGCCCGTACTAGCAGCAGCACCGGACATGCCGTTAACGTCCGCTACTGGCACTTAGCGGACGTGGTGTTTCGCGCCGCGTGCTTCCGAGTGAAAGGACATGCAATGGCAAAGAACACAATCTGCGTCTGGTACGATAAGGATGCCGAGGCCGCTGCTCGATTTTATGCCCAAACCTTTCCAGACAGCGCAGTGGGCGCCATCTGGCGTGCACCCGGTGACTACCCATCCGGCAAGAAGGGAGATGTGCTGGTGGTCGAATTCAAGGTTGCCGGCGTCTCCTGTATCGGCCTCAACGGCGGTCCGCAGTTCAAGCACAGCGAAGCCTTTTCGTTCGTGATCGCCACTGACGATCAGGCCGAGACCGATCGCTATTGGAACGCCATCGTCGGCAATGGCGGCCAGGAGAGCGCGTGCGGCTGGTGCAAGGACAAGTGGGGCGTGTCGTGGCAGATCACGCCGCGTGTACTGACCGAAGCGATGGCGGCCGGCGGCGATGAAGCAAAGCGCGCGTTTGAGGCTATGATGGGCATGAGAAAGATCGACGTCGCAGCGATCGAGGCAGCCCGGCGCGGCTAGGTTTGGCGGCGAACAGCCCATGATGTCCCGCTATTGGCCCAAAGCGGATATGCCGAAAAACGCAATCGATGTCCCTATCGGGGGGTAAAGCAGCAATGTCGGAGTTCGATTTAAAGGTTGCTTTGATAATTTTTGTCACGAAATTCATTGATCCATTTGCAGCCGTGCCTGCATTGGTCGCGGGATATTTTTGCCGCACCTGGTGGCAAGTCGTCATTGCCGCAGCGGCGGTCGGAATATTCGTTGAAATGATTCTGGTATTATTTGAACCAACGCCGGGAGTTCACCAAGGACGGCTCTTGATGGCTGTGTTGGCGGCGGGCGTGTGGTCCAATCTGGCTTTTGCCTTCAAAACCTGGCGCGCTAAGCGAGCTTAGTCGCAACGACCGAGGTGCGCCCAGGCTCGCAATATCTCCGGCGGACTTTGCGGTGCGAACGTCGGCTTTTGACCCAAAGCAGAAACAGAGGTTTTGGGTAAGCTACTTAGTCGTGCTCAATTGACTATCGTGTCAGCCCGGAAACTATGGGCGGAAGAGGCGCCGCACCCAGGGTGACGAGGGCGGCGCCCCAGCGCCGTCCCCGGTAGGAGGTTCCACACGCCCGCCCGGACAGTGCCGCGTCCACAATGCATGGTGAAGTTTTAGGAAGTTGCTAACGAACCCCTCACAAGGCTGGTTGGATTATCGTGCGCTATCGGTCTGCAGTGGATGTCCTGCCATTCCTGTTTCGAACGGAATCCATCGCGATTCCGCCAATTTGAAATTTGGGCAATGCTTCGTCCAAGGTATTATGGCACCTGCCAGAAACCCAATCGCCGCTGAAAACGCTCTTTTTGTGATCGCCATCACATCTGGAGCCGAACCGATAGCCCTACGGTTAGATGGGGCATGAAACGAGATAAGGACATAGTTGCACTTATCGAGTTGCTGAAATTGGCAGCCGAGCAATGGCCTCATGCCAATTGCGAAATCTCACAAACAGATTTGTTCCACCGCAATCAGTCGTTGCTCGAAATGTGGCCGGAAGCCTGCCGCCGCGCTGGCGTCGGCGGCCGGGACTTTCCTTCGGGAGTAATAAAACTCTGGAAACAGGGAGCAGGCAGAGTGAACTAGGGGTGGTTGCAGGAGCACATGATGCGTACGTGTGGGGTTCGAGGCGTTTCGATACCAAAGTCTGAGTCTGCCGAAAGCATTCCCCCCTCAAAATATCGAACACACGAGGACGGGTTGATAAAATCGACGGTCGTGAAACGTTCGATCGTCGTTGAAGGACACAAGACCAGCATTAGCCTAGAGGATGAGTTTTGGACCCACCTGAAGGCAATAGCGGGTGCAAAACAGATAACGTTGTCACAATTGGTCGCACAAATCGACGCGGAGCGTGAGCGCGGCAATCTGTCGTCGGCGATCCGCGTATACGTACTCGAACATTCCGTCGATTTCGCGAACACCGCCTAGCAGCAATGACACGAAAGCTTTTCTGTTAGAGATCCAACGTCCGCTTTTGGCCCTTAGCGGATATGGGCTTGTGCACCGCACATGTCCGCTTTCGCGCGCAAGGCCGACATGACTCCAAAAAAGAAACGCCCCTGCTTGTGAATTAGCTCACAAAGCCATGGGCGTAGTGATTGCATAAATCTGGTCGCTCCCAGCTTGGGAGATGGCTGATATACTCGATTTGTTTGATACCTCGCGACGTCCGGATTGCTGGCGCGACAACGGTCGAGTCACGACCGCGAGGCCCATCCCGGTCGCAGTAATGCTCGTTTCTACAGGAGGCTCACGGTCGCATCCCTTTTTGGAAATTATTGCCTGAGAGGACTGACCAATGAACGACGAACCTCATTTTCGGCACCTGAATCACAACGCGCTTCCGCTGCCCGCCACCCGAGCGACGGCCCTGCAGTCGGCGGTCGCCTACCTCGGTGACAACGCCGCGTACTACCGCCTGTCCGAGGAAGACCTGAAAAACCTGCCGCTTGTTCTGGCGCCGCGCCGCCAGCCCGCGCAGGAGGAGCGGTCGTACCGCCTCGAGACCGAGAAGACGGTGGGGGGCATCACCTCCGTCACGTTCGTGCAAACCTATGCCGGCGTGCCCGTCTGGGAGGCCGGCATTGGCGTCACCCTCGACGTCCGACGGCAACGTATCCTGGGCTCGGTTTCGACCGCCTTCGATGCGATTGACCTGGCCATTCCGAAAAAATGGCCGCGTGAAACAAGCCTCGCCGCCCTCAAGGCCGCACTGGGGATCAGCCGGACGAAATCGCGTAAGGGCCAGACCCTGCGAGTCGAGTCGGAGCGGATGCTCGTCTACCACTTCGAGGAGAGGAAACGCACGCTGCAGCCTTTGCCTTCGACCAGGAGCCGGCCTGGCGAATGGAGGCACGGGGAGGACTTCGTTCTGCCGCTGGCGAAACTCCCTCGGGCGATCAAGGACGGGTCGTTCTATTTCGTGCGGGAGCTGATCTTCCATTACCCGCTGCCGTCGGCGCCGAAGATGGTCTGGCGGGCGTTCGTGGAGATCAGGACCGGCGCGGTGCTCCGGCTGCGCGCGTTCGGCGACAACGCGACCGGAAGGGTATTCATCCGCGATCCCATAACCAAGGGCGGCACCGTGACTTCTTCGTCGTCCGAAGCAGCGCTCGACTTTTTTCGCGACCCTCCTGTCACGCTGGACAACCTCAATGCTCCCGTCGCCGGGGCGCAGTCGCTGCAGGGCTCGCTTGTAAGCATCGAGGAGGTGCAGTCACCCACCGTCCCCGCTCCAACCGCCCCCAGCCCTTTCGACTTCAGCTTCGGTTCCCGAACAAACAACTTCGGCGCCGTCAATGCCTACTACCATTCGAACGGGCTGCTGCAACTGATCCTCGACATGGGTTTCGGGGCCGGATACTTCGGCGGGACCGTATTTCCAGTCCCCGTGGATCACCGTGGGTGGGACGAGCCGAAGACGACCGAGACGGCGGCGACGAAGTTCAATGCGATCAACGCCCACTGCCTGGGCGACTCAACAGGCATCACCTCGGTTGATTACGAACTGGGCGACGTCAGCGACCTCACGATTCCCATTACTGCATTGCAGATCACGGCCGATCACCTGGTCAGCGCGTGCGACAACCGGATCACGCTGCACGAACTCGGCGGCCACGGCGTGCTGTATTGCCATGTCGGCGCCGCGAATCTCCGCTTCGCACACAGCGCCGGTGACAGTATCGCGGTCATCCTGAACGATCCCGGCAGCGCGGCACCTGACCGCTTCGAATCGTTTCCCTTCACGATGTCCTCCTTTCCGCTCGCCGCGAAGAGATTCCACAACCGGACGCCCGCCGCGGGCTGGGGATGGCAGGGCAACATCGCCCTGAACGCGTTCGACCTTACGCTTGACCGCATGGGATACAAAACCGAGCAGATTCTATCGACGACGCTGTTCCGGCTCTACCGGTCCATGGGCGGCGATTCTCCGGATCTCAGCACCCAGCAATTCGCCGCGCGGTTCGCCGTCTATATTATTTTCAAGGCGATCGGCACGATGACGACGACGATGAACCCCGCAACGGCTGGTGATTTCGAGCAAGTGCTCGAAGACGCCGACGCCGATGATTGGAATTCGCTGAACCCGCTGGAGACTCACGCCGGAGGCGCCTACATGAAGGTGATCCGGTGGGCCTTCGAGAAGCAGGGGCTCTTCCAACTGCCCGGCACAGCCACGCCGAACAACAACGTTGGCAGCCCGCCGCCCGTCGATGTCTACATCGATGACGGCCGGCATGGCGAGTACGACTACCAGCCGAACCATTGGAGCTGCCAGGATATCTGGAATCGCAACTCCGTCGGCGCCGGCGGCGGCGTCCACGAGGAGCCGATCGTCGGTCAGACCAATTACGCCTATGTGCGCATCAAGAATCGCGGGTACCAGGGCGCCACCGGCATCGTCGTGAAGGGATTCCACTGTTTCCCGGGCGTTGGCCTGGTTTATCCCACGGACTGGATGCCGATGGACACGCCGCAGCTCACGGCGCCCGACCTGGCAGCGAGCGACTCGGTCGGCGAGATCGTCGGCCCATTCGAATGGGTGCCGTCGCAGGCTGGTCATGAGTGCATGTTTTTCTCCGTGTCGGCGACCGATGATCCGGGCAATATCGACGGTCGCGTCACCGGTCCCATCCCCGAATGGCGGCTCGTACCGCACGACAACAACATCGGTCAGCGCAACGTCGCGCCCGTGGCGGCGGGATTCGCCGGACTGGTTGCCTCGTTCGAGCGGCGTCCGCTCTGGATCCGGAACACGTTTGCCCGCGACGTTCGGGTCGAGATCGAGGTGAAGCTGCCCGAGGCCCTGCGCGAGAACAAGTGGCAGCTTCGCATTGTCAGCGAGGGCGGAAACGCCTTCACGATAAAGGCTGGCGAACGCCGCAAGGTGCTCATGGAAATGGTGGCCGGGACGGCTGGCGAGCCCCGCGTGGCCGCGCACGAGCGGATCGAGCTGACGGTCAAACAGGACGGCATCGTGGTTGGCGGAATGACGTACTACGTGGATCCGTCCTTGCGTCCGTCGCGAGAGAAATGCGTGGAAATCGCAGGCGACTTGCTTAAATGCCTCTGCATGCCGTTTGCAAAGGTCAAGGCTGTGAGGATTCGAAGGGTGAGCCTGGACATCGACTTCGAGGACGACGACCGGTAGCCAATGCCACTGCTGGTTCCCCTACCCAGGCGGACAGGCCATGCCAGATTATTTTGAAGGTAAAAGAGGCACACCGGGATGGGATAACAAGGTGGAGCGTTTTCTCCAACAAGAACTCGTTGTGGGTATTCCGGATAGACAAAAAATCGCTGAGGAGCTGGCCGACAAAGCACAAATGACTCTGCTGCGTAAACGAGGTGAAACCCTATACGAGAGGGACAGCCACGCAGACTCCGTATGTTTTATCCTCAGCGGAAGCCTCGAGCTAGTGGACGATGATTATAAGTTCATAGCTGCTGTAGAAGCCGGAAAATCCATAGGCGAGTCTCCCCTGGTAGACCCGCGCCAGACATACACTGTCACTGCGATTGCGCGGGAACCAAGCCATATTGCACGAGTGCCATATGATCATTTTTTGAAGATCGCCGAGAAGAATAAAGAAATCTACAGAAGATTGTTCGTGAAAGTTACCGAGCGCCTGAACAGGCGACTTTACGAGGATGCGATCCGTGAGCGACTGGTTATCCTGGTGCACGGAATTCTCACCTTTGCAGACTGGCAATCGAAGCTGGGAAAAGTGCTTAAAAAAGCGGGACTGAACGTCGCGGAAACAAACTTTGGTCTGCTCGACCTGATAACATTCTTGCTGCCGATAAAGTACTTTCGACGCAAGAGGATCGATAAAGTATTGAGGCAATTGCGACACGCACGCATTGAAAATCCGAACGCCAAGATATCGATCCTCGCCCACAGCTTTGGTACTTACATTGTCGCAGAAATCCTAGCCTCGGAACCTGACATCACCGTACACCGGGTGGTTTTCTGCGGCAGCATCGTCCCGTTCGACCATCCCTTCGTTAACGAAATAGGCCGTCGAGTTACGGATCGTGTCGTCAACGATGTCGGCAGCAAGGATATTTGGCCGGCGTTCGCGAACAGCGTCACGACCGGCTATGGAGACACTGGGACATACGGTTTTCGCCATCCTAAAGTGACGGATCGTTGGTTCACGGGTTACGCACACTCGGATTTTTTGACGGCGGACTTTTGTGGAAAGTATTGGGTTCCATTCTTTAAAGATGGAAAAAAAGGACTCGACGAGATCGACAAGAAGCACCCGGAAAAAACAAGGACGAAGGACTCGACCGGCGCAGATGAGCCGCTTCCGTTCTGGCGGCGCTGCTGGCTAGTCGTTCTGGCCATTTTCAAAAAAAATGAATCGCTCCCGTTCTGGGTCTACTGGCTGGCCATTTTCAAGATCAAGTATGTTGTTCTGTTCCTGGCAGTGACCGCGATATGGTGGAACTGGAGTAATCTCACGCATTTCTTCAAACAGACTTGACCTCGAACATTCTCGCTTCCGCCTTTTTCTCGCGCTGAATGTCCGCTATTGGCGCAAGGCAAAGCGGACAAATATCCATCCCGGCGCGAACTCAAAACGCAGTTCGCCGTTATAGGACAATGGATCTCAGCAAGCGGCAGTTGTTGCAGGAAGCGCTCGCCAAGGCGGAGGCGCATCATGCGTACATCGCCGTCAGCACGCCGTCGGGCACGCGCATCCTGCTGCGTCCCGATTTCACCTGTTATGAAACTTATGTTGAAGGAACGGGTGCCGACGGACAGTTATTGACCCTGACTTACGAGCAGATCGCGTCGGTGGACGTGGAATAATTACTTATTGGCGCGCGACGTCAGACCCTTGCGTTGCCCGATCCGCCGCGGCGCGGTTGTCTTTCGTGCCCTGCCCGTTCTTGCTTGGCTCTTTCTTGTCTTGCTCTTTGTTATCCGGCTCTTTGACGTCGGGTTTCGTTTCTTGCGTTTTCGCGCCCTCTTCTTTCACACCCTGCGCTTTCGTTTCCGGCTTTTTGGCGCCGTCCTGCTTCGCGTCGTGTTTCGCGTCCTGCTTTTTCGTCCCGGCCGCTTTCGCAGCCTTCTTCGCCTTCGCGGCTTCGCGCGCCGCCGCAGCAGCGGCGACCGCAGCAGCCTTCGCCTCCACAACGCGCGGGCTCGGCACAGGCATCGGGATCTCGTCGGGCCCGTCCCACGCCAAGAGGCCGGCAGCCTCCTGGCACGGCGCGCCCTGCTGAACCTTGATCGCCGGACCGCCGGCGAGCGGAACATTCCAGGTCTCGACCGGAAAGCCGGTGATCACCTTGACGTAGTCCTGCGTCTCCTGCGGCATCGGGCCTTTCTTCGCGCGCCATTCGTCGACGCGCCGCGGGCCGGCGTTATAGGCGGCGGCGGCGAGACCGAGGTTGCCGTATTTGCGATAGTGATCGCGCAGCAGGCGCGCCGACGCCGGGATCGCCTGCGCCGGGTCGAACGGATTGTCGAGCCGCCGGTGCGCGGCCGTCTCCGGCATGAACTGCGCGATGCCGAGCGCGCCGGCCGAACTGATGGCGGCAGGCCTGAAGGTGCTTTCCTGATACAGCAGCCGGATGAAAAACGGCACCGGCAGGTCGTTGTTCAACGCCGACTGCACAAGCGCGTCGCAGATCTCCTCGCGCGAGCGGAAGACCACCGGCTTGAGCAGCGGCTTGAGTGGCGCCAGCGGGAGAATAACCGGCTCAAAGCCCGGCTTCACGTCGACGAAATTTTTTTCGGGCGGCTTGCCGGCCGGCGTTGTCAGGAACAGATCGAGATTGTGCCACGCGGCCGCGAGCCAGGCCGCGACGAAAACGCCGGTGACACCGGCGCCGATATCGGCGGCGAGCCGGATGCCCCTGCGCTCGGCGAACATGCTCGGCAGCAGGCCGGCGGTGACGCCGACCAGCACAAGGAGCGCGATTTCCTGGGCCGTGAAATCCATGGGCGCCTATCAGGCAGGCAAAACTTTTGCATCCGAGCGTGACAAATATGCGGCAAAGACGCCGGCGGCAGGCCGCCTGAGGCCTGGCCGGTATCCCGCGCTGAAAGCCGGTTTATCTGACCGAGGCGACGCTGACTGGGCGTCCGCCGTGCCGACGCCCGCTAACGCGCGGCTACGCAAACGTGCGCCGTCTCAACCACAGCTATCGTTTTCACTCGATAACGTCGTCGGCCGTGGCAAGCAGCGATTGGGGAATGGCCAGGCCGAGCGCTTTTGCCGTCTTCATATTGATGATGAGCTCGTATTTGTTCGGCGCCTGCACCGGCATGTCGGCCGGTTTCTCGCCCTTGAGGATGCGATCGACGTAGCCGGCGGCCCGTCGCATCGGATCTTTCGTGTCGGGACCGTAGGTGATGAGGCCGCCGTCCACGGCGTAATGGCGATACGGATAAACCGCCGGCAGCTTGTGGCGCGCGGCGAGACCGATAAAGAGCTTGCGATGAGGCGCGGTGCCGCCGGCCGTCACGATCATGCCGCCCCCGCCGGAGCGCGCGAACGCCGTCACGTTCCGCTCGATCTCATCGGCGTCGCGCACGCTCGACGGCACAAGCTCGATGCCGACGCTCTGCGCGGTTGATCGGACTGCCGCGAATTGTCCGATGCCCGCCGCGGAGGACGGATCGCGAAGCACCAAGGCGCGCATCACCTTCGGCGCGATCTGCCTGAGCAGCTCGGCCCATTTCCCGCCGATGCTGTACTCGAAATTCAGGAAGCCGGTGATGTTGCCGCCCGGGTGCGCCATGGTCTGGACGAAGCCGGCGCCGACCGGATCGGGAACGTTCATAAAGACTATCGGGATCGTGCGCGTGGACTGCTGCAACGGCGCGACCGTTACGCTGCCCATGCTGAGAATCACATCCGGTTTGAGCGCGACCAGCTCGTCCGCATAGCGGCGAAGCCGTTCGCGATCGTTTCCGACATTGCGGTTCTCGAATTTCAGATCGCGGCCAACCGCCCATCCCAGCTGCTGAAGGGATTGCTTGAACAGGTCGGTCCGCGCCTGGGCCTCCGGATCGTCCGACCCAAGAAGGTTGAGGACGGCGACGACGCGCGCGCGCTCGGCCGGCTGTGCTTTCAGCGCGGCCGGCCACAGCGCCGCACCGCCAAGTGCACCCAGAAATTCCCGCCGCCTCATACGGCCCCAGGCCCGCGAATGATCTTGCCCGCTCAGGCTAGCACGCCGGAATAGGCCGGAGTCGCGCAGCCTCCAGTCAGAGCGGGCATTTGATACGGTGTTTATTGCTGGTGATTCCGGCGAGATATTCGGCGCCTGCACGGGAAGCACGCCCGGTTGGACACCCTAACGCCCGCCGGAACTGCCGATGCTGCTGCCGCTGGAGCCGCTTGTAGATGTGGCGCTGGAGCCGGTGGTCGACGTGCCGGCCGAGCCGGTCACCGGCGCGCTCGGTGCGACCGGCGCGTTGCTGGGTGTGGTGCTACCCGTGGATGTGCTGGGCGGATTGCCGGCACCTAAGGGCGTAACTCTCGGCACTGCCGCGCCGGGCGCACGGACGCCCGGCTGGGGCGCTGCAGCCTTGCCTTCCGGCTCCTCCTCGCGGGCCAGACACTCCTGGATATATTTGGTTTTTTGCTGGCCCGTATAAAGATGCAGCATCGCGTTGCGCTCGCACCGCTCTTTCTTCACCGCGTCTGCGTCTTTTGCCTCGGCTGCCTTCATCGCGTCCGGGTCTTTTGCTTCGGCCGCCGACGCCGATGGGACCGATAGAGCGAAAGTTGCGCTCCCGATCAGAACAACAGAGGCCAAAAGGACTCATGACAGAACTCCGTCACCGCGTCCGCGCGGGCGTCAATACATGCGCTGTAACAACATCGAGTGCCCAAATCTGTTCCGCCAAGGGCTAATAGCGGACATTTGCGTGCCCAAAATGTTTTTCGAGATCTCGCAATTCCTGAAGCGATGATTCACGGCAACGCAGCGACGTCGAAGCCGCAACACCCGGAGCCTGTTACCTCTGCAGCAACTGATTCACCATTACATGCCGTTTTCCTTGTAGTGCCACCTGAAACGCGTAAAGATTTTTTCGGGCAGCTGGGGTTTTCAGACCGTGTCGGATGTTGCAACGCTTTCCGGGCAGGAAGCGGTAGAGCGGTTGCCGCTCGTTGCAAGCTCATCGGACATAAACGGCACAGTCCTCGACGACACAATTGTTCAAAAGAACTGCTCCTTACACATTCGTGGAAATCTCCTGGCCAATCTGACAATCGAGTCGGGCGCGAAAGTCGTTGTCGAAGGTTTGGTCGATGGAAAAATCGTAAATAGAGGCGGCAGGCTCGTTGTCAATAACAAGCCGCATGCGGCGTGTGTTACGACGGATGGACCCGCGGAAGCGGAAGCTTCCGGTGTTCTCAAAATCGATCTGACGGCCGTTGTATCCAATTGGGAAAAGCTGGCGAAATACGGGGTGGCTGAATGCGCCGCCGTGGTCAAAGGCAACGCCTACGGCTGCGGCATCGAACCGATCGCGGGAGCCCTGGCCAAGAATGGCTGCGGCACATTTTTTGTCTCCGATATTCCAGAAGCCACGCGCGTTCGCGCTGTTGCGCCAAGCGCAACGATCTATGTTCTGCGTGGGCTGTGCACGGGAACCGGGGAATCTTACGCGAAAATCAATGCGCGACCCGTAATCTATAGTTCCATCGAAATGGCCGAATGGGATCACTTTATCAGCTCGTATCGATGGGCGGGCGGTTGCGCGCTTCACGTCGACACCGGCGAAAGCAGACTCGGTCTTTCGATTGAAGAAGCGGCCGCGTTTGCGCCCGGTGCGCGCAGGCACGGCATCACACTCCTGATGAGCCGTCTCGACAATTCCGACAAGCCTGCTCACCCGTTAAACGACCGTCAAATCAGCCTGTTTTGCGACCTGCACCGGCTCTATCGAGGCATTCCTGCGTCGATGGCCAACTCGTCCGGTATCTTCTTTGGGCAGAAGGCGCATTTCGATCTCCTGCGGGCGGGTTCGGCGCTTTACGGCGTCAATCCCACGCCGCGCGCAGACAACCCGATGCTTCCGGTGATCGAACTACGCGCTCGCATCGTGCATGTTCTAAACCTGGCGGCCGGGGAAACTATCGCCGACACTGATTGGGCTGCAAAGCGGCCGACGCGGCTTGCTTTGGTTTCAGCGGGATACGCGGACGGCTATCCGACACCCGCAAGCGCTTCCGACAATAAATTACAGGCAAATGTGGGCGGCCAGCGCTGTCCAGTCGTGGGGCATCCATCGATGGATCTTTTGGCCATCGATGTAACTGACATATCAGACCCGAGCGCCGTGCGTCGCGGCAGGATGGTCACACTTATCGGCCCGGAGTTCACCGTCGACGATCTTGCAGTGGCAAGCAAATCGACCGGTCGCGAGGTGCTCAGTCATCTCGGCCGCCGGTTCCACCGCGTCTACTACGTTACCTAAGCAAGTTGAACTTCCATCAATGAGTACAAGCGTAAGGAGAGAAACATGTTCGGAAAATCCAAAGGCAAAGCGGCAGATACCAAACGAGACTTGTCATCGACTCCCGAGGTGAGACACCACACTGTTGGACACTCGGCGGCGCCAGAGGCGACCTCTTCCATCAGTTCGGGCCTTTCGATTATCGGCACAATTGTTGGCCAAGGGAGGTTGGCGATTTTCGGTCACGTGGAGGGAGAAGTACAAGCCTCAACTGTCGAGATAGGCGATAGCGCGCAGGTAGAGGGCAACATTATCGCGGAGGAACTAACGATCGGCGGTCTCGTCAAGGGGACGATCCACGCCAACCGCGTCAAGCTGAATAGCACCGCTGTGGTAGAGGGCGATATCTATCACCGCTCCCTGGCAATCGAGGAGAATGCACAATTTGAGGGAATGTCGCGACGACAGGATGATGTCATCGACACGCCGTCGCTGGTCCCGGCGAAACGCTCGCAGGCACAGGGGATCAACGTCAACGGACAAGGCAACGGCGCATCGGAAGCCCTCAACCTATCGCAAGTGCCGGCCGATTGATCGCAAGGTGCACGGCAACACGACGTCCGCGCCTCTAATCCTTGAGTCAACGCTCACGCATCGATCGCGTGCGCGTGGCCTGCTACAAGCACGCAACATGTCCGCTTTGCCCCCGAAAGCGGACATGTGCAGTGCAAACGCCCATGTCCGCTAAGGGCCAATAGCGGACATTGGCGTAATGCGGGAATCCACCGCGCCGCGAACGGATCGTCCCACTCCCAGCCGACATTCGCTCGCAATCCGTTCAATTTTGATGGAGGGCGCGTTCCTTTATTTCTTCATGGGTCGTTTGCAACTCTTCATCCGAAGACTCTTCTATTGCTGCAATACGATTGTCAGCTTCGTTCAATGCCAGAATAAGCTCAGAAAGCTTCACCTGAAGAGCAAGGGTGTCTCTGTTTTGGGTATTTTGGATGAGGAATACCATAAGAAAAGTAATGATCGTCGTGCCCGTATTGATGACAAGCTGCCATGTGTCGCTGTAATGAAATAGTGGGCCCGTAACTGCCCAAATCACAATAGTGGCGAAGGCAAGTAGGAATGCTACAGGCTTTCCTGTCCAGGCAGCCGTTGCATTGGCCATTCGCGAAAACCAACTTCCGGCACGCGCATGGATGCCGGTGCTAAACGACTGGATTGGTAGAGCCGCTCTCATTTGCGCAGCCTCCATATAGAGCGAAAGTTTGCGATGGACTTCGTTGTGGCCGCTGTAATCATGGCCTGTAGTCGAATGTTCATGAACGCAGTGGAGCCAGATCGCGCCGATCATTTCCGCGAGTTGTCTCTTGATTCGCCGTCCAAGAGAGAAAGCGGACTATGACTTAACGCTAAGCTCTTTCATCACAGTCTCGGCATTGTCACCGACTTTGGCGATCGCAGTTTCTATTTCTTCTTTGCTTTTTCCAAGCTTCTTGACCCATAACTTCGCGATTCCGCTGTTCGAAAGATCGATTCGGCTTCGCTCGGGCTTAGGCGGACGAATTTGTCGCGTCATGGCTGCTTAGTGGTGCATGAACAAGGCGATCAAAATAATAATCGGTATCGGAATTCCGAGTAACCACAAAAGCGCGCCTCTACCAAAGCCCATGACAATCTCCTGTTCATCTTCACCGACAACATACCGCTGAGGTGGTTCGTTCCGACCCGTAAGGCGTCTTTTAGTCTAACCAAATTGACTTTTATCTTTCACGGAAGACGGAACTTGCGCGCATAACGCGGCGCGCAGGTAACTCAGCAGGCAGTTTTCGTATGGTGCGCGGCCGAACGGAACGATGATAGCCGCCACGCATTGTCCTTGACCGACGGCACAAAACCGACGGTCCATCAAAAAGGAAAAAGTCAATGCGCAAAACTCTAATTGCGACGGTGCTCGTCGCCAGGAGGTTGGCCCCACGCAACGTAGTCACTCCAACGTTCCGAGTTTAACACCAATGGCTCCTTCTCGAAGTTATGCCGTCAAAGCGCTAAAGAGCCACCCTGTTGTTACGGGCGTTGTCGTGGCTCTCGCTGCATCGGCGATTTTGAATCGCTTTCTCGCAAAGAGGGCTGAGCGTCGTAACCCTCCAATGGGGCGCTTCATCACGGTGGACGGGGTTCGACTCCACTACGTTGAGCGAGGAACAGGGAGCCCGCTCGTCCTACTTCACGGCAATGGGAGTATGATTCAGGACTTTGAATCGAGCGGTTTAATTGATCTGGCTGCAAAGTCATATCGCGTTATCGCCTTCGATCGCCCTGGATTCGGTTACAGCGATAGGCCTCGCAGCACCGTCTGGACACCAGAAGCGCAGGCCCATCTTATCAACGCCGCTCTTAGGCAGATGGGCGTCGCTCAACCGCTCGTACTCGGGCACTCTTGGGGAACGTTGGTTGCAGTAGCCCTTGCGCTGAAATATCCACACAACATCCGAGCACTGATTCTGGCTTCTGGCTATTACTATCCGACCGTTCGAGCGGATGTGTTGGTCCTATCGCCGCCAGCGATGCCACTAATCGGTGACGTATTAAGCCACACGATATCTCCTCTTCTTGGCAGACTGCTATGGCCGCTTCTTCTTCGCAAGATCTTCGGCCCGCGCCCTGTCCCAAAGAAATTTGCAGGGTTTCCGGAAGAGATGGCTATGCGTCCCTCTCAAATCCGGGCTTCTGCGGCCGAAACAGCTCTCATGATCCCCGCGGCCTTCGGCTTCCGAGAGACCTACGGGCATCTCAAGATGCCCGTAGTCATCGTTGCAGGCACGGAAGACCGAGTGGTTGAAGCGCAGCAATCCGCCGGGCTGCATCGTGATATAGCTCACAGTAGCCTGCGGTGCATTCCAAACACGGGACATATGGTACATCAAACCGCGACGGCACAGCTCATGTCCGCGATAGACATGGTGGCGAGTCAAAAGAAAGAGGCAGTTGGCGCGACTGGTATAGCTACGGGCCAAAAGAAAACAGCGGGGGCCAGTGCCGTCGAATTTGCGCGATGACCGCCGTTCGTGCTCGGCACGAGGCGCGCAACTGGGCCTTCTCATTGCCCCCCAAGGCTCGTACGGATTGGAGGAGGGCATGTCCGCTTTGGGTCACAAGCGGACATGTGCACTGCAATAGCCGATGTCCGCTTTACACCCAAAAGCGACCGAAAAAGCAGACATACAGCAAATGGTCATGTTTGCTTTACTCCCGAAAGCGGACGTCAGGATAGTCCGGCAGTTTCATCCCACCGTAATAAGGACATTACTCACCACGCGATCGACTTTCCGTCGAGTGCCGCCAACAATTTTGCATCGTGTCCGTAGATATCCGAACGGAAGTTGACAAAATCGCCGTCGGCCCAAGCGGTCATATAAGTGATGTGGACGGGCAACGGATTCTTCAGGTTCACAACCGTGTTCTTGGCTGAGGCAACTACCTGGTCGATCCGGTCTCTATTCCATCCCGAAACGCCGCCCGCACGAAGGACCTGGTCAGCCAGATCGAGCGGTCTTGCGAGTCGGATGCATCCATGGCTGAAGGCTCGCACATTTCGGCTGAACAGGCTGCGCGCGGGACTGTCGTGCAGATAGACGTTGTGCTCGTTTGGAAACATCAGCTTTACGCTACCCAGTGCATTATTGGCACCTGGCCGTTGCCGAACCTGAAATGGGACATTCCCACCGCCATATCGAGACCAGTCAATTGACGTTGGATCGACCACCTGATTCCCGCGGACGACCTCAAATCCCTGCGCCGATAAACTCGCCGGGTTCTTTCGCAGCTTAGGCAGTTCCTCATTGACCAAGATAGCGGGCGGTACAGTCCAATATGGATTGAACTCGACATACCGGATGCGATCGCTGAACACCGGGGTGCGGTGGTAGGGCTTGCCGACGACGACGGCCATTTGCTCCTCGACATTGCCACCGTTGATGCGGCGCAGGTCGAATCCGGCGATGTTGACGATCACGTATTGCTGGCCAAGGTCTTCCGGCATCCATCGCAGACGCTCCATGGCCATGACGATACTTTGGATGCGCTCCTGGATCGGCACATTCATCGCAACAATCGTGGAAGCACCGATAACGCCATCGCTTTCCAAACCCTGACGCGCCTGGAATCGCTTGACGGCGTCCGTCAGCGCGCCGTCGTAGATTTCCGGTTCAACCGATGACGGCCTGACGCCGTCGGTCAGCCTCAGCCTTGTGCGAATGGCCGGCACCCGGGGGTCCTTCGTACCGGGCTTAAGCGACTCGCCCAATGGCACGGAGCTCCACCCGCCCCTGTCCGCAAGCGCGAGATAGTTGACGAGCGCAGCGCGAAGCGCAGCGTAACGGGGGTTCGAAGGTTGCCACGCGCTGAAAAACCGATCCAGGCTGTCGGTGGTTGCAAGACTTTTCAAAGCCGCCGTCTGGTCGATGGTGCGCGCTTCGATGAAGAAATTCGGGTCAACTTTCCGCGGCAGGAAACGCCCTACTTTGATGTCGGAGGCGTACTCAAGAAAAGCTGCCGAAAAAAACAGCTCA
>Ga0111539_10001815_pt1 | contig 28417 bp, 25 predicted proteins | sample RhiMethybrSRZTD1_FD_79667 | JGI IMG/M metagenome (GOLD analysis project Ga0111539, IMG submission 79667) | Populus rhizosphere microbial communities from Tennessee, USA - Rhizosphere MetaG P. TD hybrid SRZTD1 (version 2) (version 2) | ecosystem: Host-associated > Plants > Roots > Rhizosphere >...
AAGGAGCTCGTCTTCTACACCGACGGCGACGCGCAGTACGACCCGCGCGAGCTCGTGAAGCTGTGGCAGGCGTTCTCGAGCGAGGTGGACTTCGTCAACGGCTACAAGATCTCGCGCAACGACCCGCTGCACCGGATCGTGATCGGCCGCGTCTACCACTGGTTCGTGAAGCTCGCTTTCGGGCTGCGGCTGCGCGACGTCGACTGCGACTTCCGCCTGATGCGGCGGAGCGTGTTCGACAAGGTGCGGCTGACGCGCTCGTCCGGCGTAATCTGCGTCGAGCTGATGAAGAAGGTGCAGGATCACGGCTACAGGCTCGCGGAGGTTCCGGTGCACCACTTCCACAGGAGCTACGGCAAGAGCCAGTTCTTCAACTTCCCGCGGGTGGCGCGCACGCTGCGGGACCTCGCGCGGCTCTGGTTCGAGCTCGTGGTGAAGCGGCGCCACCTCGAGCCCGGCACCGAGCACGCGGCTCCGCGCGAAGCGCTCCGGTGAGCGATCACCGGGACTACTACCGGGGCCGCAAGGTCCTGGTGACGGGCGGGCTCGGCTTCATCGGCTCGAACCTCAGCCGCACGCTCGCCGACCTCGGCGCCGTCGTGACCGCGGTCGACAGCCTGCTGCCCGACTACGGCGGCAACCTGTTCAACCTCGACGGCTACGAGCAGAAGCTCCGCATCAACATCGCCGACGTTCGCGGCCACGGCATGGAGTACCTGGTGCGCGGCCAGGAGGTGCTGTTCAACCTGGCCGGGCAGGTGAGCCACATCGACTCGATGACCGACCCGGTCACCGACCTCGAGATCAACTGCACCAGCCAGCTGCGGCTGCTCGAGGCGGTGCGCCGCGGCAACCCGGAGCTGCGCGTGGTCTACGCCGGCACGCGGCAGGTGTACGGGCGCCCGCTCTACCTGCCGGTCGACGAGAAGCACCTGCTGCAGCCGGTGGACGTCAACGGCATCAACAAGATCTCGGGCGAGTTCTACCACCTCGTCTACCACCAGGTGTACGGCATAAGCACCTCGTCGCTGCGGCTCACCAACACCTACGGGCCGCGCCAGCTGATCCGCCACAACCGCCAGGGCTTCATCGGCTGGTTCGTGCGCCAGGCCGCGCTCGGCGAGGAGATCCAGATCTTCGGCGACGGCAGCCAGAAGCGCGACTTCAACCACGTCGACGACGTGACCGACGCCTTCCTGCGCGCGGGAGCGAGCGACGCGGCGGACGGCCAGGTGTTGAACCTGGGCGACACGCACCCGATCTCGCTGATCGACCTCGTGACGCTGCTGCTCGACGTCGCCGGCGGCGGCTCCTACAAGCTCGTGCCGTTCCCTCCGGAGCGCAAGCGCATCGACATCGGCGACTTCTACGCCGACATCTCGCTCGTCCAGAAGACGCTCGGCTGGGCGCCGCGCAAGGCGCTGCGCGACGGCCTGGCCGAGACGGTCGCCTACTATCGCCGGCACAAGGAGCACTACCTCTGAGCGCCGAGGTACCCTTCGTGGACTTCAGGGCCCACGTCAAGGCGCTGCGCGGCGAGCTCGACCTCGCCGTCTCGCGCGTCCTCGACTCGGGCTGGTTCATCCTCGGCCCCGAGGGCGAGGCCTTCGAGCGCGAGCTGGCGCAGGCGCTGGGCGCGCGCCACGCGGTCGCGGTGGGCAACGGCACCGACGCCATCCACCTGGCGCTGCGGGCGCGCGGGGTCGGCCCGGGCGACGAGGTCGTCACCACGTCCATCTCGGCCGCCTTCTCGGCGCTCGCGATCCTGCAGGCGGGTGCCAAGCCGGTCTTCGTCGACGTCGACCCGCTGACGCTCAACATCGACCCCGCGGCCGCCGCGCGCGCGGTCACGCCGCGCACCCGGGCGCTCTTGCCGGTCCACCTCTACGGCCACCCGGCGGACATGGACCCGCTGCTGTCGCTCGCGCGCGAGAAGCAGCTCGTGCTCGTCGAAGACGCCTGCCAGGCGCACGGCGCGCTCTACCGCGGCCGCCCGGTCGGAACCCTCGAAGGCGAGCGCGGGCTCGGGGCGCTCTCCTTCTATCCGACCAAGAACCTGGGCGCGCTCGGCGACGGCGGCGCGATCCTGGTGAACGACGCGGACACGGCGGCGCGGCTGCGGCAGCTCAGGAACGGCGGCCAGCGCGACCGCTACCACCACGAGAGCTTCGGCGTGAACACGCGGCTCGACGAGATGCAGGCGGCGCTGCTGCGCGTCGGCCTCGGGCATCTCCAGGCGTGGAACGAGCGGCGCCGCGCGCTCGCCGCCTTCTACACGCGCGAGCTCGCGCAAAGCGGCGTCGAGCCGCTCGTGGAGCAGCCGTACGCCCGCTCGGTCGCCCATCTCTACGTGGTGCGCCACCCGAGGCGCGACGCGCTCGCCGCGGCGCTCAAGCGGCGCGGCGTCGGCACGCTGATCCACTTCCCGGTGCCGCTGCACCTGCAGCCGGCGTTCGCGGCGCTCGGCGGCAAGCGCGGGGACCTGCCGGTCGTGGAGCGCGCCTCGAGCGAGATCCTTTCGCTGCCCCTCTACCCCGAGCTCACCGACGCGGCGGCTGAGTGCGTGGTCGCCGAAGTCCGTGCCGCCGCCCGGGAATGCTAGCATCGCCAAAAGCTATGAATGACAAGCACGAGGAGCTCGCGACCAAGATCGCGGGCAAGCAGGCGCGCGTCGGGGTGATCGGGCTCGGGTACGTGGGGCTGCCGCTCGCGCTGCTCTTCGAGGAGCGGGGCTTTCCGGTGGTCGGCTTCGACGTCGACCCGCGGAAGAAGGAAGCGCTCGACCGCGGGGAGTCGTACATCCGCCACATCGGCAAGGAGCGCGTGGCGCAGGCCTTCAAGCGCGGGCGCATCGAGGCGACCACCGCCTTCGACCGCTTGGCCGAGTGCGACGCGATCATCGTGTGCGTGCCGACGCCGCTCGGCCCGCACCGCGAGCCCGACCTCTCCTACGTCCGGAACACGGCCGAGGAGATCGCGAAGCGGCTGCGGCCCGGCCAGCTGGTGGTGCTCGAGTCGACCACCTATCCCGGCACCACCCGCGAGGAGCTGCTGCCGCGCTTCGAGGCGCGTGGGATGCAGTGCGGCCGCGACTTCTTCCTGGCTTTCTCGCCCGAGCGAGAGGATCCCGGCAACCGTAACTTCAACACCCAGACGATTCCCAAGGTGGTGGGCGGGCTCGACAAGGCCTCGCTCGAGGTCGCGGTGGCGCTCTACAGCGCGGCGATCCAGACGGTGGTGCCGGTCTCGTCGCCCGAGGTCGCCGAGGCCGCCAAGATCCTCGAGAACGTGTTCCGCGCCGTCAACATCGCGCTCGCCAACGAGATGAAGGTCGTGCTCGACCAGATGGGCATCAACGTCTGGGAGGTGATCGAGGCGGCCAAGACCAAGCCGTTCGGCTTCATGCCGTTCTACCCGGGCCCCGGGCTCGGCGGGCACTGCATCCCGCTCGACCCGTTCTACCTGACCTGGAAGGCGGCCGAGCACGGCACCTGGGCGCGCTTCATCGAGCTCGCCGGCGAGATCAACACCGCGATGCCGGCGCACGTCGTCGAGCGCACCGCGCGCGCTCTGAACGGACACGCGCGCAGCCTCAAGGGCTCGAAGGTGCTGGTGCTCGGCCTGAGCTACAAGGCCGACATCGACGACGATCGCGAGTCGCCCTCGTTCGAGATCATCGAGCGCCTGCGCGCGGCCGGGGCCGAGGTCGCGTACTGCGACCCCTACATCCCGGTCGCGAAGGCCGGCCGCGAGCACGACATCGGGCTCGCCTCGGTGCCGTGCACGGCCGACGAGTTCGCCCGTCACGACGTGCTGCTGGTCTCGACCGCGCACTCGGACTTCAAGCACGCGGCGCTCTACGCGAAAGCGAAGCTGGTGGTGGACACCCGCAACCTGATGGCGCCGCTCGGGCTCGGAGCGCCTGGCGCGTCCGGTCCCGAGGTCGTGCGGGCCTGAAGCGGCCGCGGTCCTGCACGCGCGCAGCGCCGCCATCCCCGCGCCCGAGGGCGTGGTAGGGTGAGGGCCGCATGAAGGCGGCCACGCTCGCAATCGGCAGCCGGCTGGTCGGCGAGGGCCAGCCGTGCCTGGTGGTCGCGCACGCGGCGGCGTCGCACGAGGGCAAGGCCGCGGTCGCGCTGCGGCTGATCGAGGCCGCCTTCCGGGCCGGAGCCGACGCGATCGCCTTCTCGATCTTCCGCGCCGCCGAGCTCGTCGCCCGCCGCCATCCCGAGCGCGAGGAGCTGGAGGCCGCCGAGCTCGAGCCGGGCGAGTGGCGCCGCGTGCTCGAGGCCGCGAAGGCTTCCGGCCTGCTGGTCGTCGCCGAGGCCTTCGATCTCGCGTCGCGCGACGTCGCGCTCGAGGCGGGCGTGGACGCCTTCCAGACCCACCCGACCGAGCTCGACCATCCCGAGCTGCTGAAGGCGCTCGAGGCGGCGGGGCGACCGCTGCTGCTCGGGGCGGGCTCCGGCAACGAGGCGCTGGTGCGCGCCGCGCTCGAGCCTGCGGGAGCGAACGTCGCGCTGCTGGTTGGGCCCGCGGCCGTTCCCTCCGCCCCCGAGGAGCTGCGCCTGTCGGACCTCGCGGCGCTGCGCGAGCGGCACGGCGTCCCGGTCGGCCTGATCGACGCGAGCGACGGCGCCTCCGCCTTCGCGCTCGTGGCTCCCGCGCTCGCGGCCGCGCACGGCGCGAGCTTCGTGGAGAAGCGGCTGGTGCTCGACCGTAGCCGCAAGGGACGCGACCTCGCGGCGGCGCTCGCCCCCGAGGAGTTCTACCGGATGGTCGAGCTGCTGCGCCAGGCGGAGCGCGCGCGCGGCGACGGCCCCGGCCACGAGCCGGCGGCGCGCCGCCACGGCGGCCGCGGCCGCTCGATCGTGGCCGCCTCGCTGATCGGCCGCGGCGACGTGCTGACCAAGGAGCGCCTGCTGTTCAAGCGCACCGACGAGCGCTTCGAGCGCGGGCTCTCGCCCGCCGAGGCGGACCGCATCATCGGCCGCCGCGCGGCGCGGCCGATCCAGGCCGACGAGACGATCAAGGAGGACATGCTCGAATGAAAGCGCTCATCACCGGCGGCGCCGGGTTCGTGGGAAGCCACCTGACCGAGGCGCTGCTCGAGCGCGGAGACGAGGTCCACGTCGTCGACAACCTCTCCACCGGCTCGATCGACAACCTCGCGCACCTCAAGCAGGACAAGCGCTTCTCCTACACGATCGACAGCGTGCTCAACGAGCACCTGCTGGCCGAGCTCGTCGACCGCGCCGACGTCGTGTTCCACCTGGCCGCCGCCGTGGGCGTGCGCCTGATCGTCGAGAGCCCGGTCAACACGATCGAGACCAACGTGCACGGCACCGAGATGGTGCTGAAGCTCGCGAACAAGAAGCGCAAGAAGGTGATCATCACCTCGACCTCCGAGGTGTATGGCAAGGCCAACTCGGTCCCGTTCCGCGAGGACGGCGACCTCGTGATGGGCCCGACCTCCAAGGGCCGCTGGAGCTACGCCTGCAGCAAGGCGATCGACGAGTTCCTGGCGCTCGCTTACCACAAGGAGAAGCGCCTGCCGGTCGTGGTGGTGCGCCTGTTCAACACCGTGGGACCGCGCCAGACCGGCCGCTACGGCATGGTGATCCCGAACTTCGTCAAGCAGGGCCTGCTCGGCCACCCGATTACCGTGTTCGGCGACGGCACCCAGACGCGCTGCTTCACCTACGTGAGCGACGTGGTCGGCCAGCTGATCGCAGTCGCGCTCGACGAGCGCGCCGTCGGCCAGGTGTTCAACGTCGGCAACGACCGCGAGGAGGTCACGATCCTCGAGCTCGCGCGCCGCGTGAAGCAGCGCACCGACGGCAAGAGCACGATCGAGCTGGTTCCCTACGACAAGGCCTACGAGGAGGGCTTCGAGGACATGCTGCGCCGCGTGCCCGACCTCTCGAAGCTGCGCGCGCTCACCGGCTACGAGCCGCAGGTCGGTCTCGACGAGATCCTGGACCGGGTGGTCCACTACTTCACCTCCGACGCCACGCGCCTGTGAAGCCGGTCGAGTACCGCCGGATGTTCGAGGCGGAGGAGCGGCAGTGGTGGTACGCCGGCCAGCGCGCGGTGGCGCTCGCGCTCTTCGAGCCGTGGGCGCGCGACCGGCGGCTGTTGCTGCTCGACGCCGGCTGCGGCACCGGCTTCAACCTGGTGGCGCTCGCCCGCTTCGGGCCGACGCTCGGGATCGACCTGTCGGAGGACGCGATCGCGTTCTGCCGCGAGCGCGGCGTGCGCGCCGTGCGCGGCTCGGTGCTGCGGCTGCCGTTCCGGGCCGCGGCCTTCGAGGCGGTGACCTCGTTCGACGTGATCTACCACGACTGGGTCGGCGACGACCGCGCCGCGGTCGCCGAGATGGCGCGCGTGCTCAGGCCCGGAGGCGCGCTGCTGGTGCGCGTGCCGGCGCTCGAGCTGCTGCGCGGCGCGCACGACGCCGAGGTGCTCACGCGCCGGCGCTACACGCTCGGCGAGCTGCGCGCGCTCGTCGAGGGCTGCGGCCTGCGCGTCGAGCGCTCGACCTACTGCAACGCGCTGCTGTTCCCGCTGCTCTTCGCGCGGCGCACGCTCGACCGGCTGCTGGGCCGCCACGGTTCGGACGTGGGGTTCCTGCCGCCGCCGCTCGAGCGACTGTTCCTCGGCGTGATGGGGCTCGAGGCCTTCTGCGTGCGCCACGGGCTGCGCTTCCCGGTCGGCGCCAGCGCAGTGGTGCTCGCGACGAAACCCGGCCCTAGCGGCGGGCGATGAGGGCGTAGTCGACGGGCGCGTACAGCAGCTCGTTGAGGCGCGCGACGTTCTCGTTGAGCGCCTTCACCACCGGCGGCGCCAGGCCTCCCGTCGGCACCAGCTGCAGCTTCACGTCCTCCGACACCGGCGAGCGCAGCTCGATGCGCGCGTCGCTGAAGCCGGCGGCCGCCGCGAGGAAGCGCAGCGTCTCCGGGTGCAGGGGCCGCACGTGCGTCAGGTCGCGCACGTACACGTCGAAGAAGGCCAGCACGGACGCGGCGTTGACTGTCTCGAGCACCAGCAGGCCGCCCGGCCGCAGGGCCCGGTGGGACGCCGCGAGCAGGGCCATCAGCTGCGCCGGCTCGAGGTGCTCGGCCACCTGCGCGGCGAACACCGCGCCCAGGCTGCCCGCCGCCTGCTGCTCCAGGAACGCCACCAGGTCGCCGGGGGCGACGTCGAGGCCTTTTGCCCGGCACTCCTGCACCGCGCTCGCGTTCGACTCGACGCCGCGCGCCTCGATCCCCGCGTCGCGCAGCAGCTCGAGCAGCTCGCCGCGACCGCAGCCGAGGTCCACGACGGGCGCTTGCCCGCGCAGCAGCTCCAGGTAGCCCTGCTGGCGCGACCGCAGCTCGTCGCGCGAGCCGCGGAAGCGGTTCTCGAAGGCGGTGTAGGCGGAGTCGGCGGCCGCGCGCGCCGTCGCGCGCGCCTGCTCGGGCGGCGGCGGTCCGGCCGCGAGGCCGTCGCGCAGCGCGCGGACCTCCTCGGAGAGCGCTTCGATGCGGTCGCGCAGCGCGAGCAGGCCCGCAAGCCGTTCGTCCGCCTGTTCGAGGCGGCTGCGGAAGATCTCGAGCTGCTGCTGCGCCTCGGTCGGGGCGCGCGCGATGCGCACGTCGTCGCGCGCGTCGACGACGGGCTCCACGCGCTGCGCGTAGCCCACGAGCGCGGCCGCGAGCTCGCCGAGCCGCGCGTGGTAGGCCGCCGTCTGCTCGCGCTGCGCGTTCAGCAGCCGGACCAGCACCGCGTTGAAGCGCGACTGGCGCTCGAGCGCCGGGCCGAGCGCGTCCCAGGCCCGCCGCGCGATCCCGGCGGTGAGGCCGCTCGCGCGCGGAGCTGCGGCCGGGGTCCATAGCTCGTTGAGCTCGCGCAGCAGCTCGCGCGTGTCGGCTGTCGCGTCGTCGGGGAGCGCCGCGGCCGCCGTGCGGTCGAGCTCGGCGAGCGCCTGCTCGTACGAGGCTTCCTCGTCCGCGAGCCTGCGGCGCAGCGCTTGGAGCTCGGGGAGCGGCTTCGCGTCGGCCACGGCGGATTGTAGAATGCGAGACTGCGGGATGCACACGCGTGGCTGAGACGCCCGACGACCGCGCGGCGGATCCGCTTCCCGCCGCGCCCGACCTGGGACCCGTCAACGCGAGCTGGACCACGAAGCCGCCGCTCGGGCTGCTCGGCCGCCTGCTGGCGTGGATCCAGGGGCCGCAGCTCGAGGCGCAGCGGGCGTTCAACGCGGACCAGGTGCGGCTCGACAACGCGCTCTTGAAGTACCTCGAGGACCGGCTCTCCGCGACCCACCGTCACTACGACCGCGTCCTCGGGCGCGTCGGCCAGCGGCAGGACGAGGCGGACGCGCGGCACCGGCTGCTCGAGCGCGAGCTGGTCAAGCACGTGCACGACCTCGCGCGGCGCATCGACCTGGTGCTGGCCGAGGCCGACCGCGGCCGGCCGGCGCTCGAGCACGCGCTCGCGGACCTGCGCGAGCGCGTCGCCCGCATCGAGGACGCGCTCCGCGCCCGGTCGAGATGAAGTCCGTCCTCGTCTGCGCCGCGCAGGCGCCCTTCGTCAGCGGCGGCGCCGAGATCCACGTGCGCGAGCTCGTCTCGAACCTGAAGCGCCGCGGCTTCCGCGTCGACGTGGTGAGCGTGCCTTTCCATGGCTACCCGCCGATCGAGGTCCCGCGCCAGGCGCTCGCCTGGCGTCTGCTCGAGCTGCGCCACGTGACCGGCGACTCGGTCGACCTCGTGATCCCCACCAAGTTCCCGAGCTACCTGGTGCGCCACCACCGCAAGGTGGCCTGGGTGTTCCACCAGTACCGCGAGGCCTACGAGCTGCTCGGGACCGAGCTCAGCCCGCTCACCGAGAGCAGCGAGGACCGCGCGCTCGTCGAGACGATCCGGGCGATGGACAAGGCGGCGCTCGGCGAGTGCCGCGCGCTCTTCGCGAACTCGAAGAACGTCGCCGGTCGTCTCGCGCGCTTCTGCGGAGTCCAGGCGGAGCCGCTCTACCCGCCGCCGCAGATGCTCGGCCGCTACCGCTCCGACGCGTACGGCGACTTCCTCCTCGCTCCCGGGCGGCTCGAGCGGACCAAGCGCCCCGAGCTGGCCCTGCGCGCTCTGGCGCGCTCGCGCTCCGGCGCCCGGCTCAAGCTCACGGGCGACGGGCCGCTGCGGGGCGACCTCGAGCGGCTGGCCGAGGAGCTCGGGGTCGCCGCACGGGTCGATTTCCTGGGCGTGGTCTCCGAAGACGAGCTGCTCGGCCTCTACGCCGCCTGCCGCGCGGCGCTCTACGTGCCGTTCGACGAAGACTTCGGCTACGTCACGGTCGAGGCGCTGCTCTCGAGCAAGCCGGTCGTGACGGCCAGCGACTCGGGCGGGCCGCTCGAGTTCGTCGAGGACGGCGTGAGCGGCTTCGTGGCCGCGCCCGAGCCAGAGGCGCTGGCTGACGTCATCGACCGGCTGTTCGGGCTGCCCGAGGCCAAGCTCGCCGGCCTCGGGGAGGAAGGACGCCGCCGGGTCGCGCCCATCACCTGGGACGCCGTCGTCGACCGGCTGACGGAGCTCGTGCGATGAAGCTCGCGCTCTGGACGCCGCTCGCCGGCCCCGTCGCTTCGGCCGCGCCGCTCGTCGCGCACGAGCACGAGCTCGTGATCGTCGGCACGCCGGAGGCAGCGCGCCCGCCAGCGGAGCTCGACGTCTACCACGTGCGCGACTCGCCGGCGTGTGGCTTCGTCTACCGCGCGCTCATCGAGCGCGCCGGCGTCGTGGTGCTCGATCACTGGAACCTGCACGCGCTCGTCTTCGCCGAGACGGCGGGCCGCGGCAGGCCCGACCTCTATAGGCGGGAGGCGCGGCGGGCGCACGGCGACGTCGGCGGCTTCGTGGCGCGCCAGATGCTCGCGGGCCTCGGCGGCGAGCTCGGGCGGCTTGTGCCGATGAACCGGCGGGTGTTGGAGTCGAGCCTGGGCCTCGTGAGCTTCGACGCCGAGATCGCGGCGCGCGCCGCGCTGCTCCTGCCCGGCCGTCCGGTGCTGCACGTCGCCGAGCCGCGATCGGTTCTCGACGACGCGGCCGCGCTGCTCGCGAAGGTCCTGCTGCGGCTCGTCGCCAGGCTCGCGCCGGGCGCCGAGCCGGAGCGGCGGGCCATCGCCGCGCGCCGGGCCGCCGAGGCCACGCCGCTCGGCCTGGCGCTCGACGAGCTCGGCTGGGCGGCGCGCGAGCTCGGAGTGGCGGGGCCGGCCGCGGACGCCCAGGACCTCGTGACGCTCTTCCTCTCGAAGCCATGAGCCCGCCTTCGCTGTCGGTCGTGATCCCGGCCTTCAACGAGGCGCTGCGCCTGCCGGCGACGCTCGGGCGGATCCGGCGCCAGCTCGAGGCGCGCGGGCAGCCGTTCGAGATCGTGGTCGTGAACGACGGCTCGAGCGACGCGACGGCCGAGGTCGCGCGCGCCGCTGGCGCGCCGGTCGAGCTGCTGCATCACGCGCAGAACCGCGGCAAGGGCCACGCCGTGCGCGCCGGCATGCTCGCCGCGCGGGGCGAGCGGCGGCTGATGACCGACGCGGACCTCTCGACGCCGATCGAGGAGCTCGCGCGGCTCGAGTCGGCGCTCGCCCAGGGCTTCGACGTGGCGATCGGGTCGCGGGCGGTCGCCGGCGCCCGGATCGAGGTCCGCCAGCCGGCCTACCGCGAGGCGATGGGCCGCCTGTTCAACCGCCTGGTGCAGACGCTGCTGCTGCCGGGGTTGCACGACACCCAGTGCGGCTTCAAGCTCTTCACGGCGGCGGCCGCGACCACCGCCTTCTCGGCCTGCCGTCTCGACGGCTTCTGCTTCGACGTCGAGGCGCTCTACGTCGCGCGGCGCCGCGGCCTGCGCATCGCCGAGCTGCCGGTCGTGTGGCGCAACGACGCGGCGACCCGGGTCGGGCTCGGCGGCGGCGCCTTCGCCTTCCTGGACCTGCTGCGGATCCGGCTCGCGGCGGCGCGCGGCCGCTACGGGCCCGCGGCGGGAGCGTCGCGGCCGACGTAGCGCACGTCCGCGCGGGCCCGCAGCTCGCGCACCCAGGCTTCGACGCGCTCGTCGAGCGCGCGCCGCTCGAGCCGCTCGCGGATCTTCTCCTTCTCCGCCTCGAACGACTCGCCCGCCGAGGGGTCGCCCTCGAACGCCGCGCGCACCTGCTGGTCGCTCACCCGCAGCTGCGGCCGGAAGCGGAACTCGACGTACTTCAGGATCGTGATCTGGCGCTTCAGGATGCGACGCAGCCCCGGCTCCCCCACCTCGCTCGCGAGCGAGGGCTTGCGCTCCAGCAGCGCGGCGAGCGCGCGCTCCTCCTCGTCGCCCTGCACCTCGGTCTGCGTCAAGCGCGCGGCCTCCTGGTACATCAGCCGCTCGTCGATCGCGGCCTCGAGCGCCGCGTCCTCGGCCAGCCCGCGCACGCGCGCGAGATCGGCGACGTCCGAGAGCAAGAGCGGCCGGCCGTCGACGACGGCCACCACGCGCTCGATCATGGCGCCGACCGCGGGAGCGGGCTGGGCGGACGACGATGGGATTGCGAACAACGAGACGAAAACGAAGCAAGAGAACTGCGGGAGAGCTGAAACGGAAACGGACAAAGAGCGCGACTCCTTCACGCGCCGGGAAGGACTCGCGCTAGAAAGCATGCCCGATCGTCAGGTGGAAGCGGCTGCGCGACTCGCCGGGCTGGTGGTCGAGCACGTAACCCCAGTCGAGGCGGATCGGGCCGATCGGCGTGCGATAGCGGAAGCCCAGGCCCGTGCTCCAGCGCAGGTCGGTGAGGTCGACGTCGCGCGCCTCGAGGTACACGTTGCCGGTGTCGACGAAACTCGCGAGCTGGAACGAGCGGCTCAGGTTGTAGCGCATCTCCGCGCCGCCCAGCAGCAGCGCGTTGCCGCCGGTCGGGTAGAAGATGCCGTCGCTGCTCGTGACCTTGGGGCCCACGAAATCGACCGGAAAGCCGCGCGGGCCGTAGTCGCCGCCGGCGAAGAAGCGCTCGGGCAGCGGCAAGAGCGGCGCCTCGTCAGCGAACGTCGCCGAGAGCCCCACGCGCCCCGACAGCACCAGCACCAGGTCGGCGCGCAGGCGGTTGACGTGGGCCGCCTGGAAGAAGCTGCGCCAGTAGCTCTCGCCCCCGAGCGCGTCGAGCGACAGCTGCAGGTCGGCGCCCAGGAAGACGCCGTGCTTCGGCTCGAGCGGGTCGTCGCGCGTGTCGAAGACGAGCGAGGCCGAAGGCCCGGACACGGAGTAGGTCCGGTACTGGCGGTCGATCGCGTCGATCGGTCCCACCACGTTGAAGACGTGCGTGTCCTGGTACAGGTAGCGCAGGATCAGCGTGGTGCGCGGGTCGAGCGTCTTGCCGACCTGCAGCGTGCCGCCCTTCCTGTTGTAGTCGAAGCTGGTGCGGTCCTCCTCCTCCCAGAAGCCGGTCAGGAACGAGTCGAGCTTGCGCCCGAACAGCCACGGCTCGCGCAGGTTCAGCAGGAAGCGGCTGCCGCGGAAGCTGCCGCGCGCGAAGGCCGAGACGGTGCGGCCCTGGCCGCCGAGGTTGCGGCGCGTGACCTCGACGCTGCCGCGCAGCAGGTCCTGCTCCGAGTAGCCGATGCCCCACGACCAGCTGGTGCGCGGCGCCTCCTGCACGCTCACCACCACGTCGCGCCGCCGCTCGCGGCCCGGGTCGAGCTCGGAGATCGAGACGCGCTCGAAGATGCCGAGGCTCGAGAGCCGCCGCTGGCTCTCGAGCACGCGCTCGAACGAGAACGCCTCGCCGGGCCGCAGCGCCATCTCGCGCTCGACGGTGCTCTCGCGGGTGAGGTCGAGCCCGGCGAGCACGACGTGCTCGACGATCGTGCGCGGCCCCGGCTCGACCACCAGGCTCACGCGCGCCTCGTCGCGCGCCTCCGAGAGCGCCACGTCGCTGCGCACGCGCACGTCCAGGTGGCCCGTGCGGCGCCAGGCGTTGACGAGCGTCTCGCGGCTGCGCGCGACGTCGGCTAGCCGGTAGGGCTCGCCTTCGTGCAGCGCGAGCTCCTCGGGCCCCTTGTCGTCCCCGCTGGCCGGCAGCGGCGGGCTCTCGACGCGCACCTCGGCGACGCGCGCGCGTGGGCCGGGGCGCGCGTCGAACACGACCGACAGCACGCCGCCGCCGTCCGGCACGTCGGCCTCGACGCGCGCCTCGAAGTGCCCGAGCGCCTCGAGCCGGGCGGTGATGAGACGCGCGTCCTCGGCGAGCGCCGAGTCCTCGAGCGGCCGCGCGGGCTGCGTCCGCAGGCCCGCGAGCAGCGCCGGGTCGGCGCCGCGCAGCTCGACGCTGCCGACCGTCGCGCGCTCGCCGGCGGCGACGTCGAACACCACCACCTCGCCGGCGCCCCGCGTCTCGAGGCTCGGCCGCGCGCTCGCGTCGCGATGTCCTTCCGCCCGCAGCTGCGTCTCGACCAGCTCCGCGCCGGCCTCCAGGCTGTCGCCCGACGCGGCGCCCTCGCGCAGCAGCTGGCGCAGCTGGCTCACGAGCCGCGACGGCAGCGGCACGCCGCGCGTCTCCAGGCTCGAGCGCAGCCCCGGATTCGCGCGGAACGCGAGCCGCATCCGCCCGCGCGCGGGGTCGTAGGTCTCGGCGAGCGTCACTTCGGCCTGCCAGTAGCCGCTCTCCGCCAGCCGCTTGCGCATCGCGTCGCGCGCGGCCTCGGCCTTCCCCTTGATGTAGGGCTCGCCCGGGGCGGGGCGCACGAGCCGCGCGAGCTGCGCGCGCAGGGCCGCGTCGCCGCACTCGACGTCCGCCGCGCTCACGCGCACGCGCGGCCCGGAGCGAACGCGGAACACCAGCACCGCGCCCTGCGGGTCGCGCACGGCCTCGGCCGTCACCAGCGCCTCGAGGTGCCCGCGCCGCGCCAGCGCGATCGCCACGTCGCGCCCGGCGCGCTCCAGGCGCGCCGGCCACAACGGCTCCCCGAGGCGCAGGCGCGCGGCGCGCCGCGCGGCGCCCGGCGACAGCACCCGGTCGCCCTCGACCTGCACCTTCACCAGCAGCGGCGCGAGCAGCGGCCGGAACACCACCTCGACGCCCGGCCGCGCCGGGTCGCGCACGAGTTCGACGCGCACGTCCTCGTAGCGGCCGGTGGCGAAGATCAGCTCGACCGAGCGGCGGACGGCCTCGGCGTCGAGCAGCTGGCCCGGCGCCAGGGACACGAACGGCAGCAGCCGCTCGCGGTCGCGCTCGACGCGCACCGCGCGCACGAGCTCGCCGCCGTCGGCGGGGGCGGCGAGCGCGGCGACGAGGGCGAGCGCCAGCATCAGCGGGACTGGCGGATCCGCACGTCGAAGGCCCAGCCCTTCTCGGTGCCGGTCTTGCCCGTGCCGGGGTCCGTGCGCGTGAGCAGCAGCGAGAAGCGGTCGGTGAGCGTGTACTCGACCGCGAGGATGCGCTCCTCGGTCCCGCGCAGGTCCTGCGAGTAGAGCACGTTCAGGTCCGGGGTGAGGCGCTTGCCCACCGTCACGCGCGCCGTGGTGGTGCCGGCCCCCCGCAGCAGCGACGGGTCGATCGAGAAGCGGTTGAGGCCGAAGAGCCGCTCGGCTTCGCGCTCGAGGCCCATCGACTCCGAGATGCGGCCCGCCGCGAGCGTCGCGGCGCCGGCCGCCGCCAGCTGCGCCTGGCCCTGGCGCGCCTGGGTCTGCGTGAGGTTCGCGACCTCGCTCTCCTCCTGCCCGGCGAGCAGCGCCAGGATCTGCAGCGAGGACAGCGGCGGATCCGAGGTGAGCGTGGGCGTGACGCGCTCGAGCGTGCCCGACACGCGCAGCGTCACCTGGTAGGAGCGGATGCGCGTGAAGGCCTCGATGTCGAAGAGCGGGTCGAGCCGCTGCGGGTTCACGAAGTCGAGGACACCGCGCTGGATCACGTAGGTGTGGCCCTGGAAGTAGAGGCGCCCGCGCTCGATCTCGGCGCGTCCCGTCACCACGGGAGCCTCGCTGGTGCCCTGCAGCGCGAGCTCCGAGCGCGCCGCGAGCGTCGCCAGGTTGTTGTCGATCCGCAGCGTGCCGGGCGCGCGCAGCTTGAGGTCGAGCCGGGCGCCCGCCTGCGCGGCGGCCTGCGGCGACGGCAGCGCCCGCCGCAGCGCGAGCAGCTCCGACGCGATGTCGTAGCGCCGCGTGTAGAGCGCCTGCCGCACGTCGATCGTGCCCGTGATCCACTGCTGGTCGGCGTCTCCGAAGAGCCGCAGCTCCGCGTCGAGCAGGCTGCGAAGCCCCTCGGGGTAGCGGAGCGCCAGACCCTTGCCCGTCGGCCGGATGTCGTACGAGCTGAGCCGGCCGCCCGCGTAGGCGAGCTGGCCCTCGAGCGTGAGATCGCCGCCGGCGAGCGTGCCCTTGACGCCCTCGAGCTCCGCCGCGCGCTCGCTGAAGCGCACCCGGCCGCGCAGGCCCTCGACGCCGTGCGGGAAGCCGCGCAGGCGCAGCCCCGCCCCTTCGAGGTCGAGCGTGCCGCGCACGAGCGGCGCCCCGCGCGTGCCCGAGACCGACACCGCGAGCCGCGCGTCGCCCTGCCCGCGCAGGCGCCGCGTGAGCGCCGCCAGCACGCGGAGGTCCGCGCGCCCGCTCGCCTCGAGCGCGATCGGCCCCTCGCCGAGCGCGTCGATCGCGCCGCTCACGCGCAGGTCGGTGCCTTCACCCGCCAGGCTGAGCTGGCCGAGGTCGAGGCGACCGCCGGCCAGCTTGAGCCGGACGGCTTCGCGCGCGCGCACCGGGAAGTCGGCCGTCTGCAGCTCGAGCTCCGAAAGCACGGCCTCGGCCCCGAGCTCCGCCGGCCGCGTGAGCGGTCCCTTGATCGCGGCCTCGCCGGAGGCCACGAGCGCGAACCCGGGCGGCAGGCCCGGCTGGACCACGCGCAGGAAGGGATCGACGCTGGTCGAGCGCGCCACGAGCTTGAGATCGGCCTCGTAGGGCGGCGCCGCGAGCACTGCGCCCGTGAGAGCGAGATCGACGCGGCCCGAGCGACAGCGGCCGTCGAGCGTCACGCGCCCGTCGCCGTCGCCCGCGAAGCGGGCCGCGAGCGCTCCGATCCCCTCGTCGCCGTAGAACAGGTGGGGCGACTCGAGCGTGCCCGTGACGCGCGGGCGCGTGAGCGTCCCCTGCAGCAGCCACTTGCCGGAGACCCGCCCCGTGACGGCCGTGCCGGGGGCCGCGGCGGACTGGAAGGAGGCGATCTCGACGTCCTTCATCTCGGCGCTGCCGTCGTAGACGCCGTCGTCGCTGACGCTGCCCGCGAAGTCGACGCGGCCGCCGCCGAGGCGCGCCTCGCCGCGCGTCAGCTCGGCGCGGCCCGGCTTCCAGCGCGAGGAAAGCCGCGCCTCGTCGTACGCGATGCCGTAGTAGCGCCCGCCCTGCGCGCTGCCCTGGGCCTCCCCCTCGGGCGCGCTGCGGCGGCCGCCGACCCGCGCGGTCCCGCTCACGCGGCCGCTCGCCTTCAGGTCCCACTGCATGAAGCGGACGAGATCCTCGACCGGCCACGCGCTCGCCCGCGCCTGGCCCGCGAGGGCGTCGCGCGCGCCGAACCAGCCGATCTCGCTCCGCCCGTCCCAGGAGATCTCGCCGGCGCCCTTGCGCAGCACCAGCGGGTGCGACGCGACCGCCTCGGCTGCCGTGTCGAAGCTGCCCGTCCAGCGCGCGCTGCCCCACTCGACGCCGCCGTAGCCGATCTCCTCGCCTTCGAAGCGGCCATCGAAGACCGGCCAGTCGAGCGTTCCGCCCCAGCGCCCGCGGAAGCGTTCCTTGCCCGTGACGCCCGCCGGCTGCGCCTCCGCGCTGCCGAGCCCGCGGCGGCAGCGCGTCAGCACCGTCTCGAGCTCGGCGATGTCGTTCGTGTCCCCGCTGAGCTCGAGCCGGGCGTTGTCGAGCGCGTCCACGTCGCCGCTGAGCCGCGCGCTCAGGCGCGGGCCGCTCAGCTCGAGACGGTCGTAGTGCTGCTCGCCGTCGCGGGCGTGCCAATCGAAGCGTCCGCCGAAGGCGAAACGCCCGTCCTCGCGCGGCGCCAGGTCGACGCCGAGGCTGCCGCTGATCCTGCGGGTCTTCCCCTTCGGCCAGCTCACGTCCAGCTCGCCCGTCGCCGCGGTCCCGATCCCGAGCTCTCCCCAGCCGAAGAGCATGCGCAGCACGCCCTCGCCGTCGGCCTGCTCCATCCGACCGCGGATCGCGACGGGGCGCTGCGTGGCGGTGGGCGGCACGTCGACCGCGAGCCGCGCGGAGCCGCCGAGCGTCTCGAGGTCGAGGTCGCGCATCACGAGGCCGCTGGTGCCGTCGTACGAGAGCCAGGTGGCGAAGCGCGGGACGCTGACGCCGCGGAAGCTCCCGTTCTGCCCCTGCATGCGGCCCTCGATCCGCAGCCGCGAGCCGTCGATCGTCAAGAGCCCCGCCCAGTGCGCGGCGCCGCCGAAGCCGAGACCGGAGCGGAACACGTGCCGCTCGAGCACCGCGAGGTCGACCGGGCCTTCGAGCGTGAGCTGCCCCTGCGGCCGGCCGGTGAAGCGGATGCGGCCCTGGTAGGCGAGGTTGATGTTGTCCGCGAAGAGGCGCGCGCCCTGCACGTCCACCACCCCGCGGTTCACGATCACGTCGATCTCGGTGCCGACCGCGAGCTCCGGGGCGCTTCCCACCTGGAGCCGGCCCGGCTCGAACGAGAGGTGGCCCTCGACGCCGCCTTCGGCGCGTCCGAGCAGGCGGCCCTTGAACTCGGGCAGGTCGAGGTCGAGCGGCACGCGCTCGTGGTCGAGCAGGAACTCGCCGCCCACGATCACCAGCCGCTCGATCGAGACGCCGAGCCCGCCGCGGCCGGAGCCGCTGCCGAGCTTCGGGATGTCGTCGCCTCCCGGGCCGAGCGGCGGCGACGGGAAGGCGTGGATCCGCAGCGTCAGGCCCTCGAGCCGCACGCGCGACAGCGCGATGTGGTCGCCGCGCCACAACGCGACGCTCGGCCGCACGCGCACCGACGCGATCTCGAGGAAGGGCGGGGCGTCGGGAGCGATCCCGGCGACGCGCAGCCCCCGCAGCTCGAGCTCGGCCGTGGCGAGCCGCACGCCCACGCCTTGCACGGTGACGGGACGCTTGAAGGCGCGCGTGAGCGTCGCCTCGATCATGTGCGCGCTCCAGTCCGGCGCGCGCCAGAGCGCGTAGCCCGCGGTCACGGCGAGCACGAGCGCGACCAGCAGGAGCTTGCGACGCCGGGACACGGAGCGCGGCCCTAGCCGACCACCGCCAGCAGCGCTCCGGCCTCGACCGCCTGTCCCTCGCGAACCAGAAGCTCGGTGAGCCGGCCGCCGCGGGGCGCCCGGAGCTCGTTCTCCATCTTCATCGCCTCGATCACCACCAGGCCCTGGCCGGCGACCACGTCGGCCCCCGCCGACGACAGCACGCGCACGATGCGGCCGGGCATCGGCGCCGTGAGGCGCGAAGGCCCCTGCTCGCGCGGGGCGAGCGTGGCGCCGCCGCGCGCGGTCTCCGCGAGCGTCACGACCACGCTCGCGCCGGGGAACGAGACGCGGTACGCGTCGCCCTCGCGCTCGACGCCGAGCTCGTGGCTCGTCGCGCCGATCAGCAGGCTGCGATAGCCGGGGCCCGCGTCGCTGACGCTGACCTCGATCGCCGTGCCGTCGATCCGCAGCGTGTAGCGTCCCGCGCCGCCCCGCACCTCGACGCGCGCGCTGCGGCCCGAGACGCTCGCGTCGTAGATCATCCGGAGGTCCCGAGGCGCGCCGCGTGCGCCTCGCGCCGGCCGGTGGCGCTCCAGGCGGAGCCGCTCCCCGCGGGCGGCCCGCTCTGGCTGCGCGCGCGGCGCCGCTCCTCGTAGGCCGCGATCGCCGCGGCGGCGATCGCGACGTCGAGCGGCGGCGCCGGCGGCGCGGACTCCTCGAGCAGCCGCGCCACGAAGCCGGTGTCGAGATCGCCCGCGACGAAGGCCGGGTGCCGGAGCACGCGCTCGAAGAACGGCAGCGTCGTGCGGATCCCCAGCACCCGGTACTCGGAGACCGCGCGCCGCATCCTCTCGATCGCCGCCGCGCGTGTCTCCGCCCAGGTCACCAGCTTGGAGACGAGCGAGTCGTAGTGGACCGGGACCTCGTAGCCTTCGTAGACGCCCGAGTCGTCGCGCACGCCCGGGCCGCCCGGCGCGCGCAGCGCGGTGATGCGCCCGGGGCTGGGCAGGAAGCCCTGGTCGGGGTCCTCGGCGTAGACGCGGCACTCGATCGCGTGGCCGCGCTGCGCGAGGTCGGCCTGCCGCAGCGGCAGCACGTCGCCCTCGGCGATCCGGATCTGCAGCCGCACGAGGTCGACCCCGGTCACCATCTCGGTCACGGGGTGCTCGACCTGCAGCCGCGTGTTCATCTCCAGGAAGTGCGGTTCGCCCGCGGTGTCGACCAGGAACTCGAGCGTGCCGGCGTTCACGTAGCCGACGCGCTTCACGAGCGCGAGCGCCATCTCGCCCATCCGCTCGCGCAGCTGCGGCGAGACGAAGGGCGACGGGCTCTCCTCGACCACCTTCTGGTGCCGGCGCTGGATCGAGCACTCGCGCTCGAACAGGTGCACGGCGTTGCCGTGCGCGTCGGCCAGCACCTGGATCTCGATGTGGCGGGGCCGCAGCAGCGCCTTCTCCAGGTACACACGGTCGTCGCCGAAGGCTCCCTTCGCCTCGGAGCGGGCGCGGGCGAGCGCCGACCCGAGCTCCCCCGGCGCCGCGACCAGCCGCAGGCCCTTGCCGCCGCCGCCGGCCGCGGCCTTCAGCATGACGGGGAAGCCGATCGCCTCGGCCGCGCGGGCGATCCCGGCCTCGTCCGCGATCGGCTCGAGCGTACCCGGCACCACCGGGACGCCGGCCGCCTTCGCCTCGCGGCGAGCCGAGGTCTTCTCGCCCATGAGCGCGATCGTTTCGCTGCGCGGGCCGATGAACACGACGCCGGCCGCTTCGCACGCGCGCGCGAAGTCGGCGTTCTCCGCCAGGAAGCCGTAGCCGGGATGGATCGCGTCGGCGCCGCTGCTGCGCGCGGCCTCCAGCACGCGGTCGATCCGCAGGTACGACTCGCGCGACGGCGCGGGACCGACGCCCAGCGCCTCGTCGGCCAGGCGCACGTGGAGGGCGGACCTGTCGGCCTCGGAGTAGATCGCGACGGACCGGATCCCGAGCTCGCGGCAGGCGCGGATCACGCGCACCGCGATCTCGCCGCGGTTCGCGACCAGCACCTTCGCGAAGCGGCGCGTCGTCAAAGCGGGATGTTCCCGTGCTTGCGCGGCGGGTTCTTGTCGCGCTTCGTGCGGGCCATCTCGAGCCCCGCGACGATCTTGCGCCGCGTCGTGCGCGGCTCGATCACCTCGTCGACGAAGCCGCGGTCGGCGGCCACGTAGGGGTTCGCGAACTTCTCGCGGAACTCGCGGATCTTCTCGCGCCGCAGCGCCTCGGGGTCCTTGGCCGCCTGGAGCTCGCGGCGATACAGTACGCCAACGGCGCCTTCGGGCCCCATCACCGCGATCTCGGCCTGCGGCCAGGCGTAATTGACGTCGGTGCGGATGTGCTTGCTCGCCATCACGCAGTACGCCCCGCCGTAGGCCTTGCGCGTGATCACCGTGACCTTGGGCACGGTCGCCTCGGCGAACGCGTAGAGCAGCTTCGCGCCGTGCCGGATGATCCCGCCGTACTCCTGGCCGGTGCCGGGCAGGAAGCCGGGCACGTCCTCGAACACCACGAGCGGCAGGTTGAAGGCGTCGCAGAAGCGCACGAAGCGCGCGGCCTTCACCGAGGCGTCGATGTCGAGGCAGCCGGCGAGCACGGCCGGCTGGTTCGCCACGATCCCCACGGGGCGCCCCGCGAAGCGCGCGAGGCCCACGACGACGTTCGGCGCGAAGTGCTCGTGCACCTCCAGGAAGCGCCGCTCGTCCACCACCGTGCGAATCACGTCCTTGATGTCGTAGGGCCGGTTCGGCTCCGCCGGCACGAGCGTCTCGAGCGCCTCGTCCTCCCGCTCCGCGGGATCCTCGCTCGCGTGGAGCGGGGGCTCCTCGAGGTTGTTGGACGGCAGGTAGGACAAGAGCTCGCGGATCAGCAGCAGGCACGCGCGGTCGTCGTCCGTCGCGAAGTGCGCGACCCCCGAGCGGGCGTTGTGGGTCATTGCCCCGCCGAGCTCCTCCTTCGTCACCTCCTCGTGCGTGACGGTGCGAATCACGTCGGGGCCGGTCACGAACATGTACGAGGTGTCCTTCACCATCACGTTGAAGTCGGTGATCGCCGGGCTGTAGACCGCGCCGCCCGCGCAGGGGCCCATGATCGCGGAGATCTGCGGGATGACGCCCGAGGCGAGCGTGTTGCGCAGGAAGATCTCCGCGTAGCCGCCGAGCGAGGCGACGCCCTCCTGGATGCGGGCGCCTCCCGAGTCGTTGAGGCCGATCACCGGCGCCCCGACCTTGACCGCGAGGTCCATCACCTTGCAGATCTTGCGGGCGTTGGTCTCGGACAGGCTGCCGCCGAAGACGGTGAAGTCCTGGGCGAACACGTAGACGAGGCGGCCGTCGATCTTCCCGTAGCCGGAGACGACGCCGTCGCCCGGCACCTTCTGCTCGGCCATGCCGAAGTCGAGGCAGCGGTGCTCCACCAGCTTGTCGAGCTCCTCGAAGCTGCCCTCGTCGAGCAGCAGCTCGACGCGCTCGCGCGCCGTGAGCTTACCCTCGCGGTGCTGGCGCTCGCGGCGCTCGTCCCCTCCGCCGGCCTCGGCGCGGCGCGTGCGCTCGCGCAGGTCGTCGAGCGGGGAGCTCATCCTCAGCCTAGTTCGGCAAGCCGCAGGCTCCGCTGCCGCAGGCTCCCGCGCCGCAGGCGGGCGCGGCGCACGTGGCATCCGCCGCCGCGGACGCGGAGCTCGCGCCCACGGCGAAGACCGACAGCTGCTTGTCGACCGCCTCGCTCGCGCAGGAGGGGCAGCTCACCGGCTCGGCGAAGCGGCGCACCAGCTTCTCGAAGCGGCTGCCGCAGCCGTTGCAGGCGTACTCGTAGATCGGCATCTAGCGCGCCGCGGCCTTTGCGCCGAGCGTGGCCTTGGCCTTCTCCCAGTCCTCGAGGAACTTCTTGAGCCCGATGTCGGTGAGCGGGTGCTTGACGATCGCGCGGAAGACGCTCATCGGCATCGTGCCGATGTCGGCGCCCATCTTCGCGGCCTCGAGCACGTGCATCGGCCCGCGCAGGCTGGCCGCCAGCACCTCGCAGTCGAAGTCGTAGTGGTCGAAGATCTGGATGATGTCCGAGACGAGCTCCATGCCCGGCGCCGCGATGTCGTCGAGCCGCCCCACGAAGGGCGACACGAAGCGCGCGCCCGCCTTGGCGGCCAGCAGCGCCTGCGGCCCGCTGAAGACGAGCGTCATGTTGACGCGCTTGCCCTCGGCGGTCAGCGTCTTCGTGGCCTTGAGCCCCTCGACCGTGCACGGGCACTTCACCACGACGTTCTTGTGCAGCGCGGCCAGGTGGCGGCCCTCGCGCACCATGCCCTCGGCGTCGGTCGCGACGACCTCGCCCGAGATCGGTCCGTCGATCGTCTTGCAGATCTCGACGAGGATCTCGTCGGGGTCGCCCTGCTCCTTCGCGAGCAGGCTCGGATTGGTGGTGATGCCGTCGACGACGCCGAGCGTCGCGGCCTCGCGGATCTCCGCGAGGCTGGCGGTGTCGAGAAAGATCTTCATGATTCCTGCCTCCGGGGACGGCCAGCCTCCGCCGCCGTTGCCCCCTTGAGATGATATCCCGGAGCCGAGAGCCTGACGCTCATTCCCGGATCGCCTCGACCGGAGCTGTCGCCGCGCTCTCGTTGCCGGCCTGGTCGACCGCCGTGAGCGAGTAGCGGTAGGCGACGCCGGGTTTCGCCGACTCGTCGGTCCACGCCGAGCCTCCGGCCGGGACCTCGGCCAGCCGGCGGCGCGGCTCGGCCGGCCCCTCGCGATAGACGCGGTACGCGGCGACGTCCTGGTCCGCGGAGGGCGTCCAGACGACCTCGAGGCCGCGCTCGCGGGGCACCACCGCGAGCCCCGTCGGAGCGCCCGGCGGGCTGATGTCGCGCACGTCGACGCAGGCCTCGTTCGACGCGGCGCTCTCGACGAGCGGCTCGAGCGACGCCGCGGCGCGGACGACGTAGCAGACCTTCTCGCCCTCGGGGGCGTTCTTGTCCTGCAGCGCGCGCTTCTCCAGGACACCGGGCGGCATCGGTCGGGCGTAGGACGCGCTGCCCACGCGCCGGTAGACGAGAAACCCGCTCTTCGGCTTCTCGGGCTCGATGGGCGTCGCTCCCTGGACGGCACCGGCGGGCGCCTGACCGGCCTCGGGCGGCTTGGCGACCTCGGGCGGCTTGCCGGCGTCGAGTGGCTTCGCGGAACCGGGCTGTTTCGACGGATCGCTGGCTTTCGCTGCGTCCGTCGGAGAGGACGGGAACCCCGGGATCCGAGGCGCCTGGACCGTCGCGTTCACGGGCTCCGGCACGTCGCCCGTCCACTCGAGGTGGACGCCCTTCTCGGTCAGGCCGGCCTCGAGCCCGGCGGGCGCGCGCACCTCGGGCTGGACCACGAGCCCCAGCGTGAGCGTGCGCGGGCCCTTCTCCTTCTGGTAGACGCCGCGCGCCGCCGCGCGCGCGATGCTGCCGGATGCCGGCAGCGGCAGCGTGTCCACGATCCGCTCGAGCGGACGGGCGAGCAGCTGGCGCCTGCGCCCCGCCTTCTCGATGTCCTTCGCGCCTTCGACGAACAGGAACTCGATCGCGAGGCTCTCGTAGCCGATGCCGTCCACCGACGAGCCCGGCGCGAGCACCGAGAGCTCGAGCTCCCGGCCGCGCTGGGAGAGCCGGAAGTCCTGGAGCGAAGGCGGGGTGTGCCGGAGCGGCGGCAGCGGGTCGCCGCGATGGCCGCAGGCGGGGATCGCGACGAGGAGCGCCGCGGCGAGCAGACAGTTCCCGAGGAGACGGCGGCCGTGGCGCATGAGGGTCGTTTGCGGGAGCGGGCTAGTATAGCCCGGTGAGCCTGCGGACCCTGGCGCTCGTCTCGGGCGTCTACGACCTGCTGCTCGGCGTGTCGATGCTCGCCGCGGCGGTGCCGCTCGCGCGCCTCTTCGGCGCGCCCCCCCCCGTGCCGCTGGTCAACGCGTGGCTCAACGGCGTCTTCACGCTGACGCTCGCCGGCGGCTACTTCTGGGCGGCCTCGGACCCGGACGCGCGGCGCGGCTACTTCTGGTGGGCCGGCGTGTTCGCGAAGGGGCTCGGAACGCTCGCGTTCCTCGTCGACCACTTCGTGAACGCGTCGCCCGCGTCCTACCTGCTGTTCGCCGCCTGCGACGGCACGCTCGCGGTCCTGACCTTCGTGCTGCTCAGTACTCGCTCACCTCGACCCGCCGGCGCAGCTCCTCGGCGCTGATCGCGCCGCGGACGCGCGCCGCCACGTCGCGGCCGCGCACGCTCACGAGCAGGGTGCGGCTCGGGCGCGCGTTCGCGACGAACAGCCCGCCCGCGACGAAGTCGACCGCCACGGTGACGCGCTCGTCGGCGCCGAGCTGCGCGAGCGCCGCGGCGTCGGCCGCCAGCAGCGTGTCGACGAGCGACGCGCGCACGTCGGCGATCACCGTCTCGGGAGCGCGCGTCTCCGCCGGCCCGCCGACCTCGAACCAGAACTTCCAGGGCGGCGGCGCGGCGGTCCACGCGACGGGAGGCGCGGGCGGCACGGGCGCTTCCGGCGCCAGCGGCGCCGCTTCGGGCAGAAGAGGCGCGGGCGGCGCGTCGGGCGAAGGCGGCAGGGCGCGCGGCGCGGGCGGAACGCCGGCCGCGACAGGCGTCGGCGGGACGTCGGCGGGCGCGGGCGGCGCGATTCGCACGCGCACGTCCTGCGTGATGCGGTCCATCTCCTGCTCCGCCGCGAGCCGCGCTGCTTCCGTCTCCTGCTGCAGCACGAGCACCTGGCGCTCGAAGGTCTCCAGCCCGTCGCTGTCGTCGATGTTCACGACGACCGTCTGCGATCCGCCCTTCTGCTGCTTGTCGACCCGCATGCGCCGGGTCTTGTGGGGGCCGAAGAAGTACATCTGGCCTTCTCCGCCGGGCAGCGCGCGCGGCGTCAGCACCAGCACCAGCCCGTAGCCGGGGAGGCGGTAGCCGCGCGCCACCTCCGCGCGGCCCAGCAGCCGGGCCGCGTGCGGCAGGCTGACGCGGTCGACGGCGCGGTCGAGCCGAGCCTCGAGCGTCTCGAGGCCGTCGCGCACCGGATCCCTGGCCTGCTCTGCGGCCGGCTTCGGCGCGGGCTTGCGCGGCTGCTGCTGCGCCAGCGCCGGAGCGGCGAGCCCCAGCGCGGCGAAGCCGAGAGCGAGAGCGGCGCGCGCGCTCGTCATCGCTTGTCCGAGGCCTGCAGGAAGTAGCCGAGCAGCTCGTTCGTGCGCGCGAGCTGCTGGCCGTGGCGGCCGTCGAGGTAGCTCAGGCTGGCGGCGACCTGCGCCATGTCGGAGCGCCGCCGCACGTCGGCCTGCTCCTGCCAGCTCGCGAGCTGACGCTCGAAGCTCTGGCTCTGCTGCGTCTGGCTCGCGCGCAGCCGCTCGTCGATGCGGGCGTCGACCTGCGCCAGGAACGCGCCGCCGGCCGGGGCGGCGCCGCGTCCGAGCGCGGCCTGGAGCGCCTGCTGCGCCTCGCGCTGGCGCGCCTCGAGCGCGTCGGCGCGCGCCTGCTGCTCCACGACCGCGCGGCGCAGCGAGACGTAGCCCGAGGCAGAGAGCGCCGCGCCGAAGCCGAGCACGAAGAGCGCCGCGGCCGCGAGCCAGTGCGGCACCACGAAGCCGCGCGCCGCGCGCGCGGGCCGCGCCGGCGGCAGCCGCCAGGCCGCGAGATCGCGCCGCACGCCGCGCAGCGCCGTCATCTCGTCCTGGCACGCCGGGCACAGCTCGACGTGCGCGCGCACCCGCTCGCGCGCCGCGACGTCGGCCTCGCCGTAGAGAACGTCGAGCTTGTCGCCCTGAAGGGCCTCGTCACCGACCTTTTCGCACTGCATCGTCGTCCGTCTCCCTGACTCCCCTGAGCTCATCGCGCGACGAGCGGCACCACCGCCGCTCCGCGCACCCCCTGGTGCTCGAGACGCAGCCGCAGCTGGTCGAGCCCGCGATAAAGCCGCGTCTTCACGGTCGAGACCGGCACGTCGAGCGCCTGCGCGATCTCGAGGAACGTCAGCTCCTGGTACTCCTTCAAGATCACCACCTCGCGCTGCTCCTGCGGCAGCGACTCGATCGCTCGCCGCACCGCCAGCGCCAGGTCCTCCTCCTGCAGCCGCTCCTGCACGCCCGGCCGCGTCTCGACGATCAACGACCCCGACTCCTCGATCGCCTCGAGGCTCGTCTGCGGGCGCGACCTTCTCCGGCGCAGCCGGTCGCGACACAGGTTGGTCGCGATCTGGTAGAGCCAGGAGGAGAAGCGCGCCTCGCGCTTGAACCCCGCGAGGCCCCGGTACGCCTTAAGGAAAGCCTCCTGAGCCACGTCGCGCGCCTCGTCCTCCGATCCCAGGATGCGGTACGACGCTCCCCGGATGCGGTCTTCCCAGCGCGCGACCAGCTCGTCGAAGGCGGACCCTTCCCCCGCCCGGCACGCCTCGACCAGCTCCTCGTCGCTTCGACCCATGCGGTCCGCTATCTATTCTGACGCCCGACCACCCCCAAAAGCCTCACCACCAAAGGCAAAGGACTCAAGTGCCTTGCTTGCAACAGGCAACAGGCACGGGGGGTGCTCGAGGGGGCGAAGCCACCTCGACTTGAAGAAGGAGGCGGCAGCGAGTCATGGACCAAGACGGCTTGTCGTTCGTCTCCCATCGCTAGGCGCGCGGATGGGCCTTCTTGTAGACCTCCAGCAGGTGCCGGGTGTCGACGTGGGTGTAGCGCTGGGTGGTGCTGAGGCTCGAGTGGCCGAGCAGCTCCTGGATCGCCCGCAGGTCGGCGCCGCGCATCAGCAGGTGGGTCGCGAAGCTGTGGCGCAGGGTGTGCGGGCTGCAGCGGCGGGCGAGCGCGACGTGCCGCACTCGCTGCGCGACGAGCGCCCGAACGCTGCGGCCGCTCAGCCGGCCACCCCGCGCGTTCAAGAAGAGCGCGTCGCTGCGAGGCTTGAGCCGCGGCCGCTCCTCGAGCCAGGCCTGAAGCGCCTGCTGCGCGCGCCGGCCGAAGAGCACCACGCGCTCCTTGCGGCCCTTGCCGAGCACGCGCACCATGCGCGCCCCGAGGTCGAGCTCGTGGACGTCGAGCGCCACGGCCTCCGCGCAGCGGATGCCGGTCCCGTAGAGCAGCTCCAGGATCGCGCGGCCGCGGAGCGCCGCGGCGCCGTCCCCCGGCATCTCGAGCAGCGACGCGACCTGCGCCTCGTCGAGCACGGCGGGGATCCGCTGCTCCTGACGCGGCGCCGAAAGGCCGCGCGCGGGGTTCGCCGCGAGCCGCCCCTCGCGGCAGAGGTAGCGGAAGAAGCTGCGCAGGCCCGCCAGCTTGCGCGCCGAGGACGACTTCCTGAGCCCGCGCTGGTGCAGGTCGGCCAGGAAGCCGCGCACCAGCAGGTGGTCGACGTCGTCCGGGCGCGGCGCGCGGCCGAGCTCGCGCTCGAGGTAGGAGGTGAACTGCGCGAGGTCCTCGCCGTAGGCGCGCACAGTGTGGGGCGAGGCGTTGCGCTCGCGCTCGAGGTGGCGGACGAAGGCGGCGATCGCGGCCTTCACGCGGCCAGCGCGAGCGCGGCCTTGAAGCGCTCGAGGCTCGCGAGCGCGCGCTCGGCGAGCGCCAGGCGCTTCTTCGCCTTGTCGCGCACGCGCTCGGCGAGCTCGGGCAGCAGGCCGAACGCGATGTTCGTGGGCTGGTAGTGCTTCGGGTCGCTCCGCGCGATGTAGCGGCCGAGGGCGCCGTGCGCCGTGTCCTCGGGCAGCGCGACCGGCTCCTTGCCGTGGGCGCGGAAGAAGGCGCCGAGCCCCGCGAGCAGGCCCGACGCGGCCGACTCCACGTAGCCCTCGACGCCCGACATCTGGCCGGCGAAGAAGAGTCCCGGCCGGCGCCGCGTCTCGAACGTTGGCTCGAGCGTGAGCGGTGAGTTGACGTAGGTGTTGCGGTGGATCATGCCGTAGCGGACGAACTCTGCGCGCTCGAGGCCCGGGATCATCTGGAACACCCGCTTCTGCTCGCCCCACTTGAGCTGCGTCTGGAAGCCGACGATCGACCAGTGGCTGGCCGCGAGGTTGTCCTGCCGCAGCTGCACGACCGCGTAGGGGCGGCGCCCGGTCCGGGGGTCGTCGAGCCCCACCGGCTTCATCGGACCGAAGCGCAGCGTGTCGACGCCGCGCGAGGCGATCACCTCGACGGGCAGGCAGCCCTCGAAGAACAGCTCCTTCTCGAAGTCGTGGACGCTCGCGCACT
>Ga0111539_10001818_pt1 | contig 28402 bp, 23 predicted proteins | sample RhiMethybrSRZTD1_FD_79667 | JGI IMG/M metagenome (GOLD analysis project Ga0111539, IMG submission 79667) | Populus rhizosphere microbial communities from Tennessee, USA - Rhizosphere MetaG P. TD hybrid SRZTD1 (version 2) (version 2) | ecosystem: Host-associated > Plants > Roots > Rhizosphere >...
CAACTCCCAACTCCCAAACAGCTCGTTTCCTTGGGGGTTGGGAATTGGGTGTTGGGAGTTGACGATTTCATGAAACGGGAGAGATCGAATGCGCACGACATCGTTGTTCGCACTCGCAGTGCTCGTCTTCACAAGTCACGCCGCTGCGCAGTCGTGGCGACCACCTGCCGACAATCAGCGCTGTCCATCCAAGTGGGGTGCGGCAGACGAGCGCGGTTCGGGCAACCACATGAAGCCGGAGACCGTCCTTCGCGCGGCTCGTCTCATCAAGACCGGCGAAGTCTTCGAGCTGGGGCGCGTGCTGGCCGAAGGCATTCCGCTTTCCGCAGGGCGGCGATTCGAGATCATCACCAAGCGCAGTCGCCAGGATCCCGGCACCAATCATCGCGGCTCGAACGAAGAGTTGGTCGTGTCCGAGATCGGACAGGTCGGAACGCAGTTCGACACGTTCAGTCACCAGATGATCAACTCCAGCATGTACAACTGCTTCAAGCTCGATGACGTCGCGAGCCGCACAGGCTTCACCAAGCTCGGTGTTCAGCAGGTGGGCACACTCATGACGCGCGGCGTTCTCATCGACGTCGCAGCGCTGAAGAAGACATCGGTACTCCCGGACACGTACGAGATCACGCCGCAGGATCTGCAGCAGGCATTGTCCGCGCAGAAGCTCGCGCTGCAGCCGGGGGATGCGGTCCTCATTCACACGGGATGGGGCACGCTCTGGGGCAAGGACAACGCGCGCTATCAGCGCACGAGCCCGGGACTCGGCACCGCCGCCGCGGAATGGCTCGCGAAACAGGACCCGATGCTCGTGGGCTCTGATAACGGCGCCGTCGAGGTCACGCCCAACCCCGATCCGCAACTGGCCGGTCCCGTGCATCAGATCTTTCTCGTCGTCAACGGCATTCACCTGCTCGAGAATCTGCGCCTCGACGAGCTGGCGGCGCGGCAGGCTCACGAGTTTGCGCTCGTCGTCGAGCCACTGAAGATTCAGGGCGGCACCGGATCAACGGTCGCGCCTGTTGCGATCAGGTGACGCCATGACAGGCATGAAAGCAGCGCGATCGATAGTGGTGGCGTGCCTGGTTGCGGGCGCGTCCGCAATCACGGCGCAAAGCCCTGGGCCTCGAAAAGCGGCGTCAGCGCCGGAGCGTCAGGTCGACCCGTTCTGGCCCAAGCCGCTCCCCAACAACTGGATTCTCGGTCAGGTCTCGGGTGTCGCTGTCGACAAGCGCGGTCACGTCTGGATCGTGCAGCGGCCGCGATCGCTGAGCGATCGCGAACTTGGGGCGCAGCAGAACCCGCCGCGGGGCAAGTGTTGCCGTGCGGCGCCGCCGGTGATCGTGTTCGATCAAGTCGGTGTCGGAACTGGCGTTTTCACCGGATCGTGAGCAGTCGGCGCTGTTCATGGTCGACGGCGTCAACAACGAGATACGCATTGGGGACCGCGCGACCAACGCGATCCTCGGCCGCGTCGGACGTCCGGGCCGCTTTGCCGGTCAATTTCATGTCGTGCACAACGTCGCCGTGGACGCGCAGGGGAACGTCTACACGACTGAAGTCAACACGGGTCAGCGTGTCCAAAAATTCCGGCGAGTGCGTTAGATTTCTGTCCGCTACAGACCAGAAGTCGCCCGTCAGTCAGTTTTTCCGCGATCCGGCGCGCGGGCGCGCCGCCGGTCCGCCCGCCGCACGTTAGCAGGCGCCTCGCGTCTGCGTGAGCTGCACGCGTGCGCCTCGTCGTCAGACGGTGATTCGTGGTCGTGGTGGCGAATCCCGCTTTGCCGGCTTAGGTGGCTTGGGCGCCACTCCGTCCGGCATCTTTGTCAGAGTTTCAGTGAACAGTTCACCCTCGGCGCCAACTGCCGTCCAGGTGCCGTGCAACTTTCCGCTGTCAATCGAGTAGACGACGAGCGAAGGAGTGCCGCCGAAATAGCTCACCGACAACATGCCACCGCTGAGGATGCCGATCCCGACGACCTGCGTGTCGTCCGGCATGGTCCATCTCACGAGGTACGCATCGTGGTGTTTGATGATCTGAACGATGCCCGAGTAGGTCCCGCCGTCAGGATTGGTGCCCTCGCAGGCGTAGGTCCCAACGATTGTGCTCTCAGGAGCCTTGTCTGGCGCCGCCGCGTACGCCGGACCAATCAAGGTGAGGGTGACGAGACCGACCAGGACAGTTTTCACCATTGAGACTCCTTGAACTTTCAGCGCATCTTGCGATTAAAGTCTGCCGCGCCGTACGGAGCACCAGCAAGAGCCGGGCCATGGCTACTGCTGATGCTCAATGTGTTGCGAGGTCGCATCCGGACCGAGTTCCGTGGAACTGATGACGGTGCGGCGACCCTTTAGTCGGGCCGCCGACCGCCTTTATCCCTTATTTTCCGTCCACCGTATAGGCCAGCAGGACGTTGCCCGGCATGCCGTTCTGGACGTAACCCGAGTTGATGATAACAGTGCCGTCGCTGATCGCGGGTCCCGCGACGTTCAACGATCCACCTTTTCCGGGAACGCCGTTAACGGTTTTGTATGTCTGCGCCGTGTCGACGTCCCACACAATCGAGCCATTGCCCGTCGAATAGGCGCGCAGGTGCCCATCGATGGCGCCGGAGAACACGACACCGGGAATGGCGCTGACAGCGGCCGACTGCGCGGGACTGCACCGATCGCGCGTACGGCACGCGCGTGGCGGAGGCGTTTGCCAGACGCGCTGGCCGGTGTCGAGCCGGATCGCGAACATGCCGCCGCCCTCTTCCGGATCCGGCACGGTCGCCTGGCTGTTGGGCACCGCGATCCGGCCCAAATCGGACAGCGCGACGTACACGTTGGAGCCGTCGGCTGCCGAGCCCCACTGCACGCCGCCGTTGATGCCGCCCTTGCCGACTCGGTCCTGCCAGAGGATCTTTCCTTCTTGATCCGGATCAAGGGCGTGAACGACGCCCGACTTCTGGCCCGCGACAATGGCACGGCGGCCATTGGGCAGGGAAACCAGGATCGGCGGGGACGCGAAGTCATGGTCCGGAGCGTCCTTGTTCGTGCAGTTGGTCTGATCCGTGAGGCGGCAGGCCGTGTTCCAATCGTCTGACGCCGTCATCTGGCGGAACCACAACATCTTCCCCGTCGCGAGATCGAACGCCATGAACGCATCACTGCGATCGTTGGCGGGGCCGCTGTAGTTGTTGCCGGTCGTCACGTAGACCGCGTTCTTCTGGGTGTCGATCGCCGGGCTCGACCAGATCGGCGCACCCGACGGTCCCCATTGCTGCGTGCCGATCCGGTTCTTGCCCCGGCGTTGCGGTTCGTCCATCGTGTAGGTCTTCCACACGCGAGATCCGTTCGCGGCATCGAGGGCGACGAGGCTGCCACGGAACGTGCAGCACTCGTATTCGGCGACGGCGCCGGCGGTCTCTTCACCCGAGGCGACGCCGACGTACAGACGGCCGTTGTGAAACGTCGGCGAAGCCGTGACGCGGGCAAAGGGGTGATCGTCGACGTGAGACTTCCAGATCATTGCGCCAGTTGCGGCGTCGAGGGCGTACACGTTCGCCGCCCGGTCGCCGACAAACGCGACGTAGCGCTGATCGAGGCGTGCGATCGTGATCGCGGCGCGAACGGCAGACTCGGCATGAAACGCCCAGTGGACGCAGCCGGTGGCCGCGCTGAGGGCATACACGGTGCCGCTCTGGGTGCCAACGAACACTCGACCTCCGGCGATGGATGGCTGAGCGTCGGCGCTCAACTCACCGGGGAACCCGAACGCCCATTTGAGTTTCAGTTTGGGCACATCGCCAGCGGTCAGACCCGCCGTTTTGTCGTTCTGGTAGCGCGTGTTCTGCGTGTTCGCGCCCCATCCGTTCCACGCCGGCCCGGTCAGCGGGTTCGCGAACTCACCGGCGCTGGCTTTGCACATCGCCTGCGGCGATGGCGTGGTGCTGAAGGCTTCGGAGAACGTCTTGCCGGTGACGAACTCGGCGATCGCGCGGCGCTCGACACCAGTTCGGCCGGCAGCCATTGAGAGCATCGCGCCGCTCTCCATCGCCGTGAGCACGCGCTCCGGAGTCATCGCCTGCAGCACGTCTTTGGCCGGCGCGCGACCGACCCCGGTATCGTGACACGTGGCGCAGAGTTGCTTGTAGAGAGTTGGGCCGTCGTCAGCGGCCGCGGGCGAAGCTATCGTCAGAACCACGAGAGAGCCGGCTATGACGATCAAAGAACGCAGGGTAGGGCGCATCGACCGATCCTCCTTCAGGTTCGTCGTTGCCAATCCGGGAGGTCGCGTAAGGCGGCGTTAGATTACGCCACACCGGCGCGCGAGGCACGAGGAATATTGCGCAGAGCTCACCCATTCCGCAAGTGGCCGGTGTAGCATGTGCGCGACTTCAGGAGATGACATGTCCGACGAAGAGAAACCGCCCGCAGAGCAGGCGTTGCAATTCGATCGACTGGTCACTGATGGTCCCTCATCGCTCGCGCAAAGCACCCCCTCAACCAACTGCACCACGTGCGGCAGCTCGTTTCAGGCCGAGTACTACTCCGTCAACGGCCACGCGGTCTGTGACGCTTGCCGACAGGCCATCGAGGCTGCGACGGAGACGCCCACGGAGGCTGGGCCCTTCATCCTCGCCGCGCTCTTCGGCCTCGGCGCCGGAGTCGTTGGCGCGGCGGTCTACTACGCCGTCATCGCGCTGGCCAATCTCGAAATCGGTATCGTTGCCATCCTGATCGGGTACATGGTGGGCTACGCTGTCCGCAAAGGTGCTGGCAATCGTGGCGGCCGGCGTTTCCAGGTACTCGCCGTCGCGCTGACGTACGGCGCTGTGGCATTGGCCTACACGCCGGTCGTCATCTCGGCTGCAATCAAGGAACGCAACGAGGCGCAGAAAGCAGCCGTCACCAAAAACAGTCCGCCGCCATCGAGCACGTCACTGCAAGCCGTCGCAGAACCGCCGCCCTCGAGTGGTGGGATGATTCTCGGTCTCGTCATGACGCTTGGATTCATCCTCGCGCTGCCGATGTTGGTCGTCTTTGGCTCGATGCCGTCAGGTCTCATCAGCGGTGCCATCATCTTCTTCGGGATGCAGCAGGCGTGGAAAATGACGGCCGTGCCGCCATTGCAGGTGCTAGGACCATTTCGCGTCGGCAGCGAGTCGGCCTCGCTCCCTGCGTGATGCCGACCCGGTGCCACTGCGGCACCGAGATCTCCCCGGACATCCTGGCCTGTCCGATGTGCGGGGCGCTTGCGCACTCGGATCGGCTCAAGCAGCTCGCGGCAGAAGCCGAGGCCATTCACGTTGACTCACCGCGTGCGGCGCGAGACCTGTGGGTCGAGGCGTTGGCACTGCTGCCCGCCCACTCGCAGCAGCACGCCGTGATTCGCGGCCGCGTTGCCGATCTGACGCGCACAATCGAGGGCGGGCCCGATGGACCTCGTCCTCAACCCTCCGGCAGTCAACCGTGGTGGTGGCGGGGCGCGGCCGGCGCCGGCACCATCGCGCTGCTGCTCGCGACGAAGCTCAAATTCCTTCTGCTTGGACTGACCAAGGCGAGCACGTTCCTGTCGATGTTCGCGTTCTTCGGCGTGTATTGGTCGATATACGGCTGGCCGCTGGCGCTCGGACTCGTCGTGTCGATTTACATCCACGAGATGGGGCACGTGGCGATGCTGCGCCGCCTCGGGATCGCGTCTGGCGCGCCGCTCTTCATCCCAGGCGTGGGCGCAGTCGTGATGTTGAAGCAGCACGTCACCGATCCACTGACGGACGCGCGGATCGGACTCGCCGGGCCAGTGTGGGGGCTGGGTGCGGCGCTCGCGGCGCTGACCGCTTACATCCTGAGCGGAGGCAAAATCTGGTTTGCGATCGCGCAGCTCACCGGCTTTCTCAACCTGTTCAATCTGATCCCGGTGTGGCAACTGGATGGGTCCCGCGGCATGCACGTGCTCGCGCGGAGTGAGCGCTGGATCCTCGTGGCTGCCATCGCCGCCGCGCTGATGCTCACCGAGCAACGCCTCCTCTTCATCGTCGGCGCCGTCGCCATGTGGCGTGCGCTGCAAAGCGAAGTCGGCCCTGGCGATAGCCGAGTCCTCGCCACATTCGTCATGCTGGTGATGGCGCTCTCGCTGCTCGCGCGTGGCGTGAACTAAAAACCTCGCGTTACTGCTGCAGCGTCGCCGACTTCGACGCCATGACCTCGCGGATCGCTGCCGCCGTGACAGGCGAGCTGACGATGTTCATGCCGCGTTGGACACCTTCAGTGATCTTGAGCGGCGTCCACCCCTTGCTGTTCGGGCGGTTCCATACGTCGATGCGCGCGCCTTTCTCGGCCAGATAACGCACGACCGTCGGCACGTGCTTGTAAGCGGCGCCGTGCATCGCGGTCTCACCGTTCTTGTCGACGGCGTTGAGATCGTTGCCCAGATCGAGCGCCACCTTGACGGCCTCGAGGACCTCGGGCTCGGTGCCCGGATCTTCTCCCGGCGAGTTCGTCCCGAGCCCGGCAGCGACCATCAGCGGCGTCGACCCATCTTCGTTGGGGAGAAGCGGGTTGGCGCCGAGCTCGACGAGCAGCGTCATCAGGGGCGCGTCTGCTGTGCGGGCCGCGAGCAGAAACGGTGTGGCGCCGATCGAGTTCAACGTGGTTACGCCCATCTGCGGCCGCTTGGTCACGCGCGCGTTGGCATCGGCACCCTTTGAGACGAGCGTCCGCACGAATGTCAGGCTGTCCATCGTCCCCGAGCCCTGAGGTGCGGGGTTGTTGCTTCCTGCGATGCCGGCCTTCCGCACCCACGACACCTGATGCAGCGCCGTGTATCCCTGCGGCGAGGCGTTGGGATCGGCGCCGCGATCGAGCAGGCGGGCCGCCAGCTCGTAGTGGGCGTTGGCCGCGGCCAGCAGGAACGCGTTCAGCCCGCTCTCGGGAGTGGCGGGCGTCGACGCGTTCTGGGCCGGTCGCCGCCGTACGGGCAGCGAATCGTTCATGTCGGCGCCGGCTTTGAGCAGCGTGTCGACCGCGGCAATTCGTCCTTCGCGCGCCGCGAACAGCAGCGCCGTGAAACCGCCGTTCGAACGCGTCTGCACGTCCGCCCCGCGTTTCACAAGCGCCTCGATCACCGTTGCGTGTCCTTCGGCAGCCGCCCACATCAATGCAGTTTGACCGCGCCAGCTCTCCTTGACGTTGGGATCGGCGCCACGCGAGAGCAGCGCCCGCACGGCGTCGAGTTTTCCGGTGCGTGCGGCGACCATGAGTGCGGTCTCGCCCTCGGCGGATGCGGTCGCCGCGTCGGCGCCGGCCTCGAGCAGCATGTTGATGACGACGGCATTCCCGTTGAGCGCTGCCAGCCACAACGGCGTCGCCCCGTAACGATTCGCGGCCTTGACGTTGGCGCCCGCACGAATAAGCAACCCGACGATCTCTACCGAGTCGCGGTCGACGGCCCAATGGAGTGCCGTCGTGCCGTCGGCCTGCACAGCGTTGACGTCGACGCGCTTGTCGACGAGCGCCCGGACCGCCGCAACATCGTTCGCCTCGATCGCAGCGACAAGTGAAGCTTGCGCGGCGGCGGTACTGATTCCGATGTCGGCGACGAGTACGATTGCGCCGATCGCAGCGAGTGTTTGTTTACGCGTCATCGATTTCTCTACGCTCACCGTAGAGCGCACGCTTTAGAGTGCGCGTCTATACGTTCCCACGCGGCGGCTGAAGCCGCCGCTCTACGTAGCACGTCGTCACACGTTCAACGGCTCGAGGCCATCCACTCTGCCCGTGCTGTCGGCGAACGTGTCGAGGTGCACGCCGACTTTGTCGAGCAACGTCAGGTGCAGATTCGCAAGCGGCGTCGGCTTGTCGAAGCGGATGTGACGCCCGCCCTTGAATTGGCTTCCTCGTCCACCGGCCACGACGATCGGCAGATTCGTGTGGTCGTGGACGTCGGGATTTCCCATTCCGCTGCCAAGCATGTAGAGCGTGTGGTCGAGCAGCGACCCATCGCCGTCCGGCGTCGCGTGCAGCTTCTCGATGAGATACGCAAACAGCGACACGTGATGGGCGTTGATCTTGGCCAGCTTGACCAGCTTTTCCGGATCGTTGGTGTGATGCGAGACCGGGTGATGCGGCTCGGGCACCCCGATGTGCGGGTAGGTTCGGGTGCTCGTTTCACGCGCCATCTGGAACGTGATGACGCGGGTGACATCGGCCTGGAGGGCGAGCACCTGGAGGTCGAACATCAACCTGACGTGGTCTTCCCACACCGCCGGCACGCTTGCCGGACGATCGAGATCGGGCAGCGTTGCGGCATCGCTCTGTTCGGCGCGCTGGATGCGTCGCTCGACCTCGCGCACGGAATCGAGGTATTGGCCGACGCGAACACGATCGCCTGCACCGAGCTCGCGCCGCAGTCGAGCCAGATCGTTCGTCATCCAGTCGAGGATGCTGCCGCTCTTCTTGAGCTCGGCGCGTCGTGCCTCGGGGCTTCCGCCATCGCCAAACAGCCGCTCGAAAACGACGCGCGGATCGGCCTCGGTTGGAAGCGGTGACGTCGGCGACGACCAAGACAGGTTGTTCTGATAGGCACATGCGTAACCGTTGTCGCAGTTGCCGACTTGCGCGATGAGATCCGTGCCGATTTCGAGCGATGGCATCTGTGTGTCGGTGCCGATGGCGCGCGCAGCGATCTGGTCGACAGTCGTCCCGAGCTCGTAGTCACTCCCCTCGGTTCGCTTGGCTCGCGAGCAGCTGAGGAACGTGCAGTTCGACGAGGCGTGATTGCCGGTCGTATACGCGTTGCGCAGCTCGAGGTTGCTGATCACGGTGATGTTGTCAATCACCGGCATCAGTGCCAGGAGCGAGGGCGACAGCTCCGTGATACGTCCCTCTGTTGCCGGTGTCCACGCCGCCGCGTTCATGCCCATCGGGATGTACACGTACCCGAGGCGGCGAATGGAACTCGCCACCCGTTGCGCGTGGAGCGGCGACAAGGCGGGCACCATGGCGTCGAGCAGCGGCAGCGACAATGCCGTACCAAGGCCGCGCAGGAACGTGCGACGGGGAAGGGCCGTCTTCGTGACAATCATTGCGACATCCTCATCTGGAACGGATCGCTCGACACGATGCCGAGCACGAGCGACGAGAATCGATAGTCCTGACCGCGAGCATCACGGACGATGTCACGTACGGTCGGAGCATCGTAGTACTCCAGGCCGCGGCCGAGACCGTACGTCATGAGTTTCTCGGTGAGCGTGCCGACGAACATGTCCGGCTTGCGGAGCAGCGCCGCGCGCAGGCCGCTCATGCCGGTGAATGTCGATCCGTCGGGCAGTCCGCCCGATGCATCGACGGAACTCCCCGACTCCGTGCGCACGCGCCACCGGCCGATCGCGTCGAAGTTCTCCATCGAGAGTCCCGCCGGATCCATGAGCTGATGGCACCCCGCGCACGCAGGGCTCGCACGATGCTGCGCCATGCGCTCACGCATCGAGAGCAATCGTCCGTTGGTGTCCGTGTCCTTGAGCGGCGGCACGTTCGGCGGTGGAGGCGGCGGCGGTGTGCCGACGATGTTCTCGAGGATCCATTTGCCGCGAAGCACCGGCGACGTGCGGTTGGCGTATGAGGTCACCGTCAGGATGCTGCCCTGGCCCAGAATCCCACCGCGGTTGCTATCGTCTCCCAGCGTGACGCGCCGGAAGCGGCTCCCGTACACGTTCGGAATACCGTAATGCCTGGCGAGCCGCTCGTTGACGAACGTGTAGTTGGCGCGCAGCAGATCCAGCGCGCTGCGGTCTTCCTGCACGACGCTCTCGACGAAGAGCTCGGTCTCGCGCTTGAAGGCCTGCCGCAGGTTGTCGTCGAAGTCGGGGAAGGTCCTTGCGTCCGGATTGGCCGCGGCAAGGTTCCGCAGATACAACCACTGGCCCGCAAAATTGGTGACGAGCGCCTCGGCCTTCGGACTGGCCAGCATCCGCTTGACCTGACGCTCGAGCGTGGCCGGCCGGCTCAGCGTCCCGGCTATCGCCGCGTCAAGCAGTTCCTCGTCGGGGACGCTGCTCCACAAGAAGAACGACAGACGTGAGGCCAGCTCCACGTCGCTGATGCGATATGGCGTCTGCGGCTTGACCGTCCTCGGATCGCGTTCGATGCGGAACAGGAACTCGGTGCTGGCAAGCACGGCGCGCAGCGCCATCTCGACCCCGTCGTCGAAGTCGCCCGCGGCGCGCGCCTCCTTGTAGAAGCGCATTGGCGCCTCGATGTCGGCATCCGTCACCGCCCGCCTGAATGCCCGACGCGCGACCGTCGATACGATCCGCTTGGCGCAATCGTCTTCGGTCGCGGCGCTCGCCGGCCTGCAGACGAACAGCCTGCGGCGGCTTGGCGTTTCCGTCAGGGTGCCTGGTTCGAACGGGCCCGCGATAGATACGGAGTACAACGCGATCTGAACGCGCGGATGCCGATCCATGTTGAAGTGCGCGAGGCTCGGCTGACGTTCGGTCTCTTCGAGCGCGAACGTCTTTCGAGGAAACACGACGCCCACTTCGTGCGGTCCCGCCGCGACATGGATGCGAGCCTTGAGATCCTTGTCGACCGCTTCGTCGGCGTAATACGCCCCAGACTGGTTGCGGTTCGGCTTGACCCCGAACAGCTGCACGCGCTCGCCATCGAGCATCAACTCCACCTGCTGGGGCTCGGTGAGTCCCTCGACGTTCTCGTTCCGATCGCGCGACAGCCGCATCTGGATCTCGTAGGTGCCGTCGAGCGGGAATGTGTGACGGACGATCGTGCCGCCGCGCGTGCCGAACGGCAGGCCGTCGAGGTGATCCTCCTGCGTCAGGTCCGAGGGAAGGATCACGACGTGGCTGGCCGGCGAGGGCAGTGTTCCCCCGACGGCGGCGCGGCTGACTTTCTGTGCCGCAGCCAGATAGCGCTCGAGCAGCGTCGGCGAGAGCTCGCCGTTGGCCACATTATCGAACCCGTGGCTCGCATCGTCTTTTGGCAATAACGATGACACGTCGACATCAAGCGACAGGATGTCGCGAATCGCGTTCTGGTACTCGACGCGACTCAATCGACGGAAGGTATCGGTCCGGCCGGGGTTCGGGCGCGCGGCGGCGCCGCTGTCGAGAGCGGTTTCCAGATGCGTTGCCAGTGCTTCGTAGGTCGGCTCGTCGGGACGCGGCATGCCTGCCGGAGGCATCATCCGTCCTCGCAGCTTGCGCACGACCTTTTCCCATGTCGCCGGATCGCCGGCCACCTGTGAGACGTCGGTCGTATCGAGGGCGAGACCTCCCGCCCGTGCCCGGCCGTTGTGGCAGGTCACACAGTACTTATCGAGCGTGGCGCGATCTGGAGACGGGCTGGCTGAAGGGACAGTAGCAGACTGCTGACGCGGTTCCCCGGCAAGGATGACGGCGAATGCGACGAGGAACGCGACCGAGGCGGCAAGACACGCAGTCCAGCGGTTGTGCATTAAGCCCCCAACGCGCATAAGTTTCGGCGCTGGGGATAGACCGGCGCAAGCGCTTTTTGGGTGATCTCGACAGCGTAGGGCGGGTCCTGTCATCTCGACAGTGTAGGGCGGGTCCTGTTCTTTGGACCCGCCGGGTCTACACAGCAAGACCCGGCCTACGCTGCACGAATAGTTTCAACGTTCGTTCGCCCGCGCGCCGCTCAGGATGTTACGCATCGAGTTGTTTCCTTCGTGACAGGCGTATTCGAACATCCCGTCGGGCTGGGGCTCCAACTCGAGCGCAGCGGTCCAGGGCGCGGTCCAGGTGTGAGCATCGTCAGCAGTCACCTCGTAGCGCAGGCCGGTGCCAGCTCGTTTGAACCGTTCCACCAGGTGCAGCGTGTCTCGCGAACCGCGGTAGTTGTTCTTGTCGCTGAAGTTCGTGACGTCCACTACGAGCGTATCGCCTTCCCAATGTCCCTTGGAATCGCCGAAGTAGCCACGCACGCCCGAGCCGACGTGCGGCTTGCCGTCCGTGTAGATGACGCGCGTGTCGTGAATCATCTCGTAGGTGAGCGCGACCACTCCGGGCGCCTGCACGATTTGCACGTTGGCGTTGTAAACCGTCGGGAAGATCGCGCTTGGCATTCCCCGGCCGATGCAGCGCACCCAGAGACTCAGATCCTGTGGTCGATCGGCGCCTGTTTCACCTGACACGGGGCCCCGTGCCTTCGCCTGCGACTGGGCCTCCTGCGTGAGCGGCGGCACGCGTCCGTCTGGCGGATCGATGACGAGCGACGTGCGGCGCGAGACTTTCCGGCGCTCGAGCCAATGCGGCGGCGGCGACGTCGCGGAGCCAACCTGACCGGCCGTGGATCGATCGGCCGTTTCGACATCGAAGTCGGAGTTGTCGCTCTGCAGCTGCCGCTCGCTCTGCGACTGTCGCTGCTTGAATTCTGCGTCGGTCAGAACCTGGCGCGTCCCATACTCGCGCGGACGCTCGAACGGCACGCTCAGTTCGGATTCCGCCGTCCATGTGCCTTGCAAATCGGGTTCGCCCCACGGCGTCATGGGGGCCCTGGCTCCCTGCCCTGACACCAGCGCCTGAACGATCACGAACGCCGCGAGAGACGTCAGCAAATGTGCACGTTTCATGGCGTGACCTTCTCAAAGACCGGTGACGTGCTCTAGACCGCCTTCAACTCGCAGATGATGCCATGCGGGTCGCGGAAGCGCAGCAGCTTTTCGTCGTTCGACGGTGACGATTCAACGCCGAGCTGCTTGAGCGCAGTCTCCACGGCCCGGCGGTCGAAGCCCGCAACCGTGATGCAGACATGATCGATCGCCGGCTTGTTACCCGCGACCGACTCCAGGCCAAGTCGCGTATTGCCGATCTGGAACCACACACGCTCCGGTTTGTCTTTTGTCCGCGGCCGCTCGTTGCCGAAGAACGTGCGGTAGAAGGCCGCCGACTTTTCAAGATCGGTCACGCGCAGCATCACGTGATCGAGCCCCACAGCGTGCACCGCGGGCGGATCGAGAGACATCCGTCCACCTGGAACGATCGTTCCGGCCAGTCCGCCTGGAACGCCAAGCAGTTGCAGTCGCAGACCATCGGGATCGCTGATCATGCCGACACCTGCTGACTGGATGCCGCGCGCTTCGAGAACCGGTCGCATCTCGCGGCCGCGATAGTCGTGCACGAGCGCACAGAAATGATCGATGAACGGTGTGGCTGTGGCCGAACCACCGAACGCCAGGTAAGCCGTGCCTGCCATGACGTAGAAGCGCGGTGGAGGTTCGCGTTCACGAAACAACTGCGGCCCGAAGATCCGCCCATAGAACTTGGCCGCGGCTTCGGGGTCGGGCACGGTCAGGCCGAGGTGCTCGAGTCCGGGGCTGCGCACGGGGAGCATCGGCGCGCCGCCCGCCTCTCCGGCTGGTGTCTGCTGCGCGTGCGCGGTCGGCGCGAAAAGCGGCAACGCGAACGCTGTCCCCAGCGCGCGGCAGAATCCACGACGCGAAAAGTCATCGGAATCGTCGGTCACGGTGTGCACCCCTTCGTCCTGATCGAACTTTGCAGCCGCGTGAAGCGGCGGTCGCTTCGAAACGTATCCATCTTGGGGTCGACATCAATCGAATACAGGAAAGCGGAGTTCTCGTCGTAGGCGCGCTCGAGCTCCTTGAAGGCTTCGACGCGTTCTCCCAGCGCGTCACGGAGCACTGCCACGTACAACGCGTCCGCGTAATCGGTTTCACGACGATGCTCGAGCTCGTCGAGGATGGCACGCGCGTCGGCGCTGCGACCGAGTTTGGCGAGGCAGGTGCCCTCGAGCGCACGCATCCATGGGAGGTCTCCGGACATGAGAGATCCCAGCTGGTATTGCTCGAGTGCTTCCGGAAGGCGTCCCGCGAACTCGAGTGCCTGCGCGTAGTTGGCCCTGTTGATGGGCAGGTACGGGTGCAGCTCGATCGCCTTGCTTCCAATGACGATCGCCTTGTCGTACTCGCGGCGCCATACTCGCACGTTGACTTCAGCCGGTGGCAACGTCGGGAGCAGCGGATCGGCACGGTATCCCTGCGTCACCATGTCGAGGGCGCGATCCAGTTGGCCGAGCGTCGCGCACATCAGCGCCATACGCACGTGCACGGTCGCAAACGACGGCTTCTCGTCGAGCGCTCGCTGGAACTCCTGCTCCGCCTCGTGCAGGCGATGCTCGAACATGTGCAACCCGTGCGCGCGGTTGCAGCGCAACTCAGGCGTGAGCCCGCCTTGTGCGACCGCCTGGGTATGGGCATCGAGAAAACGCGGATACACCTCGGTCGGCGAGCAGATTCCGAACGTCGCCTGCATCAGGTAGCAGGTTGATAAGCCTTCGAATGCACGGAAATCCCCGGGGCACTGGACGGCTGCCTGCTGGAAGCATTCGATCGCGCGTTCCGCGCCTTCCTTCGTGCGGCGGCTCGCGAAATGCCACCCCTTGCGGACGAGCTCATCCGACGTCGGCACCTCGAGGCTGTAGCCGACCTTGGGGCGGTGAACGATCCATCGGCCGTACTCGCCAAGCACCTTTTTCACCTCGCCGACCGTGACGTCGACGGTGTGACGGGAGACGAATGTGCCGTGCCACGCTTCCGCAATCATCTGGTCGTAGCCAATCGGCCGACCCAGATGCTGCAACAACACGCGAAGCACCTGAAGCGCCTGCGGCCGCAAACGCACGTCGGCGTTGTCGCGTGAGAGGCGACCGGCTGCAGCATCCAGGCGATACGGACCAAAAGTGAATGCGGCCATCGGAAAGTCAGGACGAGGGAATCTGACCCGTTTGCACGCATCTGGTCAAGCCATGCACTTCCCGAAGAAATTTGACGATTTTTTGCCGGGTGATTTGTCGGGTTTTTGCGGACGCCTATTCCTGCGGGGTCCTACAATCCGCGCAACCTGGAGCCCTGAACCTGTCACGCAGAGGAGTCGTCATGCCCCGATTGAGGACTACCGCTCTTGTGCTTTACCTGCTTGGGTTCGTGCCGGCGATGGCGTTCGCGCAAGCGTCGATTACGGGCATCGTGCGCGACGCGTCCGGAGCTGTCCTGCCTGGCGTCACGGTCGAAGCCACCAGCCCGGACTTGATCGGAAAGGTTCGTACTGCCGTCACTGACGGCTCTGGCGCCTATCGCATCGTCGACTTGCGCGCGGGGACGTACGGAGTGACGTTCAGCTTGACCGGCTTCAGCACCGTGCGACGAGAGGGGATCGTGCTCGAGGGAGCGTTCACCGCCACGGTCAATGCCGATCTCCGCCTCGGTGCCCTCGAGGAGACCATCACTGTCACCGGTGAAACGCCCATCGTCGATGTGCAGAGCGTGAAGCGGCAGATGGTCCTCGACAACGACATGATCAGCGCCATTCCTTCATCGCGCTCCTATAACAACCTGATCCAGCTGATCCCCAACAGCATCAACCAGGCTGGCGCCCCGACGGACGTGCAGGTGGTGCCCGGGATGGTGGTGTTCGGCGGATTCGGCGGGCGGTCCAACGAGGGCCGCGTCAACGTGGATGGCCTCAGCGTCGGCTCGGCATTCAACGGTGCCGGCGTGTCGTCGTACATCGCCGACGTGGCGAACGCGCGCGAGATCTCCATGAGCACGACCGGCGGCCTGGGCGAAACGGAAGGCGGCGGTCCGGCGCTGAACGTGCTGCCAAAAGAAGGCGGCAACTCGGTGCGAGGCACCTTCTTCGGCGCCGGAGTCACGAGCGGTATGGTCGGCAGCAACTACACGCAGGAATTGCGCGACCGTGGCCTGACGACGCCAGGCGAGACGAGGAAAGTGTGGGACTTCAACCTCGGGATCGGCGGACCGATCGCAAAGGACCGGCTGTGGTACTACCTGAACCTGCGCGAAGAAGGGAGCGAACGGACCGTCCCAGGCATGTTCGCGAATGCTAACGCCGGCAACCCGACGAAGTGGACGTATGTTGCCGACACGAGCCGGCCGGCTGTACTTGCGGCCTCATATCGCATTACGGCGCTCAGGCTCACCGCGCAGGCGACGCCGCGAAACAAATTCACAATCTTCTACGACCAGCAGCTCCCGTGTGAAGGTGGCGCCGCCCCCGGATTCTCGGGCGGCGACGTGTGCCGCAAATCAGGTGACAACGAGATCTTCGCCGGGTCCACGGCGGCCCCGACGCCATCGGCGTCGGCCATTCTGGCACCTGAGACCGCCGGGTACCGCGACTATGGCAATCGCGTGGCGCAAGTGAAGTGGACGTCACCGGTGAACAATCGGCTGCTGCTGGAAGCGGGGAGCGGCATGTATCGGAGCCGCTACGGCGGCGGCCAGCTTCCCGGACTCGAGACGGAGAATCTGATCCGCGTCGTCGAAGCGTGTGCTGGCGGCTGTGCCGGAAACGGCAACATCCCTGGGCTCACGTATCGGTCGCTCAACTGGTTCTCGAACGTCAACTGGAACACGCAGTGGAACGCCGCAGCGTCGCTCGTCACCGGAAGCCACAGTATCAAGGTCGGCTACCAGGGGGCGCTGCTGATCGATCAGCGCAAGAACTTCGGGAACCTGGAGTATCTCCAGTACCGGGTCAACAACGCGATTCCCGATCAGATCACGCTCAACATCAACCGCTTTGACATTCGTCAGTCGGTTCGCAGTGACGCCTTCTACGCGCAGGAGCAGTGGACACACGGTCGGATGACGCTGCAGGGCGCCTTGCGATACGACCACGCGTGGAGCTATTTCCCGGAGCAGCAGGTCGGACCGGTCCGCTTCTTTCCGAACGCGGTGACGTACCCGAGAACCACGGGCGTCGAGGGTTATCACGATCTGTGGCCGCGCGGCGGCGTGGCGTACGACGTGTTCGGCACGGGCAAGACGTCAGTGAAAGTGAACATGGGACGGTATCTCGAGGCGGCGCAGAATGGCGGGTTGTTCATCGCGCTCAATCCAACAGGGCGCCTGTCGACCACGACGACGAGGGCGTGGACCGACAGCAACAGCAACTACGTGGCCGACTGCGATCTGATGAACCCGGCCGCACAGGATCGGCGGGCGACCGGTGGGGATGTCTGCGGGGCGAACGCGAACGCCAATTTCGGTACGCTGGTCTTCGAATCGACACTGGATCCCGGCCTGCTCTCGGGCTGGGACGTTCGTGCGGGCGACTGGCAATGGGGCGCGTCGGTGCAGCAGGAAGTGCTGCCTCGCGTGGCGGTGGAAGTTGGCTACCAGCGTCGCTGGCTGCTCAACAATGTTGTGACCGACAACCTCGCGCGCGCGCCCGGGGACCATACCGAGTTCGGCGTCAATATCCCGGTCGATCCGCGACTGCCGGGCGGCGGCGGCGGAGTCCTTGGCGGCCTCTATAACGTCACGCCGGAAGCCGCGCTGCGGCTGAACGACAACTACCAGACGCTCGACTCCAACCTGGGCGCGTGGAATCAGGTCGCGAACTCACTCAATCTGAACGTGACGGCGCGCATGAAAAACGGCCTCATGATGCAGGGAGGGTTCAACACCGGAGTTTCGAACAACGACTACTGCGAAGTGCGACGTGCCATCCCGGAGTGGACGGTAGCCCCTCCGACAAGCACCACGCAGGCCCCGACCAACCCATGGTGCGACACGTCGTCCGGATGGGTCACTCGACTGACGGCGCTGGGTTCGTACACGGTTCCAAAGATCGACGTGCAGGTCGCCGGGACGCTGCGCAGCGATCAGGGCGCGCCGCTGGCTGCGAACTGGACCGCTCCGAACTCCGCAACCGTTGGCCTCAATCGGCCATTTGCCGGCGTCGGCGGCCAGACGATCACCGTGAACTTGATCGAGCCCGGAACGCTCTACGGCGACCGCGTCACTCAGATCGACATGCGATTCGCCAAGATCCTGAGGTTCGGCCGCACGCGCACGACGGTGGGGCTCGATTTGTACAACATCACCAATTCCGCCGCGATCCTGACGTACAACCAGACCTTCGTGCAGACAACGGACACATGGCTGCGACCGAACAGCGTCCTGCAGGCGCGTTTCGCGAAGTTCAGCGCGCAGATCGATTTTTGAAGCACGAAGAACACGAAGAGTACGAAGAACACGAAGACATGACGGCTGACCACGACACACCGAGGCACTGAGGACACCGAGGAATTCTTTGCGTTTTTCTCTGTGCCTCGGTGTCTCGGTGTGTCGTAATCGTTTACAAACCGTGCCCTTTGAATCCGGGGACATCTTCATCACATGATGAAGACATGGATTCATCCGCAACTCAGGCTCACGCGCAGCAGCCGCTCGCCATGGACGCCGAGCAATTCAGGGCGCTCGGGCACTCGCTCGTCGATCAGATCGCCTCACAACTCGCGTCGATCCCGCACGGGCCGGTGACGAGAAATGAATCGCCATCCGCGGTGCGAGCCGCGATGGGGCTGAACGGTGGGCTTCCCGAAGAGGGGACCGATGCCGCGACGCTGCTGGCGACCACGGCCACGCACCTCTTCGAGCACTCGCTCTTCAATGCGCATCCCCGGTTCTTGGGCTACATCACATCGTCTGCGGCACCGATCGGTATCCTTGGCGACTTGCTCGCATCGGCGCTGAACCCAAATGTCGGCGCATGGATTCTGTCCCCGGCCGCGAGCGAGATCGAAGCGCAGACCATCAGGTGGATCGCGGAGCTCACGGGCTATCCAACGGACTGCGGTGGCATCCTGGTGAGCGGCGGCAACATGGCCAACTTCGTCTGCTTCCTGGCCGCGCGGGCCGCGCGCGCCGGATGGGACATTCGCCGTGACGGCGTCGCAGGATCGCCCCGACAGCTCGTCGCATACGCATCCCAGGAAACGCATACCTGGATTCAGAAAGCCGCCGATCTTGCCGGGCTCGGCACGGCTTCCATTCGCTGGATCGAGACAGACGACCGGCTGCGGATGGATGTCGCGGCGCTCGAGCGCGCCGTTGCGGCTGACGTGGCAGACGGTCGCGTGCCATTCATCGTGATCGCGACTGCAGGATCGGTCAGCACCGGCGCGGTGGATCCGATCTCTGAGATTGCTCGCGTGTGTCAGGAGCGAGGCATCTGGTTGCACGTCGACGGCGCCTACGGTGGAGTCGCGGCAGCAGTCCCGGGTGTGCCTGATGATCTGCGGGCACTGGGCCTGGCGGACTCGGTCGCGGTCGACCCGCATAAGTGGTTGTATGCACCGCTCGAAGCTGGTTGCGCGCTCGTGCGCAAACCAGCCGCACTTCGCGGCGCCTTCTCGTATCACCCTGCCTACTATCACTTCGATGAACACGGCACGAACTTCGTCGATTACGGTCCGCAGAACTCGCGCGGCTTCCGCGCGCTCAAAGTCTGGCTGGCGCTGAAACAGGTCGGCGCCGCCGGCTATCGCCGGATGATTGCTGGCAATATGGCGCTCTCGCGAGCGCTGGCAGAGGCGGTGGAGCGCAATCCGGATCTGCAGTTGCAGACGCAGGGGCTCAGCATCGCGACCTTCAGGTTCGTTCCGGCGGATCTGCGATCGTCCGCCGGAGACGAGGCTGTTGTGGCGTACCTGAATCGCCTGAACGAGGCGCTCCTCGACAAGATTCAACGGGGAGGAGAGGCATTCGTGTCGAACGCCGTCCTCGGAGGACGCTATGTCTTGCGCGCCTGCATCGTGAACATCCACACGACTCCGGAGGATGTCGAGGCAATTCCGGAGATTGTGGTCCGTCTGGGCTGGGAGCTCGATATCCAGATGCGCCCCACACTCCCGGTCTGATGCCGCGCGCGCGTCGGCCGCCTTGCGGTAGATTGTTGGCGTGCCGACGATTGGTTGGGACATCGGCGGGGTCAACACCAAGTTGGCGCACGTCCATGGCGGAAGCGTGCTGTCCGTCCTTGGCCGTCCGTACGAGATCCAGCGCGATCCCGGCGCCCTGGTGCCCCTGCTGCAGGAGATGCGGGCCAGGATTGGCGCCGGCGATGGGATGCCGCACGCCGTCACCATGACGGCGGAACTCTCGCAGTGTTTCCGCACCAAGCGCGAAGGTGTGAGATTCGTTCTCGACGCCGTGGAGTCGGCGTTTCCTGGCGCGGCGATTCACGTCTACGCCGTAGACGGGCGATTTCTCAAGCCAGACGATGCGCGTGCGCAGCCACTCTCGGTGGCGGCGGCCAATTGGGCCGCGACGGCACGGGCGGTCGCCCTCCATCATCCCGACGCGTTGCTCGTCGACATCGGCACGACCACGACCGACCTCGTGCCGATCGCCGGCGGCGAGATTGCCGCAATCGGGCACACCGATCCGGAACGGCTGGCGTCCGGCGAGCTTCTCTATACAGGCGTACTGCGCACGCCGACCGAGGCGATCGCCCACTACGTTCCGCTCGGTGACGCGCTGGCCGGTGTGTCGGCGGAAGGGTTCGCGCTTGCGGGCGACGTCCATGTGTGGCGCGGTGATCTCGATTCAGCCGACTATTCGTGCCCGACGCCGGACGGTCGACCGGCGACGCGCGAGTTCGCAGGCGAGCGCCTTGCCCGAGTCGTGTGTGCCGATCGCGATATGCTCGACGAGACGGCGATCACGCGCCTGGCGGATGCGCTCGCACGCGCCCAGATCCGTACCATTCAAGCGGCGATTCAGCGAGTAATCGAGGCGCACCCGTCGATCCGGGTGGCAGTGGTTACGGGGCTTGGAACGTTCCTCGGTGTCGCTGCCGCGCGCGCGGCGAAGCTCGAAGTCGTGCCGCTATCGAGCGAATTGGGTGACGCGGGTGCTCGATGCGCGCCAGCCGTTGCCGTCGCGTTGCTTCTGGAACGTAACTCGCGCATGCCGTAGCATCGGCACGGGCGACGGCAACGTGCCATCCCTGCAGTTGAGTCGAAAGCCCGCTCGCCACCGATCGGGCGTATACTGACGGGGCATTCCGTTTCTGCTTTCCTGAGCCTCGCGGCTGCCCTCCTTTCCCAGGCACCGGCTCCTCACCAAAGCTCCAACGCGGTGTGTCGCGTCCCTGTTGCTCGGCGCCACGCCTGAACTGTCGTCCACGGAAAGCAGGTATTCCAATGCGCCCGATCGACACCATCGACGTGTCTCGACCGCTAGCTTCGACGGGAACCGAGAAGGCTGTAGCGGCTGTGCTCGTGCGGCTCATCCTCTCATTGGCCGGCGGCTGTGACTGTTAGTCTCGAAGCGCGGGAGGTTCTGTGACGGTCGTCGTGTCTCTCATCATGGTTGTGCTCGTCGTGAGTGAGACCTGGCGCATGCAGGACCACGCCGTGGTGCGATCGTCCGAATCAGAGGGTGCTTCGCCAACGCTCGAGGACGCGCAGCGGTCGTTCTACAGCGGTCACTACGAAAACGCCAGCGCGCTTTCCGTGAGTCTGTGCGCGGCGGGTGCCGACAACGACCTCGAAGCCTGCGAGCTGCGCACCTCGAGTCTGCACTTCCAGATTCGGAGAGCAATGGGCGAATCAGCGGACCGCGAACGCGCCTGGACGATGTGCGCCACTTGCCCTGACCTCCTTTCGGTGTTCATCGCCGACACCAATCGCGCGCGCGCGCTCGCACGGACACGGCTCCAGCGGAATCCCGACGACGAGGCGGCCCAGTTTCTGTTGGGCAAGATCGACCTCAACTACGTCTGGCTTCAGCTCGGCACGCGTGGACGCAAGACCGGTTGGGACGAGTATTGGGAGGCGAGGACGTCCCTGGACAAAGTGCTCGAACGCAATCCTGGGCATCTTCGCGCGCGCGTCGCGCGTGCATGGATTGACTACATCGTCGGCACGAAGATGCCCAGAGGAACACGCTGGCTGCTCGGTGGCGGCAGCAAGAAGAACGGGCTGCGGGTGGTTCGCGAGGCGGCCAGCAGCGATGGTGACTTCTTCGAGCGCACAGAGGCGGCGTTTGCTCTCTGGGACATGCAGGTCCGCGAGCGGGAACTGGTGGAGGCTGTCGCGACGGCCCGGCAACTGGCGCGCGACTTTCCTGACAATCGCGAGCTGACCAGATTCCTGAACGCTCACCAAGGGTCGAAGTGATGGAGTACCCCACAAACGAAGCCGCGATTGTCCTTGCTTTATCCCCGGAATAGGCGCAAGCTTCTTCTAGACCGCTTTCCTGAGTACTGGTCCTTCCGCACGTCCGCTCCGCGGGCAGCCCTCATCAAAGCCTTTCGAAAGCCTCATATGTCTTTACGCATCTCGCTCGGGTGCACGTGTCTCTTCCTTTTGACCGTCGCGGCGGCGCCTGCGCGTGCAGAGGACGCCGGCAAGTACCGCGAGTTCACGCTTGGAAGCACAGTGGCTTCGGTATTGGAGCTGACCGGATCGCGCCCGTCTGAACTGAGAACAGTGCACGAAAGACCATCGGTGCTGCAGGAGCTCGTGTGGCGACCGCGGTATAGCGCCGGACGAGCGCTGCCCGATGTCGATCCGGTCAACGAGATTGTCTTCCGCTTCTCCGACGACCGGTTGTATAGCATTGCCGTCTACTACGACCGGGCACGCACCGCCGGTCTCACGCATGACGATCTGATCCGCGTACTGAACGATCTCTACGGTGTGCCTCTGGCGGCGGCGAAGCATCACTCGGGTGTCGCTCGCTTTGCGCCGTCGGATGCCGCGATGCCGATTGCGACATGGGAGCAAGGCGACACAATGGTGACGCTTTCCTGGTCAGACTATCGAGCCGGATATGTTCTCGTCGTGATGTCTCAGGTGGGTGAATCGGCTGCCAGCCTTGCGACGGCTGCGGCTGTTGCGCTCGACGAGCGCGAAGCACCGGCTCGAGAAGAGGCGAGACGGAAGAAGGACGCCGAAGACCAGAAAGCCGCAGAAGAGCGGGCTCGCGAAACCAATAAAGGAGCGTTCCGGCCATGATGTCATTTACGCCATACCCACCGGTCCGGTGGTCGTTGAGCGCCTTATGGTTGTCGTGCGCGCTTCTCATCTTCTTCGCGCTCGGCAACGCGTCCCTGGTGAGCTGGATGGCACTCATGGTGTCCGCGTTAATTCCGCCGGTTGTGTTCCTCTGTTTGTGGAACGACGGCCCCCCACCGACCGTCGCCGAGGTGCTACGTGCGACCGAGGATCGGCGATGACGCCGCAACCTGGCGCGACGACCTCGGTGAGTTGCCCGTTGTGTCACACGGTCGCGCCTGCGATGACCGGTGAGGCGCTGGCAGCAGGTGGTGACTGGCGGTGTCCGCAGTGCCATCAGAACTGGAGCGCGACGCGGCTCGCCACGGTCGCCGCCTACGCGGAATACTGCGCGGCACGCTCGGAATCGGCTGCGTGAACGCATTCACGATTGTTGGCTCGCAGGCACTTGCGCCTCGGGCAGAGCGACCAGCGACACCCGAGGAGATTGCGCGCCGCGCTTTCGAGATTTACTGCGAACGCGGCCGTCGGGATGGCGACGACCTCGCCGACTGGTTGAGGGCGGAGCGCGAGTGCGGTCAGAAAACCGCTTCAGCCCCGGCGTTTCGATTGACACTCCAACCCGATCGCCGCCAGCATTGCCAACCTCCACCGGGCTTTGATCGCCGACGCGCGCGAGCGAAATAAGAACGACCTGCTCTCGGCGCGCCCCCACCCAACGACCTGGCGATTCGCGTAACCTATACTGGCGGTCTGTTCAGACGCCAACGCTTGAATGACCGTTCAGAAATGAGGTGTCGTGTGGTGCGCCGTGCATGTTTCCTCGCGACTGCCGTCGTGGCCTCGTGCGTATTGTCCGCGGCTGTCGATGCGCAGCTTGCTTCCCGCCCTGCGGCGGAATGGACGAAGACACTCGAGAGTCCCGAGCGAGTCGCGGGCTTGCGGACGAGCGAAGTGATCGCCAGGCTCAATCTGAAACCTGGTGACGTCGTCGCCGACCTGGGCGCGGGCACCGGCCTGTTCTCGCTTCCGCTTGCGAAGGCCGTTCCGGCTGGACGCGTGTATTCGGTGGAGCTGGACGAAGGATTCCTGACGCAGATTCGGGGTAAGGCGAAGACCGAGAACGTGACGAACATCGTGCCGGTCCTGGGCAAGTTCACCGATCCGGCGCTGCCCGGGCGCGACGTCGATGTCGCGTTCTTCCACGACGTCTTGCATCACGTCGAGAATCGCGAGGCGTATCTCAAGAGCGTTGCGGGCTATCTCAAGCCTGGCGGTCGCATTGTCGTGATCGAGTTCAACGCCGCCGACAGTCCCCACAAGGCCGAGCCGGCGCTCGTTGTGAGCAAAGAGCAGACAGCTGCCTGGATGGCCGCTGCCGGCCTCGTCCCGAGCGAGGACATCCAGCTGTTTCCGGATAAGTACTTCGTCGTCTATCGCCGGAAATAAGAGACACACGTAGGCCGGGTCTTGCTCTTTAGATCCGGCGGGTCCACAAATCAGGACCCGCCCTACGCTGGGCTACTTTCCGGGGAGCGCCGGCTTCGCGAGGTTCTCCTCGAACCGCCGGTTCTCGCGCACCGAGCAGATCTGCTGGTAACGCAGGAACCCCGTTTTCGACAGCGTGAAGTTGCGCTCCGCATTCCAGGGCTTGCTGTAGGCGCCAGGGTCATCTATGACCATTCGGAGCTCGAGCGTGTTGGCGTCGACGCGCTTGTAACGCTCGGTCAAGTGGAGCTGCTCGGAGTGCGGATGGCCCATCTGATCGAGCCACGTTTTGTCGGTGAAGCCAATCGTGTCCACGACCAGCGTATCGCCGTTCTCGTACCAGCCGATCGAATGTCCCCACCACTGCGGATCGGGATCCTCGGGGTGCTTCGCGTTCATCCAGACGACTCGATAGAAGGGACCGAGCTCGTGGAGGATGTAGACCGCCTCCGGTGTCTGCACGAATCTGTGCTTGATCGGCCAGAGATAAATGTGAGGCACGCCGGGCGGCTCGCAATAGAGCACCTGCGGATCAGTGGTGTTGCCAAACTGCGGATCGGGCCCGGTTGACGTGCGCTCCGACATCGTCTTTTCGCGTGCCCACGGCAGATACGGGATGTCGTCCTCCTGCCCGCGCTTCGCGCCGCGAATGTCGGAGACGCTGAGGCTCTGCCCGATTCCCCCGCGTCGTCCATCCGGGGCCCAGTCACCGGAGAGGTCAGCGGGCTTGGCGGTGGCGGCGCCCGGAGGAGGTGATCCGCCTCGAGCAGGGGCCTGTGCACTGACTGCGAGCGAGAACGTGAGGACGCCGAGTGACAGCGACCCCAGGAGCATCAGCCGATTTCGCATGCGAAGACTCCGTTGTGGTTCACGCGTACGCGACGCGTATGCTCTACGCCTTCACGCACACCGATGCGTGCGTCCCGATGTCTATTTCGCCGGAGCAGGCGCTGCCGGTGCAGGCCCTGCCGCCGTCAGTTCCTTGCCGTCGGCCAGCACGATCTTCTGCAGGTTCCCAACCTTGGCGCCATTCTTCGCGGCGAAGATGTAGACGGTGACCTCGTCCCCTTCCTTGAGAGATCTCCTGGTCCAGCCGCGTTCGATCATCACCTGCGGAGGCTCGGTGGCGGCAATCCAGTGGGAGACCGTGCCCTTCTCGTCGGTCACGTCGAAGTAGATCTGGTTGTGAGGATTGAGCCACTCGAACTTCGTGATCGTCCCCTTCAACACGACAGGCTTGGAGAAGTCGTACACGTTGGTCGCCCCGTGATGCGCGATGAGCTGAGCGGAGGTCGCGAGGAAGCCGATGGCCAGCGCTATGAGAAGGAGCGGCTTGTTCGTCATCTTGCTCTTCACCCTTTCATTTTCTGGGCGTATTATCCGCTGCATTCGATGGGGATGGAAGACGGAAGGTAGTTCCGCAAGACCTGGGAGGAAACGATGCGTACTGTTGCGGCGATTCTTGTGACGTTTGTCATAGGTGCGGTTGCCGGTAGCTGGATGACGAGCGCGCCGCAGACGGCGCCGGCACCCGCGACCTCGGCCGCAGGGTTTGCCGCGGTGCCGGGGGCCATCGGAAGCCAGGATTTGACCGGGCCGTATGAGGTCGTCAAGGGGTGGCCCAAAGACATCAGCACCCTGCCGGGCAATGAAAAGTGGACCTACGGTGCAGGGCAGGGTGTGTTCGCCGAAAGCCCGAATCGTATCTTCATGCTGTTTCGTGGTGAGCTGCCGAAGATGGAGGCACCACGCGCCACGCTGTTGCCCCAGGTCGGGCCGAGCATAAGCTTCCCGGTCGCCGGACTGTGGCGAGACGCGACGCAGGCGTCACTTCCCGGGACGGGTGGCACCGACCAGGACACGCGAAAGTGGCTCACCTCGTGGGAGGGAAAGGACGATGTCCTCGGGATCAAGGGGCCTCCGTATCGACAACTCGGGGTTGACGCGAAATGGGAGCACTGCATCGTTGTCGCCGATGCCAACGGCAACATCATCGAGACGTGGACGCAGTGGGACAAGATCCTGCGCCGTCCACACTCGGTGTACATCAGCCCGTACGATCCCGAAAAGCACGTCTGGATCGTCGACGACAACATGCAGGCGATCTACAAGTTCACCAACGACGGCAAGAAGCTCGTGCAGACGATCGGCACGCCTGAGAAAGAGGGCGCCGATGGGACGCACTTCAATCGTCCGACCTTCATCGACTGGCTGCCCGACGGGACCTTCTTCGTATCCGACGGCTATACCGGCACGCGCGTCGCGAAGTTCGACAAGGATGGAAAGTTCCTGATGGAGTGGGGCATCAAGGGCAATCCTCCGAATGAAACGCGCCCCGGCTACATGAACAACGTGCACGGAATCGCCGTCGATCCGATGAGCCGCCGCGTGTTCGTCAACGACCGTAACAACCATCGCGTGCAGGTGTTCGACGAGAACGGGAAGTTCCTGTACGACTGGCGGATCGATGCCGATCCCTCGAGCCTGCACCTGCTCTATATCGGTGACGATCGCAACATCTGGACGTTCGATCGCAGCACGCACAAGTTGCTGAAATATGATCAGGAGGGGCATCTGTTGTACGCGTGGGGGACGCTTGGCATGTTCCCAGGCGCGCTCTGGGGCGTTCACGGCATGAGCGTCGATCAGGAAGGCAATTTGTACGTCGCCGAGGTCGACAGCGGTCGCGTGCAGAAGTTCCGTCCGAAGAAGGGCGCCAACCCTGACTATCTGGTCGCCAAGCCGGTCGCTCGAGTGTGGAAATAATGAGATCTCTGTTCGCGGCGGCGACGTCGGCGGTTCTTTTCGGCGCGCTTACTGTTCCACTCGCTGCGCAGTGGCCGCCGCATCCCGTCGGGGTTCCACAAGGTCCCGACGGGAAACCAAATCTGGCCGCGCCCGCGCCGCGCACGGTCGATGGCAAGCCGGATTTTTCTGGTATCTGGATGATCTACAACGGTCCGGATCCGGGCGATCGCGCCGATCGCCCGCCACGTTTGAGTGGCGGGCTGAGTCTGCCGATGCAGCCGTGGGCGGCGGACCTCCAACGGCGGCGTGCCGCTGAAGGTGGCCTGAACGATCCTGACGGTTTGTGCCTGCCGCAGGGGCCGCTTCAGTACCACATCGATCCACAGCCACTGAAGATCGTTCAGACTCCGACGCAGATCCTGATCATTTACGAGTCGAACTACGGTCTGCGAACGATTTACATGGATGGCCGGAAACTGCCGCCGCTGGGCGAACCGCAGCCGTTCTGGCATGGCTACTCGGTTGGGCGTTGGGAAGGCGACACGCTCGTGGTCGAGTCGAACAATTTCCGCGGTGTCGATCCTGACGCGGTGAAGAATGGCGAGCCGAGCAGCTTTCACGGCGTTGGATGGCTCGATCACCGGGGGAGTCCCTACACGGAGTCGATGAAGCTGACCGAGCGGTTCCGGCGTGTGAATTACGGGCATCTCGATATCGAGTTCACCGTGGACGACCCGAAGGCCTACACCAAGCCATTTACCGTCCGGATTGTGCAGCAGATCGTGCCTGACGGTTCGGAGTTGATCGAATTCATCTGTCACGAAAACCAGATGTTCCTGAAGCTGACCGGCCGGGAGCGACGGTAGTTGGGGTAGTTGGTGTCAGGCAGTGAATCGTGAATCTGCCCGGAAACGGGCAGGTGTCAGGCAGTGAATCGTGAACTTGCCGAAGCCTTGAAGCATCGCGAGCAGGCCGACGTTCACGATTCACTGCCTGACACCTCGGCTCGGTTCACGATTCACTGCCTGACACCTCACGAACGCGGGATCTTCTTGCGCCACTCTGACGCCTGCTCCGTCTTCCCCCATTCCGTGTAGAGCTGCACGACACGGGCCCCCGCGCGCTCCACGGCAATCCGGTTCTCCCGCGGAATGCTCGGCTCTCGCGCCTTCAATGCGCCATAGCCAGATACAACCAGCGTCTCGGCATCCGAGTAGCGTTTCTGCGCAGTAAGGCTGGCGCCGAGCAGGCTTTGGCAGTTGTATCGATCCCACCCGTCCGCTTTGGTGCTCTCGTACGTCGCGAGCGCGGTGCGCAAAACAGACTCGGCGTCGGCGGCATGGCCTTCGTTCAG
>Ga0111539_10001819_pt1 | contig 28398 bp, 22 predicted proteins | sample RhiMethybrSRZTD1_FD_79667 | JGI IMG/M metagenome (GOLD analysis project Ga0111539, IMG submission 79667) | Populus rhizosphere microbial communities from Tennessee, USA - Rhizosphere MetaG P. TD hybrid SRZTD1 (version 2) (version 2) | ecosystem: Host-associated > Plants > Roots > Rhizosphere >...
CGGCGCAGCTGCTCGCACGCCGCCCAATGCGTGACGGCGGTGCGGCCGTCGAGCACACCTGCGCGCGACAGGATGAACGCACCGGAGCAAACCGAGGCGAGCCGTCGCGTCCTGGGAGCGAGTCGGCGCACGATCGGCACGAGCGATGCAGCGCCATCGATGGCGCCGCGCAGACCGCCGGGCACGATCAGCGTGTCGATCGCGCCGCGCAGCGAACTGAGTGCGTGTTGTGCAGTGAGGGTGACTCCACTGGAGGTGACGACGGGTCCCGCGCGCTCGGCAACCAACCGAACGTCGTAGCCCTTGTCGCGTCCGAGCAGGCTGGTGGCGGTGCTGAATACGCTGGTCGGTCCGGCGATGTCGAGCAGCTCGGCGCCTGCGAAGCCGGCGATCAGAACAGTCGTCTTGCTCATGCCGGGCAGTATCGACCTCTGGCATGAAACGTCAATCTCTTGTCATAACTGCCACGGCGGTCCGGGGCACTATTTCTGCAAACGGAGGACTGCACATGAACCGTCGAGAGCTTCTGCAACTGGCCGCCACGGCCGGAGCCGCCGCAATCGCTACGAGGGCTACAGGCGCCGAGTCGGCACCCGCAGCCACAGCGCCCGCGGCGACGCGCATCCAAATGCTGGTGTATCCGGGCATGACGCTGCAGGACCTGGTCGGGCCGTTGCAGGTGTGGGCCGCGTGGCCGGGCGTGGAGATTCAGTTCGCGTGGAAGAGCGCCGGCCCGGTGACGACCGATTCGGGTCTCGCCGTCGTCGCCACGACTGCGCTCGAAGATGCGTGGACCGCGCCGGACATTCTGTTCACGCCCGGCGGACTGCTGCCGACGTTCGAGTTGCTGGACGATGCAACCATCATCGACTTCCTGCGCACGCGCGGCGCACAAGCAAAGTGGGTGACCAGTGTTTGCACGGGTGCAGTGCTGCTCGGAGCCGCGGGTCTGTTGCGCGGCTATCGTGCCGCCACCCATTGGTTCGCGCGCGACGCGCTCGCGTTGTTCGGGGCGACGCCCTCCAACGAGCGCTGGGTCATCGATCGCAACCGCGCGACCGGCGGCGGCGTGACGGCCGGCATCGACTTCGGCCTGGCGCTGATGGCGCACGTCGCGGGGCCCGAGCTGGCGCGCGTGACGCAATTGGCGCTGGAGTATTCGCCGCAGCCGCCGTTCCGTTCTGGAACTCCGCAGGAAGCAGCGCCGGAAACGCTGGCGGCTCTGCGCGCCGCGTGGGGCGGCGAGCTCGGCCAGCGGATTCAGTCGAAGATCATGGGCGCGAGCCGGCGGTTGCAGGGGTGACGAGCCAGAGCGCCATCAGCAGCACATCCTGATAGCGCCCTTCGAGCTTGCGTGCGCGCGACTTCACGCCCTCGCGCACGAAGCCGAGCGACTCGTACAAGTGGATCGCGCCTTCGTTGTCCGTGAATACTTCGAGCTCGATCTTTTCGAGGCCGGCACTGCGCGCGAGCGGCAGACACTCCTCGAGCAGGCGCCGTCCTACACCGTGACGGCGCCATTCGCGCCGGACGCCCATGCCGAGCGCGCCGACGTGCGAGAAGCCGCGCGGACCTTTCGGCACGATGTCGCACCAGCCGACGACCAGGCCGCTCGCGACCGCAACCACCTGCGACAACGAATGCTCCGTCACGAATTTCAGGAACGCGCGGGTCTGCTCGGGCGTGAAGCCGTCCGCAGTCGCGAGCGACCACTTCTCGCGCGCGACGGAGTTGATGGTGTCGCACAGCGACTCGGCGTCGGTCAGTCGCGAGCGCCGGATCTGCACGTCGGACTTCGGCATCTGGGCAGGTCTCCGCGGGCAGGATAGCGCAGTGTGCCGTCTCCGGACCGACACTTGACGCAGTCAACTAATTGACCGATAGTCGCTGCCATGCGCAGCACCCGGTCAGATGACCCGCATATCAGCGCAGTGCGCGAGTTCAACCGCTTCTACACGCAGAAGATCGGCGTGCTGCGCGGCGGCCTGCTGGACACCGACTACACGCTGACGGAAGTACGCGTGCTGTACGAGATCGCGCACCGCCAACGGCCGCTGGCCAGCGACCTGGTCCGCGATCTCGCGCTCGACGCCGGCTACCTGAGCCGCATCCTCGCGAAGTTCGCGCGGCGCGGCTGGCTGAAGCGCGAGCGTTCCGGGGACGACGCACGCAAAGCGCATCTGCACCTGACGGCGAAAGGCAGGGCGGCATTCCAGTCGCTCGACGTGCGGGCCCGCGACGAGATCGGCACCTTGCTGTCGCCGCTGCCGCCGGAGAAACAGTTGCAGCTGCAGGGACATCTGCAGAACGTGCAGTCGTTGCTGGGCACACAGCCGGCCTCGAATCGCGAGCTGGTGCTGCGCGAGCATCGCCCTGGCGACATGGGCTGGATCGTGCAGAAGCACGGCGCGCTGTACGCCGAAGAGTACGGCTGGAACGGCGAGTTCGAGGCGCTGGTCGCGGAGATCTGCGCAAAATTTCTGCGTGAGCTCGATCCTTCCGGCGAGAGCTGCTGGATCGCCGAGCGCGCGGGGCTCCCGGTCGGTTGCATCATGCTCGTGCGGCATTCGCGCACGGTCGCCAAGCTGCGTCTGCTGCTGGTGGATCCGAGTCAGCGCGGGATGGGTGTCGGCAACGCGCTGGTCGAGGCGTGCCTCGAATTCGCGCGCGAGGCCGGCTATCGCAAAGTCACGCTGTGGACGCAGAGCATCCTGACTGCCGCGCGCAAACTTTACGAAGCGCACGGATTCCGTAAAGTCGAGTCGCACGCCCACCAGAGCTTCGGCGCGAAGCTGGTCGCGGAGACCTGGGATCTCGATCTGGAACGCAACGGCCGGACACGCGTTGTCCGGACATGATCCGCAAAATCGCCTCCGGTTATCGCTTGTACTCGCGCAAGAAGGATCCGAAGACCGGCCGGCGCCGCAATCTCGGTACGTTCAAGACGCGCTCGGCCGCAGAGAAGCACGAGCGCGCCGTGCAGTACTTCAAGCGGCACTGACGCGAGTACACTGCCGCGATGGCATCCCGCTATCGCGCGCTTGCTGCGTATTCGGCGCTGCTGGCCGCCGGCGCCGCCGTGTGGCTCGTCGCCGAGCTGATGACGACCGCCGCCTTCCCGCCGGCGTGGGTCGTGGCAATCGCGGTGGTCTCCTGCCTGTTCGTTTTCCAGTTCGGCCTGCACATGCGGATCGGTCTGATCTCGATGGAGCGCGTGCCGCAGATCGGGTTGCTGCTCGTGTTCAATCCCGCTGTCGCCGCTGCTATCTGCGCGACGGCTTCCTTTATCTGGCCGCTTTTCAACCGCGCTTACAGCCAGGGCTCGACGACGTTCGCGGCGCTGCGGGCTCTGCACAACGCAGCGATGACGATCATCATGTTGCTGGCCGCAGGCACGGCGTACACGGCTGCGGGCGGTCACTATCCACTCGCGAATGTCGGCGTTGCCGATCTCTGGCCGCTTGCCGCGATGGCGATCGTCGCGCAGCTCGTGAACACCGGCGTGATGACGCTGTTCTTCCTGTTCGATCGCCGCGACGTGCGCAGCATTCTCAAGCCTGCGTACGTGCTGTCGGATTTCGTCTTCGTGCCCGCCGGGGTGCTGGGCGCGGTGCTCTACAACTCAGGTCATCCGTCGGCGTTCGTGCTGTTCGCGCTCGTGATGCTGGTGTTCGTGCTGAGCTTCAACAGCATCGGCGTCGCCGCCACGGCCGCCGATCGGCGCGGACCGATGGCGAAGCTGTTCGAGACGAGCCGCGCACTGCACGGTGCGCGCCGACTCGATGAGCTCGGCGAGCGCATCCTCACGGAAACACGCACGCTGTTCCGCTTCGACGAGTTCTACTTCGTGCTGGTCGAGCCGGGGCAGCAGATTCTCGACTTCCGCGTGCACGACCGCGGCGGAGTACGCCAGCCGTCGCGGACCAAGAGCGTCAACGCGGGCTTGTTCGGCTGGACCGTGGAGCGGCGCGAGCCGCTGCTCATCGAAGATTGGTCGCGAGCCCCGCTGGAGCTGCGTCAGCGGGCCGAGTTCACCGGCAAGGAAGCGGGCTCGGTGATCGTCGTGCCCTTGATCGAGAGCGGCACGGTGACGGGCCTGCTCAGCGTGCAGCACACGGCTGCGGGCGTGTATTCGCAGGCGGATCTGCACCTCATGCAACAGCTGGCCGCGCAAGTTGCGCCGGCGGTCGCCGACGCACGCGCATTCGAAGATCTCGAAGACTATCGAATGCGGCTGGAGCTGCGCGTGACCGAGCGCACGCACGAATTGGAGAAGGCGAGCGCGGAGAAGGAGCGGCTGATCGCGGCGCTGCGCGAGCGCAGCCTGAAGCTCGAGCGCGAGTCGCAGGAAGATCCGTTGACGGGTCTGGCGAATCGCCGCCATTTCGCGCAGCGCCTGGCCGCCGAAATGGAAGTGGCGCTCGCAGTCGGCCATCCGCTCAGCATCGCGGTGGGCGACCTCGATCACTTCAAGGTCATCAACGATCGCCTGGGCCATGCGGTCGGCGACAAGGTGCTCAACCAGGTCGCCGCGTTGATGCGCGGCGAGTGCCGGCCGACGGATCTCGTTGCGCGCATCGGTGGCGAGGAGTTCGCGCTGATCCTGCCGGGCCTGTCGCAGGAGCAAGGCCTGGAGTTCTGCGAGCGGTTGCGTGCTTGCGTAGAGCGCCATGACTGGCGCCGTCTGCAGCCGGATCTCAACGTCACGCTCAGCATCGGCTTGTCGCAGTGGGATGGCAGCACCGAAGTGCCCGAGCTGCTGCAGGCTGCGGACATCCAGCTCTACCGCGCGAAGCGCGCCGGCAGGAACCAGGTCGCATAGAAGAATTTGGTGCCGGGAGAAGAAAGCAGGGGAAACTGAGCGCCGCAGCAAATTGCTGCACTGCTGAGTTTCCCTCGTTTTTTTCTCCCGGCACCTGATTCAGTGCGGGTGCGTGGCGTAGTGTTGCCGCAGCAGGTCCTTGCCGTAGTCGTTGCCGTTCGGCGTGCGCATCACCGCGTGAATGTGCTCCCGATACGGCACGTCCGGGTACAGATGCCGCAGGTTCGCCGGCTTCTGATGATCGAACTCGATCAGGAGCACCGGGCTGTGGATGCGGTAGTAGAAGACCGAGTCGGCCTCGGTGCCGCCGATCCAGGCAAAGTACGTATCGTCCATGCGCGCGTCGACTTCATCGATGCGCACGCGAGCCTGGTCGTCGCGCATGTTGTGCACGTATAGACCGATCAAGGTCAGCAGCTGGCGTTTTTGCGACGCGCTCAGCGTTCGCACCGGGACGCCGGCGTAGTCGAGGACGACGTTGTCCTTGAACGCTTCGGTGAGATTGTCGTTGCCCGTCTTGGACACGCGCAGCGTCGCGGCCTTGCGCTGCTCCGGCGTGAGCGACTTCATGAACTCCAGGCCAGCGTCCTGCTCAGGCTTCATCACGCGCGTGCCCTGGTATTTGCCCGCTGTCGCGTACGTCGGCTCCGAGCCGAAGAACGCCGGCGTCATCACGACCTGGTCGCCGAGCACGAAGTAGTTGACGATCAGGTGATGACCGTCGAGCTGAAAGCCCCACGGCTCGGTCTTCGACGGCGTGCCCATCACCGTGATCCAGTACAGCCATTCGTCGTACTCGACGAAGTTGTCGTGGTTGAGCTCGCCGAGCGTGTGGTTGAGCTTCATGATGTCCTGGCTCAGCTTCAGGCCCTTCGCGCTCAGCGCTGCGCCCAGCAGTCCGAATGCAGCCTCACGCTGCACCTCGCTCATCTCCTTGAAGCCGACGCCCTGGCGGACGTAAAAGCTCTGGTTCATCCACTTGCGCCACTCGACGTCGTCGACCGGAAACGTGGTCTTGCGCCGCTGCTCCTCGGTCAGCGCTGCCAGGAATTTCTCCGTCGCCAACCGCACCGGCTCCGTGGAGACGCCCGTCGAGCGCACCGGGAACAGGCCACGCACCGGCTCGCCGTTGGTCGTGATGCCTTTGAAGTCCTCGGCAAGGCCGGTCTTTTCTGCGGCGCGCGACATCTCGGGGAAGCGCGCCGTACGGTCGGTCTGAGCGAGCGCCATCCAGCTCAGGGGCAGGGTCGCAAGCAGCAGCACGGCGGATTTGCTCGGACTTCGCATGGCGTTCTCCGGTGGGGCGCCACGCGATTATTGCATGCGTGCTACTCGCGCGAGAACGCGATGCGCCAGGCTTCGACCCACTGGCCGTCGCGCTGCTGCTCGGTCACGGCGAGCATCCTGGTGTCGCCTTCAAATCTCCAGATGGTCCGCAGCACCATCGTCTTGCCGCCCTGCTCGTAGCGCTCTTCGGGAAAGTGCAGCTCGTTCTGCGCCGGCTGCACGTCGCCTTCGCTGTAACCGCCCTGGCTGTTGAAGTAGTGATAAGAGATGCGCTGCGCTTGAGCATCGTAGCGATAAAAGGTTTCGCCGCCGTACGGCGCGCGCTTGCCGGTGACGACGTGCTTGTCGTGCAGGAACTTGCCGTCGTACGCCCATTCGAAGCAGTGACGGTCCCAGCTGCCGCCCTCGGCGAATTCGCCTTTCCAGCAATGACCGGCGAGACGCGACAACGGTGCGAGCGGCGCATCCGCAGCGGGTGCTATCGATACCAGTGCGAATGAACCGAGCAGTCCGAGGGCCATGAGCCTGTTCATATATATGTATGCCCCAAGTCAGTGCCAGAGTCCGAGAACCAACCCGATCAGCGTGTATTGCAGCGTGTGATAACCGCCGTTAATCAGGAACAGTCGCAGCGGCCGCTGCTCGAACAGGTAGTTGATGCCGAACGATCCAGCAACCCAGCACAACCCTGCCGAGAGCCCCGCTGCCGTGGCGAACATCACCTCGGGCTTCGGTCCGAGGAAGGCAGCGAAGACCGCGGCGCCGATCACGGCGAGCACGAATGCCGTGCCCATGATCTTGCCCATGTTTGCGGACTTGGCCTGCGCTTCGGTCACACCGCTGGCTGCACTCCACGCCCGGCCGAACAGCACCGGCGAATACCAGAGGCCCCCGAGGATCATGCTCGACAGGCCGGCGGCGAGCACGGCCCAAATGTTTATCTGCGGCATGGACAGATGGTAACGAGGCCGCCGCGCGCCTCCTTGTAAAAAAGTTACCTCAGCTGACGACCACCGTCAGGCCGTCGTGCGAGCCGGCGGCCGCGTACTCGCCCGGGCTCATCCCCGAGAACTCGCGGAACTCGTGATTGAAGTGCGCCTGGTCGTAGTAGCCGCAGCTCATCGCGATGCGCGTCCAGTCGAGGCTGCGCCCGCGCTGCACGAGGTCCACGACGCGGCGGAAGCGGAACATCCGCGCGTAGGTTTTCGGCGTCAGCCCGATGTGCGTGTCGAACAGGTCATTGAGGTGCTTGCGGCTGATCGCGACGGAGCGGCAGATGCTCTCGATGCGCTCGCCGCCGCCGGTGCGCGTCAGCATGTCGACGGCGATCTGCGCGTCGGGTCGCAACTTCACGCGACTGTGCGCCATGCGGCTGCGGGCGAAGTCGCAGAGCACTGCGAACTGCTCGGCTGCGTCCGCACAATCGCCGAGTCGCTGATGCACTGACGCGACCGCTTCGCCGAGCACGCTGTCGAGCTCGAACACATTGTGCGCAACCGAGCCGAGCGGAATGCCGAGCAGACGGTACGCGCCGAGCGGCGGCATGCGCACGCTCAATAAATAGGAAGGCTCGCTCGGATCGTACTGCGGCGTGACCGTCAGCCATTCGCGTTGCATGCCGGCGATCCATGCACGCTTGAAGAGGCGGTCGGCCGGCGGGCGGTTCGGCACGCCGAACGGCTTGCAGAGGTTGAACATCAGCTCGATGTTGTTCTGCGGCAGGATCTTCTCGTGCAGGAACGTGACGCGCCCGCGCGAGATCCAGAAGCACTCGACGATGCCCGCGAGGTCAGGCGGCGGCGGCGCGATCAGGAACTCCCATTCGCCCAGCGCACTCGCGAAGTGCTGGCAGTGAAACGGCAGTGCGGGTAGCGCGCTCATCGGAAGTCTGTTCTCCGGCCCCGGCCGTAACGTAGACCAGCGCACCGTGCCGAAGCAAACCGGAGGCGGGAGCGAAAGCGCGCCGCACGCGGATCCTTGTGTCCGCACCGTTCGTGTTTGACTGAATGCGCCTCCCGGAAAACTGCGACATGCGTCACATTCTTCACCGGAACTGAGAGACGCATCACGCGCAGGCACCTGCGGCGTCGGCAATAGTTTTCGCGAGATTTCAGACAAGGGCAAAGCCATCGAAAGGTGGCGACGCAAAGTCACCGGTCTAAAGAGCCCCTCGGCTCCATGACAGCGGGACCGCCGGAATCCCCGAGGACCAATGGCCCGAAGCTTTCTGCTCCTGCTGCTTGTGGCGTTGTGGCTGGGCAATGTCTCGGTCGCGCACGCGCAGAGCCCGGTACAGGCGAGCTGCCGCGACGACTACGCGGGCATGATCGACGGCAACGTCGTGCAGCCCGAGCCTGCCAACGTCAAGATCGATACCAACTGCACGATCCGGAACTATCCCGGAGGAATGAGCACGAACTTCAGCTTCGATAACAACGATCCGACGCCCTATTTGGTGATCTTCGACAACGTCGTCCATACGGGGCAGATGTCGTGCAACGATCCCGGTGGGCACAAGATCTGGTTCGTGAACGGCTCGTCGAGCGGAATCCATGCATCGTGCCGGGACCTGTTCATCCCCGTGGAGAAGATCGACAAGAAAAGCCCCGGGCAGTTTGCCAGCATCGGCGTGCCGTTCACTTACCGGCTCAAGATTCCGGTGCTGTTCGATCCCCTCGGTGAGATCGTCGTCGACGACCAGGGCTCACCCAACGATCTGCACAGCATCATCGTCACCGACGATCTCAACGCGACCGGCGCGGCACTGACCTACGTCAGTCACACGGCTGTCTGGGAGGACGACGGCACGCCGGTGCCGCACTCGTTCTCCAACGTCGGCGGCCTCCTCACGTTCAGCGGCTTTCCCCTCGTCACTGCCGGACGGCAGATGTTCATCGACATCACGGTCGTGCTCGAGGACGTCCCGGCGAACGCGCCGGGGACGCAGTTCGTGAATACCGCGAAGTGGGAGTTTGGACGGTTCATCGACGGCGTCTTCTACCAGCCGCTGCCGGGCGAGTGGGGCGTGTCGCCGCCGATGACGATCGCATCGCCGAACATCATCGTCGACAAGACGGGCACGACGGTGCTCGGCGGCACGCTCATCAACCTCGGCGAGTGGGCGCAGTTCACCGTCGACGTGCTGAACAGCGGCCTGACCGACGCGTGGACGGTGCACCTTGAAGACCGCCTGCCCGACGGGCCGACCGGCGGTATGTGCGACCTGACGCCAGAAATCCTCAGCGTCACGCTCGCGGGCGCGCCGCTCACGCAGGGAACGGGCTACTCGCTGACTTACACGGGTCCGCCGACCTGCCAGCTCACGCTGAACCTGCTGAATGCAGCGGGTCCGATACGTCCCAACGAGCATCTGATCGTCACGTATCGCACCAAGCTCGACGCCGACACGGATAACGGCGTCGCCCTGACCAACGTGGCGGGCGCCACGCAATGGTCGAACGATGCGAGCACCAACACTGATCGCCAGACCTACACGCGCACGCTGACCAATGGCACCGTCGGCACGCTCGACCACGAAGATGCGCACACACTGACCGTGCAGTTGTCGGGCGTCTTCTTCGAAAAGACAGTGATGAACCTGCGCACCGGCCAGAACCCGGCCACTGTCGCGGCGCCCGGCGACACGCTGCGCTACACGCTGCGAGTTCAGACCACTGCCGCTGCGCTCAATGGCTTTGCCATTCGTGACGAGATCGATGCGCTGAACGCGCAGGCGGTCTTCGTTCCCGGTACATTGCAGCTGGTGAGCCCGCTGCCTCCTGGCGCGATCAACAACAGCAATGCAACGGGCGGCGCGAAGGGCACCGGCGTCATCGATATCGCCAATCTGAACGTGCCGGCCGGCAGCCAACTGCTGATCCAGTTCGAGGTCAGGGTCGCAGCCGGCGTGGCCGCGGGCACGATCGCCACGAACCAGTCGCAGCTGCGGGTCAACGGCGCGACCGCGACGGTGAGCGACGACCCCAACGTCAACGGCCAGGCCGACCCGGCCGTCGCCGGCGACGAAGACCCCACGCGCGTGCTGATCGCGACACCGACGCTCACATTTACGAAAACAGCGCTGAGCGGCGCGACGGCGAACCCCGGCGACGTCGTGCGCTATCGACTGCAGCTCACCAACGTCAGCAACGTGCCCTTCAGCGGCTTCTCGCTGATCGATGATCTCGATCGCTTGAACAACCCGGCGATGTTCGTGCCAGGCACGCTCACATTGGTCAGCGCGTTGCCGGGCGGCGCGACCAACAACAGCAATCCGGCCGGCGGCATCCGCGGCACAGGTTTGATCGATCTGCGCAATCTCAGCATCGGCGTCGCGGGCTCGCCGAACGAGACGCTCATCCTCGAGTTCACCGTGCAGCTCGTGCCAGTCATAGCCGATGGCACAGTCGTACTGAACCAGGCGCAGGTGCTGGTTGCGGCGTCGGAGCTGATGCGCAGCGACGATCCGGCCATCGGCGGCACGCAGGACCCGACCGCGATCACGATCCAGTCGGCGCCGCTGTTCCGTGTGCTGAAGACCTCGCAGGATCTGACCGGCGAGACGAACGTGCTGCGCGCGGGAGACACACTGCGGTACACCATCACGGTCAAGAACATCGGCAACGCCAACGCGACCGACGCCTCGATCCGCGATCAGATTCCCGCCAACACGACTTACATAGCCGGCAGCACCAGGCTCAACGGTGCCGCTGTGGCCGACAATGGCGGCCTGTCGCCGCTGGTCACCGGCATTGCGATCCACGCGCCGGAGGATCCGACGCCCGGCCACCTGCGCGCCGATGCGTCGGCGACGGCGAGCAACGTTGCGACGATAACGTTCGACGTGCGTGTCGATCCCGCTACGCCTGACGGCACGGTGATTTCGAACCAGGCGTTCGTCAGCGCCGTTAACGACGCGATCATCGACTATCCTTCCGACGATCCGGACACGCCGATCGCGAACGATCCGACGCGCGACATTGTCGGCTTCCTGCCGCTGCTGTTTTCGGACAAGCGCGCGGCTCTGCAGATCGACAACGGCTCGCCGGGCATCGTCGACCCGGGCGACACGCTGCGCTACACGATCACGATCTACAACACGGGCTCGGTCGCGGCGACGGAAGTCTCGCTGCGCGACCAGGTGCCGGCGAACACGACCTACGTCGCGGATTCCACGACGCTCAATGGCGCGCCGTACGCGCAACCCGATGGCGGCGTCTCGCCGCTGATCGGCAGCATCAGCGTGGGTACGCTGGCGCCGAACACTTCTGCAGTCGTGCAGTTCGACTTGCGCGTCAACGCTGGCGTTGCACCAGGAATTGTCATCAGCAACCAGGCCACCGTGCGCAGCGTCGAGGTGCCTCTGTTGCTCACAGACGGCGATGGCAATCCCGCGACCGGTCCGGAGCCGACCATCGTGGTCGTCGGCAATGGTCAGCAGTTGACGATCACCAAACAGGTCGCCGTCGTCGGCGGCGGGCCCGCCACCGCGGGCGGACAACTCGAGTACGTTGTGCGCGTCACGAATGTCTCGACGGTACCGGCCTTGTACGTGGTCATCACGGACGACCTCGACATGAACGCGCCGGGCTACCTGACATTCGTGAATCAGTCCGCGTCGCTCAACGGCTCTGCGACCGGCATAAGTATCGCGGGCCAGGTGCTGACCGCCGACTACGCCACGAGCTACGGTCCACTGGCGCCGGGCGCAACCGCAGTCCTGCGCTTCCGCGCGACGATCGCGCCGACCCTGGCGATCGGCACGCGCATCACGAATACCGGCGAGGTCAAGTGGAACAATCCGCCGCAGACGGCGCGCGCAAGTGTCTCGATTGATGTCGGCGGCATGGTCGGCGTCGGCGTGCTGAACGGCAGGGCGTGGCACGACGCGAACTTCAATACGATCTCCGAAGCCAATGAGCGCGTCCTCGAGGGCTGGACCGTGCAGCTGTATCGCAACGACATGATCGTGCGCACGGCAGTGACAGACGCGGGCGGCAACTACAGGATCGCGAGCATCGCACCGAACTACGCGACTGCCGATCGCTACGAGCTGCGATTCGTGGCGCCAGGCGCAGGCGCGACGACTGCGAAGCTGGGTCGCGCGCACTCGATCTTTACCAACGATCTGCAGCGCATTGCCGACATCGTCGTGCAGTCAGGCAGCAATCTGCAGGACCTCAATCTGCCGATCAGCCCGAACGGCGTCGTCTACAACACGATCGTGCGCACGCCGGTTGCAGGTGCGACGCTCACGATGCTGCGCGCCGGCGCGCCGCTGCCGGCCACCTGCTTCTACGATGAGGCGCAGCAGCGGCAGGTGACGCTCGCCGACGGTTACTATCGATTCGACCTCAACTTCTCCGATCCGGCATGTCCGAGCGGCGGCGACTATGTGGTAGAGACCGCTGCGCCGGCGATCGGCTTCATTGCGGGCGAGTCGCAGATCATTCCGCCGACCAGCGGCGCGACCACTGCAGCGTTCTCCGTGCCCAGCTGCCCCGCGAGCGTTGACGACGCCATCGCGGCCACCGCGCAGCACTGCGAAGTTCAGACCTCGGAGTTCGCGCCGCCGGTGACGGTGCGCCCGCGCACCGACGGGACGCGCTATCACGTGCATTTCCTGTTCGACGACAGCCAGGTGCCGGGTTCGAGCCAGATCTACAACAACCACATCCCGCTCGACCCGGATGCGCAAGGTCTGCTGTCGATGACGAAGACGACGCCGATGATGAACGTGTCGCGCGGCCAGCTCGTGCCGTATGTGATCACGTACACGAACATCACGCAGGTGCCGCTGTTCGACGTGAGCATCGTCGATCGCTTCCCGGCCGGCTTCCGCTACGTCGCGGGCTCGGCGCGCATCGACGACGTGCCCGCCGAGCCGACCGTCGTAGGTCGCGAGCTGATCTGGCGGGACCAGTCGGTCGACGCGTCGGCTCGCCACACTTTGATGCTGCTGCTGGCAGTCGGCGCGGGCGTCAGCGAGGGCGAGTTCGTGAACCGGGCGCAGGCTGTCTACCAGTTGACTGGCAATGCATTGTCGAATGAGGCGTCCGCGAGAGTGCGCATCGTGCCCGATCCGGACTTCGACTGCACCGACGTGACCGGCAAGGTATTCGACGACTCCAATCGCAACGGACTGCAGGACCCGGGTGAGCGCGGCTTGCCCGGGGTACGCATCGCCACCGTGCGAGGCCTGACGGCGATCACCGACGCCTACGGCCGCTATCACATCACGTGCGCGGTCACGCCACGCGAAGGTCGCGGGAGCAACTTCGTTCTCAAGCTCGACGATCGCACATTGCCGAGCGGCTATCGTTCGTCGAGCGACGAGGTCAAGGTGCTGCGCGCGACGCGTGGTAAGGCAGTGCGCTTCAACTTCGCTGCCTCGGTCCATCGGGTGATCGGGCTGGATGTCGCTGACGAGGTGTTCGAGCCCGGCACGACGCAAATGCGTGCGCAGTGGCGGCCACGCATGGCATTGCTGCTGACCGAGCTGAAGAAGGCGCCCGCCGTGCTGCGCGTTTCGTATCTCGCTGACGTTGACGATGCAGACCTGGTCGAGCGCCGGCTGAACGCGGTCAAGGGCGAGATCGCGCAGTCATGGAAGGAGCTCAACTGCTGCTACAACCTAGCGGTGGAGACGCAGGTGTTCTGGCGTCGGGGCGGTCCGCCGCAGCAGGCCGACGTGCGCACGCCGGCCAGCCAGTAGCGAACCAGGAGCACAGCCTACTTATAGAAGACGTAGTCGGCGGTGTACGGCACGAGGATCGTCTTGCCGACTTCCGCCGCCGTAGTGCAGCTGGTCGTGGGTGCAACGCCTGCAGACGTGTTCACACGCTGGATGAACTTCGCCTTCGCGTATCGGTCGCCCGCATCCGGGCCGAACTGCGTGCCGACCACCTGAGCAGGAACCACTTGATCGCGCCTGGCGCGACGAACTGCGGATCATCCGACTCCTGCACCTTGAAGACCCACGCGGCGCTGGCATCGAGGCCTGCGGATCGAACAGCACCCACTTCGCGGCTGCTCCGTTCGGCAAGCAGACATAGTTCTGCGTGCCCACGGCGTGCGCAATCAGATACGGCTGGCTCCCGGCCGGGGGCGTCAGGATGCCAGGCACCGCGGGCGGGGTGACCCCTTTGGCCAAGGCCGCGACCGGGGTCGCGAATTGCAAGGGCGGCAACGAAAGCGCACTTCAGGGACATCGACTCTCTCCTCACGAAATTTTGACGGTACTGGGTAAGGCGGAAATTGCGAGAGAAAGGCGACATTGGTGCGCGTGCCGGCTGTATTGCAGTAGTGTTCGCCGTGCTGAGTATCAAGTGAGGGCGAAAATGGGAAGCACACGTCTGCCGGCCTGCGCAGTTCTGGCGCTCATCTGGGCAGCACTCGCAACTCCGACACTGGCGGCCGCCGCCGACAAGAGCCGGCGTTATGAGCTGGAGCGCGCAGACAAGGGCTACCGGCTGGCGCTGCGCAGCGTCGAAATCCCCGCCCCAAAATCCAACGAAGTCGTCGTTCGCATCCGCGCGGTCTCGCTCAACCATCGCGACCTCTACGTCCTACAAGGCGTGTACGGCGGCGATGCGTCGGGGCGAGTGCCTGTTTCGGACGGCGCCGGCGAGGTCGTTGCGCTCGGCCCGGGTGCGAAGCGCTTCAAGGTGGGCGACCGCGTCGCGACGACGTTCTTCGAGAGCTGGAACAGTGGGCCGCCGACACCCGCGGCAATAGCGAGATCGCGCGGCGGGGCAGATGCAGCCGGTGTGCTGTCCGAAACGATCGTTACGCACGAGGACGGACTCGTGCGGATCCCCGATCATCTGTCGTTCGAAGAAGCCGCGACGTTGCCCTGTGCAGGAGTCACGGCCTGGAACGGCTTGTTCACGCATGGGCATCTGCAGCGCGATCAGTTCGTCCTGCTGGAGGGAACGGGCGGTGTGTCCATCTTCGGCCTGCAATTCGCCGCTGCCGCGGGCGCCCGGCCGATCATCACGAGCTCCAGCGACGCGAAACTGGAGCGCGCGCGCTCACTCGGCGCTGTGGCTACTGTCAACTATCGGACGCATCCCGAGTGGCAGAAGGAGGTGCGAGCGGCGACGCAAGGCGCGGGCGTGTCGCACGTGCTCGAGATCGGCGGCAAAGATACGTTGCCGAAGGCGCTGGCCTCTCTCGGCCTCGGCGGGCACGTCGCGCTCATCGGCGGACTGACGGGATTCGAAGGGAGCGTCGATGTCGGTGCAGTGACTGGAAGCCTGGGCTCGCTGACGAGTATCTACGTCGGCTCGCGCGAAGAGTTCGAGGCGATGAACGCTTTCATCGCGAAGCACGGGTTGAAGCCGGTCATCGACCGTGTGTTTCCGTTCGATGAGGCGCCGGCCGCGTTCGACTACCTGGAGAGCGGTAGTCACTTCGGCAAGGTCGTGATCCGTCTATGATCTGGCGGCGCGTCACTGTGCCGCCGGCCAGCCACCGCTGACGACCTTCCCACCGACCACCGTCGCGAGCACCTTGGCCTCGCGGATCTGCTCCGGCGGAATCTTGAACAGGTCGCGATCGATCATCGCCAGGTCGGCCAGCTTGCCGGCAGTGAGCGAGCCCTTGCGCGCTTCATCGAACGAAGCGTACGCCCCGCCCGTGGTGTAGGCGCGCAATGCTTCTTCGACCGTGATCTTCTGCGCGGGCACCCAGCCGTCGGGATTCTTGTCGTCGAGCGTGCGGCGCGTGACCGCGGCGTAGATACCTTCGAGCGGCGTGGCGGGCGCGACGGACCAGTCGCTGCCGAAAGCGAGCCGCGCTTTCGCGTCCAGCAGCGAGCGGAACGCGTAGGTCGTGGCGATGCGCTTGCCGATGAACTGCTCGGCCCAGCGGCCGTCATCGATTGCGTGATAGGGCTGCATGCTGGCGATGACGCCGAGCTGCGCGAAGCGCGGAATGTCGCTCTCGCGCAGATGTTGGGTGTGCTCGATGCGGAAGCGACGGTCGCGTGCGCCGTCTTCCTTCTCGACGCGCTCGTAGATGTCGAGCAGCATCGCGATCGCGCGATCGCCGATCGCGTGCACCATCACGTGCAGGCCTGCTTTGTCGGCGCCTGAGATCCACTTGTACATGTCGTCCGGCGGGTTCACCAGCAGGCCGCGATCCTTCGGCGCATCCGCGAATGGCTCTTCGAACGCCGCGGTGTGCGAGCCGAGCGAGCCGTCCATGAAGCCCTTCAGACCCCCGACGCGCAGCCACTCGTCGCCGCGGCCGTCCGCGCCGCCGTAGGTCTTCGCTGCTACTACGTCGCGCAACTTTTCCCACTCAGCAAGCGGCGTGACCGCGTAGATTCGTGTCGTCAGCGTCTTCGCCTGCGCCGCTCGCGCGAACGTTTCCAGGTCGCCGAAGGTGCCCATGTTGTGCACCGTCGTCACGCCTTGCGCGTTCACATACTTCATCGCTGCGACCAGCGCACGATCGTTCATCTCTGCGGACGCGGCGGGCACGACGGCGTCGATCAGCGACATCGCGTTGTCTTTGAAGACGCCGGTCGGCTCGCCTTTGCGATCGCGCACGATCGCGCCACCGGGAATATCTTTGGTCGCGCGCGTGATGCCGGCGAGTTTCAGCGCGACGCCATTCGCGAGCGACATGTGGCCGTCAAGCCGGTTGACCCACACTGGGTGATCCGGTGTCACTGAGTCGATCCACTCATGTGTCGGCAGCTCGCCGCCCCACAGCGTGTGATCCCAGTCGCCGCCGGTGATCCACGTGCCGGCCGGCACCGTAGCCGCAAACGCCTTGATGCGTGCAGCGAAGTCCTCGCGCGAGCGCGCGTCGCGCAGTTGCACCGAGGCCAGGCCGAATCCGCCGCTGATGAAATGCACGTGCGCATCGGTGAAGCCCGGCACGATCAGCCGGCCGCCGCCATCGACGACCTGCGCGGCATTCGCCTTGCGCGCGTCCTCGTTGCTGCCGACCAAAGCGAGCGTCTCGCCATCGATCACGAGGGCCTGGGCCCAGGGCTGCGCTTCATCGCCGGTCCAGATGCGGGCGTTGACGATCGCCACGGTGCCGGGCTTCGCGGCCGCAGGCGCAGGTTGCTTCGAGCATCCGGTAACGATCAGCAGACAGGCGGCAGCAATCGCGAGTTTGTGCGGCATTGGTGTTGTTCTCTCGTCATTATTCGTCACGGTTCGACACCACTATGCCACACCGGCGAGCGTCCGCAGCCGATACTAGCCTCGATGAGCCCAGGTAACCGGAATTGCGTACTGAGGAGTCTTGCCTTGCGCGAGCAATGCCTCTCGTGGCAGCTGTCCAAAGCCGACGCATTGGCGTTCTTGTCTCAGGTGTATCTCCTCGGCTGCAAGGAGAAGTGCACACAGCATTCGCCCTTTTTCTAGCGATGCTCGTCGTTGCTCGCTGTGGCACCGTGCAGCGCGTCGCTTAGCTCCGCGCGAGCTTGCAACAGATACGGATGATCCTCGTCGATCGTGTTGGAGAGATGCTTGATGGCGGCTTCCAGCGCACCGCGTCCTCCAACACGGTCGCCGGCACGCAGCAGGGAGCGACCGAGCCACAGCGAGGCGAGACCGGTTTGACTGGAGTAGGGCACGTCACCCTGCAACGCTGCAGCGATACTCAACGCGCGATGCGCCGCCTCGACTGCGCCATCGGGGTCGTTCGCAGCCAGCGCCGCCATCGACCTGCCCACGTAGGCATGCATGCTCGTTGGATCTTTCCCTTCCTGAGCGAGCGCGCGATCGAAACCGGCGCGTGCGTCGGCTAGCTTGCCGCGCGCCAGATCGAGTCGGCCTTGCAGCAGCGTGCGAACGCGGACTGGCGGACTTTCCGCAGGCAGCGCCGACTCGTCGATCAGCTTGCCGAGGCGATTCAAATACTCCTGCGCGCCGTCGAGCTCTCCGGTCTGGATCGAGAGCGAGGCTTCGCCCACCAGGCAATGCATCTCGCTGAACTCGTCGCTGTGGCTGATCGCGAGCTGACACTCCAGGTCGAACGCCGCGCGCGCCTGATCCAGGCGGCCGAGCGACTGCAGAGCGAGCCCGCGATTGCCGACGGCCGTCGCCGTCAGCTCGATGTCGGGTCCTCGTTCCCGCTCGATGCGCGTGCCCTCGTCGAGCAACTCGAGCGCCCGTCGCGGCACGCCTGCAGCCAGCATGGTAGCGCCCCAGTTGTTGAGCACTCCGAGCGCGCCGTCGCTGTGCTCGCGGCCCAGCTCACGATACTTGCGCAGCGAGCGTGCGAAATACCGCTCGGCTTCCACGTCGTGGGCGTCGAGGTGATAGGCGTATCCGGCGGCGTTGAGCAGTGCAGCCTCGACCGCACCGTTGCCTGCCTCGCGACTCTTCTCCAGGCCGAGCTGGGCATCGCGCAGCGCTTCGGACGCACGCAATTCGGCAAGGTGGATCGTCGCCGTGTGGAACAGGCACTGGCTCGCCGTTTCGGGATCGCTGCCGAGTCGTGCAATCTCGCCATACATGATTTGCATCGAAGGCTCGGCATGCCCGACCTCGGCCGATACGGCTGCGTGCTTGCAGGTGAGGCGTGAGCGCAGCGCGGCGTCGCGCGACTTCTCCAGCAGCCGCAATGCACTCGCGAGCAACGGCTCGGCGCGTTCTGCGTTGTCCGTCGAGAAATAGCGGTCGGCGATCATTTCGAGCACCGCCGCGCGGTTTTCGGGGCTGCCGCTCGCGTCGCTCAGCGCCAGTTTTTCGCTGCGCGTCAGCAGCTCGTTCACGGTGATCGGCTGCGGCGAAGCAGCTGCGTCGGTAATCATGCGGCCGAGGAATTCGGTCACGGCTTCGTTACGGGATGCGAAGGCCACGGCGCGATCGCGCTCCGCCGCGGCCGAGCGGGCCTGCCAGATCGCGACGGCGGAGCCAGTCAGCAGCGCGATCGTCGCTACGGTCGCCGCAGCAACCGGCACCTTGTAGCGCGCCGTGAAACGGCCGACTCGATACCAGAGGCTGTCCGGGCGCGCGCTCACCGGCAGATTGTTTAGATAGTTGTGGATGTCTTGCGCGAGCGCGCTCACCGACGCGTAGCGCTCCAGCGGATTGCGCTTGAGCGCCTTGAGCACGATCGTGTCGAGGTCGCCGGCGAGCGTCCAGGCGAGCACGCGCTCCGAGGTGCTGCGTGCCGCTGCGACCTGCGACGAAACCTTGTTCTGGCTAGGCCGCCGCAGATCTTCCTTGAGAATTGCCTCTTCGAGCGCCGCCCGCGAGTCGTACTTCAGGCGATAGGGACGCACGCCCGTCAACAACTCGTACAACACGACGCCGAGCGAATAGATGTCCGAAGCGGTGGTCAGAGGCTGACCGGCGATCTGCTCCGGCGAGGCGTAGCCGGGCGTGAACAGCCGGCCGGACATCTGCGTCAGCTCGGTTTCCTCGGCGGTGTCCTGCGTGAGCAGCTTGCCGATGCCGAAGTCGAGCAACGCGACGCGGCCGTCGGTCGTCACGAGCATGTTCGACGGCTTGAGGTCGCGATGGATCACGAGCTCCGCATGTGCGAACTGCACTGCTTCCAGCGCCTGCAGGAACAGGCGCAGCCGCCCACGGATGTCGAGCAGACGTTCGTCGCAGCTGTGGATCAGTTGAGTGCCGGCGATGTATTCCATCGCGAGGTACGGCTGGCCGGAATCGCTGATGCCCGCGTCGTACAGGCGCGCGATGTTGGGGTGGGTGAGCGCGGCCAGGATGTCGCGCTCGCGCAGGAAGCGTTCGACCTGCATGCGCGATCCGGTCAGCGGCAGCTTCAGGGCGACTTCCCGCTTCAGCTGCCCGTCGCTGCGCTCCGCGAGCCAGACGCTGCTCATGCCGCCGACGCCGATTTCGCGGATCAGTCGATACGGTCCGACGACGTTGCCCGCCGCCCAGCCATGGCGTAACCGTGTATCGGCGGCCGAGCCGGTCAGGCGCGCGGCATGCCGGGCGACGATGTCGCGGAGCGCCGGCGCCAGGTTCTCGACGCCTGCGAACGCCGACCCTTCCAGAAATCCCGCTGCGTTCAGCGCTTCACGCTGCGCCAGCAGCGTTCGAACGGCCTTGGCGATGTCCGGCCGGCGCTCATCCAACTCGCCGAGCCAGGTGGCGCAGGCGGGCGCGTCCAGCTGGAGCGCCCGATCGAAATAGGGCTCGATGTCCGTCCACAGCAGTTCCTCCCGGTCCGGCGCCTGCATCTGACCCTCCCCCGCGCCGGTGGCCTGGCCGGCATCCGTCACATTCCGGCGGTTAGTACCCCGCCGGCAGCGTTCGGATTCAACGGGGAGTCAGCTGGCGTTCAGGTCAGGGGGCCTGACGTTTCTCCACAATTGACCTGCCCGGACTCCAGGCACGTTCAATCGTGTGCTGAGAGCTTGCAAAGCCCGTAGCGAATGTGTGCAATCGCTCGCTCTGGGCCCGACCGCAACTGACCATAACGGGGAGAATCATGCGAATTGCTTTGACGACTGCGATGCTGCTGGCAGCCACATTGGTCTGCGCCGAAGAGCCGAGCTCTGCTGACGCAAAGCCGACGCCGGCGGCGGAGGCAACCCAGGCGAGCCCCAGCGAACCAGCCGCTGAGCCGGCTGCGACCGAGCGGGCCACTGCGACGGAAGAGTCCACTGCGACCGAGGCGACGGCCGACGCGGCCGAACAGCCGGCTGCAGACGACGCAGCCAAGGCAGATGAAGCCAAGCCCTTCAAAGTCCCGCCCGGCTATCGTGCGAAGCGCATCAACGGCAAGCAGATGTACTGCACCGCCAGCGGTCAGGTGACCGGCGCGCGGTTGAGCGGGAAAGAGCAATGCCGCACTGAGGATCAGCTGCGGGCGATCGAGAAGCGAAAGGCAGAGATGGAGCAGCGTTAACCGGATGAGGGAATACCTATGCGTACCGCGTTGCTGACGACTGCGCTGATGATGGTGGCGACGTTGGCGTGGGCCGACGAGCCGACCGCTCCGGAGACGAAGACGGAAGCGACGGCGACCGAGACCAAGCCCGCCGAGCAGGCGACCCCAACGACCGAGACGGCGCCAGCCCAGACGGCTGCCGTTGCGGAAGACAAGAACACGCCGCTGCGCCCGCCAGCCGGTTATCGGCCGAAGCGCATCAATGGTCAGCAGGTCTGGTGCGCCAAGCTGGTCGTGCTGGGCTCGCGCTTCCCGAAGGAAGACTGCCGCAACGAAGCGGAGTTGCGTGAGCTGATCCGGATCCGCGAATCCATGCGAACCGATATGGAGCAGCGCCTGCGGACCTGCGCCAGCAACAATGGCGCCTGCGGCATGAACTAGTGACAACCTGAACGGCGCGGCGCTCGAACGGGCGCCGCGCCGTTTTTATTTGTTTCTACTTCAGGGCGCCGGCCGCGCGTTGCCGCCGTCCATCAGGAACCGCCAGCCCGCGTCGGTACGCACCCAGACCGTCAGGTACTTCGAATACGACGGCGGCGCGCTGGACCGGTAAGTGCCATGCCCGATGCTCCAGCCGAGATCGCCGCTGCCGGCAGCTTCGGTGCGCAGCGGATACCAGCTGAGCTGTTCGGCCGGCGTCCAGCCGCTCCACGCGACCTCCACTCCGGCGTGATTCCAGAAGAAGCTGCCGCCCGTGACGATCACCGACTCCGGCATGTCGTAGCTGGTGAACGCGACGGTATAGCCCTGGTCGATGCTCAGATCGGCAAAGCGCGAGTCGGCGGTCGCGATCTCCAGGCGCTGCGCCGCCGGAAGACCGGGTTTCACGACCGCCGCCGCGCCATCAACGATCAACGCATCGGCGGGAACGGGTGCAAGCGGCGCGCTGCTCGCGAGACGCAGGAACGCCTGCACGCGCCAACCGTCGTCGCGCTTCTTCCACATCGCGATGAAGCGGCCGTACTTCGTCACCGCCGGCGCATTCTTCGGCGCCGTGATCTCTTCCAGCCAGCCGAAGGTGTAGCCGAGCGAGCCGTCGGCCGAAGCCTGGCCCGCGACCCGATGCAGCATGGTGCGCACCGCGCGCGGCTGCGGATAGATCGTCTTCAGGAACGCGCGCGTGGCCTCGCGTCCGGTAATGATCTCCTGATCCGGATGGAGATATGCGACGTCCTGGGTGAGGTTGGGCACGAAGCCCTCGATCGCTCCGTCGAGCTCGAGCTCGCGCGCGAACCGGTCGTGGGCGCGCAGCAGGGATTCGGTGTTGCGGGCGGGATCCTGCGACGCACTCGCCGTGTAGGGCGCAAATGCGCAGCAGAGCGTCAGGGCGAACGCTGCGACGAAATTTCTCATGGCTGCAGTCCTGTTGCGTTTCGGGGACGGCAGCATGCAGCGCGGAGAAAAGCGTCTTCAATGCACACGCCGTGAGCGGCGCACGAGCTGCAGCGAGCGGTGAGTTTCGTGCAGCGAAGCGTTCAGCGGGCGCCGAGCGTCTGCGCAACTTCCTGGCGTCGCGCACGGCTGACGCGCAGTTTCGTGCCGTCGTCGAGCACGACGAACACCTCTGCGTCGGCTGCGCGCTCCAGTCGCTGGACGCGTTGCCGGTTCACGAGCGCGCCGCGATGAATGCGCAGGAACTGCTGCGGCCCGAGCCGCTCGGCGAGATCCTGCAGCGATTCGCGAATCAGGTGGCAGGCGCCGCGAACGTGCACCTGCGCGTAGTAGTCGGCCGCTTCGATCCACTCGATGTCGCGAACGTCGACCATCACCACGCGCCGGCCCTCGTTGAGTGCGATGCGCTCCGCGCGTTGCGGCTCGCGCGGCGTTGCGTCGCTCGCGATGTCATGCGCGAGACGCACGAGACTGCGCGTGCGGATGGCCGCCTTCGCCCGCGTCAATGCGCGCTCGAACCGCGCATCGTCGAACGGCTTCAGCAGGTAGTCCGCTGCGTCCGAATCGAAGGCACGCACCGCATGCTCTGCATGTGCAGTAATGAAGATCACCACCGGGCGCTCCGGCAGCTCGCGCAGGGCGGCGAAACCGTCGGCGTTGGGCATCTGCACGTCGAGTAGCAGTAAATCCGGCGCGAGCCGCCGCACCATGTCCTCGGTTTCGACGCCGTCGCGCGCCTCGCCGACGACCGTGAGCTGCGCGTCTTTCGCCAGCATGCCGCGCAACATGCGCCGCGCGAGCGGCTCGTCGTCGGCAATGACGGTGCGGATCGGCGCGTTCATCAGGCTGCCGCCGCCAGCGGAATGCGGATTCTTGCGGTCGTCGCGTCGGCGGAAGTGGCGATTTCGAGCGCGAAATGATCCGCGCCGTAGAGATGCGCCAGCCGCTCGCGCGTGGACTCGAGGCCGAGTCCGAAGCCGGGTCGTTGTTCCTGCTCGCGTACAGGTGCGCCGCCACTATTGCTCACCGTCAGCGCCAGGTACTCGCCTTCGCGCTCTGCTGCGATCGAGACCAGGCTCGCGCCGCTGTGCCGTTCGACGCCGTGCCGGACTGCGTTCTCCACGAATGGCTGCAACACCAACGCGGGTACGAGTGCCTGCCCGAGCTGCGGATCCAGGTGCACCTCGGTGGTCAAGCGATCGTCGAAGCGCAGGCGCTCGATCCGCAGATAGTGCTCGGCCCACGCGACTTCCTGCTGCAGCGGAATCCGCGCATCGCCGTCGGTCGAGAGTACGACGCGCAGCAGATCGCCGAGCGCGACCAGCGCCGCCAGCGCCTTCTCCGGGTCTGCGAGCCGGATGAGCGCGGCGATGGTGTTCAGCGAGTTGAACAGGAAATGCGGCTGCAGCCGCCGCGTCAGCGCTTCCAATCGTGCTTCGGCGAGGCGCCGCTCGAGCTCGACGGAGCGAATGCGATTCGTCGCCAGCGCGCGTGCATAGCTGACTGCGTAGCCGGCGCCGGCGATGGCCGCATAGCTGAACACGTTGATGAACGCCTGATCGTAGAGCTCGCCCAGCAGCGATTTGTGCGGGATGCCGAGGACTGTGTAGAACACGAGATCGAGCAGCACGTCGCCGATGCAGAATGCGAGCGCCCAGGCCATGTGAACCGCCAGGCTCCGCCAGCGACGCGCGCGATCCAGCGGCAGTCCCTCGCAGATCGCGATGATGAAGGGCGAGATCGCGCCCCACAGCACCATGGTCCACAGGAACGCGTACAACTCGTCGCGCTGCAGGCCCGGCGCCTGGCGTCCGACCATGACGAGATCGCGCGCGAGCACGAAAAACGCCAGCGCCAGCCAGGCGGCCAAGCACGCAATCCAGACGGATCTCGATTTGAGCAGGGGAGGCATACGGCGGCGCTTTCGCTAACAATAGCACCATGGATACAGGCATCGCAGTAACCAGCGCCGCGTCGGCGCGCCGCGTCGGCTGGCGGTTCGTGCTCGTCTATGCCCTGGCCTATACCGGGACGTGGATCGCGCTGCTGACGCCGGTCGTGATCACGATCTCGCTCAAGATCCGCGAGCTCACGCCGGGCGACGCCGCTGGCAATCATTCGCTGGTCCTGAGCGTCGGCGCGTTCTTCGCGCTGGTGTGCAATCCGCTGTTCGGCCGGCTGAGCGATCGCACGTCGTCGCACTTCGGCATGCGGCGTCCGTGGCTCATCGGCGGCGTGATCGGCGGCGCGGTCGCGCTACTGATCGTCGCGCGCGCGGAGTCCGTCGCGCTGGTGCTGATCGGCTGGTGTCTGGCGCAGATGTCTTTCAACGCGGTGCTGGCCGCGTTGGTCGCCGTGTTGCCGGATCAAGTGCCGGCGGGGCAGCGCGGTACCGTTGCCGGCGTGATCGGCACGTGCATGCCGCTCGGCCAGCTCGCCGGAACCTTCATCGTGGACAGCATTTCCGAATCGCTGCTCGCGAAGTTCATGGTGCCGGCGCTGGTCGGCGCCGCAGCGATTCTGGTGTTCGCATTCGCGCTGACCGATCGTCATTTCGACCGCACGCAGCCGGTGCGCGAGACGGTCAGTTGGTACTGGGTCAATCCACGCCGCTATCCCGACTTTGCCTGGGCGTGGCTCAGCCGCTTCCTGGTGGTGCTCGGCACGGCGTTTCTCACGACGTACCAGCCGTTCTATCTCACGGAGAAGCTCGGCGTGCCGGCCAGCGAAGTGTCGGGCCGGGTCTTCGGTTCGATGCTGGTGCAGGCGAGCCTGGTCGTTGCTCTCAGCCTGATTGGCGGGCGCTTGTCGGACGCGCTGCAGCGGCGCAAGGTCTTCGTGATCGGCGGCGCCATCGCGTACGCGATCGGGCTATGGCTCATCGCGCTCGCCGATTCGTACACGACGTTTCTCGTGGGCATGGCCTGGACCGGAATCGGGCACGGGCTGTATTTCGCGGTGGACCTCGCGCTCGTCACGGAAGTGCTGCCGGACCGCCAGCGCGATGCCGCGAAGGATCTCGGCATTCTCAACGTCACCAACGCGCTGCCGCAGTCGGTCGCACCGCTACTCGGGCCCGCGATTCTGGCGCTGAGCGGCGGCGACTACGCATGGCTGTTTTTCACCGCCGGCGCGATCGCGCTCGTCGGCTCGCTGGCGATCCTGCCCGTACGCCGCGTCAGGTAGTACCACCGTTGTCATGCGGTAAACGAAGCACCTGGCCGTAATTCCAGGTTTCAGGGTTCAATGAATATTGACAACGTTGTCTACGCCGGGCTTCAACGCTACGATTGACCCGGATAAAAACACCATTTCGCATGCGGGTGAACTTCTGATGCGCCAGTCTCGTGCCGGGAAACTGCTGCTGTGTGTCGTGGGTGTCGCGTTGTGGAGCACAGTGTCCGCGGAGCAGGACAACGACATCGAGGCGAAGGTCGCCGCGCTGCTCGCGCGCATGACGCTCGAGCAGAAGGTCGGGCAGATGGTCCAGCCCGACATCCGCAGCGTCACGCCCGACGACGTGCGCAAGTACCGACTGGGCTCGGTGCTGAACGGCGGCGGCGCCTGGCCTGGCGAGAACAAGCACGCGAGCGTCGCGGCTTGGGTGGCGCTCGCTGACAGCTTCTACGACGCATCGATGGACACGGCCGGCGGCGCACCCGCGATTCCGATCATGTGGGGCACGGACGCCGTGCACGGCCACAACAACGTGATCGGCGCGACCTTGTTTCCGCACAACATCGGTCTCGGCGCTGCGCACAATCCTGACCTGATGGAGCGCATCGGAGCAGCGACGGCGCGCGAAGTGGCTGCGACCGGGATCGACTGGACGTTCGCACCGACGGTCGCGGTCGTGCGTGACGATCGCTGGGGGCGCACCTATGAAAGCTACTCCGAAGATCCGGAGATCGTGCGCGCCTACGCGGGTCGCATGGTGCGCGGGCTGCAAGGCGCGCCAGGCACGCGCGAGTTTCTCGACACGTCGCACGTGCTCGCGACGGCGAAGCACTTCATCGGCGACGGCGGCACGACGGACGGCGTCGACCGCGGCGACACGCGTGGCACGGAGGCCGAGCTGCTGCAGCTCCACGGGCAGGGGTACGTCGCCGCGATCGAGGCGGGCGTGCAGACGGTCATGGCGTCGTACAACAGCTGGAACGGGTGGAAGGTGCACGGCCATCAGGCTCTGCTCACCGACCTGCTGAAGCAGCGCATGAAGTTCGACGGCATCGTCGTCAGCGACTGGGACGGCGTCGACGAAGTGCAGGGCTGCTCGAGGGACAAGTGCGCGCAGGCGATCAACGCCGGCATCGACATGATCATGGTGCCGAACGACTGGAAGGGCTTCATCACGAACACGCTGGAGCAAGTGCGTGCCGAAAAGATTCCGCTGGCGCGCATCGATGACGCAGTGACGCGCATCCTGCGCGTGAAATTCCGCGCCGGGCTGTTCGAGAAAGGCCGGCCTTCGTCGCGGCCGCTCGCCAGCAAGCGCGAGCTGATCGGCGCGCCCGAGCATCGCGCAGTGGCACGGCAGGCCGTGCGCGAATCGCTCGTGCTCCTGAAGAACGAGCGCAAGCTCCTGCCGTTGCGGCGCAAGGCCAATGTGCTCGTGGTCGGCGACGGCGCCGACAATATCGGTAAGCAGGCTGGCGGCTGGACGGTGACCTGGCAGGGCACTGGCAATACCAACGAGGATTTCCCGGGCGCGACGTCGATCCTGCAGGGCATCTCACGCGCGGTCGCAGAGGCGGGCGGCAAAGTGAGCTCGAGCGTCGACGGACTGCAGCAGGCGCGGCCCGACGTCGCTGTCGTGGTGTTCGGCGAAAACCCCTATGCCGAATGGTTTGGCGACCTGAAAGCGGTCGACTACCGCGGTGCTGGCGACGCCGAGCTCGCCTTGCTGCAGCAGTTGCGTCAGGCATCCGTGCCGAGCGTGTGCGTATTCCTGACCGGCCGGCCGCTCGCGATCGAGCGGCAGCTGGCGGCCTGCGATGCGTTCGTCGTCGCCTGGCTGCCGGGCAGCGAGGGCGGCGGCGTTGCTGACGTGCTGTTCCGCAAGGCCAATGGCAAGGTGAACTACGACTTCGTGGGCAAGCTGTCGTTCTCCTGGCCGCGCAGCGCGGGGCAGACTGCCGTGAATCGCAACGACCCGGGCTACGATCCGGTGTTCCCGTACGGCTTCGGCCTGCGGTATTGATGCACTGTAGTTCGCGCTGCCGGTTCTGTCCGTATTTGACCGCTAGCCGTCCACGACCCGCCTCGCGCGCGGTCCGCAACGAAGGCAGGATGGGCCTCCAACACCGGAGGTCCCGCAATGAAATCCGCCCTGATCGTCGTCGACGCCCAGCAGTCTTTCCTCAAGCGTCCCTACTGGTCCGAGACCGATGCGCCGCGCTTCATCGAGCGGCTGCAGATGCTCATCGACCGCTGCGTCGCGCAGGGTGTCCCGGTCCTGCAGGTGTTCCACGTCGAGGAGGATGACGGCCCGAAGAACCCGTTTTCGCGGCGCTCGGGCTATGTCAAAACGCTGGACGGGCTGCGGATCGAGCCGACCGAGGTGTTCACGAAGTCGGTGCACTCCGCGATGTTCGCGGCGAATGCCGACGGCCAGGGCATGGACTACTGGCTGCGCAAGCACGGCATCGGCCGCGTGATCGTGTCCGGCATCCGCACGGAGCAGTGCTGCGAGACCACGACGCGCCACGCGTCCGATCTGGGCTACGCCGTGAGCTACGTCATGGACGCGACCCTGACCTTCAAGATGGTGACCGAATCAGGCCGCGTCTATACTCCGCAGGACATCATGGAGCGGACCGAGCTGGTGCTGGCCGGCCGCTTCGCCGAGATCAAACGCGTGGAGAGTCTCCAGTTGTGAGGACGGTGCTGTTCGCGATCCAGCCCGAGGTCGTGCTGCTCGACGTGGCAGGCGCGGGCGAAGCGTTTCGCATCGCCGAGCGCGAGGTTCCGGGCAGCTACCAGCTGCGCTACGTCAGCAC
>Ga0111539_10001821_pt1 | contig 28386 bp, 24 predicted proteins | sample RhiMethybrSRZTD1_FD_79667 | JGI IMG/M metagenome (GOLD analysis project Ga0111539, IMG submission 79667) | Populus rhizosphere microbial communities from Tennessee, USA - Rhizosphere MetaG P. TD hybrid SRZTD1 (version 2) (version 2) | ecosystem: Host-associated > Plants > Roots > Rhizosphere >...
CCGCCTCGCTCCTGACATTCCTTCCCTCCCAGTCTGTAGGTAACGGAGGTGACGGAGAAACGGTTGAACAGGAGTAACAGAGAAACAGAGGTCAGACAGAGGAGTTCGCTAACGCGCAAGCTGGGTGCGGGCGGGGCGGCCGGCGCCCGCACCGTACGTGATTCGCAGCGCGTTCCTCTGTCCGATCTCCGTTGCTCCTGTGAAACCGTTTCTCCGTGACCTCCGTGCCCTCACTCACTGGGAGGAAGGATGTCCAAAGAGCGGTTCAGCATCGCTGCGGCGATTGGGTTGTCCGTTGCGACGTTCACGTTCGCACAGCAGACGGTGACGCCTGTCAACGAGGCGTCGAACCCATATCGCACCATCGAGAACTTCTTCAAGATGCCGGCCGGCCGCACCTGGGGCTCGACCAGTGCGGTGGAGATCGATCGTGATGGCCGATCGATCTGGGTCGCCGAGCGCTGCGGCGCGAACACCTGCCTTGGATCCAATCTCGACACCGTGCTGAAGTTCGATGCCTCGGGGACGCTGGTGCGAAGCTTCGGCAAGGGCTTGATGGTGTTTCCGCATGGCATTTACGTCGATCGCGACGGCAACGTCTGGGTGACCGACGGGCAGGACAACCTGCCTCGACTCGCGCGCGGCGCGCCGCCAGATACGCCGCTGCCGCCCGCGCCGGCGACCGTGATCGGGCATCAGGTGTTCAAGTTCAGTCCGGACGGAAAGCTGCTGCTCACGTTGGGCAAGCCTGGCGGCAATCAGCCGGGGAAGCCGGGCGAACCCAGCTCCTTCTATCAGCCCAATGACATCGTGGTCGCGTCCAACGGCGACATCTACGTCTCGGAGGGACACGGTGGCGCCAACTCACGCATCGTGAAGTTCACCAAGGAAGGGAAGTTCATTGCGGAGTGGGGCAAGAAGGGCTCGGGGCGCGGCGAGTTCGACCAGCCTCACACGCTCGCGTTCGACTCACGTGGCCGGCTGTTCGTCGGCGACCGCGGCAACAACCGCATCGTCATCCTCGATCAACAGGGCACCGTGCTCGACGAGTGGCCGCAGTTCAGTCGGCCGAGCGGCATCTTCATCGATCGCAACGACAGGCTGTACGTCGCCGACTCGGAGTCGGAGTCGGTGTCGCGCAACCACGACGGCTGGAAGCGCGGCATTCGCATCGGCAGCGCCACGGACGGCAAGGTCGTCGCGTTCATTCCTGATCCAGTGGAGAAGACGACCGGCACGAGCGCGGCCGAAGGCGTGGCCGTGGATCGCGACGGCAACGTCTACGGCGCAGAAGTGGGGCCGCGCGCGGTGAAGAAGTACGTTCGCAAGTAGGCCAGGCCTTCAGTTCGTGCTCGCCGGGAAGTTCGCCACTCGTCTTGCGCTGCCGGTCAGCTCGAGGATGTGCATGCCGCTGTTCGCGCGATCGACAACGTAGACATAGCCGCGATCGTCGACCTCGACGTTGTTCGATTGAATCGCAACCTTGCAGCGCTCGTTGACGCCTTCGCCAACGCAGCGGCGATCGGTATGTTTCGTCGTCGCCGGGATATAGAAGCCGATCTCTTTGACGTTGAAGGGATCGCGGATATCGAGAGCGCGTAGGCCGGCGTTGAAAAACGTGACGAACAGCACGCGGCCGTAATAGATCGGCGAGAAGCTCTCCTGTGAGGAATGCGAGCCGAAGCGGCCGCCGCGGCTGCAGAAGTTGCCGCTCGCTTCCGGCACCGTCCAGGTCGAGACGCCGACGGGCGACGACTCGAACGTGATGTCGACCATCCGTACCATCTGCCTCGGTTCTTGACATTCGTTCGCGAGCGATTCACTGACGACGGCAATGAAGTCGCGATGTGCCTGGGCGGTCGGGATCGGCACGGCCTCGCCGTGCTCGTGACCGCTGCCTGGCGCCGGTGTGTTGGCCGGAAGCTTCTGCTTGGCGAATTCCGGGAGCGTCATGCCGAGCACAGGGAACGTCGTGTGTGCGCCCGCGTCTGGAGGAAGATCGAGTCGAGCGATCTGCGGAGAGAGCAGGTTCGCATCGGTCGGCTCTGTCGGCCCCTCCAGCAGTTTCTTCCGGTCGACGATCTGCACCACGCCAGCGCGGCTGGTGCCATAACCGAAGTACACGCGGTTGCCCTTCGGGCCGAGGGAGATCGGTCCGTGCAGTTCGGTGGGGATCGGCATCACGGTCGATCCTGGCTGCTGTCCCGGAAGACCGAAATCGCGGATGAACCGCGGGTTCGCTGGATCGCTCAGGTCGTAGATCTTCGTCATCCGTCGCGTGCGCCACTCCTTCGGGCCTGAGATGACGTAGGCAATGCCCGTATCGCACTCCCAGAAGTTCTTGTGCGTGTTTCGCAGACCGTCGACGACCACGACCACACGCGATGGTTTCGCCGGATCGGTGACATCCCAAATCTCGTGAGCCGAGTTGCCGAACGAGCGCAACAGATACACCTTGCTCTTGTCCGCTCGAGGCAGCGTGTTCCCGCTGCAGACGCGAGTCATCTGCGCGCCGCCGTTCTCGCCTTCGCCTGCCTCTCCCGGGATGTGGGCGAGGTATCGAGGCTTCTTCGGATCCGTCACGTCGACGATCGACGTGCCGTTCTGCTCGTCCTTGCCGGTCAGGGGATTTCGCTGCATGCCGCCGTGATGGCCGATGTAGGCAATCCAACGGTTGCCTTGACGCTGGATCGTCGGCTGGTAGGCGCTTCGAGCCTGAAGGTCATCGTGGCCGACGAGCGCCATGTCGCGCTGTTCCGAGGCGTGCTGTGCCGCGACTCGGACGCCGAGGATGAGGCCAAGCGCGACGACGAACGCAGTGGCGACCAGGAACCGCGAGTCCGCACCCCATCGTTGCTGCATGGTTTCCTCCGCGGCGTAAGGATTGGCGTTGCGATGCCCGTTGTCAATCCCGAAACCGTTCTCTCTGTAACCTCCGTTTCCTCGAATGACGAAGATCTTCGTTGACAACTGACGTAGTTCTTCGTCATATTGCCTCCGATGGGTCCGCTCCTCTGGCCGGAGTTCGGCGCCGTCAGTGTCGCCGTCAGTGCGGCGCTGATCCACGCGCTCTGGCAGGATGCGATTGTTGCCCTGCTGCTGTGGGCGACGCTGGCTGCTCTGCATAACAGTCCAGCACGCGTTCGATATGCGGCTGCCTGCGGCGCGCTGGCGGTCATGGCGCTGCTGCCGATCGTCACGGCGGTGCTGCTGTACGTGCAGGACGCGGCCGTTGCGTTCACCACTGCCCATTCGACCATCACGTCTACCGGCCTTACTCCGGGGTTCGGTGTCGGCGCAGCCTGGGCGATACGAGTCTCATCGTCACCGTGGACCGCTGCGTTGCAGACCTGGGCGCTGCCGCTGTGGTCGGCAGGCGTCGTGTTGTTCTCGCTTCGTCTTGTCGCGAGCGCGGCGCACACGCACGCGCTGAGGCGATCCGCGGGGGCGGCAGAGGATGCGATCGTATCCATGGTCGTGCGCATGGCCGATCGCGTCGGCGTCCATCGTCGTGTGCGCGTGTTCGTCTGCCCGCTGATCTCCGGCCCCGCGACGATCGGATGGTTGCGCCCGGCCATTCTCGTTCCGCCTGCCACCCTCCTCGGACTGACGCCCCAGCAGCTGGAGGCGGTGATTGCTCACGAGCTGGCGCACGTGCGGCGGCGCGATTACCTTGTCAACGTCGCGCAGATGGTGATCGAGACGCTGCTGTTCTATCACCCGGCCGTGTGGTGGGTGTCACGACGCATCCGCTTCGAGCGCGAATTGTGCTGTGACGACATCGTCGTTGCGACTTGCGCGGATCCGGTCGGGTACGCCTGCGCGCTGACGCAGCTCGCGCGCATGCGCGCCATCACACCGCGCCTCGCGTTGCGCGGCGCCGGTGGTCCGCTCGTCCAGCGCGTGCAGCGGCTCCTTGCACCGGTTGCTCCCGTGACCGCATCACGCGTGCCGATTGCTGTCGCGTGTGCCGTCGCGTGTGTGACGACGACGTTCGGGCACGCCTGGATGCGCGCCGAATCGCAGCAGGTACCGCCCGCCTTTGCCCGTGGCTCCGCGACCGGCATCGTGTATGACCCGCTCGGCGAACCGGCCGTTGGGGTGCCGCTCACGCTCGACAACAACGTCGATGCTGGCGACAGCGAACCGCTCGCGACGCCGGTGCTGCTCGAAACGCGGACGGACGCGAACGGCCGATATCGATTCGATAACGTGCCGCGCGGCTCGTACGTCGTGACACCCTCGATCGCATGGGCCCGCTCGTCCCCTGTAACCGTTCCGAGTGGTAGTGCCGTCGACACCGACATCCGCATCACGTTCGATACCGTCGTCACCGGTCTGATGATGCTGCCGGGCGGACGGCCTCCGACGGCGTCGATTCTGTTTCCGCCGCGTAACCGCCAGAGTGAGACGCTGTCGGTCCGCGGACCGGAGCACGTGAACCTGTGGAACCGTCCCTATCCCGACGCGCTGCAACGGACACGCCGCGAGGGGGTTGTCGTCGTCGACGGCGAAATCGGAACCGACGGCAAGGCGACCCACATACGGGTGACCACGGCTGACCACGTTGAATTGGCGACAGCGGCGCTCGCGGCGATCGAGCAGGAGCGGTGGGAGCCGGCGCGCGTGCGCGGCGTGGCGATCGAGGTGCCGCTTCGCGTCACGCTCGAGTACCGGCTGAGTCTCCGCTGAGACGTGAGTCAAACGATGAGAGCCGTCTGCGCCGCGCTCGTACTAAGCCTCGTCTCCGTGCGAGCGCACGCGCAGACCAACGCGCCGGCTCGCTTCGAGGCGGCCGCGATCAAACAGAACGTCAGCGATGGCCCGGCCTTTCTGGCGACGAAAGGCGATCGCTTCTCGGCGACGAACTTCCCGCTGCGGCTGCTGATCCAGAATGCCTTTCGATTGATGCCGCATCAATTGATCGGCGGGCCGGGCTGGCTCGACGACCACTACGACATCATCGCCAAGAGTCCTGAGCCGCTGACGCCAGACCGGCAGCGCGAGATGATCCGTTCGCTGCTCGCCGACCGGTTCACGCTGGTGACGCACCGCGAGACGCGCGAGCTGCCGATCTACACGCTGGTGCTGGCGAGAGCGGACGGCAAGCTCGGCCCGCGAATGAGCGTCTCGAAGAACGATTGTGCCGGCCGCGACGGACGTCCGCTGGCGCCGCCACCGGGGCCGCCGGTGTGCAACTGGTTCGGCAGACCAGGCAGCATGATCGCCGGCGGCATCAGGATCGAAACACTGGTCGAGATGCTGACGCGCAACGTTGAACGCCAGGTCGTCGATCGCACCGGTCTGACCGGCTTCTACGATTTCGAATTGACGTTCAATCCCGGCACTCCTCTACCACCGCCGCCTCCAGGAGCGCCGCCGCTGCCGTCGATCGACCCCGATGCCCCGGGCCTCTTCACCGCGCTTCAAGAGCAACTCGGTCTCAAGCTCGATGCGGCGCGCGCGCCGGTGGAAGTGCTCGTCATCGATCGCATCGAGCGCCCGACGGCAGACTAAGTACTCCACCGAGCATCGTCCACACCGTTCAAACAGCGTGGCCGCTCCTGGCCTGGGCTGAGACGAATTGCCGCGACACCGTCGCGCGCCGAAGCGGCTTCGTGTGGGACACCTGTGCAATGCGGCACAGATCGTACTCAGTGGAGTGTGGTCAAGTGCGTGCGGCGCGATTCGGTCACACCCGCGCTTCAGCGTCCGGAGTTCTCATTCGCCACCGCAGAATCGAGGAGACGGTCATGAAGATATGGCAGCGTCACGTGGCGTTCGCCGCAGGCATCGGGCTGGCCGCAGCCATGCTTTCCACCAGCGACTTGGGCGCGGCAATGCCCCAGGCAAACGGCTCGACCCCGCTGAATTGCGACAACGGACGGTGCGACAGCGTGGCGCGCGGTCGGGTCGCGTTCAACGATCGCAATCTTCAAGAGCTCGGCGGGAACGGTCGCGCCTGTTCCGACTGCCACACGCCATCGGACTCGTTCCAACTCTCTCCCTCCGACGCCAGGGCCCGGTTCGCGGCGCTGTCGGAAAGGCTGGCGCACAACAAGAACGCCGACGATCCGCTGTTCCGCCCGGTCGACGCTGACGACTTCCGTGTGAACGGCGACAACGCGAGCGACTTCTCGAACCTGATCGAGAACGGGCTCGTGCGGGTGTCGATGCCCTTGCCTGCGAACGTCAAGCTCCTCGATCCAGCGACCAGTCAGCCCTCACAGGAGACCTTCGTCGATCTCTGGCGAGCGGTCATGCCCGTGCTCAACGTCGCGATCACCGGACCGGATTTGGTCTTGCCGATCTGGGCTCCCGTTGCCCAGCAGCGGGTGGCGATTCTCGGCCAGGACCCCAACGGCCCCAACGTGCAGGGCGGGTACCAGCACGATGCGCGCTTCGGCACGCTGCAGGAACAGGCCCGCGGCGCGTTCTTCGCGCACGCGCAAGTGACGGAGGAGCCATCAGCCCGTCTGCTGGACGATCTCGCGGCGTTCCAGGAGACGCTATTCTCGTCGCCGGGAGTCGAACGGCTGGCGGACGCGATCCGTGCGGGAGCGACGTTCGATCCGGACCCTGAGCTGAACGAGCTCGAGCAGCAGGGCAAGGCGGTCTTCAACCGCGCCTGCGCCCAATGCCACGGCGGTACGCTGCATCACAGCACCTCTACACCCGACGCGACGCTGGTGCGCCCGATCGTGCGCTATCACAACATCGTGACGGCCTGCCCGCGTCCGGCGACAGACGGGTTTGCCGCGTGTCCGGCGCGGCTCAATCGCAACGCGCGCACCTACCAGGTCACGCTTGCCAACGGCACCATCCAGACCGTGACCACGTCGGACCCGGGCCGGTTGCTGCTGACCGGCCAACCGGCGGACCTCAGCGTGATGGATGTTACCCAGCTCCGCGGAATCGACAAGACGGCTCCGTACTTCCACAACAATTCCGCAGCGACGCTCGAGGACGTGCTCGACCACTACGATGCGTTCTTCAGGCGCGTGGCCCGGTTGAATCCGGCGCCGAACATGCCGCCGATTATTTCATCGAACGGTCTCGTGCTCGATCGCGGATTCGTCACCGCTGACGAGCGGCCCGCGTTGCTCGCGTACCTTCGAAAGCTGTAGCAGGGGACAGCCATCGCGCGCGGCCGGCTAGCGGGAAGACACCGGCCGTCGCGCAGTCGAGAACGACGCGGCGCCCGAAGCACCGACCGTTACGGGTTCGCTTCGGGCGACCGACGTGCCCCAGACCATGTATCGAAATTCGTAGTGGCCTGGTTGATCGGGCGCCGAGAGCGTTCGTGATCCGGTGGTCGCGCCGCACAAGTGGTCGTACCAAAGATCGGAATGGCCGTTCGATGCGCCGGTGTCGTCCGGGTCGCCGATTCTGTAGATGGCGATCCAGTCGCCGCCGCCGTTGCAGTTCCGCCCTTCCGGCGCCAGCCAGCTGACCGTCAACTCGCCGCCAGCAGTCACGACACGCGTACTCGCTGTCACAGAAAAGAACCCATACGTGTAGCCACGTGGCAGCCGGGCGGTGCTGCCGTCTGGGTTCGTCACCGCGACCTCCACTACGCCGGCTGCATGCGGCGGGATTCTGACCGCGATGGATTGCGACGCGACTTCGATGACAGGAACGGCAGCGCCATCGAACGTCACGCTGGCGCCAACCTGGAAACCGGATCCGAGCACGTGGATGACCACGTCACCGCTCACCTGCCCCGCTTCCGGATTTACGGCTCTGATGCTAGTCGCCGCGGGAATCGGTGGTGACGCCGTCGGCGGCGCAGGCGGGGGCGTCGGCGATGATGGCGACTCACCGCAACCGACGCTCGCCATCGCCAATCCGAGTGCAACGGCCACAATCACGCGAGCGATGTGGAGACGACGCACGATGGTTCTCCTGAACTCACGTTCTCCTGCGTGCGGCTTCATGGTTCGACCGTATCCGAGACGTCCAGGCTGTTGACACAGGTCGCCCCAAAGTCCGTCGGTCCGGCGTTCCCGTTGAGGGTGCCGCGCCGGCCGTTTGCGTAGCCTCCGACGCGACATGCGATCCCGCGCAGCAGGTTGTTCACTGTGGTTCGATTGGGGGCGTCGAAGAGGCCGGCTCCGGTATCGCTTCCGAGATTCACGCCGGAGTTTTCGGTGACGTAGATGCCGTACTGACCGTTGCCGTCGATGGTGTTGTCAGAGATGGTTGCCTGGGAGGCACGCTCGACGTTGATGCCATGTCTCGTGTTGCCGCTGATCGTGTTCCCCGCGATGCGGGCCGAGGAAGACAACGTCACGCTGATGCCGTGCGTTCCGTTGTTCCGGATCGTGTTCGGACTGGCCGAGGTGTCGTCAGCCGTTCGAAACCCGATGAACCCGAAGGCGTTGCCGGTCACGAGAATCCCGATTACCGCATTGTTCTGAATCGTGTTGTTCACGATGTTGGCGGTCGCGAACGCGCCCAGGATGATCCCGTTGCGGCCGGCGCGATCGATGGTGTTGCCGTCGATCAACGCGCTCGAGCCGCGGCTGACGTCGATCCCAGCCCGCCCGCCGGTGATCGTCAGCCCGGTGATGGTGACCCCTCTCGGACCCCGAACCAGAATCGTGTTCAATGTGGCATCGGGACCGTCGATGGTGGCGACGCCGCCGCCATCGAGCGTCAGCAGATCTTTGCCTGCCGGGATCGACACGTTCTCATAGCAGGTGCCGCTCACGTGAATTGTGTCGCCAGGATTGGCGCGGTCGATCGCCCGTTGTAGCCCTCCGCCATGCTCTTTATCGCAATCGACGTGCGCCCACCCGTTGGATGGGGCGCTGGCCGTCGACTGTGCCGCAAGCGTTGGGACGGTAACCCCGGTTCCGAACCCGAATACGACCAGCGCGCAGGCGCCCGTGATGATGACCCGCTGAGGTCCGATGCCGCTCTCCATGACTCGCCTCCTTACGTGGCTCTGGAGGGGATCGCGCAAGCGGTTGGCCGATCGGGTCACAGGGTGTCACGCAGACGGGGCGCACACCCCAATGGGATCGCGCAAACGGACGCTGGATCGGGTCACGGGGCAACGCGCTTGCGATTGGCTGACACGGCCCCTATGCTGTGCTCGATCAGACGAGCGATGGCTTCTCCCCGAAGTGTCACCGCGTTGCTGACCGACTGGAGTCGCGGCGACAGCGCTGCGCTCGATCAATTGCTGCCGCTCGTCTATGCGGAGCTGCGGCGGATCGCGGCCCGTCAGCTCCGCGGCGAGCGAGCCAACCACACCTTGCAGCCGACCGCGCTGGTGCACGAGGTATACATGCGGCTGGTCGATCAGCGCGAAGTGGATTGGCAGGGCCGCGCACATTTCCTCGGTGTGGTCGCGCGCGTGATGCGCCGGATTCTGGTCGATCACGCACGTCGCCACGGCGCCCGCAAACGGGGCGACGGCGTGCAGTGCGTCCCGATCGACGACCTGACCGACATTGCGGCCGCTCCGGACGTGCCCGTGCTCGCTCTCGATCTGGCGCTGGCGCGGCTCGAGTCGATCGACCCCGGCCTGGCGCGGATCGTCGAGCTGCGCGCGTTTGGCGGGCTGACGATTGACGAGGCCGCGCACGTGCTTCGCGTGTCGCCGTCGACGGCGAAGCGCGAGTGGCGCACCGCGAAGGCGTGGCTGAATCAGCAGCTGTCCCTCGGCCCCCAGGCATGACCGACGACCGATGGCGGCGCGTCAAGGCGCTGTTTCAGGCCGCGGTCGAACGGCCGCCAGCCGAGCGCGACGCCTTCCTCGCCGCGCACGCGGGTGGCGACGAGGCGCTTCGCCGCGAAGTGGAATCGCTGCTCGCGTCTGATACCAACGACGATGACCCCGAGCCGTGGCGACTCGGTCTACCCACCATCGAGACGCTGCGTCGTCTCGGCCCGTACGATATCGTCGCGCCGATCGGCGCAGGAGCCATGGGCGAGGTCTACCGCGCGCGCGATTCGAAGCTGAATCGTGACGTCGCCCTCAAGGTGCTGCCACCGCTGTTTGCGCTGGATCCCGATCGCGTCGCGCGCTTCAAGCGCGAGGCGCAGGTGCTGGCGGCGCTGAGTCACTCGAACATCGCCGCGATCTATGGACTCGAGGAATCCCAGGGCCTTCACGCGCTCGTCCTCGAATTGGTCGATGGTCCGACACTGGCCGACCGAATCGCCGCAGGACCACTGGCGATCGACGAAGCCATCGCGATCGGTCGGCAGGTCGCCGACGCGCTCGAGGCGGCCCACGACAAGGGCATCATTCATCGCGACCTCAAACCGGCCAACATCAAGATCGCTCCGGGCGGAACGGTCAAGGTGCTCGACTTCGGCCTCGCCAAGGTGTGGGAAGGCGCCTCGCGCGATCAGCTGTCGGCCGCGCCGACGTTGACGGCGACGCTCGATCGGGAGCGATCGCTGCTCGGCACGCCGGCGTACATGAGTCCGGAGCAGGCGCGCGGGCGAGCGCTTGATAAGCGAACCGATATCTGGTCGTTCGGCTGCGTGCTGTTCGAGATGCTCACCGGCCGCGCCGCGTTTGCCGATGAGACCGTGTCGGACACCATCGCGCGCGTGCTGGAACGCGACGTCGACTGGCAGGCGCTGCCCGCGTCGACACCTGCTCGCGTGCGCGATCTGCTGCGCCGTTGCTTTCAGAAGGATGCGAGTCGCCGTTTACGCGACATCGGCGACGCGCGGATGGAGCTCGAGGACGCCGCAAACCCGATGTATGGCGCCGCCGTCGATGCGTCGAGTGCGCCCGCCGCGCGCGGCCACGATCGGCGCGGCCGGTTATGGCGACTGCTCGGGATTGTGGCGATTCTCGCACTCGCCGTGCTGGCCGTTGTCGTGCTGACGCGGCCGACTGCGGTCGCGCTGCCAGTGTTTCGCCAATTGACGTTCCAGCGGGGGTCGATCGGCGGTGCGCGCCTTGCCCCTGACGGCCGGACGGTGGTGTACCGTGCCACGTGGGCAGGTGCGCAGCCCGGGTTGTTCGTCATCCGTCCCGAGAGTCGGCAGTCGGGATCGCTCGGCCTTGCGAACGCCGGGATCTATGCGATCTCGTCGAGCGGCGAACTGGCAGTGTCGCTCGGGTGCCGGCTCAACTGGGGCGAATGTCTCGGCACGCTGGCGCTGATGCCGATCACGGGTGGCTCGCCGCGGCAAACGGTCAAAGACGTCCTCGGCGCTGATTGGGGCCCGGACGGGATGATGGCCGTCGTCTCGTTCACCGGCGCCACGTATCGGCTGCAGTATCCCGGCGACAGGGTGCTCTACGAGCCGAGCGGATGGATCACCGGCGTGCGGGTCTCCCCGCGAGGCGATCGCGTTGCGTTTCTCGATCACGAACTACTCGGTGATACCGGCGGTTCGGTGTCAATCGTCGACCTGCGCGGCCAGAAAAGCGTGCTCTCCTCTGGCTGGAAATCGCTGCACGGACTGGCCTGGTCGAGCAGCGGCGATGAAATCTGGTTCAGCGGTTCGCGCACCGGTAAAGGCGGCAGTTCGACGTTGTATGGGGTGACGCTGTCGGGCCGGGAGCGGACCCTCTTCTCGTCGCCAGGTACGCTGAAGCTCAACGACATCTCGCGCGATGGACAGCGTGTGTTGCTGACGCGGGGTACGACGCGAGGCGGCATCATCGGGCTCGCGCCAGGCGGCGAGCACGAGCGTGACCTGTCGTGGTTCGACTACTCGACCGTCGCGGACTTGTCGTCGGACGGCCGGTCGCTGGTGTTCTACGAGTGGGGCGAGGGCGTCGGCGCCCGACCGACGATCTTCATTCGCAAGACCGATGGTGGCGATGCGATTCAACTCGGTGAGGGCCGGCCGTTGGCGCTCTCGCCGGACGGGCGCTGGGTCGCCGCCGTGCAGGGGAGCCCGACGCTGCAACTGGTACTGCTGCCGACTGGAGCAGGCGAGGCCCGCCGCTTACCGCGCGGGTCCGTTGCCGAATACCTCGATTGGGCAGCCTGGTCGCCTGACGGCCGGCGCATCGTCTTTGCCGGCCGCGAGTCGACCGATGTGAGACGGACCTACGTGCAGGATGTCGACGGTGGAGATCCGCGCCCGGTGACGCCAGACGGGTTCGTCGGGATCGTCCTCTCACCGGATGGCAGGTCTGTTGTCGCTGTCGATCGCTACGGTGAGTACTACGTGTGCTCCCTTGGCCAACCAACCGAACCGAGGCCGCTCGCCGGGTATCGCGATGGAGACGTGCCGCTGCAGTGGAGCGCCGATGGCCGTGCCGTGTTCGTTCGCGAAGCCGGCAATCTCACGCTGCGGATCGATACGCTCGATCTCGCGACCGGAACGCGCCGCCCGTGGAAGGCACTCACGCCGCCCGATCCGACCGCGGTGATCGACATCGGTTCCGATCCGGGACAAATCCGGATTACGCCGGACGGGAAGGCGTACGCGTACACATACTGGACGTTCGAAGGCGAGCTGTATCTCGCAGAAGGATTGAAGTAGTTTCGTGCCTTGACGGCCACGTGGCCGAGGGCGTACGGTGTCGAACGGATGAGGCGATATCTGATCGGATTCCTCGTCATCGTCGCGGCGGTACTCACACAGCATCCCGTCCTGCTGGAGGCGTGTGGCGAGAAGCTGCTCGCCCTCGGACGCGGCATTCGTTTCCAGTCGCGGCACACGCCTCGCGCGGCCACGGTGCTCCTCTATCTCCCGCAGAGCGCCTCCGGGCGGCCCCTCGCCGATCCGAATCTGGAATCGGCGCTCGAGGAAGCGGGTCATGCGGTCCGCGCGGTGACGACCAGCGCCGATCTCGAGAGCGCGTTGACCGGCGGGAATTACGACGTCGTGCTAGCGAACATCACCGATGCACCCGAGCTCGAACGCGTGCGTGCGGTGACCGAGCGAAACGCGGTTGTGCTGCCGGCGGTGTACCTCGTCACGCCGTCTCCCCAATCGTCGAAGCCGCAGACCAAGGCGGACCGTGAGAGCGCCTCGCAGACTTTTGGCGTTGTCGTCGAGGTCCCTGGCCGACCCGGGCACTATTGCGCCGCGGTCGACAAAGCGATGGAGCTGAAGCTCAAACGCGAGCGGGCCACCGCGCGCCGCCCGTGACTCATCCGACTTACGGTGTTGCGGGTCTCGAGGCGAGGACTCACCCGACTATAGCCGCGTGCACGGTGATCGCCCTCGCGTCCCTACTTGGTTCTCCCGGCGTCGCATTCGCGCAGGCGTTTGTGCCTGCCGCTGGAGAGGGCAGCGTCACGATCGCGTACCAGAATCTGCACGCGCGGGGACATCTCGACCTGAACGGCGACCGCATGACCGGCGAAAGCGGCCACGATCCTACGCAAACCCATGCGATCGTTGTCGAAGCCGAATTCGGTCTGAGCCGCGGGATCGCGGTGACCGTATCCCTCCCTTACATCAGATCGACGTACGGAGGCTCGGCGCCGCATCTCGTTGCCGGCGTGGGTCCGATCCAGGAATGGGACGATGGGACGTACCACGGAACGTTCCAGGATTTTCACATCGGCGCGCGCTACAACATCACGACGCGGCCGTTCGCCGTTACGTCGTTCGCCGACGTTGTCATTCCGAGTCATCACTATCCAAGCACGGCTCATGCCGCCGCCGGTAAGGATCTCCGCGCGTACGTCGTGGGAGTTGCGGCGGGAGGTTTCCTCGATTCCATCCTTCCCCGGTTGTTCTTTCAGGCGCACGTGTCCTACGCGCGGGTCCAGGACGTCCTCGACATCCATCCGAATCGCAGTCATCTGGATACCGAAGCGGGGTACTTCATCACGCCCCGTCTCGCTCTCAGGTTTCTCGAAAGCTACCAGGTAACGCACCACGGGATCGACTTGATATCGTTTGCAACGCCAATGACGGAAGGTGTGGTCCATGACCACCCCGAGATTCCGGTCGTCGGGGTTTACCGGCGTAATCACGACCGGCTTCAGCGAAGCAATTACCTGACGCTCGGTGGCGGCGTCGGATTTGCCCTGACCGATTCGTTGGAGGTGTTTGCGAACGCGGTCAACATGGTGTGGGGCGAAAACGTGCATCCACTCCGCGGGATCACGGTGGGCGTGAGCACCCAGTTCCGGACGCGTCACAGCACCGGATCCGTGAACTGAGGAGACCGAGCCTACGGAGAACGTCTCAACTCAAGCGCAGGATTCAAACAGCGCCGCAGCTCCTTGTCCACCGCTGACGCACATCGTCACGACGCCGTAGCGCGCGTTCCGCGCGCGCATCGCGTGGGCGATGGTGCCGACCATACGCGAGCCGGTCATGCCGAACGGATGGCCGATCGAGATCGAGCCGCCGTTCACGTTGAGCCGATCCATCGGGATGCCGAGACGGTCGCGGCAGTAGACCACCTGACAGGCGAACGCTTCGTTCAGCTCCCACAGGTCGATGTCCTCGACGCGCAGGCCGCATCGCTGGAGCAGCTTCGGCACGGCAAACACCGGGCCGATGCCCATCTCATCGGGCTCACACGCGGCGACCGCGAACCCGCGGAACGCAAGCAGGGGCGCGATGCCAAGGGCACGTGCGCGGTCGCCCGACATCACGAGCGTCGCCGACGCGCCGTCCGACAATTGCGAGGCGTTGCCGGCCGTGACCGTGCCGGTCCCGGTCGTCGTGTCGAACACCGGCGGCAGCTTCAGCAGCCCTTGCAGCGTCGTGTCCGCGCGATTGCACTCGTCGCGATCGACACAGGCCTGTTCTTCGCCGATCGCTTCGCCGGTTTTCTTGTCGAGCACCGCGCGGGTGACGTGGATCGGCGCAATCTCGCCGGCGAAGAAGCCGTCGCGTTGCGCCTGCGCGGTCCGCTGCTGGCTGGCGAGCGCGTATTCATCCTGTGCCTGCCGGCTGATGCCGTACCGCTTCGCGACCACTTCGGCGGTGTCGCCCATCACCATGTACACGCCGGGATAGCGCTCCTTGACCCACGGGTTCGGCGAGTTGCTCCGTTCCAGCATCGTGATCGACTCGACGCCGCCGCCAATCACCGCCTCGCACCCCTCGGCCAGCACCATGTGCGCGGCCTGGGCGATCGCCTGCAGCCCCGAGCTGCAGAAGCGATTGATCGTCAGCCCTGGCGTTGTGACCGGCAGGCCGGCGCGCAGCGCGGCGACGCGCGCGATGTTGTGGCCCTGCGCGCCGCTTGGCTGTCCGCAGCCGAGGATGACGTCGTCGATCTCGCGTGGCTCGAGCTGCGGCACTTTCTTCAGCACCGCGTCGATACAATGTGCGGCGAGGTCGTCGGGCCGCGTTCGGTTGAACGAGCCGCGGTGCGACTTGGCGAGGGGCGTCCGGCTGCTGGCGACGACGACAGCGTCTCTCATAGGAACTCGTGAACCCTTGAACTCGTGAACTCTGAACTTTGAACTCGTGAACTCTGAACCCTGAACTCTGAACTTTGAACTCTCACGACATCAGCTCCGTGCGCGAGAGCGAACAGCTCGACTGGCCGCGAGTGGAAGCGTATCTCCGCGAGCGCCTTCCGGCGCACATCGAGGGCGTCGATCCGACGCAGCCGATGGCCGTGGCGCAGTTCCCCGGTGGCCATTCCAATCTGACGTATCTCGTTCGCTTCGGCGAGCTGGAGCTGGTGCTCCGCCGCCCGCCCTTTGGCCCGGTGCCGGCCAGTGCACACGACATGGCGCGCGAATGTCGCTGGCTCGATGCGCTCAACCCGATCTTCCCCCTGGCGCCTCGGCCGTACCTGTTGTGTGAGGACCCGAGCGTCGCTGGTGCGACGTTCTACGTGATGGAGCGCCGGCGCGGACGCGTGCTGCGCGACGCCGAACCGGCCGAACTCCTCGACCGGCCCGAGATGCGCCGGGCGGTCAGCGAGCGCATCGTCGATACGCTCGTGGCGCTGCATGCGATCGACGCAACTCAGGTGCGCCTCGCAGCGCTTGGCAAGCCGAAGGGATTCGTCGAACGCCAGGTGCGCGGGTGGACCGAGCGCTGGAACCGCTCGCGCCTCGACGCGGTTGCCGACATGGACGACTGCGCGCGCTGGCTGATCGATCATCTGCCGCCGGAACCGGAGCAGCCGTCGGTCGTCCACGGCGACTTCAAGTTGGACAACGTCATGCTCGCGCCCGATCGCATCGATCGGGTGGTCGCGGTATTCGACTGGGAGATGACGGCGCTCGGGGATCCGCTGATCGATGTGGGAATCCTGCTCGCATACTGGTCGTCGCAAGTCGCGGGCGGCGACGCGAAGTCGGTCGAACCGCTGACCGCTCGCGAGGGCTGGTTCAGCCGCGATCAGATCGTCGAGCGCTACGCGCGGCAGAGCGGTCGCGACGTCTCGCGCATGCGGTTCTTCGAGATCTTCGCGCTCTTCAAGATTGCCGTCGTCGTCCAGCAGATTTTCTATCGCTACAAACAGGGACAGACCGACGATCCCCGGTTCGAGCGATTCGATCGGCGCGTAACCGCTCTTGCCCGTCGCGCCGTTGCACTGGTGGATCCCTAGGACAGACCCATCCGCGCCGCCGCAGGTAAGGCATGGCAGAATGAAGATCATGCCAGGCACTAGGATTACCGTGACGCTTCCGCCCGAACTCGAAGCTTTCATCGAAGAGCGCGTGGCGTCCGGGCGGTTCGCGACGGCCGGCGAAGCTGTCCGGGAGGGCCTGCGCTTGTTGGAAGAGCGGGAGCAGGAACGCGAAGCTGTCCTCGCCGAGTTACGACAGGAAATCGAAATCGGTGTCGAGCAGGCAAGGGCCGGCAAGCTGAGCGACGGGAGAGCCTTCTTCGAGCAACTCAGACAGAAGATTCGATCGGCGTCGTGAGCGACTTCGTCCTCACGCCGGCCGCCCAGGGCGACCTGCTGAAGATTCTGGAATACCTCGAAGGCGAAAACCCGGACGCGATCCTCAAAGTCGTCGATGCGCTCGACGAGGCGATGCAACTGCTCGCCGACCATCCAGGAATCGGTCACATCCGACCAGACCTTACGGCTCAGGACGTCCGATTCTGGACCGTGTTCAGGTATCTGGTGATCTACCGTCCTGATACAAACCCGCTCGAAATCGTTCGTGTCTTGCACGGCAGCCGCGACCTGCGCCGGCTGCTGAGAGACTGACGGGGGCGGGGCCAAGTATTTACTCCGATCCGAAGCCTATCCCGCTGATGCAGACGACGCTCGTCGCCGTTCGATCGAACTTGAGTCGGACAGCAACCAGCTTCTGGGGATCGAACGTGGGTCCGCTTGTGGAAGTAAACGCCGCCAATGGTGCGCGGATGGTTTGAAACACTGGTTCCCAGTCCCGACCGTATCGGTCTCCCTCGACAAAGTCGAATTTCGTGAATGTCTCCTTGAGCGGTGGCGGTATGTCAGCAAACCTGTGGACGGGCGCCTCGACGGCGCGCCCATCGCTGGCAATCAGCTCGATCGTAAAGTCAGGCGCCTCGCGATGGCTTCCCGCGCTCTGTTGTTCGCGCGCGGCGCCAGATGGGAAAGGGGCGTCCTGATCCAGAGCGGCGATCGACAACTCCACGGTCGACTTGTCATTCAGGCGCCAGACCTGGGCGCCATCCCGAGGGAGCGAGATTGTGTACTCGGGCGGCGTGCGTCCCTCTGCACGACGCCATCCAAGGAATACTCCGTTGTAGTTGCGATCGCCCCGTCGCGTCGGTATGCGTCCTTCACGCCAGATTGTCAGATTCTCGCCGGTGATAACGCCGTCCTTGGCGGTCGTGGATGAGAGATTGGCGTCTTCCTGGAACGTCGCCAACGGCACATACGACGCATCTCGATAGCGATTGACGTAGATCGTCTCGGGCAGCCAGTGTCGTCCCGTGCGCCAGTCCTTGAACAGCGGCAGATACTGACGGTGGCCGTTCAGCGTAGTCTCGAGGAACGCCGCGATGTAGGTCTTCGAGATACGTCGCTGTTCGTCGCCGGGCATCAACGGTGCGACGTTGAGAAACCAGCCAAGTGGAGGAGGGAAGTCCGCCCGCCCCCAGGCGGTGTTGAACTGGCCGTGGTTCGCGCGGTAAGCCCAGAGCTCCGCGCTGAACGACGAACCGGGACCGGTAAACCGGACACGATCCGCCTGGCGACTGCCCGCAAACGACGACGAATCCGCGTCATGTGCTCCTTGAAGCGTGAGGTAACTGATATCCTCGATCCATCGCGGCTGTCCCGCTGGGTCGTATTGGCGATCGCTGGGCGCGATCGCGACGATCGACTTGATGGCGTAGTCATAGTCGAAGCGAATGGTTGCATCCTCGGGGTAGTACTTCATGCGATTGAACATCGCGGCCGTGGCGGCCGCCTCCCCACCACGTGAATGCCCCACCAGCGCGATTCGACCGACGTCCACCTTGCCGAAAAAGGTGCTGGCGGGGTCGTGGTTCCATTCGTGCCAGAGCCGCAGGTGTTCGAGCAACAGCCAACCGCGCACGGCGTGTTCCTGTGATCTCGGCAGCTCCGCGGCGGTCGGCTCGCGGAGTCCGGGTGTTCCATTGAGGAAATTCTGATCGACCGATGCGAGGATGAACCCACGGCTGGCCAGCAATTCGCCCAAGTACTGATATCCAGGATCTGAGAAGTCGTTCATCCGGTGATTGCCGTGGGCGATCAATGCCAATGGAAAAGGCCCGGGACCGTCGGGATACCACACGCGTGCGTTCAGCGGCAGCTTGTCCACGTCGAAGCCCCAGAAACGACTTCTCACCCAACGTCTCCATCCGCTGAAGCCTTTGAAGAATGCTGACGCATCGACCGTGCGTGTTCGAATTCCTACCCTCGAGGAGTATTCCGGTCTCCGGATGTCCGTGCCGGGGCCGTAGAACAGCGTCTTGACGCGGTATGGCCCCGTCGCGCCGGGATTGGTGACCGACAGATGCGCCGGCATCGACGACGTCTGCGGCCGCCAGGATGAGATGTTCTCGAGATCGCCATCACGCGCGAGCGTCGACACAAATCCGATGCTATAGACGCTGGCCACGACGAGCATGAGAAGCGTCAACGCCTTTGTCGGCCTCGTTGAACTGTGAAACCGATCTGACGTGAGGGCGGCAATGGTCGCGCCCAACAGCGTTGCCGCAACGCACAGCGACGTAGTGGCGCCTACCAGCGAGATGGACGGTGTGGAAAACAAACCGAGAGTCATCACCACAGAGGCGCCCACCAGCGAGCCGGCAATCACGCGAGGCAGCCTTCGCATTGCAGTCAGCAGCAGCGCCACGATGATCACGAGCGCTCCACCAACGATCACTGTCGAACCTATGACGAGGGCCGCATCGAGAAGCGGCCCGAATCCGGAAGGCAGATACACAAGGCGGACGACGGCGAACAGAGCGAACGCACTCAGTGTTCCCAACAATGCGCCGCGACGCGGGCCGTGGCCGGGCACAAGCGCGTCGGTTAACCGCGCGCGGACGGGCATAGGCGCCGCTTTCTTCGAGCTCGTAATCGTAGCCACGGAGCCCTCCTAAGCGGGCGCAATTCTATGTCGAAGGTGGGACCGAAGCCGCGCTGATCGCTTGGACGGACCAAGAACCAAGGCCTAAGCACCAAGGACCGATCGCGGTCTATTTTTTTGCGCCGCCTTCGGTCGCATCAGCACCGTCGATCGGAGCGCCCGTGCCCGACGATCCGAGGAACAGCTTTCGGCCGTCCGGGTACGTGATGTTGCGTCCGTTCGCGCGCATCAGCGTGTGGTCCCGCGCCTGGTAACCGTCGACGACCAGATCGGTCCCGACCGCGATCGATTCCTTCGTCACGCCGCGGCGCAGCAGCGAGTTGGGCGAGCCGCCCTCGATCATCCACACTTCCTTGCTGCCGTCCGGCTTGATCACCTGCAGGTGGATCCACGTGTGCGGGTTGACCCACTCGACCTTCGTGACCTTGCCCTTCAGCAGCAGCGGCTTGTTCGGATCGAATTCGGCGCCGAAGGCGTGATGCGCCACAGTTGGTACCGCGGCAGCGACGATCAGTCCGGTAATCGCAAGCAGCTTTCTAACCGTCATACGTCCTCTCTGTGGCCACCTGCAGGTGGCCCCTACGTGCGTCACTTCTTCTTCGCGGCCTCGGCTTCGCGGAAGCGCGCACCGCGGAGAATGCCCTCGAGCGCGTAGTTGTTCTCGTGGCACGCGTATTCGTAGATCGGGTCCCTCGTCAACGGCCAGACGTATTCGCCGGTCCACGGCTTCTCCCAGGTGGCCGGGTCTTCGATCGTGAAGCGATACAACAGTGCCTCGGGGCTGACGCGGGTGAAGCGTTCGACCACTCGCAGGTTCTCGGTCGAGCCTCGGAAGCGCGTCTTGTCGGTGAAGTTCGTCGTCTCGACGACGAGCGTGTCGCCGTCCCAGCGGCCGATCGAGTCGCCCATCCACTTGCGAATGTGACCCGGCAGGTGCGTCGCGTTCATGCGGACGATCCGCGCGTCGTGCACCATCTCGGTCAGGATCATCACGTAATCCTTCGTCTGCACGATCTGATGCAGGTTGTTGTAGAAGTAGTTCGGCAGTACTGGCGGCCCCGAGGTCGAGCCGAAGCCGAGGAGGCAGCGGTCCGACAGCGTGCGCACTTCGGGGTCGCTGTAGCTGTTCGGATCGCCGAGCCCTGGATCGTTCTCGCGCTGCGGCTCGTCCGACGTGCGCTGTGTGCGCGCTGCCGCGAGCCGCGTCCGGGCGGCGGCGGTGTACGCCGGAACGCGGCCGTCCGGTGGGTCGACGATCAGCGACGACCGCTTCTGGCCGTTGACGATCGTGTACGCGGATCCGGGATCGAGCCAGAACGTGTTGTAGCCGCCGACGTTGCCGGCGGCGCCCGTGGATCCGTCGCCTCCAACCGGCGGCGCTGCGCGATCCCCCTTGCTCGCCTGCGACGTCACCGCGCGCACCAGCGCGACCTGGCGCTCCAGCTTCCGGGCCTCCTCGTCGCTGAGCACGGCGGGCATGTTCGCGGGACGCTCGACCGGTGTCAGAGTAGCGAGATCGTACGTACCCTGCAGATCGGGACGTCCGTCTTGAGTTCTTGGAATCGACGACGCGGCCGTCGGATTGGCGGCCGGCTTCGGCGCCTGCCCGGTCAACGACGTCGTCGCGATCGCGACAACCGCGGCGGCGGTACCAATCAAGAAACGTGGACGCATATCGTTGCTTCCTATTTCAGCGGAGTCTTTCGCCACTTGCCGTAGATCATTTCCTCGACGAACTCGACGCACTTGAAGTCGAGCAGCTGCGCGTTCGCCTCGAGCCGCCGGTAGAGCGGCATCCGAATCGTCCATGGTCGCGTGAACACGCTCGCGTCTTCGATCGTGGCTTCGTAACTGATCACGTCGGGCGCCGTTCGGGTGTAGCGCTCGATGACGTGCAGCGCGTCGCTGTGGAAGTTGCCAGACCGGTCGAACCACGTTGAATCGTTCAGTCCCGTGACGTCGACGACAAACGTCTCGCCGTCCCAGCGGCCGACTGATTGACCCATCCACGACGACACCGGCGCTGGTCCCGGATCCTTCAGCAGGATGTTCCGCGTCGCGCCCGCGTACTCGTAGGCGATGAACATCGCGCTCGAGCTCTGAAGGATCTGCAACGGGTAGGGCATGTAGGTCGCGCGAGGGACACCCGGCAGGTAGCACTTGATCTCCGGATCGCGCTCGAGCCAGCGCTCGTGATTTTCGTTGCGCGTCGCCAGCGCCTCGGGCTTGTACGGAATCTCGCCGCCCTCGACAACGCCGAGGCCGGGCGGTACCGCGCCGACGGCGCCGAACGGCAGGACCGTAGCGGCGGGAACGGGGCCGAAGGGGCCGGGACGCAGCGCCAGCGCCGGCCGCGCCATATGCGCCTCGAGGTCGAAGTGCGCCTCGCCGAGCGCCTGCCAGACGCCGTTCAGATCGGGACGACCATCGGCGAGCCGCGGTGCGCGATACGCCGCCGTTCGCGATTGACCTGCGACCGGGATCGCAGCGGCCGTGATCAATGCACCGGCGACTGCGCTGACCAGTGCAATCGCGACGGTCTTCCACGTGGAGCTCACAACCTGCCTCCGTGATTCGTAGAGCAGTTCCGCGGAGGCTGAAGCCTCCGCTCTACGTTCTCAGCGACGCTTCGCTGCCTTCTTGGTGACCGCTCGCAGCTTGGTGACGCGGCGGGCCCTGGGCGTCGGCGCCAGCACGCCGGCGAGCGCAAGCGCGGCGATCTCGGCGGCCGCCTCATCGGCGCTCAGCCGGCCGTCGGTCCGGAACCAGCGCGGCAGCCAGAGGATCATGCCGATCGTGCTGAACGCCGCGACCGTGAGGTCGACGTCGCGCAGCCGTCCGGCGGCTTTCAGCTCACGCAGCGTCTCGCGCACGAGCTCGAAGTACTTGCGCTGCATCTCACGCACGCGCTTCTGCGCGAGCGGCGGCAGCGCCCGAATCTCGTCGAGCTGCGCGACCGAGCCCTCGGCGCGCGTGGTGATCCGGGCGTGCCGCATCACGATCTGCTTGAGCCGTTCTTCCGGGTCGCGCATCGACTGTGCCGGGATGATGACCTCGTCGCGCACGTTGTCGAGACCGAACAGCATGATCTCGAGAAGCAGCTCCTCCTTGCTCGTGAAGTAGTGGTACAGCCCGGCCTTCGTCATCTTCAGCGCGCGGGCGATGTCGCTCACCGAGGTCGCGTCGAAGCCGCGCTGGCGGATGATGCGCGCCGCCGTCCGGCAGATTTCGGCACGGCGCGAATTGAGCGGTGAAGTCGCGAGGGGTTTGGATGCCATGTATCAACTGGAGTCTTGAGTTACTTGACGATCACCTTCACGTGCCCGGTCGTCCAGCAGCACTGGAAGCCGCCGCCGCCGTCGCCGGAAGTGTCGTTGACCTGGGCGCGCAGCACGTATTCGCCGGGCGCGGTGAACGTGGCGGTGGCGACAGTCTTGCCGTCCGTGGGATCCACTTTGGGTTTCGATTGATCGAACGTCACGTCGGCCGGCCCGCGGTACAGGCTCCAGGTGATCGACACGGGAGGAGTGTTCGAGCGCCGCGGCGCTGCGCCCGGCTCGATGTGGGCTTCATCCGTGACCCAGGCGGTGAGTGGCAGCGCGTTCGCCAGTGTCGTGGTCAACGAGGACGCCACGCCGCGTGGAGGTCCCTGCAACGCCGGGCCCTTGATCGAAAAACGCAAGACCGGTGGCGTGTTCCCCATCGCCGCGTCCTTGAACGGCTCCACCTCGTAATCGCGATGCAGCCCCATAGGCACTGACGTGGTCTTGCCGTTGGCGACGATCGTCCAGGTCAGCTTCTTGTCGCCGAAATCAGCGGGCACCGTGATGGTGAACACACCCCACTGCCGACGCGGCAGGAAGTGTGTCGGCTGGCCCTGGTCGGGACCGCCGGGCTCGATCCGATTGTTGGGGCCGATCGGGATGTCGAGCGCTTCCTTCTTGTTGCGATTGAAGTACCCGACGAGCAGGTTGATGCTGCCGTCGGGGTTTCGGTACCAGCCTTCGTAGGCGGCGGTCACGCCTTGTCCGACGTCGCGGATCGGCTCCAGCGGCAACTGCGCTTGCGCCGCGAGCGACGCAGCCGCTAGTACAACAAAAGCGGCCGTCCTTGGGCCTTGGTGCTTTGTCCTTGGTCCGTCCTGTAGTCCAGGGTCCGTGGTCCGACGCGTCAGCGGTCGCAGGACCAAGGACCACGGACTAGGGACGGACCAAGAACCAAGAACGAAGGACGAAGGACCGACACGTGTTCTCGACATGGTCACTGCGACTGCGCCGGATTCGTCTTCTGCTTCCGCTTCGCGAGCTCGGCCTGGTAGTCCTCGTCGCTCATATACGTGATGTTGACCCAGGCGTGTGCCATCTCGTCGACGGTGCGGTCGCCCCAGCCGACCCACTGGTTCGGATCGGGGTTGCTCTTGTTCGAAGTGGTGTTGTCGTGCCACGCGGTGATGCGCAGGATCGTCCCTTTGGGCAGCAGCGGCGCGGCATCGTCGGCATAGACGTAGTTGACGTGCCAGTTGAATTGGAAATCGTTCACGTAACTGAGCATCTGTGTCGTGCCGGTCGGCAGGATCGCTTCCATCGCCATCGCCTTGCCCCGCAGGTGCATGTGCGGTTGGAAGTTCTCGACGCGGCCGGCCTGGCGCATCACATGGAAGTTCTGATTCACCACGACCGCGTTCGGCGGAATGTCGAGGTTGCGGTTGCCTTCGGTGACGCCGCTGAACAGCGCCAGCACCTGGCGATACTTCGGTTCCTGTCCCTTCGGATAGAAGTAGATGCCGAGCTCCAACGAGTCGGTAATCTCCTCACCGACGGCGTGATAGTGAATGTCCCACACGATCTTCGAGCCGGGCAGCATCAGCTTGCCGCTGTTCGGCCGCATGACTTCGCCCTGTTTGCCGACCGCCCATTCCATGAACAACCCGGGTCCCACGTCGGCATCATCGCCGGTCGGTGCCGCGCTCGCCGCGGCGCCGGTGCCGTCGTCCTGCTGCAGCCGCGCCAGCGCGTGGTGCGTGATGCGGCGGCCCTTGATCGTCGATGGACGAATCTCGATTGCGCGTACCCACCGCGCTTCGGTCAGGCCCGTCGGAACGACCGGCTTGTACCAGGCATCCTGTGCCTGCGCCGGCATTCGGTACGGCGGCGATTTGATGATCAGATCGGGTTCGCCGAAACGCGACTTGAAGTTCCAGCCGGTGTCGTCGGCCCACTTGACGGGCGCCGGCATGTCCTTCAGCTCACCCTTCGTCGCGCCGCTGTCGACCCAGCGCACGATCGTGTCGATTTGCTCGGTGGTGAGCGAGCGGTCGTTTTCGAAGTGCTGGATGCCGACGGTCTTGTCGATGTGCCACGGCGGCATCTGTCTGGACGCGACGCGCGCCTTGATCGAGCGCGCCCACGGGCGCACCTCTTCGAACGTCATCAGCGACATCGGCGCGATCGAGTTCGGCCGATGGCACGCCTCGCACTTGGCCTGAAAGATCGGCGCGATGTCCTTGGTGAAGGTGACCGGTGTGTCGCCTGGCGGCGCCGCGGCCGCGATCGATGCGCTCAGCGCCATCGCGCTGAACACCACTCCGATCCGGATCGACGTATTGCCCGCAAGGTGAATGCGCATGAGTGCTCCTCTACCAGGCCGCCTAAAGGCGGCCGCTACGTACGATTCATCGTCCTTCGCCAGTGGGCTGAACCGTGACGAACTTCAACGTCCGCAAGGCGGGCGTCTCGATTGGTAACTCGGTTGCGCCGGCAGGAAAGCGGTTCGCGCGCAGCATGTGCGCGATCACGTCCGCCATCTGCTGGCGTGAAAGCGAGCCTGGGCGATCGGCCGGCATCGAGATCCGGATGCGCTCGAACAGGTCGCCCAGCGTCAAGTCGTTCCAGTTCGCCATGAAGCCTGCGCCCGCGAGCGCCGGCGACATGTCGGCTCCCTCGAGCCCGGCGCCGTGGCAGTTGGCGCAGTGCTGCGTGTACACGCCAGCTCCGCGATCCGCCTGCGCCGCGCTGTAGACGCCGCTCCACACCGTCTTCGTCGACGGGGCCCCCGACGCGTCCTGTCCCTCAGTCGTACGAGCGATCACCACGAGCATGGTGACCGCGACGCCGACCAAGAGCGTTCGTGATCGCATCGGCTGCTTCGTTACTGCTGCGTCGACGATGACGTTGGCGCCTCCCGCACGTCGGGCAGCGCGAACGAGATGTACTCGCCCGAGTAGTTACCGCCGCTGACGGCGACCAGGATGTACTGCTTGCCATCGACCATGTACGTCATCGGCGATCCGCTTTGCGGGGCCGGCATCAGCACCGCGCCCACTTCCTTGCCGGTCGTCTTGTCGTAGGCGCGCAGCATGGCTCCTCGGCCGCGCTCCGGCGTCGTGGTCACCTGCGGATCGCCGAGGATCACGAGCGACTTCGTGACGACGAGGCCGACGCTGCCGCCCTGACCGGTCTTCGGGATAGTGAGCCCCTTCAGCTTCGCGTGATTCCGGACCACATCAGGCGTGTCGCCGTGCGGTACCTGGAACAGCAGGTCGCCTCGTTTCAGATCGATCGCCGACAAGACACCATACGGTGGTTTCACGATCGAAAGTCCGTCGACGGTGGAGAAGCTTTGCACCGGCTCCGCAGCAGCGGCCGCGGGGCGTGGCGCTGGTGCAGCCGCTTCGCGTCGTCGCGGCACGTCGGCGTAGGTGCCGGTGCCTGCGGCCTCGCGAAGGCGGAACGGCGCGCCGACCACGCCGGCCTGATACGGAATGTCTGAGAAGCCCGCTGGCGGCGGTGCGACCGATTCCGACGCGAACGACGCGAGGTTTGCCTGTGCGTAGACGACACCGGTCTCGGGATCGGCGCCGCCGCCGGGCCAGTTCGTGCCGCCGCTGGCGTTGCCGAGGTTGATCGCGCCAAGCAACCCTTTGACGTTGCCGACGATCGGCGGGTTGTAGAGCGTGCCGCTATACAGATACTTGTCGCCCGGCCACCACTTGTAATGCTTGACGTTCTCGAGCGCCTGCGCGCGCATCTCCGGCGTGAAGTCGATCAGTTCTTCGGGGATGCGGAGTCCCGGCCTGCCATAGGCGGCGGGCTTCGACGGAATCGGCTGTGTCGGTGAGTACCACTCGCCCGGCACGTCGCCCGGCGGTACCGCGACCTCGTTGATCGGCCAGACCGGCTCGCCGGTCACGCGGTCGAACACGTAGAGATACGCCTGCTTGCTCGGGAGCGCGACGAGCTTGCGCGGTTTGCCGTCGACGGTGACGTCGAGGAGGATCGGCGCCGACGAGACGTCGTGATCCCAGATGGGATGGTGCACGAGCTGGAAGTGCCACTTCCGCTTGCCGGTCTTCAGGTCGACGCAGACGAGGCTTTCCCCATACAGGTTGTTGCCGGGCCGCTTGCCGCCGTAATAGTCGGACGTCGGCGACTCCACCGGCAGATACACGAGCCCGAGCTCTTCGTCGGCGGTGATCTGAGACCACACGCCGGTGTTGCCGTTGATGGCCCATGAGTTGTTCTGCCACGTGTCGTTGCCGAGCTCACCCGGACGCGGAATCGTATTGAACGTCCACAGCAGCTTGCCGGTGCGCACGTCGAAGGCGCGCGCGAGCCCCTTGGTGTTGTTGTGCGTCGTGACCGTCATGCCTTCTTTCATCGACGATCCGATCAGCACGACGTCGCGCACGATCGTCGGCGTCGAGTGCAGACCGATCTCGCCGGTCTCGAGATCGATTTGCTGCTCGTTGCCGAACACCACGCCGACCTTCAAGTCGACGATGCCGTTCTTGCCGAAGCCCTGAACCGGCTGGCCGGTCTTGGCGTTGAGCGCGATCAGTCGGTATCCCGGTGTGACGTAGAGGATGCGCGCATCGCCGCGTCCGTCGCTCCAGTACGACAGGCCGCGACCGGAGAGCTGCCGCGGCGCGTTGGCGCCGCGCGTGCCTTCGGGGAACGCGTGCACCCAGCGCAGCTCGCCGCTCTTCGCGTCGAGCGCCACGACGGAGCGGCGCGTGCCGGCGGTCGCGTAGAGCGTTCCGCCGATCATCAGCGGCGTGCCTTCGAGCTTGAACTCGGGGCGACTACCGAGATTGTCGGTCTTGAAGCGCCACGCCACCTCGAGCCGATTGAAGTTGGCGGCGGTGATCTGATCGAGCGGCGAATAACGCGTGCCGCGCGCGTCGCCCGTGTAGTGCGGCCACTCGCCGTTCTTCGTACTCGGTGCGGCGGATTGTCCGGAGACCCCGTGAACGACCAGCGCTACGGCGCCGACGAGCGCGGTCGAGAAGAGAATCGAGCGAAAGAGTCGTCGCGTCATCGTGGACTCCGGTGCGTAGTGTCCGGCTTCAGCCGGACGAAAGCGTCGCGAAAAACCTACCGGCCGGTCGGTGTGACCGATCCAAAAGTCTACACCGGGCCGGACCCCGGTGATCACCGTTGTCACCCAAACTGGGGAGTGCTATTCTCCCCGACCGAACGGTCGGTCGGTAACTTTCCTGGTCGTGGCGGGGGACACCTGGCGGAAGGGAGTTCGGCATGCAGAGTGCGCTCGCTTCGCGAATCGGCGTAGTCCTGGTTTTCCTGCTTGTGCCCGTCGTGGCATGGGCACAGACGAGCAGCATCACGGGAACGGTGCGCGACCCGTCGGGGGCGGTGCTGCCCGGCGTCACGGTCGAAGCGTCGAGCTCGGCGCTCATCGAAAAGGCCCGGATCGGCGTCTCCGACGATGCCGGCGTCTACCGGGTGGAAAATCTACGCCCCGGCACCTACCTCGTCACCTTTACGCTCCCCGGCTTCAGCACCGTGAGACGCGAGGGCATCGAGCTGACCTCCGATTTCACGGCGACCGTCAATGTCGAGCTGAAGGTCGGCAGCCTCGAGGAGACCATCACCGTCACCGGCGAATCGCCCGTCGTTGACACTACGACGATCACACAGCGAACCGTCATGACGCG
>Ga0111539_10001823_pt1 | contig 28370 bp, 17 predicted proteins | sample RhiMethybrSRZTD1_FD_79667 | JGI IMG/M metagenome (GOLD analysis project Ga0111539, IMG submission 79667) | Populus rhizosphere microbial communities from Tennessee, USA - Rhizosphere MetaG P. TD hybrid SRZTD1 (version 2) (version 2) | ecosystem: Host-associated > Plants > Roots > Rhizosphere >...
CCTGTCCGACATCATGTCTGGAACTGACACAGGACTTCGAACTGGCCACCTACTCGCGCGCAGGCTTCGTCTGGAATCGCGAAATGCTCGAGCAGGGGCGAGAAACTGTGAAGTACACGAGCTAAGCCACAAAAAGGTTTAGCCACAAAAAGGCACAAAAAGCACAGAATGTTTTTTGTTGGCCTCGAGTAACTGAATTAGTTCAGCGCTGATTCTTAAGTTCTTTTTGTGCTTTTGGCGCCTTTTTGTGGCTAATAAAGTATGAATCTTTCAGGTTACGAAGCACTCTTCTTCTGGATCTTCGGACTCGCGGCGATCTTTGCGGGCTTGTTGACCGTGATGGCGCGCAATGCCGTTCATAGCGCGCTGTTTCTGATTTCATCGCTCGTTTCTGTTGCCGCGCTGTTTGTGCTCTCGGGGGCGGAGTTCATTGCAGGTGTCCAGATACTCGTTTACGTCGGCGGCGTGATGGTGCTGTTTCTCTTTGTCATCATGCTTGTGAATGTGGGCGCCGAAGAGCGTGGGCGCGACGAGATCTTCAATAGTCAAAGACAGGTTACGGCGAGTTTGATCTTCTGTTTCCTGCTTGTCGGCGGCGTGCTGTACTCAGTCAATCGGGGTTATCAGGGCCTGCTGGCGCGTTCAGACCACCCGTCTGCTGAAAGAATTGCCGCGGAACAGGCAAGGAAAGATCAGACGTACGCCGATTCGGGAACCGGCAGCAGCAAGATCACCAGAGATTCACAGAGTCTTGGCAACAGTCTCTATCGATACGCGTCATTGCCGTTTGAAATCGCCAGCGTGTTGCTGCTTGTGGCCATTATCGGTTCGGTAATGCTGGCGCGCACACTCAAACAGGAAGCTTCTGCCGACGACGTCGATCCCGATCTTCTGAAAGAAGAGATCGCCAGAGACCCCGGGCTCGCAAAGATCGAGCCTCAATTGGAATAGTCATGCTCAATTTCTTCAGTCCAACACTGGCATTGTTGTTTCAGGAGGCAGAGCGTAGTCGCCTCGGAGAGATGTTCTACCAGACGCGAGCCGCCGCAGCTAACCCCGACCTCTCGAAGTTTTTAGTGATTGGCGCGCTGCTGTTCATCATCGGAGTGGCGGGTGTGCTGACGCGGCGCAATATCATCGTCATCTTCATGTCGATCGAGCTGATTCTCAACGCGGCTAATCTGAACTTTATTGCGTTCTCTCGTTACCTGTCTCAGACGGGTAATCCGAACGCCGTCGCTGGGCAGATCTTCGCGGTGTTTGTAATCGTCGTCGCTGCGGCTGAAGCGGCGATTGGTCTCGGAATCGTAATCGCGCTTTACCGGAACAAGGAAACGATCTGGGTTGATGAGATTGATCTGTTGAAGTGGTAATAGGTCTCCGAAGCTAAATGCAAAAATACATCTGGCTCGTTCCCCTGCTACCCCTAATCGGCGCCGCAATTAATGGGCTGCTGGGCCGAAAGCTCCGCTTTTCCGAAACAGTCATCGGGGGCATAGCAGTTGGATCGGTTGCTCTCTCATTTCTAATCAGTCTGACGGCTGTCTATTCATATGGTCATGCCGGATGGCCCAAGCCTTACCTGACGAGCCAGGATGGTTTCAGTTTCAACTGGATCCCCGGGGGCGCGGTCAGTATCAACCAGGGCAGTGACGCGCGTCGCGAGATACAGTCTCAAAAACAAGTAGAAGAGCGACTGGCGGCGATGACGCCCGAAGAGCGCAGGCAAACCCAGTCCATACTCGTGGCGACGGTCGACTCGCCGCGTTACTCGCTGCTCAATATCGAGTGGAGCTATCAACTCGATCCCCTCTCGTCGATCTTTATGCTGATCGTCACCGGCGTCGGTCTTTGCATCTTTGTGTTCGCGACCGGCTACATGCACGGCGAGACCGGTTTCTACCGCTTCTTCGCGTACATGGGTCTCTTCATGTTTGCGATGCTCGTGCTCGTGATGGGTTCAAACTTCCTGATGATGTTTGTCGGTTGGGAAGGTGTGGGTCTCTGCTCTTATCTGCTGATTGGTTACTACTTCGATCGTCAGGAAGCCGCCAACGCTTCACGTAAGGCATTCATCACCAATCGCGTCGGCGACTTCGGATTCGCGCTTGCCATCTTCGGCGTGATCGCGACTTTCGGTAGCGCCCAGTACACGGAAGTCTTTGAACAGGCAAAATCGTTTCCGATTGAACTACTCGGTCACTGGGGCATTCTCTCGTGGATTGCACTCGGACTCTTTATCGGCGCCTGTGGCAAGTCTGCACAATTACCGCTACACGTGTGGCTGCCCGATGCGATGGCTGGTCCAACACCAGTCTACGCACTGATCCATGCCGCGACGATGGTCACCGCCGGTCTTTACATGGTGACGCGTACCAACGTCATCTTCCAGCATTCACAAACGATGTTACTCGTCGTCGCGCTCATCGGCGCTGCGACTGCCATCTTCGCCGCCACGATCGGAATCACGCAGAACGACATCAAGAAGGTGCTTGCCTACTCAACCGTCTCGCAGCTCGGCTTTATGTTCATGGCCTGCGGCGTGGGCGCGTTTGCGATTGGCATCTTCCACGTGATGACGCACGCGTTTTTCAAAGCCCTGATGTTCCTCGGCGCCGGCAGCGTCATTCACGGCATGCATCACGAGCAGGACATGCGCCGCATGGGCGGTTTGAAGAAATACATGCCGTACACCTACTGGACGTTTATGGCCGGTTGGCTTGCGATCTGCGGCATCATTCCGTTCAGCGGGTTCTGGTCGAAAGACGAGATTCTCTGGAAGTCGGCAGAGACGACTTACATCCCGCTGGGCTGGCTCGTCTGGCTAATCGGAACGATCGCGGCCACGTGCACGGCGTTTTATATGACGCGCCTGATGGCAATGACGTTCTGGGGCAAAGAGCGATTTCTCGAGGGTGCCGGCGGTGAAGCCGACGAAGCTCACGCTTCCGCTTACGACAAGGGACTCGCCGCGCACGATGCCCTGCAACCTTCAGCAGGAGATCGCCCGCGACACGAGCCCGGCGAGCATGTTGGACCAGTACACGAAGACGCGGCACATCACGCCGCGACGCACGGACACGGCGATGGTCACCACGGTGCGCACATGCCGCACGAATCGCCACCATCGATGTGGGTACCGTTGGCAGTTCTCGCGCTTTTGGCCGTCATCGGCGGCTTTGTCGGCATTGGACCGGCATTCAGAACAATAACCGGCAGCGAGCATCCCGGCGGTAATTTGAATATCGTCACCTGGCTCAATCCGGTTATATGGAATCCGGCTACGCGCGACTTCAACACGGCTGAAGGCGGCCATGAAGCCGCGCCCGCTGAAGGCGCACATGCAGAAGCGCCCGTAGCGGCTGAGGGTGCACACGGTGGCGCCGCCATCTACGGCGACACCGGATTTAATCTCGCACATTCAGTAGAGAACTCTACACATAGCGAACTCGCGACCGAGTGGATCTTTATTGTCATCTCTCTTGTTGTCGCCGGCATCGGCATATTACTGGGCGTGCTGTTCTACGTCTGGCGTCCGGAGCTGCCGAACATCTGGGCGCAACGACTGCGACCACTCTATAACGCGAGCTACAACAAATATTGGGTCGACGAATTCTACGGGCTCACCGTCACGCGCCGCACCATGGATGCGGCTCGAGGTGTCTACCGGTTCGATTCGAAAATTGTTGACGGCATCGTCAACGGGCTTGCGTGGCTGAGCCGGCAGGCCAGTCGTATTGTTGGCGGCGTGGACAAGTATTTCGTGGACGGTCTCGTCAACACCGTTGCCGCGTTCATCGCGCGCTTGATGTCGCCATTGTTCCGCGCCGCGCAAACAGGCTTCACGCAAAACTATGCACTCGTGATGGTGTTGGGATTGATGGTGGCGGTCGCGGCATTTTACGGGAAAGATATCGCTCTCGCTGTTGCTACTGCTGTGCGGAATATTACTGGTACGGTTTTCTGATCTTCGTTTGTTGGATGCCGGCAGAATTAATATGAACAACTACATTCTTTCTTTCATCACCTGGTTGCCGGCGGTCGGCGCCATTCTCATTCTGGCGTTCATGAAGAAAGATCAGTCGAGCCTGATCAAGAGATTTGCCACCGGCTGGTTTGTGCTCGACTTCATCCTCTCGCTCTGGGTACTGAAGTACAACCGCGGCATGGGCGGCATGCAATTCCTCGAAGATCACGAGTGGATACCGGTTATTGGCGCGCGTTATCAAATGGGTGTTGACGGCGTTGCCGTCCTGCTGATCGTTTTGACCACACTGCTCGGCGCCATCGCGGCGTTGTCGTCCTGGGAATACATACAAAAACGAGAGAAAGAGTATTACGTCCTGTTGCTTTTGCTGCAGACGGCAGTGATTGGCGTGTTTGCGTCGATGGACCTGTTTCTGTTTTACCTCTTTTTCGAAGTGTCGCTCGTGCCGATGTATTTCCTGATTGGAATCTGGGGTGGCGAGAATCGTCTTTACGCAGCGATCAAGTTCTTCCTTTACACGCTCGTTGGTTCGGTCGTGATGCTGCTGGGTGTTTTGAAGATGTACTTCCTGACACAGGACGCCAGTATCACCGGCAAGATAACGGCGGAAGGCATTCGCCTCGTTGCGGGAAATCAGCAGACGGTCGAGTTGGTTTCCAGGACGCTCGACGCCGCAGCGCACTACTCCGGTGGTCCAACCGGCACCTTCAACATCATCTACATGCAGGCAATGGGCCCGTGGCTGCCTACGGGCACGTTGCAGATACTTCTCTTCGCTGCTTTCGCACTCGGCTTTGCGATCAAAGTGCCGATGTTTCCATTTCACACCTGGCTGCCGGACGCTCACGTGGAGGCGCCGACAGCGGGCTCAGTGATTCTTGCCGGCATTTTGCTGAAACTCGGAACATATGGTTTCTATCGCTTCAACTTACCGATGTTCCCGTGGGCGTCGCGAGACCAGAGCAGTTTCGCTGACGGTCGTTTCGGCGTGCGTAGTGTCATCGTCTTTCTGGCGATCGTCAGTATTATCTACGGCGCGCTGGCGGCGATGTATTTCGTCGTCAAAAAAGATGGCGACGTTAAGAAACTGGTAGCGTACTCATCGGTGTCGTCGATGGGTATGGTGATGCTCGGGCTGTTTGCACTCAATCCGAATGGCGTCAACGGCGGTGTGATGCAGATGGTCAACCACGGTATCTACTCCGGCGCGCTGTTCCTGCTCGTCGGAATCATTTACGAACGGCGACACACACGCAACGTCGCTGAGTTTGGTGGACTTTCACACGTGATGCCGGGTTACGCAGCGATCTTCCTCGGCATGGTGATGACTGCGATCGGGTTACCGTTGCTGGCAGTCTTTATTTCAGAGTTCCTGGCGCTGCGAGGAGCCTTCGAGGCGAATCCATATTGGGCCGGTTGGGCCGCTCTGGGAATCATCCTCAACGCGGGATATTTCCTCTGGTTGTACCAGCGCATGTTCTTCGGCAACATCGACAATCCGAAGAATGAGGGTCTGCGCGATCTGAAAGTGCGCGAGTGGGCTTACATGGTGCCGCTGATGATCCTCTCTTTGTGGATCGGTGTCTATCCGAAACCGTTTCTTGAGTACATCCAGCAGCCGGTGAACGCAGTCGTGAAGCAAATTCGACCCGATTATGTGATTCCGGGAACGGCGATACCGCCCACAACAGAAAGAGCGGAGAAGTAGCCACAAAAGGGCACAAAAGCACAAATGTTTCTGCTGCAAGCCAACGCCACCTCGCTCATCAACGTCTCCGATCTGCGTTTGATCGCGCCGGAGTTGATCCTGACTGCCTGCGCCTGCGTGGCACTGGTGATGGAAGTCATTCTGCCGTATCGCAAGAGCAAGCTCACCGCGTACTTCGCGCTCGTTGGCGTGGCACTCGCTCTGATTTCGCTCTACTTTCAGATGGGAACTCAGGGCGATGGGTTCTACGGGATGGTGCGAATCGACGGCTGGGCATTGCTCTTCAAAGCGATATTTCTGATTTCCGCTGCGCTCGCGATCGGCATCTCGACTCGCTTCCTCGATATCGAAGGAGAGCAGCACGGCGAATATTACGCGCTCATTCTCTTTGCCACCGTCGGCATGATGTTCATTGCGAGCGGTTACGATCTGATCTCGCTCTACATCAGTCTCGAACTGATGGCGCTGACGTTTTACGTACTCGTGGCTTTTACAAAGCGCGAGAAGAGGTCGAACGAAGCCGCGATGAAGTACTTCCTGCTCGGTGCTTTTTCATCGGGCCTGTTGCTCTACGGCATGTCGTTACTTTACGGCATCGCGGGCTCGACGAATATCGGCGAAATCGGAAGTAATCTCTCGAGGCTGATGCCTGAGATTGAAAAGGCACTGAACGACCCGAATAACCCACTCGCTGGTCTCAGGCCGATGCTGTTGCTGGCAATGATTGCGCTTGGCGCCGGGTTGTTTTTCAAAGTCGCAGCGGTGCCGTTTCACATGTGGGCGCCTGATGTTTATGAAGGTGCACCGACTTCAGTCACGGCATTTCTCTCGACCGGATCAAAAGCCGCAAGCTTCGCGTTGTATGCGCGCATCTTCAGCGAGGCGCTTGAACCGTTGCGAGCGGACTGGGCGCCGCTCCTCGGTCTCGTCGCAGCGATCACGATCATGGTTGGTAATTGGGCTGCAGTCACGCAGGAAAACTCCAAACGCCTGCTTGCATACTCGTCGATCTCCAACGCCGGATATCTGCTGTTAGCGCTCGTCGCTCACAACGAATACGGAAACATCGGTCTGATCATCTATCTGTTTGTCTACACGCTGATGAACATGGGCGCCTTTGGCGTGATTATTAGTTTGCGACGCCGCGGAATAATCGGCGACAACGTGGAAGATCTGACCGGGCTCGGCGAGAAGGCGCCGTTCATGGCCGCGATGATGGCTATCTTCATGCTGTCGCTTGGTGGCCTGCCGATTACCGGCGGATTCATCGGTAAGTATTTCCTGTTTGGAGGACTGCTCCAACGTGGCGCTGAGGATCAAAAGCACTGGTACTACTGGCTCGCAGGTTGGGCCATTGTGAATACAGTCGTTTCGTTCTACTACTACTTCCGTTTCATCAAGGTCATGTACCTGGGCGACCGCCTGGCCGACAACAAACCACTGGCGCTCTCACCCGCGCTTCAAGTGGCCCTGGTCGTGTCTGTGGTTGGGATTCTCGTTATCGGAGTCTATCCGCAGCCGCTCATTGAGTTGGCCCGGTCTTTAATACCCGCGGGCTGATGGTAGTCTTCTTCTTCCTCGCCGCACTGTCCATTTGGTTTGGTATTCAGTCGGTATTGAATGGCATTCGTTACGCAGCCTACGTGCGGCGAGAGACGAATCGCGCGTTGCCGGAGTTTCAGCCGTTTGTATCGGTGATCGCACCCAGTCGCGGGCTCGAGCCTGGATTGGCTGATAATCTTCGACCGTTGCTCGAACAGGAGTATGCGCGTTATGAGGTTTTGTTTGTTTTTGACCGTGCGGATGATCCGGCAATTCAAGTTGTCGGACACGGATCTTCGCGGATTGCCAGAACGATTATCGCTGGAGCAGCGACTGATAGTGGGCAGAAGGTTCACAATCTTCGAGTGGCGGTGACTGAGATCGATCCGCAATCGGAAGTGCTGGTGTTTGTCGATACTGATGCTCGGCCAGCAAAGGATTGGCTCAAATGTCTCGTCGCGCCGCTGGCAGACGAAAGGATCGGGGCTTCCACGGGTTATCGTTGGTTCGTTACGAGCAGGGGTGGAATCGCTTCGCGGCTGCGAGGTGTTTGGAATGCGTCTGTGGCTTCGGCTCTTGGCAGCGATACCGCGAAAAACTTTTGCTGGGGTGGCTCGACGGCGATACGGCGTACGACATTTGAGAAATTGAATGTCAGCGAACGTTGGCGTGGAACCGTCTCAGACGACTTCACCATCACGCGTGTTTTGAAGGAAGCGAAACTTCCGATCCACTTCACGCCACGCTGTCTCGTTGCCTCCGTCGGCGACTGCGACTTCAAAGAGCTTTTCGAATTCACGACCCGTCAAATCAAAATCACACGCGTCTACGCCTCGCATCTCTGGCTCCCACTCCTACTCGGCTCAGCCCTCTTCGCCCTCGTCTTCTTTGGCGGCATCATCCTGTTAATCCTGCAAATCCTGCAAATCCTGTCCCCAACTTTCTTTTTGCCTCTGGCCCTCATAATCATCTTCACGCTCGGCGCTACCAAGTCATTCATCCGCTGGCGCGCCATCAACCTCCCGCTCACTCAATACCGTTCCGCACTCAAACGCGATCTTCCCGCCCACATCTTCCTCTGGCCGTTCGCCTCTTTGCTCTATCTCTACAACGCCATCATCGCCGGCTTTTCCCGGCGCATCACCTGGCGCGGCATTACCTATGAATTGAAATCACCCACTGAAGCTGTCATTATCTCCCGCGTACGTTGATGCCCAACAAAGCCGTCCAATTGGTGCAGTTGTTACGTTCGACGAAGCGTGAAAAACGTCTCGGCACAGTGATCCTGTTTGTCACCTCGCGCTGTAACGCGTTCTGCCAGACCTGCTTCTATCACGAAGAGTTGAACCAGCCCGGCGATCTGACCTTTGCTCAAATCGAAAAGGTTTCGCAAACCATGCCGCCAATCACTGACCTTTGGCTCTCGGGCGGTGAGCCGACTCTGCGACGCGATCTTTCAGACGTCATCGATCTGTTTGTTTCAAACAACGGCGTCGATCGCATCATCATCCCCACGAATGGCCTCATCAAAACGCGCGTTTACGATGTCGTGGATCGTGCACTTGCAAACAACCCGCAGATCGATCTCTATCTGAACATCGCGCTTGACGGTTATGGCGAAACTCACGATCGCATTCGCGGCGTTCCGGGAAACTGGCACAAGGCGCTCGAGTGCATCGAATCGCTCTATCCGCTAAAGGAAAAATACGCCGATCGTTTTCGACTGAACGTCAACACAGTTGTTTGTGCGGAGAACTACACCGAGATCGAGATGCTCTCGGAATTCATGTGGGACAACTATCGTCTGGACGGACAGTACTTCAACATCATTCGCGGTGAGACGCTGGTAGGCGAACAGATCAAACAAGTGCCACCTGAAGTTTTGCCGGCCATGTACGCGCACGTTTCGAAACTCACGAAACGTTACGGCGAACGAATGTTTGCCGCCGACGACGCCGGCAAGCGTTTTGTGAAGAACGCCGTCTACGCCGGATCAATCATCACTCACTATCGCACGCAGCACGTAAACTTTCAGCAACCAACACCGTGGCCGTTTCCATGCACCGCGGGTGAAACAACCGCCGTGATCGACTACAACGGCGACGTGCGCGCGTGTGAGTTGCGAGAAAAGTTTGCGTCCCTCGCCGACTTTGACTATGACTTCGGCGCACTGTGGTCCACTAACGAACGTCGGACGGAACTCAACGCCATTGACGGTGGGAAAGCGTGCTGGTGCACGCACGTGTGCTTCATTCACGACTCGATGCGCCACTCACGCCGCGCCTTGCTTTATGAGGTTCCCAAGAACTACCTGACGCGCGAAAGCTGGTGACCTCGTGGGTGATAAACCAGACCAGGACGAGAACAGAAAAACCGGTTTTGCGTATGCCGCAGGCATTACGTTGTTTGCGTCAGTTGCGACTTTCTGTGCCCTCGGCTGGTTCCTCGACAAGTGGTTAGGGACAGAGCCCTGGTGTCTGATCGGAGGCATCGTCCTCGGGTCTGCGGCGGGTTTGTTTGAATTTGTCCGTCTCAGCTCCAAGACTTATTGAGCCACGGCTAATGCTATCTATACTGCTACGGCGCAATTCTAATCTTACCGACATTCGTGTTCCGCGAGTGTGTTCTGATGAATACCGTGCAGGCACCGGCCGCCAGACCATCGGGTAGTCTTACTATCACCTGCGTGAAGTCCACTCCGGGTACAGCACGCACGTCTTCCGCCGGCACCTGGAAGAATTGATTGTTACTATCGAACAAGTTGACAAAAACAGCAGTAGGTTGCTCAGCCGGATCCAGTTGCAGACCTCGGACGAAAAACATGACTCTGGTGTTTCGATCGGTGCCGGCGGTCAGGAACCAATCCGGAAGTACAACGCGGAACGGATCTCTGACCATGGAAAACACGTCGAGAGCGGCAGCTTGGTCGACAGTCGGGCCTGACTGTTCAAAAAGTAGGTCCAGCGGATCATCATCCGTAATCGTGCCGAGAGCCGGGCTCCCAACCACCACGGCATTCGAAACACTCGAAAGATTGATGCGCAAGGTTTCGTTTGATTCGCCACTCATATCGCCGCAGATCTTTACGGCAACCGTAAACGTCGTGTTGCCGGGCTGAAACGAGATCGTACCGGAAGTGGCCTCATAATCTGTGCCCTGGTTACTGCATGAGGTACCACCGGTCGCACTAATGTTCGCCGTGGCATAGTTAACACTTACCGATCGTCCGGTGGCCGCTGAAAGCGTGAACGTGAATAGTGCGTCAGTGGTACTGCCGGTGTTGCCTTCGACGACATTTGCACTACCCTGAAAGATCACGGGAACTGTGGAACGATCCTGGATGGTGACAACGAGAATGGTAGGCGTTCCCAGCAACTCGAGATTAGAAGCATTCAATGTGACTTTGAAAGTCTCGTCAGGTTCACTGACATCATCGTTAATAATCGGAACCTGAAAACTCTTGCTCGTTTCGCCGCTGCTGAAGGTCAGCGCGCCGGATGTGGCGGTGTAGTCCTGTCCGGCCGTCGCCGTGCCATCCGCAGTTGCGTAATTAACGGTGAGATTACCGGCCGTACCGCCCTTGCGAAGAACGGTTATGGTCGCAAGGTTCAGATCTTCGATCAGCTCGATCGAACTCACACTGAACTGCGCATTACCCGTAGCGCTGGTAACGTCACCTGCTGAAAACTCCGACGTGTTCCCAGCCGGATCGGTAACGGTCGCCGTTATAACTCGACCCGTTTCCAACGGCACAGGAAAAGTTACGTTGATAGTTGCGTCGCCATTGGCGTTAGTGGTTACCGAAGTCGTGTTGAAGAATAGCGCGCCCTCTCCGTGTCCAGATTGATCCAAAGCCAGACTCGAATAAAAATCAATCTGGAACGTTGTACTTGGAGTCGAGTTCAGAGACCCTTGAATCGTCTTGCTGTTCCCTGTCGACGTCACCGAAGTCAACACCGGGAAGTTCTGTAGACTGTTTGCACCAGTGTCCGCATCGCCCGCATCGTTGGCAGTCACGCCGATTTGATCACCGAGATCGATTCCCAAACCGTCATTGGAAAAAATCGAGTTGCCGCGAATGGAATTCTGAAAGCTCCTGGAGAGAACCAGCACGCCGAATTTGTCGTTGAAAGCTATCTTATTGGCAGCGCCGCTTTGCATTCCGCCAATGACATTATTCGATCCGTCGGAGAACTGGATGCCTCCCTGCGTATTCGGCAGCGGTCCCGTGCCGGCTGCGTTCAATCCGATGAGGTTGCCTCGAATGACATTTCCCTGCGGTGAACCTACGTTTGCACTTCTGAACAGTATGCCGACAGCATTACCGGAAATGACGTTTTGCGCCTCAGGGACGAGGCCTCCGATCATGTCGTTCGAGCCGGAAATCTCGATACCTGAACCATTCGTGAAGCTAGAGATCGCTCGACTGCCAGTCACATCAGTGCCGATAAAGTTGCCTTGAACGGTAACGCCCGGGCCGGAGTTGTTGAGAGCGAGTGAAATGTTTGACTGTTCGTTTCCGGCAATTACATTTCGCGCTCCTGACACAGTTCCGCCGACCAACGAACCGTTGCTCGCAACAACACCAAAGGAGTTTCCCAAGGCAACCGTACCAGTGATGTCCGTTCCGATGAAGTTGCCCTGCAACTTGCTTCCTTCGCCGCTTAAGACGACTCCAAATGAATTGTTTGAGATAACATTCCTGGCGGCCTCTGTTAGACCACCGATCAATGTGTTTGGCGCTACTGCCAGGATGCCTTCCCCCCCAAGGCCGATCTTTCTAGTGCCGGTGATATCCGTTCCGATCAGATTTCCTTGAATCGTGTTCCCCGGAGCCTGGATAAAGATCCCTGCCGAGTTTCCGGAGATCAAATTGCCCGCTCCTGCTGAAGTACCTCCGATCAGGTTGTTTGTGAAGAGTGGATCCGCCTTAATAGTCACGCCCACGCCGCGGTTTTCGATTACGGTTGTTCCGGCGGCATTGGTCCCGATAAAGTTTCCCTGAATAACGTTGCCGGCGCCGAAGATTTCAATGCCGTTAACATTTCCCGAGATAACGTTGCGCACTGCGGCACTGGTCCCTCCGATGACATTGTTTGAGGAGTTGGACAGCAGGATTCCGGTATTGTTTTGTCTCGGCTGGCTTCCCGTGGCATCGGTACCGATGTAGTTGCCCTGAATTACGTTGTTGTCACACGAGAGAAGCATGATTGCCGAAGCATCGAAACGACCAATAGCCAGACCACGCACCGTGGTGTTACCGGCAGTAATAACAAGGCCACTCACAAATGCTGTGTTGTTGCCGTCTAGCTCAACGAGAGGCGTGCCGGTGTATCCGGGTTGAGTGGAAGCATCGATTTCGACTGGCCCCGTGATTTCCGGCAGCGGCGCCGTCAGGTTTATAACCTTCACTCCTGCTCCCGGAATGTTGAAGGCGATCTTGTCGGCGCCGAACGTGGTGTTGGCGAGCGTGATGGCCTCACGCAACGAGCCGATCCCATCGTTGTTAGCATTCGTCACGACAATGCTCTGGCGCTGGGCCGCAAAGTCTGCAGTTTGCGATGCGCTCAAGTTGTTAAAGGTCCGGCTCGGTGGAACGAAGGCGAAGACGTTCAGCGAAGGTGTGATGGTGTAGTTACCACCCTCGGGAACCTCAAATGAATAGTTTCCATTGTTGTCAGTGATTCTTACTCCGGACTGAGATCCGGTGAGGGTCATCTTGACGCCGGCGAGGCCGGTACTGCTATCAGTTACCCGCCCGCTGATCGTGAAAAACGCCGCGTTAGTAGCGGTGGCTGTAAAGTTCAAAGTTTGATTGCTGTTGAGATTGTTGAAGCTCTGACTCGGAGGCGCCATAGTGAAGTGAGGCATGGCCGCACTTACTGTAAAACTTCCTCCTTCGCGCAGGTGTGAAAACTCGTAAGCACCATCGGCTTCAGTGACTGTGGCGTTTACTGAGTTACCATCGCTCAAAACAACTTCAGCTCCGTTCACAGGCGCACCACCTACATCCAACACATGACCGCTGATGATGAACGACATCGTCAGCTTTGAAATGAAGACATCAGCGAAACCCAAATTGGAAGGTTGATACGCATTCGGAGTGGTCGGAAAATTCAGAGCTCTGGCAGAACCGGTTACGTACGCATTACCAGCCGAGTCGAGTGCAATCGCAAAAGCCTGATCATCCGAATCGGAGGAATCGTTCGAAACCGCACTGCCGCCGAGCAAGGTTGAGTAGATCAGGGCACTTCCTGCCGGATTGATCTTCGTGACATAAGCATCATTCCCAAACGCCGAACCGGACACCAGGTATAAGGTTGAATTCCTGAGAGGGTTAATGGCAAGTTCGACCGCGCTCTTAAAAGGCAGACCATTATTCCTCGGAATCCAGGTTTGCCCGTGATTTGTACTCTTGAGGAGCCCTTCTGTGTTCGACACGAAATAAAGTGTTGAGGAACTTACCGGATCAAAAACGACCTTTCCTCGGCCGGGTCGCACGAAGGTCCAGTTATCACCACCATCCACACTCTTAAAAAGTCCGATATCGGTGAGGTTGCTGTTCCTGAGTGTGGCATAAACCAGTCCGGAAGTATGCGGGCTAGCACCCACCCAGAGACCCTCCGCACTTGTTTGACTCAGAACGCGTTGCCACGATGCTCCCGAGTCGATACTCCGATAAATTCCACCGATTCCCGATGCGTCAGCAGCAAAGATTCTTGCAGGAGTATGTGGATCGACGGCGAGCGAGAGTGGAACGAAAGGCGGCGGATTTCCACTCGGAGCCCAATTATCCGCTCCGTCAGTCGTCTTGTAGATCGGACCATTGAAAGCGCCGGCGTACAACGTTGTCGGTGTCACAGGATCGATCGCCAGACTGCGCAGATTTGTGTTAGTCATTCCGTTCCGGCGCAGGTTCCAACTATCACCGCCGTCGGTACTCTTATAAACGCCGGCTGCGCTTCCAAAGCTGTCGAGGGTGGCGACGTAAAGCGTGTTAGGCGTCAATGGATCAATGACCAGGCCCACGATAAAACGAGCAACCAGACCATTATTGATTGGCGACCACGTCTTACCGCCATCGGTGCTTCGAAAAACGCCATTCAATGTCCCGGCGTAGACCGTCAAAGGTTGAGTTGGATGAACGACTATGTAACGGGCCGACGCCGTCAAACCATAAATATCGTTGCTCCAGTTTGTCGCGCCGTCGACACTCTTGAACATCGAACTTCCTGTAGATATCGCGCCTGCCACAAGCGGAAAATCAAACGAACTGGTAGACCCGGTTACGTAGGCATTGCCGGTTGCATCAACAGCGATCCCGCGAGCAGTCTCGCCATTGGTTCCGCCCAGGTATGTCGAATAGACAAGTGCTGAGCCCTGGCTGTTGAGCTTTGTTACAAAAGCATCGCCATTTGATCTGTTGCTTGCTTGAATCGGATTAGCGGTGGGAAAGTTGGTTGAAGAAGTGATGCCCGTAACATAAGCGTTACCAGAGGCGTCAACAGCGATTCCAAAACCATTGTCAGGATTATCGCCACCTAGATACGTCGAATAACTTAACGACCCGCTGCTATTAAATTTCGTTACGAACGCATCGCCAAGAAGCGTGTCGCCGATGTTCGGCTGGAAAGCATTTGCAGTAGGGAAGTCGTTAGAGGCAGTGTTACCTGTTACGTAAACGTTGGTCGCTGGATCTATCGCGATACAGTTTGCCTCGTCCTTCGCGCTGCCGCCCAGGTAAGTTGAAAAAACATAAGCGGGAACTGCTGGATTCAGCTTGGTGACAAATGCGTTTCCACCAGAATTAGGATTCAAAGGAACCGGCTGAACAGCGTTTAGCGTAGGAAAGTCCGTCGAATTCGTGTTGCCTGCGACGTAAATGTTTCCGTTGCCATCGACGGCAATGCCATTGCCGATCTCGTTCGCAGTACCTCCCAGGTAGGTGGAAAACAACAAGTCGGAACCAGAGGAGTTTAATTTACTAACAAAGGCATCTCTGGAGAAATTCGACGGCGGAGTTGTCTTTAGGGCGTTAACAAGAGGGAAGTTTGCAGCAGTGGTCGTACCGGTGACGTGAGCATTCCCCGCTGAGTCTACGGCGATGGCAGTTGAGAAGCTAGAGATATCGCCGCCCAGAAACGTCGAATATATCAGGCTACTGCCGGTTGGATCGAGCTTCGTGACAAATGCGCTATTGAGATTGGCGTTGAAAGCTCCGGGCGTGGTCGGAAATGCGAAAGAAGTTGTTGTTCCCGTAACGTATGCGCTGCCCTGCGCGTCGACTGCTATTCCGAGGGCCTGATCGTTGAGGTTGCCTCCTAAAAAAGTTGAGTACGAAAGCACTGGGTCGATCACGAGGGGTTTGCCGGAATCTGCGCCACGCACCTTGAAGCTGATTTCGTTACCATTGATTACATAAGCGCCTTTTACTTCGCGTCGACTGCCTTTCTCAGTGAGCTGGTAGATAAAGGGCTTATTTAGTCGTACCTCACCATTTTTCAAAGCGAGTAGCAAATTGCCCGTATGGTCCAGGCGAATGCGCTTCGCACCTTCAACTCCAAACTTTATGAGTTTTGGATTGGCGCCCGCCGCCACTACGAAGTCGTATTCGAGCTCGCGCTGCTTTCCGTAATACACGATGTCAATTCCGGGATAGACATCCGCGTAGTGGACCTTGCGATAGGTCGGAATGTTGCGATGCCATTTCTCGGGATCGTTGCCGATGAAGTAATTGACTTTGCCGGGCAGTTCGTCTTGACCTTTAACATGTGGGGCGGCGTTCGCGCCAAGCAGTTTCAACCGGAGTACCGCGCCTTCGGTCTGGCCTTGAGGCTTACGAAGGCTGAGAACAGCGGCATTAGCCGTGAGGAAGAGATCATAACCAGCACCATGCGAGACGAATTTGACTGCCTGATCAGTCTGGCCCTTGTTGATCTCGAAGTTGAGCGGTAATTCCCCGAAACGGTCGGCAATGTTGGCTCTCGTCGATGCGTACGTTGGCGGTGCGGCGAAATGGGTCGCTGGTACAGCATCATCGTTACTGCTGGCAGCAACAAAGATCACACCAACGAGGGTTGCGGCTAAAAAGGCAATTCCGAGTACAAGCACAACGCGATTAATGCGTGAGAAGAGGGGAGTGAGTGAGTTCATTTCTTTCTCCGAAACCTAGCTTGCAGGTGAGAGGGTTCAGGGAAGGGCTGAGCAACTTCTCAAACTCTCAAACCGACGGTGAGATTTAGAACAACGTCCGACTGAGCCCGCTCGTCGCAGGTGGTGTTGGAAACGGCGGTATTTTCGACTGAACTTGCGTGCATGTCAATGATTTGTTGGCTGCGTTCAAGGAAATGAAACAACCTCCTTCCACATATAAGACGGAGGGTGCGTTCTTCTTTGGAGTGCGGCGGCCTGGCGCCGCTTTGGCCTCGCTCAGACGTCATCGATAACAAAGCGGCGCCAGGCCGCCGCACTCCAAAGAAGAACGCAGAGGTTGCACAGAGAAGAAGTCCTTGAGTCATCTCGATCGAACTGATATACCTGCGGCGGAATTGCTCAGCTCATGCCCTTTCAACTCTCAAGTCAGAGTAACATTTGAATGGATTTAGAAGACGATGCCTAAAAAAAGGACAGTCCGGAAGGCAAGAAAGGCCTTTGACGATTCTATCCTCGTAACCGGTGACGTCATCGCCGACACTGATATTTATGTCGGCGAACGTGTGCTTGCTTCCAACGTTGCAGCCGAAGGTACCGTTATCAGGTGCGTGCCGGGTGGAGCCAGACTGTTATTTCAACTGATTGAAAAATTGGTTGCTGCCTCGGGCACCGGAACAGAAACCAGGTATGGTTTCAACGAACCGGAACTTAAAAAACCCCCGGAATATCTCAAAGCCCATGCCCTTTACGGGCGGCAAACCGGGGGTACAATCAAAGATCCCAGCGAGGCAAAAGTCTGGCGAGTTACGAATGCACTTGGATACGGAACCCCACCACTGGACGCGGATGAACCAGACCTTACCCGCGCAAAGGTGTCGAAACCTCCGCGGATCGTCGTCATTGATGATGGCGGAGCAGGTTTCCGGAGTATTGCTGCAAGTAATCGTTGGCCGTTTGCCGTCCCTGCACAGAAGCGGCGACCTGCCGAGTGGATTGTGCTCAAAATGGCAAAACCGCTGGCCCAGGGCGACTTGTGGCGGACACTATCCGGCCAATTTGGTAGCCAATCCGATGGCTTCGCCGACCGTCTGATCACGATTGTAAACGCGGAATCCCTTCGCTTTCATGAAACCGGGATCAGTCGTGGATTGTCATGGGAGAAAACCGTTCGAGAGATATGCGAGGAACTGGAGTCAAACGTCTCAGTACGCCCACTCCGTCGCAGCAGGCACCTTCTGATTGTTTTCCGGCACGAAGGAGTTCTCTGGTTTGACACACGAAAGCCGGCAGGAGAGGGAGTGCGCCTGATCTTCGATCCTTCATTGTGTGAAGGTGAATGGGAGACTACGCTCGCAGATCCTTCCGGCGATGTCTTCGGGCACCTCACTGTCTTCACGGCATTCGTTGCAGCAGAACTCGCACGCAGGCCGCAGATCAACAACGATTCATTCGAGAACGCACTCACAGCCGGTATCGAGGCCATGCGAACCCTGCGTATGGTGGGGCATGAGCCTGATCCAAATAATGAAGATTCCAACGAACCGGGTTTTCCATTCTCCAGACTCGTCGCGCTGTCGACAGAGCAAAACTCCGGCGAGCTCAAGAGTCAATTGGCCGCGATCCAGGTCCCTTGTTCGGACGAGCAAAGCGTACCGGGCAATGACTGGACCATCATCGCACACCATGAACGGCGTCATGGTGCATCGCGCGCACTGTTTGGCACGGCGATGCAGGTGGCGCTCAAAGGCTCAGTAGCATTGAAGAAGGTGCCGCATGCGAGTTTTGGAAAACTGCTGAGCATCGATCGTGATGAGATGGAAGCTTTGCGGGCACTACGCCGGACCATCCGCCGGTATGTAAACGACGCGAAGGAGCGCAAGCCGCTGGCACTCGCTGTCTTCGGTCCGCCCGGATCCGGGAAGAGTTTCGGTGTGGAAGAGATTGCCGATGAAGTCTTTTCAGGCAAAGCTTGCATCCTGAAATTCAACCTTTCACAGTTTACGGATTCGGCCGAACTGATTGGAGCTTTTCACCAGGTGCGAGACAAGGTCCTGGAAGGCTTTGTGCCGGTCGTGTTTTGGGACGAGTTTGACTCCAACGAATACAAGTGGCTGCAATACTTTCTCGCACCGCTTGAGGATGGAAAATTTCAATCCGGACAGATCACTCACGCGATCAGTCGTTGTATTTTTGTTTTCGCCGGGGGAACGAGCTGCGACTTCGAGCATTTCGGTCCGACGCCGGAGCCTCGCACCACGGAAGAACAGAAGGCTTTGAACAAACGCCATAGACAAAGTCGAGTTCGTGAGGCTGACGAAAAACGAAGAACAGATTTCATCCTCAAAAAGGGGCCCGACTTTGTCAGTCGCCTTGACGCGCACTTTAACGTACTTGGAATAAATCAGAGACAGGAATTCGACTTCGAGAAGGGCAAATGGGATGGGACGGACACCAGTGATGTTGGGTATCCGATTCGCCGAGCCTTGTTGATTCGATCTGTTTTGCGTCTGGACAATAAAACGTGGTTGCAAATCGAACCAGCTCTACTGGCAGCACTGCTGCGCGTCTCAAAATACAGGCACAGTACTCGTTCACTAAAAAAGATCGTTCTGCTGCTACAAACCTCACCCGGCGAACCGCTGCGTCGAGCTAACCTTCCCTCACGCGATTTACTTGCTCGTCACATCGAAGATGTAGAAGAGCTGGATCAGATCTTCGCTGAGACTGAACTGTACCGGAGTGACGAGAACCTATTGAGGCTCGCAGCGGCCGTTGCTGAGAGCTACTTGCGGTTCGTGAAAGGCGATCCTCCGGACCCTAAATACCGGAATGCCTTCGATAAACTCGACCCCTGGCGAAAAGCCACCAATGTAGCCGCCGCGGCACGGCTCCCGGAAATTCTGGCGCTGGCAGGTCTGAGGTTGGTTCCAGGAAAAGCTACTCCCGCGGAAGAGACCGCCGTGCGGAAACAGTTGGAGCATCATTTGGAAGTTCTCGGTGAGCATGAACATAAGTTGTGGATGAACTTTCACGTCCAAAACGGTTGGATCTACTCACCAACAAAAGATCCTGAAAAGCGGCGGCATAACCTACTTGTCCCGTATGACAAATTGTCGGACGATGAGAAACCGAAGGACCATCAGGTCATCCGGTCTTACCCGGACCTGGCCAGACTTGCCGGCTATAAGATCGTGTTTCTAGACGACACGACCAGGAAATCGCGTTCAAGCCGGCGATGAGCGATTTTGGTGTGCGGCAGTTACTTGATCTTTTTCGCGTGATACTCGCGACCGTTGATTCTTAGAACCATCTCCATTACCTGGCCTCCGGCGTCTTTGACAAACACAACCTGCGTGTCGTTCATAGGATCGAAGAACTCCGTCTCAGACTCGGCTGACATCGGTATCGGATCAAATTGACCGATGGCGTTGGCAGCTAATTGAAGTTTCAGCGTTCCGTTTGCAACCAATATCCTGGTGACCCGGCCCGGACGGTCTTCGTAATCTCCGGCATAAGGCTCCAGCACTTTGGCGCTAATCTCGATCGCCGTGCGAATTTTTGGAAGCTCGTATTTCTCGCCAAGTACGATCGCTCCGAGGTCGTTGCTGGCTCTGATGATTCGAGAATTCTCCAGGTTACTCAACAGAACAATCAGCAATTTGTCTTCAGGATAACGGGTGATCATCGCCGCGGAGCCGGGCACACCGCCCGGATGAGAGATTGCCAGGCGGTTGAATTGCTTGTTCACGAACCAGCCGTACCCGTAGTTGCCGGTTACAGGAGTGAACATCGCGTCGAGGCTCTTCTGCGAAAGAAGTTTGTTCTCATAAAGAGCTTGATCCAAACGCAGAAGATCTTCAGTCGTTGAGTAAAGCGCTCCCGCTGAGAATGGCTGTGATTGGTCTATGTAAGCTGCGTTCAGCAACGTAGCACCATCGCGTCTGTAACCAGCCGCCCGGTTCTTGATAATCGGATCGTGGTTGTCGTAACCGCTGTCCATCATCTTTAGCGGTCTGAAGATATTCTCGCTTACAAACGCTTCGTAAGATTGTCCCGACACTTTCTCGATCACGTAGCCGAGCAGGATATAACCATTGTTGTTGTAATCCATTTTTTCACCCGGCTTGAAATCTGCGGGCTTGTTCTTAAAGCTGTCGATTAGTTGTGGCAGTGTCATCGGCATCATCGCCGTTTTCAGGTAGACGCCCGCCGTGTCGTGCTTTGCAAGGCCGGAAGTGTGGCTCAACAAATGGCGCAGAGTTATTGCCTGCCACGCCGCGGGACACTCGGGCAGATATTTGCAGATAGAGTCCTGATCGCTTAGTTTGCCCCGCTCTTGCAAGAGCATTATTGCTATCGCGGTAATTGGTTTGGTGATTGAGCCGAGGCGGAATTTTGTCTGCGACGAGTTCGGCACGTCTAGCTCAAAGTTGGCCATGCCGAATCCTTTGCTTACCAACACTGTGCCGTTGCGCGCGATGAGGATCGAGCCGTTGAACCATCCCGCTTTGACCAGTGCATCCATGTAGTCACTGATTTTTCGGGTGAGGTCCTGATTGCCGGCGGCTGGGTTTTGCATCCCCGAGGTTTGTGCGAATGATGTCACTGAAAGCGAAACCAGTATTGCTGTCAGAAGCAACACTACGCCTTCCTGCAATGCAAGCGTCCGTTTCATAGCAGTCTCCGGAAGTTTAATTTTCGTGATTAACGATTCGCGGGGAACCTAATCAACAACCACTTTACATCCCCGCCTGATATATCGCATGCCGATATAGTAGAAGGATCCGGCCGTACTGTCAATAGTCGAATTTTCGGTTGACGACGAAGAGTTTCCTGAAATGAAAACCGATCCCCACGTCATATATATCGATGTAGGAAGTTAAGTTTAATCTCTAAATGGAGTTGAACATATACGAGCCCAGGAGTGTTCAGCACGTTCAACTCTCGAGGGAAAGGAAAATCATGCCTGAAGGAAAATTTGACCACACTCTATTTGGCCATATCAGATTTCGGACCGTGAGCCCTGAGTGGAAGCGGGGAGATAAGATTGTTTTTATCAGTGGGTTCGACACAAATGACGTCACGGACGTCTTTGTTCCCCAACTTAAGAACGTCCCGGGATCAAACGGTGGAAAGGTGCGCTTCCACAAGCGAGCTCATGAACAGTTGCTGGCGGTCTTCAATCTGATCGAGAAGAGGCAGCAACTCAATGTTATTACGACCTGTGGAGGCACGTTCAACCCCCGCCTGAAGAGACCAACGAGCGGCAAGCTAAATAAAACGCCCTCCAATCACGCTTTCGGGACCGCCATCGATCTGAACGAGGATGCCGATGGTTTCGGGAGTACCGTAGCGCCGGTCGCCCCTGTCTTTGAAGCCTTCGGGTTCCTGTGGGGTAAGTCGTTCAACGATCCGATGCACTTTGAAGTAAAGCAATTTCTAAGCAGTGAAGAGATTGCAGCACGAGTAGATATGAAATACATCCACACAAAACAGCAAGTCTTTAACCGTGGTGTCCCGCCCGATGGGTTTCTCGATGAGCTAGTCGCTTGGGGGAAACAGGCGCCTGACGAGATATTTGCGCAAAACACGTTCAGCGACGTCTACTCAAGCGTCAAGAATACGCTTGGACCGTGGAAAGGCATTGAGCATCGCCGCGCTGTCATGCTGGAGGTCCTGCGTGTCCTGGCTGGGTTTGAGTCGTCGTGGGACTGGAACGCTGATGTCGATACCCATAACCCGACCTCGGTGACACCGGAGACCATGGAGTCCGGCGCGTTCCAAGTTAGCGCGAACTCGATGGACCTCGGACAAGAGCTCAAGGACCTTGTGCTCGCGCAGGTCGGCACGCTCGATCCGAATTCCTTTCGGAAGGCGATGAAAGAGAATCATCCGCTGGCGATTGAGTATGCGGCACGAGTGTTACGCCGCACCGTACATCATCACGGACCGGTATTGCGGCACGAGATCGATCCATGGCTACGCCGTGATGCGGTTGAGGAATTCGCGGGGTTGATGCTGTTGTCGTAACACGGATGAACGCGGAAATAAATCCGGATTCATCCGTAATATCCGCGGCTAACAATTAGGGTAGTGTCCTGATCTAAGATCTCGGTTAGGACACTACCCACGTTTAGTGCATCAGTAATGAAGCCGCATTAGAAAATCTTCTTAAAGGTGCGGGTTAACCAGTTGCCTGATTTCTTCGCGCCTTTCTCGCCCTTGTCCTTGACGTCGCCGGCCTTATCCACAGCCTCGCTACCAACCGTTTTCGCTCCCTTGGCGGCTACCTTCGCGCCCTTAGCCGTCTTGTCTTTGACGTCTTCGGCTTTGTCTCCAACTTCGTTCACGCCCTTCTTGGTAACGTCGACAGTCTTGTCTTTGACGTCCTCGGCTTTGTCTCCAACTTCGTTCACGCCCTTCTTGGTAGTGTCGACAGTCTTGTCTTTGACGTCTTCCGCCTTGTCGCCAACCTCTCCCGCGACTTCTTTTGTCTTGTGGCCGGTCTTCTTGGCGCCCTTTACGGTCTTGTCTTTGACGTCGCCGGCTTTGTCGCCGACTTCCTGACCCGCTTCTTTCGCTTTATCAGCGGCCTTTTCCGCCGCGTTTTTGTCCTTGTTCTCAGGTGTTTGTTGCTGAGCGACAGCAATACCGGCCGCTGCAATCAAACAAAGCGTACAAAACACCGCTAACAAAACTTTGCGCATGGTTAGAACCTCCTCGTGCAATGAAACCAAACAAATTTTCCTGCCAAATCATTTGATGCGCAATACTAATGCCACTACGTTTAATCATCTTCTCTGTGCAACCTCAGTATTCTCTGGTTATAGGAATCCGAGGACACAAACAATCACAGACAACATAGAGGTTGCACAGAAGATACTACCGATAACTCGACAATTTATCGAAATTCCAGTTAAAATCACCGGCTTCGCAATGCTGGAGTACAGAGTGTTTCGCAGTATGGTCGTCGCCAGCGCCCTTGCAGTGACGATCTCAGCTTTTATTGCGCCCTGGCGCGTGACGGCTGGTTTGTTGGTTGGAGGGTTGTTAGCACTCTTCAGTCATCGCTGGTTGAAAAACTCGGCAGCAGCGGCGATTCAGCTTTCAACGGCGGGCGGCAGGCCGCAACTCAAACTCGTACAGTTTGTGTTGCGCTATGCCGTAATCGCTGCAGTCGTCTTCAGTCTATATACGCTCGATTTGATTTCGCTGCCCGCAGTTCTCGTCGGGATGTCCAGTTTTGTCGTAGCAATGATGGTCGAAGCAGTAAGAGAGTTCTACTTCGCAATCACGAAGCGAGAGGAAAATTAGTAGATGTACTGGTTTGCAAAAGAAGCTGCACACGGAGCTGCCGAGCACGCAGAAGAGGCGGAGCATCACGCTCCCATCATCGTGCAACTGGTTAATAGCTGGTGGGGCGAGCCCGTGTACAGATTTCAATTAACCTATACCAAGCCGATCTGGGACAAGTTCCTGGCCAAGTTTGGCACGAATGCCGAAGCTGCTTTTGGTCCTTATACTCCTGATAACGCGATTCCCTGGTACACGGTGATGTTTTTCATCGCCTGTATTTTGAGCGTGGTCATCATCTGGATCCTGAAGGGTAAACTTTCCGAAAGTGAGCCTGGGCATGGACAGCAGACACTCGAAGTCAGCGTGCTTGCCGTCCGCAACATGATCGAAGACATCATTGGTCCACACGGCCTGAAATACTTCCCGGTGGTGATGACGTTCGCGGTCCTGATTCTCGTCTCAAATCTCATGGGACTCTTTCCGTTGTTTATGAGTCCGACTTCGGCAACGAGCGTGACGTTTGCGCTCGGCTTGAGTTCATTCCTTTATTACAACTACATCGGCATCGCTGAGAACGGGATCATCAGTCATTTGAAACACCTGGCTGGTCCAATCTGGTGGATCGCGCCGCTGATCTTCCCGATCGAGTTGATCAGTAATCTGATTCGTCCGTTTTCGCTCGGCATCCGTCTTTTCGGAAATCTCTTTGCGGACGAGAAGGTGTTGGAAACACTTTCCGGCCTGGCGCCGCCGTACACATGGTTTGCGCCGATTGCGCTGATGCCGTTGAGCGTCTTTGTGGCTTTGATTCAGACGTTTGTTTTCATACTGCTCTCGCAGCTCTACATTAGTGAGGTATCGCACGCGCCGCATCATCATGCACACGGCGAGCACGGCGAGGAGGAAGAGTACGAGGGCGACGAGTTTATAGCTCCAGTTCTAACTTAATGGCTTTATCCGAAGCGCGCGACGAGCGAGGTGGGCAAACGCGTTCACAAACGTTGTCGCGCAAACTCAGGACTCAACCGAAGCAAACCAGACAATTTATAGCAAGTCAGGTCTGTCTCGCTGGAGCGCCGTTGTAAGAGGGGCGGTGGATACCGGATACAGGCGAAATTATCTCGTCGCGGTTAGCACGGGTAAGTGAGTTGCAATGGAGATTAGAGGAGGAAACATGAGCAAATTGAGAATGGTGCTGTTTGTTATGATTGGAATTCTCGCAACCAGCATGACCGCATTTGCGCAAGCGACCGCGGAAGCCGGCGATAATGCCGCTTCAGTTAACAAGTACAGAGCGCTGGCCGCGGGCGTCGGTTTTGCGATCGCGGTTTTTGGTGGCGCACTCGGACAGTCGCGCATCGGTGCTGCGGCGTGCGAAGGCGCGGCGCGTAATCCCGGCGCTGCTGGTCGCATCCAGACGATGATGATTCTCGGTCTGGCGCTGATCGAGTCGCTGGTACTGTTCGCACTGCTGGTGATCTTTGCCGTTGTCAAACCCAGCGCTACCTAAGTCGCATTTGAGCTTTTGTTTGCACCGGGCGAGGGAGAATTCTCTCGCCCGTATTTTTTTCTTCTCTGTGGTTGCACAGAGAAGAAGTCACCATTCCATTTTTCGACAGGTTCCTAGATCCTCGGCTGTGTGATAGGCTGACATTAATGAAGAAGTGTCCCAAGTGTGGAGTCGAATATCCTGACGCGACGACGCTTTGTCCCGCAGATGGTGTTGCGTTGGAAAAGGATCCGGATTCACTGGTCGGCACCACTCTCGCCGGAAAATATCGCATTGATGCACGCCTCAACGAAGGTGGTATGGGCACGGTCTATCGCGGCACACACGTGCTGATGGACAAGACCGTTGCTATCAAGGTGCTGCGTCCATCGCTTGCTGCCGACGAAAAGATCGTGGCGCGATTCTCACGCGAAGCCCGCGCAGCTTCGCGCATCTCACATCCGAACGCGTTGAGTGTTACCGATTTTGGCGAAGATGAAAGTGGACACGTCTTCCTCGTGATGGAGTTTCTCAGTGGCAGGACGCTCAAAAAGTTAATACGCGACGAAGGACCCTTGCCACTCGCACGCGTGGTCGACATCACGCGCCAGATCGGAGACGCTCTCAACGCTGCGCACGAACAGGGAGTCGTCCATCGCGATCTCAAGAGCGACAACATCATGCTCGTCGATACGATGACGGGCGACCATGCCAAGGTGCTGGACTTCGGCATCGCCAAGATAAACGAGCCGGATGGAAGTCCCGTCGACACGGGTCTAACCGCGCCCAACCTCGTAATCGGCACGCCGCAATACATGTCGCCCGAACAGTGTACGCAGGACGTGGAGATTGATTCGCGCTCAGACATCTACTCGCTGGGCGTGATTCTTTTCGAGATGCTGGTGGGACACGTTCCGTTTTCAGGGGACTCGCCGACGATGGTGATGATGAAGCACTTGCAGGAGCCAGTGCCTTCAGTCCTCGAGGAACGAACGGATGTGCCTGCGTCGGTCGCGCGCGTGGTTGCGCGAGCGATGGCCAAGGTTCGTGATAATCGTTATCAGACCATCTCCGAGCTGATCGAAGACTTGACGATAGCGGCAGGCATGACAATCCACCGGATCGGGCCGGTGACAACGGCTACCGCCGAGCAACCTGCACCCGTGCGAGACGATCCTGATGAAGTGACGATGGTGAGACCGCGTGAAGAGCCGCAGTATGTGCCACCGGCTGTTCCGCGACGTGAACCGGTGAGAGTTCCTGTTTCGGGTGCGATGCCGCCGCCTCAGCCTGTGTCGAGTTTCAATCCGTTGAAGATCATCATTCCGGCGGCAGTAGCATTGCTCGTCGTGTTTGCTGCTATCTATGCGTTCAAGAGCACGGGCTCGAGCGAGGCGAACACGAATCAGCAGACGCAGACCCTCGCGGCGGATCCGAACAGCCAGCCGGTGCAGCCGTCGCAAGCGCCGAGTGGAAAGGGTGAAGAGGGAATTCCGTCGGGTGGAACGATTGCTCCGCCGGCAAATGTGAATGCGAGTCCGAATGCTAATGCGGCGGTTTCGCCCGCGGCTCTCGAGGACATCACGCCGGTTGCGAACGCGAATGCCAACGAAAACACAAACTCAAACTCAAACGCAAACAGCAATCGCAAAGCGCCCGCGTTGCCGGAGCCGACGCGCACCGTGCAACCGGAAACATCACCCCCGCCGGCGCCTTCGGCCACCAAGACACCCGCAGAAAAGCCATCGCCAACCGCGACGCCCTAGGTTTTGATTCCTGTGACGTCAATTACCAGGCGCGTGAACTTTTCGGCGTCGTGAATCGCGATCTCGATTTCTACCACATAACACGGAATTGAAAAACTGAGGGTCCTCAACTTAACAGCGTCTTTAGCGGTTGTTACCAAAGCCTCGGCTCCTGCATCTTTCGCTGAGCGAATGACTGAATCTATCTCCTCCTGCGAATAGGCATGATGATCGGGAAACGATCTCTCCACCGCGAGCTCATACCCCGCGCGCCGCAAACTCTCAAAGAACGACGAAGGATTTCCCACGGCGCAAAACGCTACCACACGCGCCCCTGCCCCGAGCGTCTCACCGCCATTCTTCAATGGCGACAAACGCGCCATCCGCATCTGCGACTCAAAGATCGGCTTACTATTCGTCAACCGCAAAAGCTCTTCTCGCAAACCCTCGACACTCTCGACCTGATCGCAGCGCGTGATCACAACGCAGTCAGCCCGGCTCAAACCCTCAGTCGATTCACGCAAACGTCCATGCGGCAGGAGTCGACCACCACCCCACGGATTCGTCGCATCGATCGTCACAACGTTCAGATCCCGCGCCAGTCGCAAATGTTGAAAGCCGTCATCCAGAACAAAACACTCGGTACCGAAGTCTTTAATCGCCTCTTGTCCTGCCGCGATTCGATCGGCACTGCTGATCACCGCCGCCAGCCCTTTCAACTTTGTAGCCAGCAGATACGGTTCGTCACCCGCCTCACTTGGTGAAGCCAGCACGCCATAGCCATCCGAAACAATCACCTGCAGATGCGGATCCTTACGACCGTAACCGCGCGTCAGAATGCAGACCTTTTTGTCTTGCGCTGCGATTACCCTGGCGACGTGCTCGACGAGCGGAGTCTTGCCGGTGCCGCCGGTGGTGATATTTCCAATGCTGATCACCGGGCGGTCGAGTTTGGTAGTGTGAAAAGTCCCACGACGATAGAGCGAGAGACGCGTTTTAGTGACTGCGCCGTATAAAAGGCTCAATGGAGGAAGAACGATTGACTTCATAGAGATTTTGTAGGGGTGGCACTCCGTGGCCACCCCTCGTTTTTGCTGAGCGGATCTTCGAGAGGCCTCATTGCCGAGCGAGGGGTGGCCACGGAGTGCCACCCCTACAAAAACCGTCGATGAGTTGCATTGTTCTGTCAGTAGCACCCTGGTTATCTGTGACCAATTGTTTGGCCCGACGGCCCAACTCCACTCGCTGGTCCGGATCTGCGAGAAGTTTAGCGAAAACGTGTGCAACCTCGTCGCCTGCGTTACAACCCTCGAGTGGTGGTAGCTGAACTATCGCATTCGCCTCATGCATCAGTTCGACAATTGCCTGGAAGTTATGCGTGTGTGCGCCGGTTACGACCGGCACTCCCGCTGCTGCCGGCTCAAGCACGTTGTGCCCGCCTTTATCTAC
>Ga0111539_10001824_pt1 | contig 28361 bp, 24 predicted proteins | sample RhiMethybrSRZTD1_FD_79667 | JGI IMG/M metagenome (GOLD analysis project Ga0111539, IMG submission 79667) | Populus rhizosphere microbial communities from Tennessee, USA - Rhizosphere MetaG P. TD hybrid SRZTD1 (version 2) (version 2) | ecosystem: Host-associated > Plants > Roots > Rhizosphere >...
CCAGGTGCACGGGCACCAGGACCCCCAGCGCGCCATAACAGAACGTCCGCGTGCTCTTGGCGGCGAAGACGAGCCAGGCGTCGCGCTGCATCCCGCGCGCGACTGTGGGGGAGCCCTCCGGGCCAGTCAAGTGGGGCTTGACAGGACTCCTCTTCATGTGTTGAGTATATGGCATCCGGTAGGAGGAGGTCTCTCATGACTCGCCCCACGAACCCGCTGAATGGCAGCGCCCTCGACCGCCTGCTCCGTGCGGACCTGGCGCAGCTCCTGGACCGTCTGGCCGCCTCCCCGGGCGAGGGGACGGCGCTGGGGGGGCTCGACCCCGAGGCGCGCGCCCGGACCGAGGAAGCCGAGGCGCGACTGGCCGCGGCCCGGCTTCGCCTGCTGGCCGGCTACGAGGAATGGTCCCGCGCGCTGGATGCCTGCGCTGATCTCTGGGCCGTCGCGGGCCTGCGCGCGACCGCCGCGGCGAGCGGGCCTGCGGGGGTCGGCGCCTCCGATCGCCGCGCGGCCTAGCGCCCGAAGATCCGTCGAAGCCAGCCGCGCTCCTGGCCGACGGTCGCCACGCGGGATTCCGCGAAGGTGAGACGTCCGGCCTCGAAGCGCTGCCAGTAGTCGGGCAGGCGGCGAGCGAGCGAGGCGTGCCCGGCCAGGGCGCGGGCCCGTGGGTCTCCCGCGCGAGCTTCGGCCGCCTCGACCGCCGCGCGGTCGGCGGCCGGGAGCTCCGCGATCAGCGTGCCCCGCAGCGCGCTCAGGAACTCGAAGGCGAGATCGGAAAGCTCCGCGCGATCGCGGTCGTTCCCATCCTCCGGGGCGGGTCGTCCGGCGCGGGCGCGCAGTGCCACCAGCAGATCGAGGCTTGCCATCTCGGCGGCCTCCTCGACCCGCGCGCGGAGCTGCGCCTCGATCCGCTCGGCGAGGCTGCGCGGGTCGCCGTGCTGATGGGCGAAGGCGCTTCCATCAGGCGACATCAGCGGCCCGCGATCTTCGCCGGCACGGCGCCCTCCGCGAACATGCGCGCAAGGCCCAGGTCGAATGGCTCCGGGCGAATGCCGAAGTCCGCGTAGAAGGCGCTCGGGTCGGTGACGTTCTCCTCCTCGAGCATCGTCAGCTGGTCCTGGGTCAGTGGAAAGAAAGGCAGCGCCTGGAGGATCGACGTGGCCGCGCGCACGGGCCCAAGGGGCACGTGGAGCTTGCGCACGCGGGGCCGCCCGAGCGCGCGCCCGATGCGGTCGAGGATCTCGACGAAGGGGTAGTCCGCGGGCCCCGCCACGCCGTAGACCTGGCCCACGCTGCGCTGATTGCGCGCGGCCCGCGCGAAGCCCTCCGCCACCTGCTCGACCGCGATGGGCTGCAGCCGATAGCGGCCGTCGCCGAGGACGGGCACCGCGGGCAGCCGCCGGATCATGCCAGCCAGCATCGTCACGAGCTCGTCGCCGCGCCCGAAGATCACCGACGGGCGGAAGATCGTCCAGTCGAGCCCGCTGGTCCGCACCGCCTGCTCGGCCGCCCACTTGGTCCGGTGATAGCGCGAGCGCGCGTCGGGTCGCGTGCCCAGCGCGCTCATGTGGAGGAAGCGCTTCACCTCGGCCGCGCGCGCCACCGCCAGGATGTTCTGGGTGGCCCGTGTGTGGAGGGCGTCGAAGGTGACACCGCGGCTCCGCTGCTCGCGAATGATCCCCACCAGGTGCACGACCGCGCTACAGCCCTCGATGGAGGCGGGCAGCGCGTCGGGCTTGAGTACGTCCCCCGGCACGCGCTCGATCGACTCGAAGCCCTGAAGGTCGCGCTCCGAGCCGTGGCGAACGAGCGCCCGGACCAGGAAGCCCTGGGCCACGAGGGCACGGATGACCTGCTTGCCCACGAAGCCGGTGCCCCCCGTCACGAAGATGCGCTGCATGGGAGCGAAGCCTAGCACGTATGATAAGGGGATGCGGCTCGTCGCGCTCTTGCTCGGCTTGCTCCTCGGCGTGGGGCTCGTCGGTCGTGCGCTGGCCCAGACGACCGCTCCCGAGCTAAGCGGGCTCGACGACGCGGCCCGCGATAGCACGGCCGCGGGCGACGTGCCGGGCGCGGTCATCGTGGTGGGCCAGGGCGACCGCGTGCTGTACCGCAAGGCGTGGGGCATGCGCTCGATCGTGCCCAAGCCCGAGCCCTTGACCGTGAGCACGATCTACGATATCGCCTCGCTCACCAAGGTCGTGGCGACGCTCCCCGCCGTGCTGTGGCTCGTCGAGCACGGGAAGGTGAACCTGGACGTGCCGCTCGGCCGCTACGTGCACGAGTTCGGCGGCCCCGCGTACAAGGACGTGACGGTGCGCCGGGTGCTGACCCATAGCGCGGGATTCCCCGACCTGCCGTCGCCGACGGCCATCCCCCGGGGCTTCCCGGAAACGGCTCGGCTCCTCGCCAGGGCCGGGCTGGTCTACACCCCGGGCAGCACGTTCCACTACAGCGACACCGGCTTCATCCTGCTCGCCGAGATGGTGCGGCGCGTGTCCGGGGAGCCCCTCGACCAGTTCATGCGCCGGCGCTTCTATGCGCCGCTGGGTATGAAGGACACCGCCTTCCGCCCGCCCGCCGAGTGGAGGCCGCGCATCGCGCCCACCGAGATTCTGGGCTCGGGGCTCCTGCGCGGGACGGTGCACGACGGCAACGCGCGGCTGCTGGGGGGCGTGGCCGGCCACGCCGGTCTCTTCTCCACGGGAGACGATCTCGCGCGCTACTGTCGCATGCTCCTTCGCGGAGGGGAGCTGGACGGCAAGCGCTACTTCAAGGAGTCCACGATCGCCGAGATGCTGACCCCGCACCAGATCGGCGAGACCACGCGGGCGCTGGGCTGGGACATGTCGTCCGCCTACTCACGCACGCTGGGCTCCTTCTTTCCGGTCGGGTCGGTCGGACACACGGGCTTCACCGGCACGTCGATCTGGATGGACCCGGCCAGCCGCGTGTACGCGATCCTCCTCACCAACCGCGTGCACCCCTACGGCAAGGGCAATGTGATGGACCTTCGCCGCCGCACGAGCGGGGAAGTGGGGGCCGCGTTCTTCGGCGGAGCGGCGCCGCCGGCGAAGGTGGCGGCGCCGGCGGAGGTGCCCGCGCCCGCCGCGGATCCCGTCGCGCCGCGCGCCACCGTGGTGCGCACCGGCCTCGATCAGCTCGTCGCCCAGTCCTTCGCTCCGCTGGTGGGGCGCTCGGTGGGTCTCGTGACCAATCAGACCGGGGTGAGCGCCCACGGACGGCGCAACGTAGATCTCCTGGCCGCGGCGCCCGGGGTCAAGCTCAAAGCCATCTTCTCGCCCGAGCACGGGCTTCTGGGGCAGCTCGACAGCAATGTGCCGCACGGTCGCGACGTGGCGACGGGGCTGCCGGTCTGGAGCCTCTACGGCGCCGAGCGGCGACCCACCACGTCCATGCTGAGCGGCGTGGACACCTTCGTCTTCGACATCCAGGACGTGGGCGCGCGCTACTACACCTACCTCTCCACACTGGTCTACATCCTGGAGGAAGGCGCGCGGCGGAATATGCCGGTCATCGTGCTCGATCGGCCCAACCCCATCACCGGGCGCATGGTCGAGGGGCCGGTGATGGACACGGACCTCCGATCCTTCACGTCCCCCCATACCATCCCCGTGCGGACGGGCATGACCATCGGCGAGTTCGCGCGCATGATCGTGGCCGAGCGCGCCCTCAATGTGAAGCTCACCGTGGTGCCGCTGGAGGGCTGGGACCGGCGGCGCTGGTTCGACGAGACGGGGCTCCTCTGGGTGAATCCTTCGCCGAACATCCGCTCGCTCAACGAGGCGCTGCTTTACTCGGGCCTGGGACTGCTCGAGGCCACCAACCTCTCCGTCGGCCGCGGCACCGACATGCCGTTCGAGGTGATCGGGGCGCCCTGGATCGACGACCCCACGCCGCTGGCCCAGGGCCTGAACTCGCTGCAGCTTCAGGGGGTGCGCTTCGAGCCGATCCGCTTCACCCCGACCGCGAGCATGTTCGCCAATCAACCGCTCGGAGGCGTGCGCCTGGTGGTGACGGACCGGGACATCTTGCAGACCACGCCGATGGGGCTCGCGATCGCGCGCGAGCTGATGGGGCGCTACCCGACGAGCTTCCGGGCCGCCGCGATCCAGAACTTGCTGGTAAACCGATCGACGATCTGGTCCCTTCTGCGAAAGGACCCGGTGACGCGCATCTGGAGCTGGGCCGACGCCGACCGGGCCAGCTTCCTCCAGCGTCGCGCGTCGTATCTCATCTACTGAGGGACGGCTCCTCTGAGGGACGGCTCCTTCGTCATCGGCGCTCGACGACCTTGACGCCTCCCGGCGTCCGCACCTGGGCGGTCTTGCCGCCCGGCACCGTGATGGTGATCGCGTCCCCATCGCTCACGTAGCGCTCGTCCGGGCGCGAGTCGAAGTAGTTGAGCCAGTAGGTGAGCTCGGCCTCGGTGGCCTGGATGCGGGGGAGGTGATAGGGGTCGAAGCCCCGCGCGTGCGGCGAGAGGGCGGCGCCCCCCGCCACCATCAGGATGGCGTCGTGGCGATAGCCCTCGCCCGAGATGGCCCACGAGACGTCCTTGGGGTAGCTGCCCATGGGGAGCGCGAGGGTCCGGAAGCGGTAGCCCGGCAGATGCCGCTGCACCCACTCCTGGGATTCCAGGAGCTGCTTCCGCACCGTCGGCTCGTCGTATTTGGCGAGGTTCGCGTGCCAGAGGGTGTGGTTGCCGATCTCGTAACCGCGGCTCTTGAGATACGCGAGCTTCTTGCCGGCGAGGTCCGGCTGGTTGAAGAGGCGGTTCGGCGGGCTCGCCCCGGGCAGCACGTAGAAGCTCGCCGCATGGCCGAACTCGGGATGCTCGCGCTCGAACTGCTCCAGGATGCCGATGGCGCAGTCGGGATCGATCTCCCAGCCACCGTTCTTCTCGACATAGCGGAACTGGCCGGGCGAGGAGTCGTCGAAGGTCAGGATGAGGGGCGTGGTGGCCTTGGGCAGCCGGATCCGCCCGTCGAGGTAGTCCCCCAGGGCCACCGTGCGATAGCCGCGCTCCCACAGGCGCTGGAGATCCCGCCGGAAGTTGGCGGGTGTCCGCGTCCAGCGCTCCTCGGGATGGTCGATCTTGTGGTACTCGAGGATCATCACCCGGCCGAGCTCGTTGACGGCGAGCTCGGCGGGCCGCGACGTCTGCGCCAGGAGCGGGGAGGCGAGCAGGGCGACGGCGGCGATCGCCCCGGCGAGCGGCCGCCGCTTCAAGGCTGCAGCGTCGCGGACGACTTCTTCGCCAGGGTTGGATTCGCGGAGCGAAGGGCCGCCGCGGTGTAGTCGTTGCGGGGATTCCAGAGCATCCAGCCCGCCCCGCCGGCCTCGTCGGCGCCACGCATCTGATCGCGGATCTCGGTCACGCCGAAGATGCGCTTGTCGAAGGCGTAGTCCTTGAAGTCCTGGATCCAGGGGCGGATCTGCACGGGCAGGCCCTCGGTGCGCTTGCGCGTGAGCCGCACGCTTTCGCGGACGATCTCATAGGAATGCTGCACCGGGTTCCGGTAGCCCGGGATGCCCAGGTGATAGCCAGAGGGATAGACCATGGGGCTCAGATAGTCCACGTGGGGCGCCAGGTCCTCGATGCGCTGCCCGATGTCGGTGTCGTTGTCGTTGAAGGCGGTGTAGCCGAAGATGTCCGCCCCGACGAAGGCGCCGGTCGGCGCCAGCTCGCGCTTGGCCCTGGCGAGGAAGCCGGAGATGGTCTCGATCCGCACCTGCGGGGTAATGGGCTTCGAGTACTTCGCCGCCCCAAGCTTGCCGTCGGTGGGGAAGCGCACGTAGTCGAACTGGATCTCGTCGAAGCCCTTGAGCGCGGCCTCCTTGGCCACCGCGATCAGGTAGTCCCACACCTCTTCCCGGGTGGGGTCCACCCAGGCGAGCTTCTCGTTGTCGACCCACGGCTTGCCCGTGCGGGTGTCGACGACGGCCAGCTCGGGCCGGGCGTTGGCGAGCACGTTCTCCTTGAACGAGACGATGCGCGCGATCGTGTAGACGTTCCGGCGCTTGAGCTCGGCCAGGATCTGGTCGAAGTCCTTCATGATGACCGGGCCCAGCGCCCCGGCCGCGAGGGCGGCGGGCACCTGGGTGCGGTAGGGAATGAGCCCGCGGTCGCCCTTGACGTCGATCACCACCGCGTTCAGCTCGGTGCGGCCCAGGAGATCGAAGACCCGCTCGCGGATGCCCTTGTCGGCGATGCCGTAGTAGGTAAGGTACGCGGCCTTGATGGGATGGGGCCGGAGCGTGACCGTCTGGTCCTTGCCCTCGAGCGCCAGCCGCTCCTTGGCGTAGCCGGGCATCCGGACCAGCGCCGCGCGGTCGATCCCGAGGGGGCCGATCGTGTAGCGGCCCTCGGCGTTCGTCTGCACGAGGAGGCTGCCCACCATCACCGAGGCGCCCCGGAGGGGCTTGCCGTCCGGATCCACCACGCGCCCGCCGAGGGTCACCGGCTCCGGGGCGCCCTGGCTCGCAAGAATCCGCTGCGGGGCGGCGAGGAGGACGTAGCCGGCGAGGGCGGCCAGAGAGATCGTCGCCAGCGCGACGAGGCCGACGACGATGAGGCGCCGTCGTGGCGTCTCGGTCGTGGGCGATAGCGTCATGGGCGAATCCGACGTTACTGCCTCGCTGCGTTCACTCCGAAGGAAATTCTTCACTCGAGCGCACCAGTCGGTCACGGATGGTCCTCCCGCTCGTTCAGACAGCAACTCTCTTGCCAGCGATTCGGGTCGGGCCGAGTCGGACCAAGTTCGCGATATGACGTTCTACGGATGCAACACGCGGCGAGCCCGAGCGGTGCCCGGCTGACTCTCGCTGACAATTCGCGTCGTGTCCTCGACAGGAAGGTCACTCCGGCCCGCGGTATAGAATGCCGCTCATGACCACCACCCCTGGATTCGCCTGTGCCGTCGCGATACGCAGAAGCTTCATGGTGAATGGCCTTCGGCTGAACGCGCTCGAGTGGCCCGCGCCGGGTCGCCACCCCCTCTGCTTTCTCCACGGGGGCTCGGCGCATGCCCACTGGTTCGACGCGGTCGTCCCGAAATTCGTGGGGCGCTACCACATCCTGTCGGTTGATCAAAGAGGGCACGGCGAGAGCCAGTGGTCGCCGGCGCACGAGTACGCCACCGAGCACTTCGCCGCCGATCTCGCGGGCGTGATGGACGCGATGGGCTGGCCGCGCATGGCGCTGGCCGGCCACTCCATGGGTGGACACAATGCCATCGCGTTCTCGGGCTGGCAGCCCGGGCGCGTGTCCGCGCTTGCCATCATCGACAGCCGTCCGGCGCTCCCGCTGGAGCGCCTGAACGCGATGCACCACCGCGGGCACCGGGGACCGCGGCGGCACGAGACCGTCGAGTCCGCCCTGGCGAGCTTCCGGCTGCTTCCGCGGGAGACCATCGCCGACCCGGCGCTGCTCCAGCACCTGGCCCGCGAGGGCATCGTCGAGCGCGAGGGGCGCTTCCTCTATCGCTTCGACCCGGCCACCAGCGGCGCGCGTCAGCCGGTGGACGCCTGGCCGCTGCTCGAGCGCATCGTCGCGCCCACCCTGGTCGTGCGTGGCGAGCACTCGCCGATCCTGCCCGTCCCCATGGCTCAGGACATCATGAAGCGCCTGGCCCGGGCCCGGTTCGTCGACATCCCGGGGGCCTACCACCACCTCACGCTCGACACCCCGGGCGCATTCGCCGACGCCCTGGATGGCTTCCTGACCGAGTTTCCTCCGGCGTAGCGCCTTTCACACCGGGCGGGCCGCGGTGTCTTCCCTGCAAAACACGGCTCACGCGAGCCCGGGGAGGACGACATGGCGCACAAGCAGGCGGTGCTGGCGGATGCGGACCAGGCCTACGGGGAGCTCACCGAGGCAGTGGGCGGGCTCAGCGACTCGGAGCTCACGCAGGTCTTCCTGGGGGTCTGGGGCACGCGCGAGATCCTGATCCACGTCGCGGCGTGGGACCGCGAGATGGCGGTCGCTCTCGACCGCGTCGGCCGGGGCGAAGCACCGTATCCCGACGGCAAGTACGACGACTTCAATGACTGGAACGCCGGGTTCGTGGCGGCGCGGAAGGGCATCCCCCCGGCCGACATCCTCGCCGAGGTGGACCGGGAGCATCGGGCCATCATGGCCGCCGCCAAGGCGCTCCCGGACTCGCACTTCGCCCCGGAGCAGCCGGCTCGGGGGATATTCGAGGGTTCGACGACCCAGCACTATCGCGAGCACGCGGGCCAGATCCGGGACTGGCGAAAGGGGCGCTAGGCGTCCTCGATCAGCTCCGCGAGCTCGCGCCGCAGAGTCCGCGGGTCCGTGTAGAGGACGGCCTGAAGGCCTGCGACGCGAGCGCCCTCGACAGTGCTGGGCGTGTCGTCGATCAGGAGGATCTGCTCGGGCTCGTGGCCCGTCTCGCGCACCACGGCGGCAAAGAGCGCCGGCGTCGGCTTGAGCGCGCGCAGGCGGCACGAGAAGAGCAGGGGATCGAAGCCCTGCGCGATCTCGGGCAGCGCCGTGGGAAGCGCGTGAAGCAGCAGCGGACCGTTGTTGGTCAGGAGGCCCATGGCGCCGCGGGCCCGTCGCGTGCGGGCGATCTCGAGGACCTCGCGGTCCGGCTCGAAGGCCCGAGCCCACGCGGCCGCGAGCTGCGCGAGGGTCAGGGGCCGTCCGAGGGCGGCCGCGATCCGGGCCGCGGCCTCCTCGGTCGAAAAGTCGCCCCGCTCACCGGCTTCCTCCAGCCCGCTCTCCCACACGCGCGCGTGAATGTCGTGGGGTGAGAGGCCGGTGAGCCGCTCGAGTGCGGCGAGGCGCCGCTCGGGCCGGAAGCGGCAGACGACGCCGCCCAGGTCGAAAAGGATCAGGCGCGCTCGAGGCGAACGGCGCAGACCTTGTACTCGGGGATCTTCGCCGAGGGATCGTGGGCGGAGTTGGTCAAGAAGTTGGCCGCGGAGGTCTCGAGCTTCACGAACGGGACGAACACGGCGCCCGCCCGCACCGCCTCGGTGAGCTGGGCGTAGCCCTCCAGCTCGCCCCGTCGCGAGATCATCCGCACCCGCGCCCCGGTCTCGAACCCGAGCCGTCGGGCATCCACCGGGTTCACCGCGATCTCGAGACGTGGCGCGAGCTCGAGCAGGCCCTGTACCCGCCGGGTCAGCGTGCCGCCGTGCCAGTGATAGAGCAGGCGCCCGGTGCTGAGGGTGAGCGGGTAGTCGGGATCGGGCAGCTCGGCGGCGGTGGCGGTCTGCTCCACCGGCACGAAGCAGGCGCGACCACGAGGGAAAGACTCGGCGTAGAGGAAGCGCGTGCCCGGATGCTCGGGCGTGGGGCACGGCCACTGAAGCCCGCTCGACTCCAGCCGGGCGTAGGAGATTCCGGCGATCGCCGGCCAGACGCTGGCCAGCTCGGCCCAGATCTGGCTCGGGTCGTCGTAGTCGAAGCCGGTGGGCGGGAGCCGCAGGCGCCGCGCGACTCGCCGCGCCAGTTCGCCCGTCACCCACCAGTCCGGCCGCGTCTGGCCCGGCGGGGGCAGGGCACGGCGGACGCGCTGCACGCGCCGCTCGGAGTTGGTGAAGGTCCCGTCCTTCTCCGCGAACGCCGCGGCGGGCAGGAAGACATGGGCCTTCTCCGCGGTCTCGTGCATGAAGAGATCCTGCACGACCAGGCAGTCCAGCTGGGCCAGCGCCTTCTCGGCTTGATGGAGGTCCGGCTCGGACAGCAGCGGATTCTCGCCCACCACGTACATGGCGCGGATTCGGCCGTCGAGGCAGCCCTCCACCATCTCCGTGACGACGAGGCCGGGCTCGGCGGGCGGCCGGCGGCCCCACATCTGCTCGAAGCGGTCGAGGCTCTCGGCCGAGTAGTCGGCGTAGCCGGGCAGGTTCGTGGGGATGCAGCCGGCGTCGCCGCAGCCTTGCACGTTGTTCTGTCCCCGGAGCGGCGAGATTCCCGAGGCGGGGAACCCCATCTGGCCCGCGGCCAGCGAGAGGTTCAGCAGCGCGTGGGCATTGGCCGTGCCGTTGATGTGCTGCGTGATGCCCATGCCCCAGATGAGACAGGAGCCCGCGAACGGAGGCTTCGCATACCAGCGCGCGGCCTGGGCGATGTCCTCGGCCGGCGCTCCCGTGACCTCCTCCGCGTACTCGAGGGTGTAGGGCGCGAGCGCCGCCGCCCACGCCTCGAAGTTCTCCGTCCGGGCGCGGATCCAGTCGAGATTCGCCAGCCCCTCGTCGAGCAGCACCTTGGCCATCGCGTTGAAGAGCGCGACGTCGGTGCCCGGCCGCTCCTGGATCCAGAGATCGGCCTGATTGCAGAGCTCCACCCGCTTGGGATTGACCACGATCAGGCGGGCCCCGCGCGCAACGGCGCGGCGGAAGCGCACGGCGATGACGGGATGGTTGGCGGAGGCTTCGGCGCCGACCACCATGAGACAGCCGGCTTCCTCGTAGTCCTCGTAGGAGTTGGACGTGGCCCCCGAGCCCATCGAGATCAGCATGGCCTCCACCGAGGGCGAGTGACAGAGCCGGGTGCAGTGGTCCACGTTGTTGGTGCCCATGACGTGGCGTGCCAGCTTCTGGATGACGTAACCGTCCTCGTTGGTCGCCTTGGCGGAGGCGAGCGCGCCGAAGCGCCCGACATTGCGCGCGAGGCCGTCGGCGGCGGCGTCCAGGGCCTCGTCCCAGCCGACTTCGTGCCAGCCGTCACCACGTTTGATCATGGGCGTGACGATACGGTCGCGCGCGTGGATGAAGCCGGTGCCGAAGCGGCCCTTCACGCAGAGCATCCCGCGGCTCGACAGGTTCTCCGGGGCGTCGTCGGCCATGCCGGCCAGCCGCCCGTCCTGCCTGACGCTGAGCGTGATGCCGCAGCCCACGCCGCAATACGGACAGATCGTGGCGACCTGGCGCACGACTGGCAGCACCGTCTCCTTGGGGCGGAGGGCGCCGGTGGGGCAGGTCGCGACGCACTGGCCGCACGAGGTGCAGACGGAGGCGGACATGGGGCCATCCCCCACCACGCCCACCCGCGCGTCGTGGTTACGGCCCAGCAGCGAGATGGCGCCGATCTGCTGGGTCTCGGTGCAGGCCGTGGTGCAGCGGCCGCAGAGGATGCAGGCCTCGCGGTCGAGGACGAAGAAGGACTTGGAGGCGTCGGTCTCGAAGCGATGGTGCGGCTGCCACGTCGGGTGCTCGAGCCCATGGTGGGCGGCGGCCACGCCGACCTGGCCGAAGCCGTCCCGGTCGCCTGAGCGCGTGAGCATGGAGAGCGTCAGATCGAGCACGGCCCTGCGGAGGCGGACCACGCCCTCGTCCTGGGTGTGGATGACCATGCCCTCGCGGGCGGGCAGGTGGCAGGCCGCGGGGAAGCCCCGCTGCCCTTCGACGCGGACCAGACAGGTACGGCAGGCGCCGAGCGGCGCCCGGTCAGGGTCCTTGCAAAGCTGGGGCAGGGGGACGCCGAGTCGGTTCACGGCGTCCAGCACCGTGGCACCTGTCGGGACTTCGATGTCCGAGCCGTCTACGCGGAGTGTGATGGCCATGCGCGATCCCATCCATCGCGACTGCGCCTGCTCCGCTATGATACATGTTCAGCGGAGATCTGCGAATTCCCTGGGGAACTCCTTGAGGGCGGACAGGATCGACAGCGGCGCCGCCTGACCGAGCCCGCAGAGCGACGCCAGCCGAACCACCTCGCTCAACTCCTCGAGTGTCGGGCCCCCGTGGCCGTCGCCCCGGCCGTCCAGGAGATCGCGGAGCCGCGCGGTCCCCTCCCGGCACGGGGTGCACTTGCCGCAGGACTCCCGCGTATTGAAGTCGAGCAGGGTGCGGACGATGTCGCGAAGCGAGGCGCGCTCATCGAGTGCGGCGATGCCGCCCGTCCCCGGGCTCACCGTACCGCCAGGCACCATGGGCTCATCCAGGAGCCGCGGGGGGACCAGGCTGCCCGAGGGCCCGCCCACCAGCACCGCCTGGATTCGGTGGCCCTCGTCCGTCCCGCCACCCAGGCCTTCCACCAGATCACGCAGCGTGGCGCCCATCGGGAGCTCGACCAGGCCCGGCCGGCGGACATGCGCCGAGAGGCCGAAGCATTTCATGCCGTGGCCGCGGCCGAGGGTCTTCCACCAGGCTGCGCCCCGGCCCACGATGAGCGGCACCGCGAAGAGCGTCTCGACATTGTTGATCACCGTGGGCTTGCCCCAGAGGCCCGACTCCACGGGGAAGGGCGGCTTGGCCCTCGGCATGGCGCGCCGCCCCTCGAGCGACTCCATGAGCGCCGTCTCTTCGCCCAGTACGAAACCCCCGGCGCCTCGGCGGATCTCGACCTCGATCGAGAAATCGCTCCCCAGCACGTGCTGGCTCACGAGGCCCCAGCGCCGCGCGGTGTCCAGCGCCCGCTCGATGCGCCGCGCGGCGAGATTTGCCTCGCCGTGGACATAGAGATACACGTGGCTGGCGCCGGCGGCGTACGCGGCCAGGAGGGCGCCCTCGAGCAAGCGGTGAGGATCGCCCTCGAGGAGGTGGCGGTCCTTGAAGATGCCGGGCTCGCCCTCCTCGGCGTTGACGATGAGGTACTTGGGCTCGCCGGCAGCGCGCCGCGCGCCCTCCCACTTCACCGCGGCGGGGAAATAGGCGCCGCCGCGCCCCTGGAGCGATGCGCTCTTCACGGTCTCGATCACCGCCATCGGGTCGCCCGCGGCGAGAGCGGCGGCCAGCACCGCATAGCTCCCGCGGTGGATCGCGTCGCCCATGTCGCCGGGATCCACGACGCCCAGGCGCTCGGTCAGGACGCGGCGCTGCCCGGCCAGGAAGGCCGTCACCTCCGGCGACTCGACCCGGCGGCCGGCCTCGACGCCGTCGAGGAGCGCACCCACGTCGCCCGCGCCGACGCGGGCCGCGGTCTCGGGCGGCGCGCCGGGGCGGAGCACGGTGACGGTGGGCGCCGCCCAGCAGAGCCCCGCACAGCCGGCGGCGACCACGCGGGCCCGCACGCCGCGCATCCCCACCTCGGCGGCGAGCGCGGCCAGGGTGGTGGCGGCGCCCACGGAGAGGCCGCACGAACCCACGCCCACCGCGAGACGGATCTCGCCCGAGCTCGCGAGGGCGCGGGCCGCGCGCTCCAGCCCGCTGAACCAGACCGAGGAGTCCACGGTCTGGCCGATGGCCGGGCCGTGGTCGCCCACCGGCAGGGGCGACGGCGGCGTGGAGGGAAACGCGATCACGGGCGGATGGGGCTCGTACTCCACCCCCGCCTCGGCGCCGCGCCCCATCGGCGCGGGCGCATTGAGGACGCGGTCCACGTCGTCGGGCGCGAGTCGACCGAGGTGGCGGCCGTCCACCTCGGCGAGGGGCGCCATCGAGCAATTGAAGGCGCAGTCGAGGCGTTCGAGCGTCCACTCCCCGTCGGCGGTGGTGGCATCCGCGGTCACGCCCAGCCGCCGCTCGAGCGCGGCCAGGAGGTCCAGCGAGCCCCGCACGCGGCAGGACACGCCCACGCAGACGCGGGCCACGCGCCGGCCCGGCTCGGTCAAGCGCAGCTCCGGGTAGTGGGTCGCGACGCCGTAGACCTCGCTCACCGGCACCCGCAGATGCGCGGCAATGTCGGCGATCGCGTCGGCGGAGATCCAGCGCTCCGCGTGCTGGACGGCATGCAGCGCCGGGAGCAGCCAGGTGCGCGCCCGTGGGAAGTGATCGAGCGCGATCACGGCGTCACGGCGGGGTCCACGAGGCGGGCCTCGGCAAAGCCCTTGGCGCGCAGCAGGCAGGAATCGCACGCCCCGCACGGCCGCCCGTCTGGGCGCGGTTCGTAGCACGACCAGGTGAGGGCGAAGTCCACGCCCAGCTCCCACCCGCGGAGCACGATGTGCGCCTTGGACAGCGCGATGAGCGGTGTGTGGACGCGGAAACGGCTCGTGCCCTCCACGCCGGCCTTCGTCGCGAGGTTGGCCAGCCGCTCGAAGGCCTCGATGAACTCCGGGCGGCAGTCGGGATACCCCGAGTAGTCGAGGGCGTTCACGCCAATGAAGATGTCCTGCGCGCCTATCACCTCGGCCAACCCCAGCGCGTGCGCCAGAAAGATGGTGTTGCGCGCCGGCACGTAGGTGACAGGGATGCCGTCGGCGATCGCGGCCTCGCTGCGCCCCTTGGGCACCGCGATCTCGCCGGTGAGCGCCGAGCCGCCGATGGCCCGAAGATCGAGGCGGAGCACGCGGTGGTCGACCGCCTCGAGCGCCTGCGCCACCCGGCGCGCCGACTCGAGCTCCCGCGCGTGGGTTTGGCCGTAGTCGAACGACAGGGCATGACACGCATAGCCCTCGGCGCGCGCGATCGCCAGCGTGGTGGTGGAGTCGAGCCCACCCGAGAGCAGCACGACGGCGCGCGGGCCCATCAGACGCCCCGGCGGGCCCCCCAGAGCATCACGTGGAGACGCGGCGAGAAGCGGAAGCCGTAGCGGGTGCACGCCTCCGCCACCCAGGGGCTTCGCGCGACCAGATCCTCGCGGCGGATGGCCTCGGCTTGGAGAAGGATGCGGCCTCGCGGCAGTGCGAAACGCTCGGCGAGGCGCAGCACCTCGGCGAGGTCGGCCTCGTCCGTCACCACGAACTTCCACCAGGCGTCCGCGGCGAGGAACGCGCGGATCGCGTCGGGCTGGATGCGCCGCGCTTCCGCGACCCCCGAGGCGGCCAGCTTCAGCGACACGTTCCACTGGATACGGCGCGCGTCGAGTCCCGCGGGCAGGGCCAGGGTGCCCGAGGTCTCCACCTCGACGTCCCAGCCGCGCGCACGCAGCGCCCCCACGAGCGGGGCGAAGAGCGGCGACTCGAGCGGCTCCCCGCCGGTGATCACCGCGCGGCGGCATGGGAAGGCGTGCATTTCCGCGAGGAGGCCGTCGAGGTCGACCGCGCGGCCGGCCTCCGCGTCCCAGGAATACTTCGTGTCGCACCAGGCGCACCCCACCGTGCACCCCTGCAGCCGCGCGAACACCGCGGGCGTGCCCGCGGTCGCGCCCTCCCCCTGGATCGAGTAGAAGACCTCGGCGACGCGCCCGCTCACCGCCGCTGACCTCGCCATGCGATCAGTCTACGCGACGCCGGTGTGGATGCAGACCGTGCCCAGGCCGACGCGCTGCACCTTCACGGCGCGAAGCCCGACCTCACTCATGAGACCGGTGAGCCCGGCGGGAGTGAGGAAGCGGTCCACGGACTGGGGGAGATAGGTGTAGGCCTCGCGATCGCCCGCCACAAGCCCGCCGATCCGCGGCACGAGGTGGTGGAAGTAGAGGCGGAAGAGCGAGCGAAAGCCGGGCAGGGTGGTCTGCGTGATCTCGAGCGCCACCACCCGGCCACCGGGGCGGGTCACGCGCTTCATTTCGACCAGGCCCTGCCGGAGATCCGCCAGGTTGCGGAGCAGGAACGCGGACGTCACGCAGGCGAACGTGCGATCCGCGAAGGGCAGGGCCAGCGCATCAGCGCCGACCAGGCGCACCCGCTCCGCCGCCCCCAGCCCGCGCACTTTGGACCTGGCCTCGCGCAGCATGCCGAGGGCGAAGTCGGCGGCGACGATGTCGCGATGCGGGTGAATCTCGCGCAGCTCGAGCGCGAGGTCACCGGTGCCGGTGGCGAGATCCAGCGCGGGCCCGTCGGGGCAGGCGATGGTCTGGCGCGCGGCGAGGCGGCGCCACGCGTGGTGCATGCCGAACGTCATGAGGCCGTTCATCACGTCGTAGCGTCCCGCGATGCGCGAGAACATCTCGCTCACGAAGCGCGCCTTGTCGGGCCCGACGCCGAGATCGCGCGGGGTCGGGCTCATGCCCAGCGCCCCGCCAGGACCGCGGCGAGGAGGATCACCGCGATGTAGCCATTGACGTTGAAGAAAGCCATGTCGAGCCGCGAGAGATCGCCCGGCGAGACCAGCGAGTGCTCGTAGACGAGGAGCGCGGCCACCACGAGGACGCCGCCCCAGTAGAGAACGCCCAGCGAGAGCGCCCAGCCCAGCAGCGCGAACGCAGCTACCGTCAGGAGGTGGCACAGCCGCGCGGTGCGCAGCGCCGCCGCGATGCCGAAGCGCGCGGCGAAGGAGTGGAGGCCTTCCGCCCGATCGAACTCCACGTCCTGGCAGGCGTAGATGAGGTCGAAGCCGCCGATCCACACCGTCAGCGCGAACCAGAGGATGAAGGCGGGCGGCTCGAAGGCGCCGCGGACGGCGATCCAGCCGCCGGCGGCGGCGATGCCGTCGGTGAAGCCGAGAATCCAGTGGGAGAGCCAGGTGAAGCGCTTGGTGTAGGAGTAGCCCACGAGGAAGAGGACGGCCAGCGGGGACAGCGCCAGGCAGAGGGGGTTCAGCATCCACGCCGAGACGAGCAGCAGCGCCCCCGCGGCCACGGCGGCGACCGTCACCTGGGCCGGCGACAGGAGGCCCGTCGGCAGATGGCGCCCGCGCGTGCGCGGGTTCTTCGCGTCGATCCAGCGGTCGGCCAGCCGGTTGACCGACATCGCGAGGGTGCGCGCGCCCACCATCGCGAGGGTCACCCAGATCAGCACGCGCCAGCCGGGGAAGCCATCGGCGGCCAACACCATGGCGATGTAGGCGAAGGGCAGGGCGAAGACGGTGTGCTCGAACTTGATGGCGTCGAGGAAGTGGCGCACCGCGCGCATCCCGTCGCTCACGCGAGCCCGAGCTCGGCCCAGCGCCGGGTGACGCGCTCGCGGATCTCGGGCGTCATCACGATCTCGTCGGGCCAGGGCTGCCCGATGCCGTCGGCCGCCGTCTTCTCGGTGGCGTCGATGCCGAGCTTGCCGCCGAACCGGTGGCGGAGCGCGGAATGGTCGAGGTCATCGGTGGGACCGTCGACGAGCACGAGGTCGCGCTTGGGATCGACGTTCCCGGTGGCGCGCCAGGCGACCTCCGAGAGGTTCTGCACGTCCACGTGCTCGGACACGATCAGGATGTTCTTGGCGAGCATCATGAGGCCCAGCCCCCAGAGCGCGAACATCACCTTGCGCGCCTGGCCGGGATAGCGCTTGCGGATCGAGACGATCACCAGATTGTGGAACACGCCCTCCGCCGGCATGTTCATGTCCACCACTTCCGGAAGCAGCAGGCGGATGATCGGGAGGAAGATGCGCTCGGTGGCCTTGCCCAGCCAGTAGTCCTCCTGGGGCGGGCGGCCCACGATCGTCGTCGGATAGATGGGACTGCGCCGTCGCGTGATGGCCTGGAGGTGGAACACGGGGTACTCGCGCGCGAGCGAGTAGTAGCCGGTGTGATCCCCGAACGGGCCCTCCACCCGTCGCTCCGCCGGGTCCACCCAGCCCTCGAGCACGATCTCGGCCTCCGCCGGCACCTCGAGGTCGACGGTCTTGCACGCGACCATGGGGACACCGCCGCCGCGGAGCCAGCCCGAGAACACCATCTCGTCCACGCCGGGGGGCAGCGGCGCCGAGCCCGCGTAGATCGACACGGGATCGCCGCCGAGCGCGATGGCCACGTCCATCCGTTGCGCGCCCCGCTCCTCGGCCACGCGCTGATGCTCCGCCGAGCCCTTGTGGGTCTGCCAGTGCATGCCGAGGGTCTGCGCGTCGTACACCTGGAGGCGATACATGCCGACGTTCCGGGCCTTGGTCGCGGGATCGCGGGTGAAGACGAGCGGTAGCGTGATGTAGCGGCCAGCGTCGCCGGGCCAGCATCGCAGCACCGGCAGCGTGCCGAGGTTCGGGTGGTCGGTCTCGACGACGTCCTGGCAGGGCGCGGAGCGGACGCGCTTGGGGCCGGCCTTGGCGAGGTCGAAGAGATCGCCGAGCCGCCGCAGCTTGTCGAAAAGCGAGCCCGGCATGCGGAGGTCGAGGAGCTTCGCGATCCGGGCGGAAAGGTCGTCGAGCCGATCCACGCCGAGCGCGGCCGCCATGCGCGCCGGCGAGCCGAAGGCGTTGATGAGCACCGGCATCGAGAACCCCTCCACGGTCTCGAACAGCAGGGCGACATTGCCGTCGCCCGGACGCTTGGAGACGCGGTCGGTGATCTCGGTGATCTCGAGGTCGCGCGAGACGGGCGCGCTGATCCGGCGGAGCTGGCCCGTCTTCTCGAGATGGGCGACGAACTCGCGGAGGTCGCCGAAAGCCACGCCGACTACCGGGCCTCCTCACTCATGGTAGTAGAGCGTCACCAGCCAGCCCGCGAGGATGGGGAAGATCACGCTCGAAGCGACGCGCACGCCCACGAAGTGCCAGCCCATCAGCGGCGCCTCCCAGGCGATGATGCGCTGGAGGCCGAACAGGGACCACGAGGTCATGTAGGCGACCAGCGGCCCCAGCGCCATCCCCGAATTGGCGAGGACGACGAGCAGCGGCACGCTCACCATCGGGCCCCCGGGCGTGATCAGGCCGGCCACGCTCGCCACGCAGATCGCGGTGAGTCCGGACTGCCGGCCGAAGTAGCGCGCCACCGTCTCCTGCGGGATCAGCACCTGCAGCATGCCGGCGAGGATCAGCGCCGGGACCAGCCGCGGGATGATGAACCAGAGGAGCGAGAGGCCGTTACGCGCACCGATAGCCGGTAGACCGGGGTCCTTCATATAGGCGAGCGCGGCGGTGATGAGGGCGAGGCCGGCGAGCACGACGAAGGATACGTCGAACGACGCACGCGCCATGGCGGCGATTATACGCCAGAGTCGTCTATACTCATGCGTGACGGCCGTCGGCCGGCCCCATGCGCTGGACCATTCGCGCGAAACTCATCACCCTCGTGCTGGGCGTGCTCACGCTGCTCGTGGCGGGTGCGGCCTGGAGCTTCTGGCTCGACCAGCGCGTCGCCCGCGCGCAGTCCCAGGAGGCGCTCCTCGCGGTGGCGCGCTCCACCGCGCATCAGCTCGACGCCCTGCTGTCGGGGCGCATCGAGAGCCTCCGGACCCTCGGGGCGGTGCGGGTCCTCGATCGACTGGAGGCCGCCGACCTCGCCGAGATGACCGCGCAAGCCCAGGCCACGCAGCCGTTCGTCGCCGGCTTTCTGGCCACGACGCCCGAGGGCCGCGTCCTCGTCGCGAGCGCGCCGACCGACCCGCGTGCGCTCGTCGGGCTGGTCGAGGATCCGGCCTTCGAGGCGGCATTCAAGAGCCTCGAGCCGCAGGTCGGGGATGCGCGCGCGGGCGCGCTGGGCGCGGCGCGGGCGGCGGTCATCGTGGTGCCGACCACCGGACAGAGAGGCCAGGCCACGGGGGCGCTCGTCGCCGAGCTCGATCTCGACAAGCTCTCCACGTTCCTCGATGCCACCGCCACGCACGAAGGTGTGGCGCTCAGCGTGCTGAGCGCCGAGCGCGAGGTGCTCGCAAGCACGACGCCGGCCGGGCCGCTCGTGGGCCGCATGGTCGGCGCGGCGCGCGAAGCGGCGGAGCTGATCCGCCTCCGCGACGGCGTGGGGGAGTGGCGGGCGGAGAACGGGACGCGCTACCTCGCCGGGGCCGCCGGGCTCACGCAGGCGCGCTGGATGGTGGTGGCGGCGACGCCGACGCGGGTGGCCTACGGGCCGGCGGCGGCGCGCTTCCGGGCGAACCTCTTCGGCCTCGGCGCGATCACCGCCTTCGGGCTCGGGGTGGCCTGGCTCCTCGGCCGGCAGCTCGCCGTGGCGAGACGGGAGCGAGAGCAGGCGGTGGCCGGCCTCGCGGCCCGCGAGCGGCGGTTCACCGCGCTCACCGAGGTGAACGCGGCGCTCACCCAGGAGCTGGATCTCGCCCCGCTGCTCCGGCACATCACCGAGGCGTTGGCGCGGCTCACCGGCGCGCCCGCCGTCGTGCTGTGGGACGCCGACACGGTGAACCGGCGCCTCGTGCGGCGCGCATGGACGGTGGATCCCTCGGTGGGGACCTTCGACATGCCCATGGAGCTCGGCTTCGACCAGGGCGGCACGGGATGGGTGGCGCGCAACCGCGCGCCCCTCTTCGTGGACGACGTCACGGTGGACGACCGCATCCGGTCGGTGAGCTGGGCGCGCAGCAACGACTTCACGGCGTTCGCCGGCGCCCCCGTGATGGGCGGGGACACGCTGGCCGGCGTGCTGACCCTCAATCTCCGGCACGGCGAGGGGCTCGGCGAGGACGGCCGAGAGCTCCTCGTTTCCTTCGCTTCTCAGGCCGCCCTGGCCGTGCGGAACGCGCGGCTCTTCTCCGAGACGCAGGCGCGCCGGCGCGAGGCCGAATCGCTGGCCGGGCTGAGCCGCGTGCTCGCCCAGACGCTGGACCCCGTGGCAATGGCCCAGGAAATCGCGGACGCGGTACGCGCCCTGATGGGAACGCAGACCGCCGGGCTGTACCGCCTCGACCCGGACTCCGGCGACATCATCGCGGTGGCAACCGCCGGCGATATCGGCCCGACCGAGGGGCGCGTGGTGGTGTTCCCGCGGGGCACCGGGGTGGCCAGCGTGGCCGCCCGCGAGCGCCGGCCCGTGATCACGGCGAACCTCCTCGACGATCCGCGCATCGTCTTGCCCCCGGACGTGCGCAGCCGCATCGAGCAGGCCACGTACCGCGCCGTCCTCTCGGTGCCCCTGGTGGCGCGCGACACCGTCCTGGGCGCGCTGTCGGTGGGTGACGTGGCGGGTCGCGTGTTCTCGGAGAGCGACGTGCGCCTCGCGCAGGCGGTGGCTGATCAGGCGGCCCTCACGCTGGAAAATGCGCGCCTCTACGTCGAGGCCACGCGCCGCCGTCTCGAGGCCGAGGAACTGGCCAGTGTGGCGCGCAGCCTCACCGAGACGCTGGACGTCGCGGCGGTGGGCCGCCACATCGTGGAGGGCGTGTGCCCCCTGCTGAGCGCGCGCTTCGCGCGCCTTCGGCTCCGAGAGCCGGACGGCTCCTTGCGGGCCGTCGCGTGGTTCGGCGAGGGACCGGACTTCGTGGGGCCACGGCACACCCTGCCGCCGGGCGCGGGCATCGCGGGCCGTGCGGTCCAGGAAGGGAAATCCGTCTGGGTGTCGGACTTCGCCGCCGATGCCCGCACGGTCCTCACCGACGGTCTCCGACAGTACAGTCAGCGCAGCGACGCTCGCGCCGTCCTCGGCGTACCTCTGCGTGTGCGTGGTGAGACCATCGGCGCGCTCACCGTGGGCGACCAGACCGGGCGCGTATTCACGCTGGGCGACATCGCTCTCGCGGAGGCCTTCGCGGACCAGGCGGCGCTCGCCCTCGACAATGCGCGCCTCTACGAGGAGACGCGCGCGCGTCTGCGCGCGCTCCAGGACACGCAGGCCCAGCTCGTGCAGGCGGCCAAGCTCTCGGCGGTGGGCCAGCTCGTGTCCGGCGTCGCCCACGAGCTCAACAATCCCCTGTCCGTGGTGATCGGACACGGCCAGCTGATGCTCGCGAAAAATCCCCCCGCCGAAGTGCGGCGGCCGATCGAGCTGATCGTCGCCCAGGGCGATCGCATGGCCAAGATCGTGCAGGGCCTCCTGCTGTTTTCACGGCAGCGCGCCACCGCTCGCGGGGCGGTGAACCTGCCGGAGATCATCGAGCAGACGTTGTTCCTGCGAGCGGCGCAGCTCCGGCTCTCGGGCATCGAGGTGCGGCTGGAGTTCGCGCCCGACTCGCCGCCCGCCGAGGGCGACGCCCATCAGCTGCAGCAAGTGATCCTGAACCTCCTGCTGAACGCCGAGCAGGCCATCCTTCAGGCGCGGGCCGAGCGGCCCCGGACCACCGAGGACCCCGGCGAGTCCGGGGACCGGATCATCGTGCGTACCGAGCCCATGGTGATCGACGAGGCGGAATGGGTGCGTCTCGAGGTGGAGGACAACGGCCCCGGCATTGCCCCCGCCGTCCTGCCGCGCATCTTCGAGCCATTCTTCACGACAAAGGCGGTGGGGCAGGGCACCGGCCTCGGCCTGAGCGTGTCCTATGGCATCGTGGAGCAGCACGGGGGCCGGCTCAGCGCGGTGAGCGAGCCCGGCCGCACGATCTTCACCGTGCTGCTGCCGCGCTACGTGGCGAGCCGTCCCGCGGCGGCCGCGAGCGCGCCCGACCGCACGCGCGCGGGGGGATCGGGACGCAGCGCGCTCGTCGTCGACGACGAGCCGGAGATCATCGAGGTTGTCACGAGCGTGCTCGAGCGCTCGGGCTGGAAGGTAGAGAGCGCCGACGGCGGCCGCGCGGCGCTCGAGCGCGTGCGCGCCGCCCGTTACGATCTCATCGTGTCCGACATCCGCATGCCCGCGGGCGACGGCGAGGCGTTCTACCGCGAGGCGGTCGCGGCGCAGCCCGAGCTCGCCGGACGCTTTCTCTTCATCACCGGCGATACCGCCAACTCCGGCGCGTGGGCGTTCCTGCAATCCGCGCACATCGCCGTGCTCGAGAAGCCGTTCAAGGCCGACGAGCTGCTCGCTGCGATCGCGCGCCTCACGCCCTGAAGCGCGCGGTCTTGACTTCACGCCATCGCCTCGGGTAGATGGGGGCATGACCAAGGCCGATCTCGTCGCCGTCATGGCGAAGGCCTCTGGCGGATCGAAGGTCTCCTCGGAGAAAGCGCTCGAGACCTTCGTGCGCGGCGTGTTCGAGTCGCTGCGCCGCGGCCGCCGCGTCACGATCGGGGGCTTCGGTACCTTTATGGTCAGCCGCCGCGCCGAACGCAACGGCCGCAATCCGCGGACGGGTAACGCGATTCGCATTCCGGCGAAAAAAGTTCCGCGCTTCAAGCCGAGCCGCTCGCTGAAGGCGGCCGTTCTCTAGCGCGTCCCACGCGTAGCTCGCGCGCCGCGCTCACGTGATGCGGCATGCAGTACGCACAATCCTCGCGCTGCCTTGACACCTGTAAACACGGGCACGTACAATGGCCGTCGCGCTGGGGGATCGTCTAATGGTAGGACGCCAGGTTCTGGCCCTGGTAATGGGGGTTCGAGCCCTCCTCCCCCAGCCATTTTTCGTTTCCGCAGCGCTCGGTGGTCGAGGGAAGCAGAGCGAGTAGACGCGCAGTCGACGCACGGCCGGCCCCATCGTCTAGTGGTCTAGGACACGGCCCTCTCAAGGCTGAAACACGGGTTCGAACCCCGTTGGGGCCACCATTCAGAATCGCCGCATCACTCAAGAGTTTCCGCCGCATATCGCGCACTTCGCCGCGACGCTCCTGCGATGAGCGAGCGGACAAAAATGGACGCAAACGGACGGAAACGGCCATCGAGTGGCACCGGAGATGGCACCGGGCCGTTGGACGCGAAGGCGCAAGCCGCCTGGCGGTACCTACTTGAACAAGAGTGTGTGCCCGCCCACCGGCGCGAGCTCCGGGATGTGCTGAACAAGCTCGAGCAACGCGGCGTTGATCTGGAGCGTGTTGTCGATGCCCTGTGGAAAGCCAGGGTTCTTGATTTCTATGACCGGGAGCGGAAAGGCCGAAGGAATCGTCTAATCGCCCTCGCCGAAAAACGGGAGCAGGTGCGCGCGAAGCTGCTCGAGGCGGCGGGCGCGGCGCTGATCTTCTATCAGGACTTCGTCCCTAAAAGTTCCCCCAACTTCCCGATCTACCTGCTCTGTCGCAAACTCCTAGACTCACTCAAGCGCGATTATCTCGAGTTCTTCAAGATGAAACTCGCCAAAGACCCCGGCGCGTTTGAGCAGGGCGATGCTGTCGATCTCTGGCCCGATCCCCTGTACATCCACAACACCGGATTATTCACGGAAGCGCATCACCGGAGAGCAGGGAAGACCGGGACCCGGTCGCAGCCGCATCGCCGAGCTGAGTTAGAACCCGAGCTCCAGGCAACCGGAGTGCGGCTCGCCGAGATCCGGGTGCTCAAGCGCAGCCTTCTCCCGACCCTCAAGCGCAGCCTGCTTCCCTAGTTCTCTTTTCTCCCGCCCTCGATCAACGAATGTTCTAACCCCGACACATTCGTTGTCTGTCCCGGTGTGCTTTCATGCGGGTGGAAGGAGGGCCACCACATGGAAGCGTTACTGACCATTCCCGAGTTCCTCGCCGCCGGCAATATCAAGCGCTCGAAGTTCTATGCGCTCGTCAAGGCTGGCGAAGTGGCCGTGGTCAAGCTCGGGCATCGCACGGTGCGCGTCGAGTCGCGCGAGCTGGAGCGCCTCATCGAGCGCGGCCGCCGCCGCCGCGTCGTCTCAGTGCTTACCGGTGGCGAGGCCGCGTCAGCGGCGCGATGAAAACCGCGCGCGTCCCGGTATTCCGAGAAGCCCGCCGAGGCGACGAGCCCGACGAAATCCTCCTCGTTGATGGCGATGGTTTGGTGCTCATCGTCCGCGCGCACGGCATCGGCCCCGACGAGAAAGTGCGGACTCGTGAGGCGGTGCTCCGGCTCCTGAAATCGGCGGCAACGAGAGGGCAAGAGTGAGCCGAGAGCCCCGCGTGCGCCTCGGTAGCTGGGACTGCCCGTCCGGAAACAACGTTGTCGTGTTCTATCGTCCGCTCCGTGATGGACTCGCCACCCTTGAGATGGAGTGGGATACACCGCCGCCACTGTTCCCGGCCGATGAAGTCTTCTACCTCGGTGTGATTCGTCCCGCCGTCGTCCGATTGATGACGGAATATACCGAGCGATCCGGCCGCGCCCTCGTAGTGGACGTATGAAGACCACCACATCGGTGATGCTGGACGCAGCCCTCGAGTATGCCGAGCGCGGCGTGCCCGTCTTTCCCGTATGGTGGGCGCGCGACGATCAACAGTGTGGCTGCGGCGATCCGGCGTGCGACAGCAATATCGGCAAGCATCCGATTGGCCCCGTGGTGCCCAATGGTCTCCGGAACGCCACCACCGACGCGGCGACGATTCAGCGATGGTGGACGAAGTATCCGCGCGCCAACATCGGGACGCCCACGACCTGGTGCCACGTGCTCGACGTGGATCCGCGTAACGACGGCGACCTTACGCTCACGGCCCTTGAAGAACTCCACGGAGCCCTGCCGGACACGGCCGAGGTACTGACCGGGGGCGGGGGCCGGCATCTCTACTTCCGCCCGGTCGCCGGGCTCCGCAATTCCACCGGCCGCGTGGGCGTGGGACTCGACATTCGCGGCGAAGGCGGCTACGTCCTGCTGCCGCCATCGAACCACAAGCGCCCCGGCGTCTACGTGGACGAAGTGCTCCACCCACTCTTCGAGACCCCGCTCGCCTCAATGCCCGCGTGGCTGGTTGAGCGCGCGCTCCATGAGGCGGGCGAGAACGGTGCCGTTCAGGCGGAGAGTCCGGACTGGGCGGCACTGCTTGCAGGTGTCCCCGCGGGTGAGCGCCACGATATCGCGTGCCGGATCGCCGGCCACTTCTTGCGATTGCTCGGGGCCGAGCGGGCGGGCGAGGTGGAGGAGATCTTGCTCGGGTTCGGCGTGCGCTGTACTCCGCCATTCCCGGAGGCGGAAGCGCGGGGCATCGTGCGCGACCTGGCGAAGAAGGACCGGGCCGACACCCCCTCAGGGCCGGCTGGCGATCCCCATCGTCCGCTGGTGGTGCTCGGGGCCGGCGACTTCCTCGCGGTCGAGGAGCCGGATCTCGTCGCCTTCGTGGAAAACATCTTGTCGGATGACGGCGGTGGGTGGCTCGGTGGCGAGGAGAAGCTCGGCAAGAGCTGGTGGGCCATCGAGGAAGCCGTCTGCCTCGCGTTCGGGTTTCCAGTGTGCGGCCGGTTCGCCGTTCCCCAGCGGCGCAAGGTGGTGCTGCTCGAGGAGGAAGACTCGCCGCGACGGGTCCGGCGACGGTTGCGGGCGCTGCTGCGTGGGAAGGGCCTCGACCCCGACGACCCGATGGTGCGTGCCGAGCTCAATGCGTGGCTCCGCGTAAGCGTCTGGTCGGGGTTCAGCCTCGACAACCCCGCGATGGTGGCGCAGCTCCGTGCGGTCATCGCCGAGTTTCAGCCCGCCGTGCTCTACGTGGACTGCGTGCGCAAGGTGACGGTGCGCAACCTCAACCATGCCGATGAGGCCGGCGCGCTCCTGGCCATCCTGGATGACTTGCGCCGCGAGTTTGGGTGCGTCTTCCGGCTCATCCACCACTACCGGAAGCAGCAGGGGTTCCGGACCGGCCGGGGTTCCCAGGAAATCGGCGGCTCTTACGTGCTCGGTGCGTGGGGAGAGAACAGCCTCTTCTTCGAGCCCATCGGGCGGAAGACCGGCGCGGTGCGGGTGGAGGTGCAGAGCAAGGACGGCGCTCCAGTGCCCGCCTTCCGGCTTCATCTGGAGAGTGAAGGCCCCCTCCACGCCCCCACCCTCGTGCGCCTGGTCGCGGAAGACGACGCGCCCGACTCCGGCATTGATGATCTCGTGGCTCAGGTTGTCGCCACGCTGCCGTCAACGCCTGCGGTCACCGGACGACCGGGGGTCACCGTCAAGGCCATCGCCGAGGCGGTGAAGAAGTCCGACAAGACCGTCAGAGAGACCCTCAAACGCCTGATCGCCGCCGGCCGATGCCTGGAAGTGGGTGTCGCTTCTAGGGGATTGAAGCTGTACGGGGTGCCAGAATAATGCTTCCGCGCACTTCGACCTTGGAAGTTGACCCGACTTCCAACGTGGTTCCAGGGTGGAGCCCGAAGGAAACGACTGACCTTGGAAGCCTGGAACTGCCCCGTAGGGGCTTCCAGGGTCACTTCCTTCCAAGGTCGCGGGTGGTGTCGAGATCAGCGCCCGGCCGCCCAGCGCGGCTGACGTAGGTAGCCTACGGACCGCGCACGCTCTCCTCGTGGCCCGGTTGGCCGTGCTCGAGGCGCGCATCCGGAGCGGCGATGAGACAGGCTGGACGGACTACCTCGCTGTCCTCAACACGTTGATACGCGTCCGGGCGGAAACGGCATCCGCGGAGCCGCGCGAGCTGCTGACCACGGCCGAGCTCGGTGAGCGGCTTGGCTGGTCCGAAAAGACGGTGCGCCGGCGCTGGAAGAAGGGGCAGCTAGCGCCCGCCTTCCAAGACGGGAAATCGCTCCGGTGGCGGGCCGATGCCCGGCCGACTGGCACCGCGAACGGCACCGGGGGGCGCAGCGCCGCATCTGGCGCGGCAGGTTACGGCCCTGGTAGAGCGGTACGGGGTCGCCCATGACCGAGCCGCTGCGCTGCATCGTCGAGCTGGCGACCGGCCCGTGCCGGGGCAACTCCCTCGCAGTGGAGGCCGATGGTGGCGTCCGCTGCTTGACCCATGCAACTGATCCGGTGCGCGTCCGCCGACGCGAGGAGCGGAACCTCAAGGGGGGCCTCGCGCGCCTGCGAGTCCTCGAGCTGGACACGAAGCCCCCGGACCTGAGCAGCATCCGAAGCATGCGCCGCGGGCTCGAGACGGTGATGCACGCGATGGTCACCGGGACGCTTGACGAGCGCATCGGCCGGGCGGTGATCGAAGGCTATCGCGTCGGGGCCGCCCTGGGCTCGCTGGAGCTCCAGCGGATCATCTCGGACCTCGAGCGCCGTCTCGGGCTGCGCGCAGGGAAGAGTGCATGACGCCCGCCGCTCGGGAGCGGGTGGACGCGCTCGTCACGGAGTCGCCGCTCGCTCGGCGGCTGGAACGCGTGGAGGAGGCCCTCGGGGCCACCCGTCTCACCGCCTTGCTCTGGGCATGGCCGACGACACCGGAGCGGGCCATCGGCGCGCACTGGGGCGTGACCTGGCTCGGCGGTGACGAGCGCGAGCGGCGGCGGCTCTTGGCGCAGCTCCGGCGTGATCCCGCGTTTCAGGCCGCCCCCGATCCGCAGCGGCTTCCTCGGTCTCGGCCCGGCCTCGTGGTCATGCCCTACATCCCGCGCCCCTTGCAGGGGAGTCTCCATCAGCAGCGGCGCCGGCTCACGGTGGTGGTGACGCATCGCCGGTTTGGGAAGACGTACTACGCGGTGGCCGAGCTCATTCGGGCGGCCTGCGAGCATCCCGGGCCGGCGAGCTACGCCTTCATCGCGCCGTACCGGCATCAGGTCAAGGCGGTGGCGTGGGATGCGCTGAAGACGCTGGCGGGCGTGATCCCGGGCGCGGTGTTCAACGAGTCCCAGTTGCGCGGCGATCTCCCGGGCGGCCGCCGCATCCTCCTGCTCGGGGCCGACAACCCCGACGCCATGCGCGGGATCGGGCTCGACGGCGTGGTGTTCGACGAGTACGGCTTCGCCGACCCGGAAGTTTTCGGTTCCGTCATCCGCCCGGCGCTGGCAGATCGGCAGGGGTTTGTGATCTTCATCGGCACGCCGAACGGCCGCAACGCCTTCGCCGCGTTATACGACCGGGCCGCGGCGGACCCGGACGCCCTGGCCGTCCTGCACAAGGCGAGCGAGAGCGGCGTGCTCTCAGCGGCCGAGCTCGAGGCGGCGCGGCAGGACATGAGCCCCGACGAGTTCGCGCAGGAGTTCGAGGGCGCCTTCGAGGGGAGCGTGCGCGGCAGCTACTATGGCCCGCTGATCGAGGC
>Ga0111539_10001825_pt1 | contig 28352 bp, 20 predicted proteins | sample RhiMethybrSRZTD1_FD_79667 | JGI IMG/M metagenome (GOLD analysis project Ga0111539, IMG submission 79667) | Populus rhizosphere microbial communities from Tennessee, USA - Rhizosphere MetaG P. TD hybrid SRZTD1 (version 2) (version 2) | ecosystem: Host-associated > Plants > Roots > Rhizosphere >...
TGAATCGCTGCACGCGATGGCCGTCGTATTCCGCGACATACACGATGTCGTTGTAGTCCACGGCCACGTTCCACGGATTCGAGAATTCCCCCGGCAGCGTCCCGAAGGTTCCCCATTGCGTGACGTAGGTTCCGGCCGAGGTGAATTTCTGAATGCGGTGATTGTAGCGATCGGCGACGTAGATGTTGCCCTGCGAATCGACGCCGACACCCCAGGGAGACTTGAACTGGCCGTTCCCGGTTCCCCACATTCCGAACTTGCGCAGAAACGTTCCGTCGGCGGTGAACACTTGAATGCGATGATTCTGGCTGTCGGCGACGTAGAGCTCGTTCAATCGAAAGGCAATGCCTTGCGGACCGTTGAATTGTCCGTTCGCGGGGCCGAACGTTCCCCACTGTTGCAAATAGGTGAACGACTCGGAATGTGCGGGGACGGCGGCGAAGAGAATCGAGACCGCGGTCCATCCTGCAAGGATCCAACGCATGGAGAACCTCCTGCGATGCTCCTGAAACTGGATGCGCCAACTCTTCGGTGCGCGCTCACTCTAGATCCGGCCGTGCCACCGGTTCAAGTGTTGCGCCCCGAGCTTTCCACCGCGCCGGTCGCCGGTTCAGGCGAGGTCTGCTCGCACGGCGCATCCGTCAGGAATACGGCATGGGAGGCACCTTCCCAAGAAGCCTCGCATAGGTGGTCAACGCGCCGCGATGATGCGAGGTGTGCTCGATCATTCCCCACACGATCGAGCCGATCGGCATTCCTCCCATGATTCCTTCCGGCAGCGGCTTGGCGAGATCTTCCGGAGATTTCGCCTCGATCACTTTGATCGCGTTCTGGACGGACCGGTCCCACCAAGCTCGCGCTTCGTTCAATGAAGTCACGCGCCGGATCTTCGCCTCGTGCCCAGGGAAATCCAGATCGAAGCCCTTGGAGGAGAATGCGCCGTCCATGAACCAGTCGATCGTGTGCGCGGTATGCGCGACATGCTGCGCAACGGTCATCATCTCCGGCTTGGGAGCGAAGCCGGAATCGCCTTCTTCGAGCGCGCTCGTGGATTTGTCGAAAAACGTCTTCATGTTCTTCAAGCCGTTCACGTAGGAATTGCGTTCCATGGTCTTCCTTTCCCGAGAAGGTGCTGCAGGGGCGAAAGATTCTGAACAATTGGGGTCTGCCGTCAATGGGAGGGTAGCGGAGGGGGCGCCGTTGTGCGTATTGTGGAGTCCCACGCCATCGTCGGAGCACCGATGCCTCAGATCCTGCGTGTTCCAGCTCTCATGCTCGGCTTGATCGGGGTTCTCCTCTGTACCTCGAACAGCTCGGCGGTTCAGAAGAAGGCTTTTCCGAAGAAGGCCTTGCAGAAGAAGGCGCTCGTCTTCGATCCGGACGAGCACCCGCGTCCCTTCCGCCAAGAGTGCGGTCTCGTGCTGACCCCAGAGCAAGCGGCGCAGTATCTCGCGCATCGCCCGACGGGAATCCCGCCCGACTCGCGCGGCGGCCCCCCGTACTTCGTCGCCATCGCTCCCCACATCGTGCGCCGCACCGACGGTACCGGCGGTCTTCCGGTCAGCCAGTACGAACAGGCGATTGTCGATGCGAACCTGGCCTACACGGACACCGGGATCGTGTTCTACACGATCGGAGCGATCGACTTCATTGATTCCGACGCGTTCTATTTCAACATCGATTCGATCGCGGAGATCGACGCGCTGCGGACCACGAACACCGTCGCCGACGCCATCAACATTTACTTCACGCTGAATCTCAAAACGTCGCCGTCGAATCCGATTTGCGGAATCTCGGCCTTCACCTTCAGCTCGGTCCAAGGGATCGCGATCGCCAACGCCTGCACGGCGACGCCGACGAATCACTCCACGGTTCCGCACGAAATCGGGCACTACTTCGATCTGTTCCACACGCACGAGACGGCGTTCGGCGAAGAGTTTGCCGACGGATCGAACTGCTTCGACGCCGGCGATCTGCTTTGCGACACACCGGCGGATCCAGTGCTGACGAACGCCTCGGTCGACTCGGTGACCTGCGCGTACGTGGGCAGTGAAGTGGATTCGAACGGCGATCCTTACGATCCCGACCCGCGACAATTTCTGTCCTACTCGCGCAAGCATTGCCGCGACACGTTCTCGCCGGGAAGCGAAGCGAAGATCGTGGAAACGCTTTTGGGCCCGCGCACGAATCTGATCTCGCCGGCGACTTCCGCGGGAATCCTGGACGCCGCCCAAGCCGCCGATTCCCCGATCACGCTTCTCGCACCGCGACCCAATCCCACGAAGGGCGACACAGTTCTTGATTTCGCGCTGGCCCGCGCGGGGGTGGCCGAGATCTCGATCTACGATGTGCGCGGGTCACTCGTGCGCGCGTTGAGCCGCGGAGTCTTCCAGCCGGGTGAGCATGTGGCCCGCTGGGATGGATTGGATGAGGAAGGGCTGGCTGCGGCGCCGGGGTTCTACTTTGCCCGCGCCCAATCGAATGGCGGCACCGCGATTCAGAAGATTCAGATCGTTCGCTGAATTGCGGGTGGCGTGGATCCCGCTGGCGCGCTAGGGCGCCACGAAGAATTCAGCGTCGGCTGCTTCGCATCCCGGACCGCAATCCGGTCCGCCGGAATCTTGCACTTCATACTCCGGCGTGATGGTTTCCTCCAAGAGCGCCGTCGTGCCGTTCCAAAGCGAGATGTCCAACTGGGCCGGCGTTCCCGGAAACGTCACGAAGATGAGGTCGGTCCCGGCCAAGATTTCGCGATCGCCGCAATCATAGTGCGTCGTGTGATCTGCATTGACCGAGAAGTTACAGGAGACGGCTTCGCCGTCGACCAGCGCTTCAAGCTCGTACGATCCCGCCGCGAACGTGGCCGGCTCTGTGGGACGAACATAGAGCGTGAAGCGGCTGAAGCATTCCTCGCCGCAGGGATCATCTTCTTCGCAGCCGCTCGCGGTGAGGAGCGCCAAGAAGATCGAGCACGCGAACAGCGATCTGGCTCGATGCATGAAGGGACCTTTCCTACCTCATGAGAATGATCCGCCGGACTTGCGGGGCGTAACCGGGGACCTCCAGTCGCAGAAAGTACGCGCCTGCCGCGGCCAATTGTCCAGCAGCGTCGCGGCCATTCCACTCGACGCGGCCGGCTCCCCGCGGGTTCCGCTCCGGCAATGTTTGGATTTTTCGGCCGGTAATGTCAAAAACTTGAACATTGGCAGCGATTGCGGACTCCGGCAGCCGGAATTCCATCCAGGTGTCTTCTCGAAATGGGTTCGGACCGAGCGCGGTGATGATGGGTGAGTCGGGAAGCGCCTCGCTTTCGTCCGGTCCTGGGGTCGAGACCAAGGGTGCCCCGTCGATCGTGATCTTGCGGATCGCGGTTTTCATCGCGATGGGAGGGCATTTGTCGTGATCCTCCCAATAGGCATACATCTTCGATCCACGATCGAGCGCATTCGGATCCGGATCCTGCGGATCGGGGCCGGTCGTGTTTTGATCGCGCAAGAACTCGAAGTACTGCTTGCTGCCCGCTTGATCGTAGAGAGTGGCGCGGATCGTCACCGGTGAAGGAGTTCCCGCCGGGATCGGCACGACATAGACGGCGTCATCCCAATTCGCGAGCGATCCGTCGGGCTCCGTCTCGAACGTGATGCCGACCGGCGCCGTCGACGGCGTTGAAACGAATCCCGCCGGTGGAATGCGGGTGTCCTTGTAGATGCGATTGCTCAAAGCAAGGTGGAATGCCGTACCCTGGCCGTGAATGCCGTGCACCGTTTCATACACGCGAAGATTCGGATCCGAGATCAGCTCGGCGTTTTCGAAATCATAGTTTCCCGATTCGAAGATGGTTTGCCGGTAGGCGTCGGTGACGACGAGATGAATCCACATCCGCCGGCCTTCGGGATATCCCGTGGGAAGCTTGTGGCCGGTGAGATTCACGACGCGCACGCGAATCGTGGCATCCGTTCCGGAAGGGATGCGCGACGCCGAAGCGAGGATGAGATTCGCCGATTGATTCTGCAGCATGTCGAGCGCGAGATTGGCGGACAGCTGGTAGGCTTCCGTGCGCTCGAGCGTTGCGCCGTACAGATCGTTGATGACCGACGTCATCCAGGCACCCGCGCCGGCAAAGATGTGTTTGCCGACTTGTCTCGTGGGAAGAAAGTCCGTGCACGCAAAGCCGCTCACGCGCGGCATGTGGCACGTCTGGCATTGCACGCCGGCCGCTGGGTAACTGGACTGCGCCCATTCGTCATAGGTCGTCTGCTCCGGAAAGAGCAGCCCGGTGTCCGCACCGGTTTCATCGACCATGTTCACGAGCGGGTTCTTCACGTTGTGGCAAAGCGCGCAGAGCGTGGAGCTCAAGTGGTATTCGGAGTACAGCCAAGGATGCGGCGCTTTGGATTCGGGGTAGGGCCCGCGATGCGGCGGCGGATCGAAGGTTGCCGGATCATCCACCCAGAATTGCGCGTTCTGCGTGAACGGCGTACCGGTTGGTCCTTCGTAGAGACGATGACAGAACTGGCAATCCACTCCTTCGAAGTCGCTGGCCACCTGTCCCGGCAACCCGAGAAAGCTGCTGCCGTCGGAAGGGCTGCTTCGTCCTTCGAGCCAGGTCTTCGGCGAATGACAGCGAATGCACCACTCACCGAATCCCGGCGAATCTTGATTGGCGATGTCGACCGCGGCCCAGAACAAAGGATCGCGCGACGAATTCGCCATCATGGAGCCGGACCAGGTGTCCCAGGGCTCATAGTGGTCGGTCGAATATTTCCCGTGGCACTGCAGGCAGTAGAGGTTGTCGCGGAGATCCCAGTTCACGATGTCGCCCGGCTGGGTGCCGGGCAGGAAGATTTGCAGGAGCAAGGCGAGTGCTTGCATGGCTCGATTCTATTCGAAAACTCGTCTCCCGCGCCGAGAAGGTGCGTGCAGCGTGAGACGAAGGGATTTGGCGTAACGCTCGAGCGCAGTCTGCATCGCGCGCGAGGCGGCCGCCTTCGAGTCGCGTCCGTTGAGAGATTCTTCGAGATGGGCGGAGAGCAAGTTGAGTTGTTTCGATTTGCGGTCGGCTTTGAGATCGACGCGGCCGACCAGGCGATCGCCCGCCAAGACCGGCAGGCAATAGTATCCGTAGATGCGCGCCGGTGCCGGCTTGAAGATCTCCAAGACCTGTTCGAAACCGAAGAGCCTTTGCACGCGGGCGCGATCCCAGATCAGGGGATCGAAGGGAGACAGCAGAGTTCCGCGATCGCGGCGCAGGCGGCGCGCGGCCAGCTCGCTCGCCGGTTCGAGATCGCCGCTGCGAATCCACCCGGGAACCCGTTTCCCATTCTCGACGAGCGCGCAGCGGACGATGCTGCCGTCATCGACCAGGGTTTGAAGCGCATGGGCGATTTGTTGGGGGCGGTTGCGCAGGCGCCAGGTATTCGCCAATGTCCCGGTTTGTGCCCACCCGTGCCCTTGCAACGCCAAGAGGAGAAGCACGCGCAGCGATTCCTCGGGAGAGGACTTCATCTCCAGATGTGCGGAGGGAATGACCCGTTCGGAAAGATCGTAGATGCGCTGGAAGTTGCGCCGCTCGCGAACCGCAAGCTCGCCCGACGACCAATACGCGGCCAACACTCGCTTGGCGGGTTTCAAATCCCACCAGCCTTTGCTTCCCGGCCCTTCCCAATCGGAAGATTTGAGCGGCCCTTCGCTCCGGATGCGCGCTAGGATTTCGCGGCCGAGCTTGCGATTCGCGGCGATGACGTTTCCCCACCAGGGGTGCTTACGAAACTCTTTTCTGCGAAATTCGAAATAGGAGAAGAGCTCGAGAGGGATCCAGGAGACTTCGTGGCCCCAATATTCGAAAATCGGCTCCCCCGGACGCAGGAGCTCCTCGCCGAGCTCCGGCCCGATCCCAGGAATCCGGGAGAGAAGGACGATGGAGTGGCTTCGTGCCCCAGCGATGGAAACCGTGTCCAGTTGCAGGTAGCCGAAGCGGCGGATGACCTCCAGGGACCGATCCCTGTGGGTGCTTCGCATGGATTTCCCGGCCTCGGGGCTGGCGGGGCCATCGGCAATCGACGCCCGCCTTTGGGCCTCGGGGAGGAACCCGGCCCGGAACAGGGCAAGTCGCCGAGCTTCAAGAGTTGAAATGGTTTCCATACGTTAGTAGCATGAGCTAAGACGAAAGACAGACCACCGTTTCGGGGAGTTTCCCATGTTGAGCGTTCGCAAGCTCGTGAAGGTCTATCCGGGTCCCGTTGCCGCCCTTCAGGGCATCGACCTCGACGTTCCCATCGGCATGTTCGGGCTCCTGGGTCCGAACGGGGCTGGGAAGTCGACGTTCATGAAAATCCTGGCCGGGCTTCTCGAATCCACCTCCGGCGCCGCCACGCTCGACGGACACGACATTCTCACCGATCCACGCTACGTGCGCGAGCGATTGGGCTACCTGCCGCAGGATTTCGGATTCTATCCGCAACTGACCGGCGAAAAGATGCTGGCTTACCTCCTTCGCTTGAAGGGAGTCGAGTCGCCATCCGGAATGAAGAAGCTCGTTGCCGAGCTTCTCGATCGAGTGAATCTCACGTTTGCCGCCAAGCGCAAAGTGCGCGAGTACTCCGGCGGAATGCGCCAGAGACTGGGAATCGCGCAAGCCGTAGCTGGAAATCCGCGGCTCATCATCGTCGATGAGCCGACCGCCGGTCTCGATCCCGAAGAGCGCCACCGCTTCTATCGCATTCTTTCCGATTTGGCGCGCGATCGCATCGTCCTGCTTTCCACGCACATCGTGGAAGACGTCGCCGTGTTGTGCCCGCGCTTCGCCGTGATCTCGCGCGGGAGATTGGTTGCTGAAACCACGCCCACGTTGGCGCGCCGCAGTCTCGAAGGTGCCATCTTCGAAGGGCGTGGAAGCGACGAGAAGTTGCGCGAGCTGCGCCGCGGTTATCGCGTGACGCAAGCGATTCTGGTCGAGGGAGAAAACCGGCTGCGCATTCACGTTCCCGATCGCCGCCCGCCGCAAGGATTCACCGCCGTCGAGCCGACGCTGGAAGATGCGTATATGACGCTCGTGGCCCAGGATGCGACCGTCGATGCGATCCAGGAGAACGGAACCGAAGCCGTTCTCGCCAACGCTGCGCGCGTGGCCCGGGGAGAAGAAATCCCATCATGACGCTCTCCCGCACCAGCGCTGTTGCGGCGCTCGATCTGCGCCTCAACCTGACGCGGCCCTTGTTCTGGATGTTGATCCTCATGATCGGTGTGCTGTCCTGGGGCTTGTCGACGGGACATGTGCGCATGGGCTCGGGCGACACGACGGTCGGCGGCATGCAAGCGTGGATCACGTCGGAGTACGCCGTCGCGCTCATCCTCCCGATGATGGGTCTTCTGGTCTACGGGTTCTTCGTGGCCGTCGCGTCGGGAATGGCCGTGCCTCGCGACGACGAGCACAAAGTCCAGGAGATGTTGCATTCCACGCGGCTCACGCCCGGCGAGTACATCGGCGGAAAATTCAGCGCGGCGCTGGCCACGTTCTTGATTGCGCTTCTCATTCACGTGCTGCTGCTGGCGTTTTTCAATCACATCTTGCCGAATTCCGAAGCGGAAAAGATTCGCGGCCCATTTCATTTCGTGAACTACGTGCGGCCCGCGTTGCTGTTCATTCTACCCACCATCATCTTCATTTGTGGCGTGACGTTCGCGGTGGGCGAGTGGTCGCGCAAACCAATTCTCATCTTCGTCCTGCCGGTCGCGCTCTTTCTCGTGTGCGCGTTTTTCCTGTGGACCTGGTCGCCCACGTGGCTCGATCCCAAGATCAATCACCTTCTCATGATGATCGAACCCACCGGATTTCGCTGGATCAACGAGACCTGGATGAAGGTGGATCGCGGCATCGAGTACTACAACAAGGCTCCGGTGGGATACGACGGCTCGTTCTATTTGAATCGCCTCATCTTTGCGGCGATCGGATTCTTGGCCGTCGGGTTCTCCAGCAGGCATTTCGCCTCGACGTTGCGCGGTCCCCGCGTGACGAAGACGCGCAAGTCCGCCGCCGCCGCCGCGCCGCCGATCGACGAAGGCGCGATACTGGCGCCGGTACGCTCTCTCGGGATGAAAAGCAAGGTGCCGGGCTTCCTCAGCACGGTGATCGATGTGGCCCGATTCGAAGCGCAGAACCTTCGCTCGCAGCCCGGTCTCTATCTCTTCGTCCCGATCATTCTCCTGCAGACGATCGGTGACACGTTCTTCCGCACCGGCGCTTTCGAAACGCCACTGCTCCTGACGCCGGGCATCGCGGCAGTGATGTCTGCCAACACGCTGACGCTCTTGGTGTGCCTGCTGCTTCTCTTCTACACCGTGGAATCCGTCTTGCGCGAGCGCAACACCGGGCTCGCACCGATTGTGTATGCAACGCCATCCTCGACTGCGGCCACGTTGTTCGGAAAGTCGCTGGCGAACGGAATCGTCGCCGGGGTCATTCTTCTCGCTTCGCTTTTAGGCGCGGCGATCGTCATGTTGATCCAAGGGAAAGTGGCGTTCGATCTCAAACCGTTCCTCTTGGTGTGGGGCGCGCTGCTCCTGCCGACCTATCTCGTGTGGTCGTCCTTCGTGATCGCGCTTCTCGCCATCACCGGCAATCGCTACACGACGTATTCGTTGGCACTGGCCGTTCTCATCCTCACCGGATGGCTGCAATTCCGGAACAAGATGAATTGGGTTGGGAATTGGGATCTGTGGAGCGTGCTCACTTGGACCGATTTCGGGTCGGTTGCGCCGAACAAGGAAGCGCTCCTCTGGAATCGCCTCTTCTACCTTTCGATCATGGTGTTCTTGATCGTGCTGACGGTGAAGATCTTCCCGCGGCGCGAGCACGACTCCACGCGCATCGTCGATCGCCTGCGCCCGCGCGGGCTCGGACGGCAAGTGCTGCGCCTTCTTCCGTTCTTGGCTGTTCCCATTCTGATCGGCTTCTTTCTGAACATGAAGGTTCTGAACGGATTCCAGGGACGCGCCGCGGAGAAGCGCGCCAAGGATTATTGGGGCCGCAACTTCGTGACCTGGGCGGAAGCGAAGACGCCGTTCATTGCCGGCGCAGACATCGATTTGACGCTCGAACCCCAGAAGCACTTCTTCAAGGTGAAGGGCACGTACCAGCTGACGAATCCTTGGGAGAAAGCCCTCACTCGTTTTCCGATGTCGACCGGCGATCACTTCGACAAGATCGAGTGGACGCTGAATGGGAAGGAAGCCAAGCCGGACAATCGATCGAAGCTCTACGTCTTCACGCCCGAGACACCCATCGCGCCCGGAGACACGATTCAAGTGGGCTTCTCCCACGAAGGCTACTTGCCCAAGGGCTTCACGAAGAACGGCCGCGGAATGAACGAATTCATTTTGAAGGAAGGCGTCGTGCTGACGTCGTTCAGCTCGAGCTTTCTGCCCATGCCGTTCATGGATCCCGAGCGCGGCATCAAAGAAGATGAGAACAAGCTCGAGCCGCGCGACTACGAGAAAGATTTCTATGAAGGAATCACCAAGCCGGCCTTCGGGGGCGGCGCGTCCTATCCCGTGCGCATGAAGGTGAACGCGCCCGAGGCATACGAAGTCCATTCCGTCGGCGTGAAGACCGGCGAGTCCGTCGAAAATGGACGCAAGACGGTGCAGTGGGAGACGGATCATCCGGTGAATTTCTTCAACGTTGTCGCCGCTCAGAATTGGGCGGTGCACCGCGGCGAAGGCACGGAGATCTACTATTACCCGAAGCATCAATACAACGTCGAGGAGATGGGGGAAGCGCTCGATGCCGCGCGCAAGTACTACTCGGAATGGTTCTATCCGTATCCGTGGAAAGAGCTGCGCTTGAACGAATTCCCGGGAATCGATTTCTACGCGCAGGGTTTCCCGGCGAACATCACGTTCTCGGAAGGCATCGGATTTCTAACGCGCAGCAACGCGAAGGCGAAGGTGGCGTTCTTGGTGACGTCGCATGAAGCCGCGCACCAGTGGTGGGGCAACATCTTGCTGCCGGGAGAAGGACCGGGAGGGAACATTCTTTCGGAGGGGATGGCGCACTACTCCACGATCCTGCTCATGAACCAAGTGAAAGGCGAATCGGCACGCATCGAGTTCTGCAAGCGGATCGAGGAGCGCTACGGCGATCGCCGCCAGGTGGATTCGGAGAAGGCTTTAGTTTGGATCGACGGCTCGAAAGCGGGCGACGAAACCACGACGTACGACAAGGGCGGCTGGGTGTTCTGGATGCTGCACAATTTGATGGGCGCCGAAGCGTCGCGCGCGGGCGTTCGCGATTTCATCGGTCAATACGCATCCAACGTGGATCACCCCGTGATGCAAGACTTCCTGCGGGTGATGAGATCGCACGCCCCGGATTCGGCGAAGTTCGCCGATTTCGAGAAGCAGTGGTTCTTCGAAGTGGTGGCGCCGGAATACAAGTTCACCGACGCGAAGAGAGAAGGCGCAGGCACGGCGTGGACGGTGCATTGTAAAGTGAAGAACGCCGGAACGGGGACAGCCACGCTCGATGTGGCCGCCGTGAAGGGCGAACGCTTCGCGAAGCAATCGGAAGCCGAAGCGCGCCAAGGTCCGCCGCCTCTGACGCCGGATTGGCGCGAATCGCGGCAAGCGATTGTCTTGGCCGCCGGCGAAGAGAAAGACGTGGAGATTCCGTGCGACTTCGAGCCCGACCGCGTGCTCGTCGATCCCGATGCGCTGGTGCTGCAGTTGAATCGAAAGTCGGCGGTGTGGGAGTTCTAGAGTTTCCAGTGTCCCATCTCGAGGCTCGTGCTTGGATGGGACACTTGCTCCATCGCCGTCCCCTTCCGTGTGCTACCGATACTTCCCCTTGATCTCCAATGTCCTGGGGAAAAATAAAAGGGCTCTATCGCCTCGGTCGTTGAGCTCGCGCTGCAGCGCTACATCTTCCGCGCTGCGTAAATCCATTCCGCGGACAGCATCGGAAGGATCGGCCGCGCACGAAACGGCTTGAGATCCGCTTCTTCGCAGAGCTCGCGTGCTTCTTTGGTTGAGCACGGAACCGAAATCGGCGTTCCCGGCCCGAGCCGCCGCAATCCCAGCGGCAATTGGTGCGCAGGATCGTCGATTCCGAAACCGAGAATCACGAGCTTCGAGCTCACCCGGGCCAGCTCGCGCACCATCTTGCGGCGAAGTCCTTGCGGCACGCGATGCAGAAGTCGCAAGCACACGACGACTTCGAACTCTCCATCGCGAAACGGAAGATCTTCCGCATCAGCAACACGAAACCCTTCGAATCCCAACACCCCGGTGTATGCAGCACGAGCCAACTCCATCTTTGCTTCGGAAACATCGGCGGCGACGATGCGCTTGGCTCTTCCCCCGATGACCGAAGCCAACTCTCCTGTTCCGCAGGGGATGTCCAACAGTGATTCCGCCGGCCTGCCGCCGAGCGAGCGATCGAGCGCTCGTGCGAGTGCCTTTTGTTCAGCGCGGCGGATCGCGCGTGTAAGAAATCCCTTGAGGCCGTGCCCGGGCTCGAACGTCAGATCGTGATAGAGCCGAACGATCTCCGGATCTTGGTAGTAGACGAGAGCCTCGGCTTCATATTCGAACGAATTCAATGCGCTCATGGAAATTGCCCTCCTATCAAGTAGCGATGAGCAAGAAGCGCTCCAAGGGGCCGGGCCTTGATGGACCCCGCTTCGGGGTGCTATGAGCCTCAGCGCGCGACTGTTTTCTTGCGTGGCCGAACAAATGTCTAGTAGGCTGCGACCCATGGACGCCGCTCGCTTTCTTGAGAAGCTGCGCGTGGGTGTGGGACGCGAAGGGCAGATTCTCCACGTTGAGGAGATCGCAGCGCGTGAGGCGCGCTTCGCGAAGCTGGACCCGCCGCTTCCGCCGCCCTTGCGCACCGTCCTGCAGGGTCTCGAGATCTGCGATTTGTATTCGCACCAGGCGCGCTGCATCGATGAGTCTCGTGCCGGCAATCACGTCACTGTCGTCACATCGACAGCCTCCGGAAAGACGCTCGCGTACACATTGCCGGTTTTGGAAGCAGTGTTGGCCGATCCGAAGGCCACCGCGCTCCTTCTCTACCCCACGAAGGCTCTCGCGCAAGATCAGCTTCGCGGTCTCCTGCGCATGGCGGAGCTTTCCGCGCCGCTCGCCGACTGTTTGCACACGGGCACGTACGACGGCGACACGCCGCAACACACGCGCCGCAAACTGCGCGACGAAGGCAACGTCTTGCTCACCAATCCGGACATGCTGCACTCGGGAATCTTGCCGTATCACACGAAGTGGTCGCGCGTTCTGGCGAACTTGAAGTTCGTCGTCGTGGACGAGATGCACGCCTATCGCGGCATCTTCGGCTCGAATGTGGCCAATGTGTTGCGCAGATTGCGCCGCGCGTGCCGGCACTACGGGGCGGATCCACAATTCTTCCTGTGCTCGGCGACGATCGCGAATCCCCGCGAGCTCGGCGAGCGCTTGATCGGCGCACCGGTCGCGCTCATCGACGAGGACGGATCGCCGCGGGGCGCCAAGAAATTTGCGCTGTGGAATCCGCCGTTCGTCGACACGGGGCGTATGGACCGGCGCAGCTCGAACGTGGAAGCGCACGTTCTCTTGACCGAGCTCGTAAAGGAACGCGTGCAGTCGATCTGTTTTTCGCGCGCGCGGGTGACCGCCGAGTTGATCCACCGCTACACGCAGGAAGCATTGACGCGCGAGAAGCCGGAGCTGGCGCGCCGCGTGCGCGCCTACCGCGGCGGCTACCTTCCGAAGGAACGGCGCGAGATCGAGAAGGCACTGTTCTCCGGCGACTTGCTCGCGGTTTCTTCCACGAACGCGCTCGAGCTCGGCATCGACATCGGCAGTCTCGACGCATCGGTCATGGTCGGCTTTCCATCGACCGTCGCTTCACTTTGGCAGCAGGCGGGGCGCGCCGGCCGCGGACGCGAAGAGTCGCTGGCGATCTTCATCGCCTACAACGACCCGATCGACCAATATCTCATGCGCCATCCGGAGTATCTCTTCGCGCAATCTCCCGAGAGCGCGGTGATCGATCCGGAGAATCCCTTCATCTTGTCCGCGCATCTCCAATGCGCGGCGTTCGAATTGCCGCTGACCGATGGGGATGCAGAGCTGTTCGGCCCCTTGACGTCCGACCTCACGCATTTGCTCGAGGATCACGGACGCATGCGGCGCGTCGACGGAAAGAGCTACTGGGCCAACACCGACTTTCCGGCACGCCAATCGAGCTTGCGCCATGCCTCGCAGGATACATACACGATCGTGGAGATGGCGGCGGATGTGGGCGCGGGCTCGGCATATCGCCCGCAGACCGGCCCGGATTTCAAGCCGCCGGCGAAAGGAGACGCCAAAGTCATCGGCAACGTCGATGCGATCTCCGCGCTAGAGCTTCTGTATCCGGAGGCGGTGTATCTGCACGACGGGGAGACGTTCGTGGTGCGCCATCTCGATCTCGAGGGAAAAACAGCGTACGTCGAACGGCGTGAAGTCGATTACTACACCACCCCGGTGCTGGAGCATTTCGTGCTCTTGCGCGGGACGCGCGAGACTGGCGAGTATGCCGGCACGCCGATCGGATTCGGCGACGTCACCGTCACCTGGTTCACGGCGTTCTTCAAGAAGATCCAGTTCTTCTCGGCGGATTCGATCGGCTTCGGCAATTTGAATCTTCCGCCTCAGGAAATCGAAACGACATCCATGTGGATCGGATTGACCGATGAGATGCGCGCGCGCCTGAAGCAGCGCGGGAAGAATCCCATCGACGGATTGTCCGGCCTGCGCAATCTCTTGATCAGCGTGATTCCGTTGTTCGCCATGTGCGATCGCGCGGACATCGGCGGCGTCATCGATTCCAAGAATCTCGGGAAGGCGACGGTCTTTCTCTACGATCGTTTTCCGGGCGGGCTCGGCTTCGTCGAGCACGCGTTCCGCCGTCCCGAGGAAATTTTCCGCGCGTGTTGGGAGCTGGTGCGCGAGTGCCCGTGCGCAACGGGCTGTCCTTCTTGCGTTGGGCTTCCCGTGCTGCGGCCGGCGCAACATCAGGATCCGGACGTCGGCGGCGCGTGGCCGATTCCCGACAAGGAAGCGGCGCGCATGATCTTAGAAGCGCTTTTGAGCGCGGAGCTCGTATTTTGATCGACCTCAGCCGGCTCGCGCGCGATTTGGGAATGATTTCGCGCCGCCGTGCTGAAGATGCGGGGAATGGCGGAACGCCGGGTTCTTGGAACGAGAATCGCGCTGCGGTCTCGCAACACTCGAATCGTTGGAACCATGAGGCCGCCGTCGCCTTTGCGCACGAGTCGCTGCTCGATCTTCCCGGCGCCGAAGTCATGGAGGTGGCCGGTGAGCCGGTGTTCGCCGTGCGCCGCGATGTCGACGAGCTCTACCCGGAAGGAAACGTAGCGCAAGCAATGCGTGCGGCTGTGGAGCGTGCGGCCGCTCAAGATTCGGATGCGCCGCGCACTCTCGCCGAAGTTGTCGTGCTCGATCTCGAGACGGCGGGATTCTGGGGCAATCCGCTCTTTGTGTCCGCGCTCCTTTTCGAAGAAGACGGACGCCTGCAAACGTTGCAGCTCATGACCCGTACGTATTCCGAAGAAGGCGCCGTCGTTCGTGCTACGGTGCAAATCCTTCGCGAGCGCCCGAATCTCGTCACGTTCAACGGCAAATCCTTCGACGTGCCGTTCCTGAGCGAACGCGCCGCGTATCATGCCGTCGATTTCGATCGCGGAGCACTGCGGCACAAAGATCTGTTACATCCCGCGCGTAAGGAATTCCGCGGATACTTCCCCAATTGCAAATTGAAAACATTGGAGCGCATGCTCTTCGGCATCCGCCGCATCGGCGACATTCCCAGCAACGAAATCCCAGCCGTCTTTCACGAATTCATCGCTACCGGCTACCTCGAGCGCGTTCGCGACGTCCTCCATCACAGCCGCATGGATCTCATTTCCACCGGACTCTTGATGGGGAAGCTGGGAGAGACGCTCCGAGAAAAGGCCGAATCGGCCTAGATCCCCTCATTTTCTTATTCTTTGCATCAAAGCAACGCAACCTCAGGAGATCCCCCTTCGTACAGGGGAGCGTGACCCTGATGGGTTGCCAGTTCTCGAGGAGGGAGTCATGGAACGGATCCACACATCGGACGTCATTTCTGCGGAAATCCGCAAGGGTTTCGGCGCCGCCGCGGTTCTCTTGGCGGCGATTCCCAATTCCGTCATCGCAGCACCCAAGAAACCAGCCTCGGAAAAAACGGAAAAGACCACTTCCGTTGGGCTTCTGGCCGGCGATCCGTATTTCGTCGGCGTCGTTGGGGAGCAGGAGCTGCACCCGTCCATCGCAGTACAACTCCATGGCGGAACGAATCTCGATGACTTCTCCGGTGGAGGCCGGCTCATTCTGAAGCATTCCGGAACTTGGGAACCGTACGTCGCAGTCGGCGCAGGCTTCGAGACGCAATTCGGGGAGATTCATCCGATTGGGATCGCATCGATGGGCCTTCGTGTCGGCGATCGAGCGAAGGTGTTTGTCGAATGCAATCAGCAGTTGCGCGAAGAACCCCCGTATCCTCAGTCAGCTTGGTCTTCGGGCGTCGCTGCCGGTCTTATGGTCGAGCTCGACAGTGGCAACGATTCTCGCGACGCGGAGATGCAATCATTCTTGCAAGAGGATCACCCTGAATCTTCCGAGAAGAAACCTGTGCAATCACGAGAACCAGACTGGGGTGCGTCTTTCGGCATTCCTTACACGATCGCGCTTGCCAATGAATGGGCAGTTGATGACGGCATGGCGATCGAAGGCCATGCCGGGACGGCCATCGCGATCAGCTCCGTCGGTGCACGCATGATCGTCGGCAAGCAGCATGGAAACAGATTCTATGCTTTCGGCGGTGGCGGACTTTGGCTTTCGCTTCTGACTGGGGAAGGCACTGATAATGATGGCACTGATAAGGAACATTCCCCGATTTATCCCTATCTGTGGACTGGGGTCGGAGCACGGGGTGGCAACAAACAGGTGCAGGTCTTTGCAGAAGGTGGATTGATGTTCACCGACGAGGACCTGGGCAGCAGTGTCCTTCCCGCGATTGCAGCAGGCATTCGACTCTAGGTCGAAGAAGCGCCATCATGGCGTGTGGCCACGAGTGAACGATCCCGGCGCTATACGCTCTCTTGCTTGGTCGATCCCTATCGCGACGGCTGGACGCTGCGCGCATTTCTGTCCCATCGCTTTCGCTACCATCCGCCCGCCATTTGGGACGAGCGCCTCGAAGAGGGTGCGGTGCGCGTCAATGGAACGCGCGCCGGGGGAGAGCGCGTCGTTGCGGTCGGAGATCGCGTCTCGTATTCGTTGGTGCACGCCGAGCCCGAAGTCGACTTTCGCTACACGACTCTGCACGAAGATGACGACTGTCTCGCCGTCTGCAAGTCCGGCAACCTTCCCGTGCATGCCGGCGGCCGCTACATCAAGAACACGCTCATCGCTCATCTGCGCGAATCGCACGGCCTAGAGCTTCGTCTCGCGCACCGTCTCGATCGCGAGACGTCCGGCATCGTGTTGTTGGCGAAGACGCGCGCGGCCGCGGTTCATTTCGAGCGCGAGTTTCATTCCGGTCGCGTCGTGAAGAAGTATCAAGCCGTGTTGCGCGGCCTCCTTCCTCACGAAGCCACCGTCGATGCGCCGATTGGTCGCGCCCCCCTGGATGATCCGGACCCGCCCCGTTGGCGCGTGATGGATCTTCCGGTGGGCAAAGCATCACGCACGGTGTTCCGCCGCCTCGTAACCGCAGAGACGGACCAGGGCCCCTGCACCTTGGCGCTCGCCATTCCGGAGTCGGGGCGCACGAATCAGATCCGCATCCATGCGGCGCACATCGGCCACCCGATCCTGGGGGACAAGATGCACGCCGTCTCCATCGAGCTCGTCCGGGCCTACTTTCGCGACGGCGAAACCCCCGAGCTTCTGGCCGCCGCCGGCGCCCACCGCCATCTTTTGCACGCGGCGGAGCTGTCCATCGCCCATCCCCGTGATGGCCGTTTGCTCGAACTCCAGGCCCCTCTTCCGGGCGATTTCGAGTTATCTTGGACGGCCTTGAAAGCACCTTCTTTTGAAAAGGATGACGTCCCGTGACCACTACGGAAGCCGCCCCTCAGCTCGATGCCCGCGCGAAAGAATTGGAGGCCCACTTCGCGCAATGGGAAAAGATCAAAGACCTGATCGATTCGATGATCGATCTCATGCTGAATTACCGGCAATCGGGTCATCCCGGGGGATCGCGCTCCAAGGTGCACATGCTCGTCGCCACACTCTTGGGCGGCATCATGCGCTGGGACATTCGTCATCCCGAAAAGCCGTTTGGCGATCGCTTCATCCTCGTCGCCGGACACACCGTTCCTCTCGTGTACGCGACGCTGGCCGTCTTCAATGAAGCGCTGCGGCGCAAATACGCGAAGACGCAAGACCGCCGTTATTTCGTTCCCGATCCCGAGCACAAGATGCTGACTTGGGAAGACTTGATGATGCTGCGGCGCAATCGCGGTCTGCCCGGCCATGCCGAGATGGAAGGCAAGACGCTGTTCTTCAAGTTCAACACCGGGCCGTCGGGGCATGGATCGCCTCCTTCCGCGGGAGAAGCGATGGCGTTGAAGCGCGCCGGCGCATCGAGCGTGCGCGTGTTCGCGATGGAAGGGGAAGGCGGGCTCACCACCGGTGCATCGCACGAGACGCGCAATTCCGCGTGGGGTCTGGGCCTCGACAACTTGGTGTATCTGGTCGACTGGAACGATGAAGGAATCGATCCTCGTCCCGCTTCCAGCGTCGTGTATGGAGGCCCGCGCGATTGGTTCGGGGCGGCCGGATGGCGCGTCGTCGGCACCGAGAACGGAAGCGATTGGCGCGACGTCTCGCGCACGTTGGTGCAGGGAATTCACGCGCCGCCGGATGCCGCGCAGCGGCCGCTGTGCATCTGGTTCAAGACGATCAAAGGCCGCGGCTATATCGTGACCGGACACAAGTCGCACGGCACGCCGCACAAGATGAATTCGGAATTGTTCTGGAAGATTCGCAAAGACTTCACCGACAAGTACGGCATCCCGTTCGAGGGACAGGACGAGCCCGCCCCGAAAGATTCCGCCGCGTTGAAGCAGCAGGCGGCGACGAATTTCCAGCGCGCGCTTTCCGTTTTCGATCGCGATCCGGAGCTTCTGGACTATCTCGCGGATCGGCTCGTCGAAATCGGGGATTCCGTTCCCGAGACGCTTCCGACCACGCGCTTCGACACCTCCGTCATTCCGTTTCACGACCGCGAATTCTGGGATGCCGAGCGCTACCCGGAAGAGATGTGGGCCAAGCCGGGCGAGAGTCAACCGAATCGCGCCGCGTTCGCGAAGTGGGGTGCCTTCATCAACACGCTCGCGCGCAAGAAGTACAAGCGCCCGCTCTTCTTGGCGATGTCGGCGGATCTTGCGGAGTCCACGAACATTGCCGGTTTCGCGAAGGAATTTGGCGGCATCGAAGGTTGGGGCTGGTACGAGCGCGACAAGCACCCCGAGGGTGTGCTCTTGCCACAGCAGATCACCGAATTCACGAACTCAGGAGTCGCCGCCGGAATCGCGTGTGTCAACATCTCGCCCAAGCCGTACGAAGACTTCAACGGATTCTACGCAGCGCATTCCACCTATGGCTCATTCAGCTATTTGAAGTACGGGCCGATGCGGCTCTTCAGCCAGGTCGCGCAGGACTCCGAGATCAAAGTTGGCAAAGTGCTGTGGGTCGCGGGACATTCGGGGCCGGAGACGGCGGAAGATTCGCGCACGCACTTCGGCATCTTCGAGCCGGGCGTCACCGATCTTTTTCCCGATCATCACGTGTGCAACGTGCATCCTTGGGAGCACAACGAAGTGCCGGTCGTGTTGGCAGCCGCGTTCGCGTCCGATTTCCCGATCGTCGCGCTGCACCTCACACGCCCCGCGGTAACGATCCCCGATCGCGCCGCATTGGGAATGGCCTCGCACTTCGAAGCGGCGAAGGGTGCGTACTTGATTCGCGACTTCGATCCGTCGCGGCCGCCCGGCGGAACGGTGCTCGTGCAAGGCACGATGTCGACGGCGAATCTCGTGAAAATGCTGCCGGAGATCGACAAGGCGAAGCTCAACGTGCGCATCGTCGCGGCGATCAGTTGGCAGCTCTTCATGAAGCAGCCTGCCGAATGGCGGCAGAGGATTTTCCCCGAAGCCGCGCAGTATGACGTGACCGCGGTCACGAACCGCTCGCGCCGGCTCATGTACGACTGGATCCGCAGCCCAATCGCGTACGAATACATGCTCTCTTCCGATTGGGACGATCGTTGGCGCACGGGCGGGTCGGTCGATGAGGTGCTGGCCGAGGCGCACCTCTCACCGCAAGACATCCTGGCCGGCATCGAGCGCTTCGTGCGCGATCGCGAGAAGCGCCTGGCGCGCACGCGCCAGCTGCTCGACGCGCTGCGGTAAGTTGGATGGCGGCAGCTCCGAGAAATGTGTGGGCCTGGCGCCGGCTTCTTGCGGCGCCGCTCGCCGTGGTGCTCATCGCCGCGTGCGGCGCTTCCACCACGCAAATCACCGACGAGGAGTTGGCCCGGCGGCGAAACGAGCTCGTCGATCAAGCGATCGCTCCCGCGGTGGGGGATTCGGCCGTCGTCGCCGCGATGCGCAAGGTTCCGCGGCATCTCTTCGTTCCCAAAGATCTCGTGAACGAAGCGTACGAAAACAATCCGCTTCCGATCGGTGAAGACCAGACCATCTCGCAGCCGTTCATCGTTGCGCTCATGACGCACCTGTTGCAGCTTGGGCCGCAAAGCAAAGTTCTGGAGATCGGGACCGGATCGGGATATCAAGCCGCGGTCCTCGCCGAGATCACGCCGAATGTCTATTCGATCGAGATCGTCGAGCCGCTGGCGCGCCGCGCGGCGAAGGACTTGGCGGCGGCGGGCTACGGCGGCGTGCACCTGCGCATCGGCGACGGCTATCTAGGTTGGCCGGAGGCGGCGCCGTTCGATGGAATCCTGGTGACCTGCGCGCCCGATCACGTTCCTCAACCGTTACAAGATCAACTGGCGGAAGGCGGCCGTCTCGTCATTCCCGTGGGCGACAATCCGGACGATCAAGAGCTCGTGGTCATCGAGAAGAAAGACGGACAGCTCATTCGCAAGGGGATCGTGCCGGTGCGCTTCGTGCCCATGACCGGGAAAGCGGCGGAAGAAAGTGAAGCGCCCAAGAGCGAGAAGAGTCGCACGCGCCTGAATTGACGGCGCACCAGCAACCCCCGGCGCTTCACTTCGCTTTGCGCTGGATCAATCTCTCCAACTCGACGAGTCCCCCCACCAGCGCCGGTCCCAAAACGGTCGCCGCCATCACCAAGAAGGAAAGCGCCACGGCGCTCGAGCTCTCCACGCCGCGCGGCGACAAGAGATAGACCAGCACGCTCTCGCGCACCCCGATACCCATCACCGTGACCGGGAGCATGGTGGCCATGATCGTCGCGCTGCGAATCCATGCGAACGTGCCGAACCCCACGTGCAATCCGATCGAGGAAGCGAGCAGCGTGAACGCGCTCACGCCCAACGCGTGACTCGTCAGCGAGAAAAAGAGCGCGGGCTTCCATCCCGGATATCCGGAAAGAATCAAGAGCGCAATGGCGCAGACCAATGTTGCTCCGCCGAAGAGCGCAAAGGCGGCGAATCCCGGATCATCGCGCGAGAGAAGGAGTCCCACCATTCCCCAGATCGTCAGGATTGCGGTCGCCCAGAGGCGGTCGATCAAGAGGGAGTGCAGGATCGTCGTCCAATTGCGGGAGCGGTCCTCGATGCGCAGTACGCGCACGACCAACGCCGCGACATTCCCCGCGGGGAGAAACGCCGAATAGAAGAGCGCCGCGAAATGAATGCGCAGCGCTTCGGAGCGAGCAAGCGGGAGATCGTGATGCGCCAGAATCTCGCGCCAGCGCAGCCCGACGAGCAGCTGCATCATGAGACCGCAAGCGAACGCGCCGAGCGCGGGCCAAGCGCGCGTCTGTCCCAAGGCACCGCGCACCTCGCTCCAGGGAATACTGCGGAAGAGCAGGAACAAGATCCCCGCCGCAATCACGATGCGAAGGATGCGCAGCGCTGCTGCGCGGCTCACCGTCATGAAGCAGCGCGAATGCGAAAGAAGGGAGTTCCTTTCATCGAATCGGGCGGATGCTTGGCGAGAAGGGAAAGGACCGTGGGCGCAAAATCGACGAGCCGCGCCCACGGGCGATCGGCCTCCGATCGGGGATCGAGCAGCACGACGTAGCCCTCTTCCGCGGGATGGTCGGGCCGGTGCCCGTGCGAGCCGCGGTGCACCGGCTGCAAGATCCTGCGCCAGAGACGCGGCTTGGTAAGACCCATATAGAGATTCGCGAGCGGGTGATAGAAATCATGGGGAAAGAAAATCGATCCGGGTTGCGCGATCGCGTAGAGCTCGCCGAAACGACCGTCGGGAAATTCGAGACCGTATTCTCGCAAGTCCGCAGGAGTCTGCAAGAGAATACGCGGATCTTTCGCCAACGCCTTTCGCACCGTGTCGCGCGCCGCATCATTCGCAAACCAGAAGCGCGCCACGCCCACTTCCACGTAATCGAGAACATCGCTCGCCGGCACCCTGGAGGCACGAACCATGGCGCGCAGATCGATCGTGTGGTGCACGGCCTCCTGCCCGTGATCGACGAGAAGAATCATGCGTACATCGGCCTGCTCGCAGCGCTCGCTGACCGATTGTGCGAAGCGATCCACCATGCGCAGATGTTTCGCCATGACCTGCGACCGGTCGAGATTCCAATGCGAGAGCAGATCGAACGCGTAGAACTCCAGAAGATCGAAATCGAAGCGCCGATCGGGGATTCCGGAGAGGAGCTTCGGAATGGCTCCAAATTTCGTCGAGATGCGATAGCGCGACTTGTCTCCGAGCACTCCGAAAAGCGTTGGGTAGCCGCCGAGCGTGGCCAAGACCGCGGGATCCTTTCCGCGGCGCGTGTATTTCAAGCGATGCAGAACGAGACGCCGCCGCCTTCTCCAGGGAATCGCCGGAAGATCGTAGGAAGAATCCCAAACATGGCGCAGGCATTGGGCTGTCGTGGTGAGCCAATCCGGCAATCGCTCCGGCCATCCGTTCGCCTTCACGTGTTCGTTCAAGCGAACCTGCCAGATCTCATGTTCGTGCGGGTCCACGCCGGCGATCAGCGTGGGAAAGAGCTCGGTCGTGGGATGCGTTCGCAGACCCACCGAGGGATACCTCTTCAAGAGGGCGTCCAAGAAGGGCGTATCGGCCGCGGACAGGCGCCGGCGATCCAATCCGGGTACGTAGAGCACGAAAAGGGGGCGGACTGGGTCGAGATCGTTCACGGTTCCGGCGATCTGCGGAGAGGAGCGAGGATCGATCGTAGGGAAGACATCGGGCTTCGGCAAGCATCGCCTGATCCGGATGGCGTTCCCGAGGCCCCTTTTCGCCGGCGGCGCTGTTGGGTATCATTAGCAAAATTTTTCATGAAGACTGGATCCGCCGCCCCGTCGCCCGTGCCGGAGACTCTCATGTCCCCTCAATCTCGAATTGTCGGCGAAGGTCTCACCTTCGACGATGTCCTTCTCGTTCCCGGGCCTTCTTCCGTCCATCCCCGGGACGTCGACTTGCGCACCCGCCTCACCGCCACGATCGAGCTGAATCTGCCGATTCTTTCCGCGGCCATGGACACGGTCACGGAGGCGAATCTGGCCAAAGCTCTCGCGCAGGAGGGGGGCATCGGCGTCGTCCACCGCAACCTCACTCCGGAACGGCAGGCCGAGGAAGTCGACAAGGTCAAGCGTTCGGAGAGCGGGATGATTCTCGATCCGATCACGCTCACGCCGGATCGTCCGGTCCACGAAGCGGAAGAATTGATGAGCCGCTTTCGCATCTCCGGGGTCCCGGTGACCACCAAGGACGGAAAGCTCGTCGGCATCCTGACCAATCGCGATCTGCGCTTTCACTCTCGCCCGGACCTGCCCATTTCCGAAGTGATGACCAAAGAGAATCTCGTGACCGTTCCGGTCGGCACGAGCCTCGATCAGGCGAAAATGATCCTTCACGAAAACCGCGTCGAAAAACTGCCTGTCGTGGACGAGCGCGGATTCCTGAAGGGACTCATCACCGTCAAAGACATCATGAAGCGCCGGCAGTATCCGAACGCGTGCAAGGACGAGCACGGAAGACTGCGCGTGGGTGCGGCCGTCGGCACGGGACCCGATTTGGAGGAGCGCGTCGACAAGCTCACCCAAGTGAAAGTGGATGCGATCTTCGTGGATACCGCGCACGGGCATGCGGAAGCGGTGTCGGATGCAATCTTGCGAGTGAAGCGCGTCAGTCCTTCGATTCCCGTCGTCGCCGGAAACGCGGCCACCGGTGCGGCCACCGAAGCATTGATCCGGGCCGGCGCGGACGCGGTGAAGGTCGGAGTGGGACCGGGCGCAACGTGCACCACGCGCATCGTCGCGGGAGTCGGCGTGCCGCAGTTCACTGCGATCTTGGATGCCGTGGAAGCGGCGCGCGCTCAGGGAATTCCCATCATCGCCGACGGCGGCATCAAGTACTCCGGCGACATCGTGAAGAGCTTGGGCGCGGGTGCTGCGGCGGTCATGATCGGAAGCCTTTTCGCCGGAACGGTCGAGAGCCCGGGCGAGATCATTCTCTTCCAGGGGCGCTCGTACAAGATCGTACGCGGAATGGGCTCCGTTTCCGCGATGAAGGAAGGAAGCGGCGATCGCTACTTCCAAGACTCGGCGGCGGAAGCCACCAAGCTCGTACCCGAAGGAATCGAAGGGCGCATCCCGTTTCGCGGATCGGTCGCCGACACGGTGTATCAGTTGGCCGGCGGAGTGCGCTCGGGAATGGGATATTGCGGCGCCGCCACACTGCGCGAGTTGCGCGAGAAGGCGCGCTTCATTCGCATCACCGCGGCCGGGTTGCGCGAGAGCCATCCGCACGACGTGGAGATTACGCAGGAAGCGCCGAACTACGTTCGTTCTTGATCGGCGGCGCTTGTTCGCGATTCCTGTCGAAACATCGAGGCACGAAAAAGGGGTCCCTTTCGGGGGACCCCTTGTCGTTTCTCGCATGCAGCGCTGCGACTACCGATAGAGACCCTTGATCTGTCCCCAGGAATTTGACTCGATCGACGTCGTGCAATTGATGTTCGTCTCCCACATCCACTCGGCGTCGCAAATCCCATCGTTGAGATTCGAGCCGGGGCACAAGGGAGTCGACACGTTGCCGTAGATGAACGAGTGAATCGTGCGGGTATTCGGATAGCAAGTACCGCACGCCGCAGGACCAGTCGGTCCTTGTGCCGGGTGGTCGGTTGCGTTTGCGGAGGGATCCGCTGCGACGCCCGTGCCGAAAGTGTACGTGACGACGAAATTGTCCGGAACGGTCACCGGAGAGGAAGTGAAGTCCGCCGTCGCCCAAGGACTCACCGGAAGCAGAGGCTGCGATGCCAACGACGGTCCAGTCGGACATCCGTTGCCATCCGCCGCCCAAAGATCAACCGTTCCCGTGAAACCGTAGCCTGCCGGAGCGCCCGTCGCCCAGAACACATCCGTGCTGGTGACTGCAGTCGCCTGCCCCGGAGCGCAACAGGTGGAAACGTTCACGCCGACGCGATCTTCCGCAGCCCATCCACTCCAAACCCAAACCCATCCGGTGCATGTGTTGTAGTAGCGAACCGAGCATGCCGTGCCGCCCCCACGCCATTCGTTCCCATCGTCGGGCAACCGTACACTTCTCTTCTCAAGCGCGTTGCTCGATCCTGGGATCACGAGGCTCAGGGCCCACGCTGCGGCAGCGAGGAATCGAAGCCTTGAATTCATCACACTCTCCTTGGTTCCGGGTCACACGCCTGAAGCCGAGGCGCACCGCGCTCCCGACGCACCCTCCACCATCGGCTAATATCGGGCAGGGCTGAAGTTCCTGCTAGAGGAGATTAGGATTTTCTTGGAAATTTTGACGGGGTTATCGCGAGCGCGGTCCGTCGATTGACGCACCGTGGGTCGGGTCCTATCATGAATGACGTGGTAGGTATTCCGATGGTCAATCGGTCCCTGCTACGTTCGATCGAGGCCTGTTTTCAATACTTGAGCCGATAGACTCGCTCACAGGGAGCTCAACATTCGATTGGGACGTTCGACTCTTCGAGAGACGAACTGAACGGATCGTGCGAGCACCCACGTTGTTGAGTCGGGTCAAGTTGATGCCTCGGACGACGGTGCGGGGCGACCACACCCGAAGGGCGCGCGCCGGCGCGCCCTTTCTCGTTTCCCCATGAGCCGCATTGCCGAGTGGGCCGAGCGCTGGATTCGTTCCGAAGAGAAAGCCGGCGTCGCGCCCCTGGACCGCACGTTCTATCGCCCCGGACGCGAAGGCACCGCGCCCGTTCTCCTTCTGCACGGCGGGGGCGGAAGCCCGCAAGATCTTCTTCTCTTGGCCGATGATCTCGAGCGCCGCGGAGTCGCGACGCTTTGTCCGCTTCTTCCGTTTCACGGTTTGGGAGAGGAGGCGATGAAAGATCTGCGTTTCGATGCTCTCGTCGAGCGCGCCGGCGCCGCCCATCAGGTGATCTTGGAAGCGCACGGCGCCGGCGGCGAAGCCGGCGTGTCCGTCATCGGATTGTCGTTGGGAGCAGTCTTGGGAATTCGGCTCGCAGCAGAAGGAGGAGTGGCGCGATTCGTCGCGCTTGCTCCCGCGCTGCGCCCTTACGTGTTCCGCCGCGTGTTCTCGCTCGTGCCGCGAATGATCCGAGCGGGGCGGTTGGCGTGGATCCAATACCGGTGGCAACGTGAAGTCTGGCGGGGAATCCGCGCGACGGAATTGCTCATTCCCCGCGTGACCTCGCCGCTTCTGGTCCTGTACTCCGCAGACGACAACAGCGTCTCGATTCAAGGCGCGCGACTTCTTCACGACCGCGCCGCCTCGACCCGCAAGAAGCTCGTCCTCGTCCAAGGACAAGGCCACGTGCTGACGAAAGCGCCTCAACCGGAAACGGTCTTCGGTCCCGTTCGCTCATTCCTCGGAATCTGATTTCGCCATCCACATGCAAGACATTCGTGTCTTGCAGCCCCCGCGGAGGGGCGGATTCGATGCCCGTCGAAACGGGGATCGAAATCCGGCGGCGAGATCAGTTCTCCGGAATCTCGAAGTTGAACAACGGATCGTACGCGTGGAGTCGCTCGCCCGCGCCCAGCACGGCCTCACGATGCGCCGCGGTCGGTGCTTGATGCCATGCCCAGTATGCGTCGAGGAAATCGTCGCGCAGCCGTTCCAGCTCCGTTCGAGTATCCGGCTCCTCGGCAGTCGACGAGGACGAATCCTGAAGCGAGAGAATGGAATCGTTCTTGAGTTGCTCGTAGAGGTTCATGTATTCACCGCGCATGTGGAAGAGAACTTCAACGTACCGTTCGAAATCTTCGGAAAGACGATCGAGAATTCGAGGCAGCGTGGTGGTCCCGCTCCGAATTTGGCCGTGAAACATGGAGGCGAAGTGATAGTAGGCTTTGCCGCGTCCGATTCGAGTTTGCGCGGGCGCGTCGAAAACCCGGCGCCCTTCCCGGGCGATGTACGGTGTGCCCGTGAAGATGCTGGTCGAAATCAGGAGTTGGTCCGCGTTTGTCCGGTAGACCTCCCCCTTGTATCGAGGATCCTGAGAATCCCGCACTTGGTGGAACACATCGATGTCGCGCGCATCCACCGGCAGGCCGGCGCCCGGTGCGTGTACGAGACCGGAGAGGAGATGAACCAAGTAGACGTTCACGTCCTCGTCGTAGTGCACCGTGTTCGATTCGAAGCCGCAATCGATGCGTGAGCGCAGGAGTGAGTTGAGCACGAAGTAGTGAACGCTTTCCTTTCCTCCTCCGGACGCACCCGCACCCAGATCGAAGTAAGGTGTGTTCTCCATCGGATCACCTCGCAGTCCTGAGACCCTCGAAATCGTGATGAGCAACCGCGGTGCCAAGAAGGCCGGTCGTAGGCGACCAACAGTGATTCATTGTAGCAAGTCCTTGTCGTTGCCGTGCGGATCGCAAGTCAGATCATGCGAGTTCGGAGATTCGGACCACTGCGTTTTGCGAACGGATTCGAGGGGACAGGTACAGTTTTCAGCAAATTTGACACGTTTTGAAATCTTCTCCGTTGTCGACGAGTCACTTCCTGGGCGTGTCCTGTCTCCCATTGAGGTCGTCGCAGCGAGTTGACGCGAACGCCAACTCGAGGAGCCGAATCTTCGCCCGTGCGTCCGCGGGCAATGCGCACGGAAGCGCCTCAAATCATTTCGCAGAATGCGGTTCCGATTCTGTGAAGATTTCGCTTTCGGCCTGGCCTTCTCGTTGCAATTGATCTCGTCGTCACCGGATTGGTTTCCGGGGGCGCAACCGAGGGAGGCCTCGGCGGTCGGGCGACGTAGCCGGGGAGATGCGTCGATCGGCTGAGCGCCCCCGGATCGTTGAAGCCGGACCGCTGCGTTCACGGGCCTCGCGTCCGCAGGGGGAGAGCATCGCGGCGGTCCGGCGTATGCGAACTTCGATGAGGAGGGCGATGGCCAGGCCCTTCTCTTCCTTGCGGGGATCAGCTCGGTGCGGGAATCCGTTCGGGAAAAGAAGCGGCGGGCGCGTGCTCAGGGAGCACTTCGGCGAGCTTCTTCGAACACCGCGGCCAGCACGGAACGCAGAGACTCGGCGGTCATGCCGCGCGTCAGCCGTCCGTTCTTCGCCGACGAGACGATGCCGGTTTCTTCGGAAACCACGATCGTCAAGCAATCGGATTCCTCGGTAATGCCGATCGCAGCACGATGGCGTGTACCGAGCGTTCGCGAAAGCTGGGGATTCTGCGTGAGAGGGAGGATACAGCCGGCGGCGACGATTTGATCGGCGTTGATGACCACCGCGCCATCGTGGAGCGGGCTCTTGGGAGTGAAGATCGTCTGCAAGAGCTCTTGGCTGACGCGCGCATGGAGCTGCGTCCCGGTCTCGATCAATCCCTTCATCTGCGCATGCCCCAAAATCACGAGGAGCGCGCCGGTTCTTCTCTCCGCCATGGAGAAGACGCCGGACACGATGACGTCGATCGACTCGTGCGCTTCATTGCGGTACACGAACGGGCGAATGATCGGATTCTGTCCGAGCACGGAGAGCGCGCGCCGGAGCTCCGGCTGGAACACGATCAAAAAGCCGATGAGCCAAATCGTCTTCAAGCTGCCCATGATCCAGCTCAGCCCGTGAAGCCCGAGGATTTCCGCAATGAGACCGCAGCCGGTGATGAGCAAGAGCCCCA